>Ga0209579_10002622_pt1 | contig 13535 bp, 12 predicted proteins | sample Coa_R1_2_FD_187152 | JGI IMG/M metagenome (GOLD analysis project Ga0209579, IMG submission 187152) | Surface soil microbial communities from Centralia Pennsylvania, which are recovering from an underground coalmine fire - Coalmine... | ecosystem: Environmental > Terrestrial > Soil >... | reverse complement strand
ACGCTTCGCTGCCCCCACAGGGGGCGGAATTCGCGGCTCGGGGCGGCCCTTTGCCGCTCATGGCACCGTGATCGAAGCGCACGCTTCGTCGAGATCGTCGGCGAGCTTGGCGAGGAACCGCCACTCGCGCACGCGCATCGCCGCATCGCGCGCATCGCCGCGATCGAGCAATCGCGCAACCTCCACGCCGAGCTCACCGGCCTCGTCGCGCACCTCGTCGATCAACGCGCGGAGTGCGCGGATGTCATGCGTCGATTGCGCTTGCTCCGCGACCTCGCGCCGCTCGAGCTGACGCGTGAGAAACTCGACCGGCATGGCGCTTTGCGAAGGCGACGCCGGGTCGATCCCGCGAAGCGACAACAGGTACTCGGCACGCGTGACCGGATCACGCAGCGTCTTGTAAGCCTCGTTCGCCCGGGCGGAAGCCTGCAACGCAAGGCGCTTCTGCGCGTCGCCCTCGCCGGCGAAACGATCGGGATGAATCGCCCGCTGCAGGTCGCGATAGACGCGGTCGAGCGCAGCTTCGTCGATCGCGAAGCGCACCTGAAAGCCGAAGAGCTCGAAGTGGTTGCGCGAGAAGTCGATCAATCGACGAGTGTGCCGAGTCAGAAGTTCCGAAGATAAAGGAGCGGATGAAATCGGCCGTCAGGCAAGACGGGAGGCCGAGACAGTAGCTCGTGTTACGGCGAGGCCGAGTAACGCAGCATGGCGGTCCATTTCGCCGCGAACTATCGAGCGAATTTCTGACTCAGCACACTAGACGTTGAACGACTCGCCGCAACCGCACGAGTCGCGCACGTTCGGGTTCCTGAACTTGAACCCTTCGTTCAGGCCCTCGCGCGCAAAGTCGAGCTCGGTGCCTTCGAGATACGGCAGGCTTTTGGGGTCGATGACGACGCGCACGCCGTGGCTTTCGAACTCGACGTCCTCGGGTCGAACTTCGTCGGCGTATTCGAGCTTGTAGGCCAGGCCAGAGCAGCCGGACGTGCGTACGCCGAGGCGCAGCCCGATGCCTTTGCCGCGCCTGGCGATATTCGCCGCGACGTGCCGCGCGGCGCTTTCGGTCAGCGTAATTGCCATGGTCAGTCCGCGGCCTGCGCGGTCTTCTTCGTCGCCGCTTGCGGATGCTTCGCGCGATAGTCGGCGATCGCAGCCTTGATCGCATCCTCCGCGAGGATCGAGCAGTGGATCTTGACCGGCGGCAGCGCGAGCTCCTCGGCGATCGCCGTGTTGCGAATCTGCGCGGCCTCGTCGAGCGTGCGGCCCTTCACCCATTCGGTGACGAGCGACGACGATGCGATCGCCGAGCCGCAGCCATACGTCTTGAACTTCGCGTCCTCGATCACGCCGTCCGCGCCGACCTTGATCGAAAGCTTCATCACGTCGCCGCACGCGGGTGCGCCGACCATGCCCGTACCCACGCCCTCCTCGTTCTTCGCGAACGATCCGACATTGCGCGGATTTTCGTAGTGGTCGAGGACTTTGTCGCTGTATGCCATTGACTGCTCCTTCAAATCAAAAGCGGGGCGAGGGATGGGGGATGAGAGGCGTCCTTGGGATGCCGGGAGTGGCCCCTCTCATCCCTCGTCGTCCCGCTCTTCATGTATTTGTTCAATGCGTCGCCCATTGGACGGTGTCGAGATCGATGCCTTCCTGGTGCATCTCCCAGAGCGGCGAGAGATCGCGAAGCTTCGCGATCTTGCGTTGCACCAGCGAAATCGTGTAGTCGATTTCCTCTTCGGTCGTGAACCGTCCGACGGTGAAGCGGATCGAGCTGTGCGCAAGCTCGTCGCTGCGGCCGAGCGCGCGCAGCACGTACGACGGCTCGAGCGACGCCGACGTGCATGCCGAGCCCGACGATACCGCGACGTCCTTGATCGCCATGATGAGGCTCTCGCCCTCGACGAAATTGAAGCTCACGTTCAGGTTGTGCGGAATGCGCCGCTCCATGTCGCCGTTGACGTACACCTCGTCGATCTGCGTCAGGCCGTCCCAAAGGCGATCGCGAAGCGCGCGAATGCGCGCGTTGTCCGCATCCATTTCGAGGCGCGCGAGACGAAACGCCTCGCCCATCCCGACGATCTGATGCGTCGCCAACGTGCCGGACCGCATGCCGCGCTCGTGGCCGCCGCCGTGCATCTGCGCCTCGAGGCGCACCCGCGGCTTGCGACGCACGAACAGCGCGCCGATACCCTTCGGACCATACGTCTTGTGCGCCGAGAACGACATCAGATCGATCTTGAGCTTCGCGAGATCGATCGAAATCTTGCCGGACGCCTGCGCGCTGTCGACGTGAAAAACGATGCCGCGCTTGCGGCACATCTCGCCGATCGCGGCGACGTCCTGGATCACGCCGGTCTCGTTGTTCACGTACATCACCGAGACGACCGTCGTATCGGGCCGCAACGCGGCCTCGAAGCGTGCGAGGTCGAGCAGACCGTCGGGCGCGACGTCGAGGTAGGTGACCTCGAAGCCTTCGCGCTCGAGCTCGCGCATCGTGTCGAGCGTTGCCTTGTGCTCGGTTTTCACGGTGATGAGGTGGCGGCCCTTGTCCTTGTAGAAGTGCGCCGCGCCCTTCAACGCCAGATTGATCGATTCGGTCGCGCCCGATGTGAAGACGAGTTCCTTCGGATCGCAATTGGCGAGCAGCGCGACTTCCTTGCGCGCTTGTTCGACGGCCGCCTCGGACTCCCAGCCAAAGGCGTGCGAGCGCGACGCTGGATTGCCGAAGCGCTCGGTGAGATACGGAATCATCTTTTGCGCGACACGCGGATCGACGGGGGTGGTCGCGGAGTAATCGAGGTAGATCGGCAATCGCATTGGATCATCGAGAGATGGTCGGTTCACGCCGCATTGACCGGCGTGGCCGGATGGTTTTGGGTCAGGCGTCGCTGATCGTGCAGCACGGTGACCTCGGAGCTTTGCGCGCGTTGCTGGCGCACGAGATCGGCGAGCGTCACCGATCGCAGATAACCGAAGATGTGGGCGTTCAGGCCGGCCCACAACTCGTGCGTCATGCAGCGGCGATCGTCGTGGCAGTTCTCGCGTCCGCCGCATTGCGTCGCGTCGATCGGCTCGTCGACGGCGACGATGATGTCGGACACCGCAAGCATTTCGGGCGGGCGCGCCAGGTTGTAGCCACCGCCCGGCCCGCGCACGCTGTCGACGAGCCGCCGGCGCCGCAGCTTGCCGAAGAGTTGCTCCAGGTACGAGAGCGAAATCTTCTGGCGCTCGGCGATAGCCGCGAGCGTGACCGGCCCGCCCGCACCATGCAGCGCAACGTCGAGCATGGCCGTGACGGCAAATCGACCCTTGGTGGTAAGGCGCATGGTGCGGCGATCGTAGCAATACCTGAATAAATTAGTCAACTAAAGGGCGGGCAAGTTCAAAACGGGGAAGAGGGCCAGGCTCGCATTTCCGGGCGTGCTCCGACCGTGCGTTGCGCGGAAATGCGAGCCTGGCCCCTTTTCCTAATCCCCCCACTCGAACATCTGGTTGATCTGCCTCGGGTCGAACGCGTCGGCGACCGCCTTCGCGTCCTTGCAATCCACGCCCTCGTGCGCAAGAAGCTCGACGATGCGATTGAACCGCTCCTCGGTGGCGGCCGCGTGGTCGAGGAGCTTGTGAATCGCCTGAACGACCGGGTCGTCCATGTCGGACGAGATCGCGTACGCCGAGAAGCCGATCTTTGACGCCTGCGCTTCGCGCCGATCGTGGTCCTGCGGCGTGACTATGCGAGCGGGGATGCCGACCGCGGTCGCGCCGGCCGGCACGTCGCGCACGACGACCGCGTTGGAGCCGACCTTCGCCCCGTCACCGACATTGATCGGCCCAAGGATCTTCGCCCCTGCCCCGACCACCACGTTCGCGCCGAGCGTAGGGTGCCGCTTTCCCTTGTTCCACGACGTGCCGCCTAAGGTGACGCCGTGATAGAGCGTCGTGTCGTCACCGATCTCGGCCGTCTCGCCGATGACGACGCCCATGCCGTGGTCGATGAAGACGCGCCTGCCGATCCTCGCGCCTGGATGGATTTCGATCCCGGTGAACCAGCGGCTCCAGTGGGCGAGCCACCGTGCGAGCCAGCGCAGTCCGGCGCGCCAGCAACGGCTCGCCACCGCGCGATGCCAGACCAGGGCATGAAGGCCCGGGTAGCAGGTAAGAACCTCCCAGGTCGTCCGGGCAGCGGGATCGCGCTCGAACACGACGCGGACATCTTCTCGAAGGCGGGCGAACATCGGATCGCTTCCGGCAGTTTCCGACCATTTTACTCGACTATTTGAACGGACCCGACCGAGGGCGGAACGCAACCCGCGGTCCGGTCGCCACCACTTCAGCGCAGCAGAATCGCCGCCACGACCAGCGCGGAAACCGCGACGCCGAAGAGAATCGAATAGCAAAGCGCGATGGCCCCTGCACGCAGGACAGCACCCGCCCAGCTTCCTGCGTAGACGGCTTTCAGCGAAGCAACCGCGAGCGGCACCGCGCGGAGGAAGCCGAAGTGAACGAGCGCGAGCGCGGTCGTCACGGCGAAGAGGAATGCGTGGGTGTGCGCGCCAAACAGAAGATGCGCCGCGTAAAGCCGCGGCCGTGCCGGATGGCGTCGGCCGCTTCCGGCGTACGCGACCTCGAGCAGCAACGCGAAAAGCGGCGGCAGGCCGATCGCCGCGTAGGGCGCATAGCCAAACATGCCGGCGACGATCTGGTTCGCCTTTTCCTGCCGGGGAAATCGATTCAGCGCCTGATTCGCCCGCGAAGCGGCGCGAGCCCTTCGGCACGGTATCGAGATCGACGTTGAAATCGGAATCGAAGTCACGGGCGTCCCCGCCGAGAATCGCAACACCGCGAAGAGCACGGTCGACAGAGCGACGAAAAGACGCACCAGCTACACGTAGCGTCGCCGCGGGCCCGCAAGATATTCGCGCGTCAGAAATCCCGGCTTGAAGAGCAGCGCGTGAAGCGAGCGCAACAAGCGTCCGTCGAGGCGTATGTAGCGCCCCTCCGGTCGACGCCGAATGTGTCATGCCCGCCTCGCGCGATCGCATGCGTCGTCGATGGCCGCGAGAATACCGCGGAAAATATGCACTTCTTCATGTTCGAGTCCCGCGCGCGCGAAAAGCCGCCGCAGCCGCGGCCAGAGTCTGCGCGGATGCTTCGGATCGTAGAAGCCGAGCGCTTCGAGCGTGCGCTGCGCATGCGCGTAAAGCGCCTCGATGTCCTCGTGCGTCGCAGAGCGGAACCGCGGCGCGTTCCACACGTCGCCGCCATGTGCGGCCATGCGCAGCTCCCACGCAGCAACCTGCACGGCCGCCGCCAGGTTCAGTGACGCGTAGTCGGGATTCGCGGCAATCGTCGCGATCGCCGAGCACCGCGCCACCTCGTCGTTGGAAAGACCGGACATCTCGGTCCCGAAGACAAGTGCGACGTCGCCCGATGCAGCATGCGTGATCGCTTCGTGTGCGGCGTCGCGGATGCCGAGCACGCGCCCCGCGAAGTGTCGCGGCCGCGCGGACAGGGCGATCGAAAGCGATGTGCCAGCGAGCGCATCGGCGAGCGTGCCAACGACGTTCGCGGCGTCGAGCACAAATGTCGCGCCTGTCGCGAGCGCGGTAGCGTCGGGATGCGGAAAGCGCTTCGGCGCGACGAGCGCAAGCCGCGTCAATCCCATCGTCAGCATGGCGCGCGCCGTGGCGCCGATGTTCGCGGGAAGGCTCGTACGCACGAGGACGATGCGAACGCGCGCGAGCGGATCGTGTCGGGTCATTTCGTACAATGCGAAACAGTGCGCGCGACACTGACGTACGCAAGCGACCAAACGGGATCCGCGACATGCATCCGATGCTCAATACGGCGGTCAAGGCCGCGCGACGCGCCGGCAACATCATCTCGCGCGGCGCACGCGATCTCGATCTTCTCACCGTCACCGCGAAGGGACCGAAGGACTTCGTGAGCGAGGTCGATCGCGCTGCCGAAGCGGCGATCGTCGAGACGCTCCATGCCGCCTATCCCGACCATGGCATCTTCGCCGAGGAAGGCACGGGGCGCGACAGGAATCCGAATGCCGAATATGTGTGGATGATCGACCCGCTCGACGGCACGACGAACTTCCTGCACGGCTTTCCGCAGTATTGCGTGTCGATCGCCCTTGCGCATCGCAACGTGGTCACGCAGGCGGTGATCTACGATCCGGTTCGCAATGATCTCTTTACCGCGACGCGCGGCCGCGGCGCGTTCCTGAACGATCGGCGCATCCGCGTTTCGCGCCGCGCGCATTTGCGCGATTCGCTGATCGGCACCGGTTTCCCGTTTCGCGACGGTAGCTATCTCGATACGTATCTCGCGATGATGAAGACGATGGTCGTGCAAAGCGCGGGATTGCGTCGTCCGGGCGCGGCCGCGCTCGATCTGGCGTACGTCGCCGCGGGCTTCTACGACGGCTTCTGGGAAATCGGCTTGAACCCGTGGGACGTCGCCGCCGGAAGCCTGCTCGTGCTCGAGGCCGGCGGCCTGATCGGCGATCTCGCCGGCGAAGGCGACTATCTTCACGGCGGACAGGTCATCGCGGCGACGCCGAAGGTGTTCGCGCAGATGGTACAGACGCTCGCGCCCTATCGCGCCGACCTCGCGCGCGATCTCGCTGCCGCGCGTCACTGATCGTTTTGGCAACGTCCAGCGGCGCAACTCATTCGCGCGTACGCCGCGATGCACGGCCCACGTGCGCGTCCGGATTGTTCGCGACAATCTCGATCGTCGTGCGATGCGTGGCCCATTCGACGAGAAGCGCGTAGCCGACGGCGAGCAGCACCGGCCCGAGAAACACGCCGATGAAACCGAACGCGGCGATGCCACCCAGTACGCCAAGCAGTACCAGCATGAACGGCAACACGCTGCCACGGCTGATGATGAGCGGCTTGATGACGTTGTCGATCGTCGACACGACGAGAACGCCCCACAGCAGGACGAAGATGCCCCAGCCGGTCTCGCCATCGTTGATGAGCCACAACCCCGCAGGCGCCCAAACGAGCGGCGGCCCGACGGGCACCGGCGACACGATGAACGTCAAGAGCCCCAGCAGCGGCGCGGCGCGAATGCCGGCGATCCAGAATCCGATCGCCGCGACGACACCTTGCACGAGCGCGGTGCCGAGGATGCCGAGCACGACGCCGCGTACGGTCGCAGTCGCGACATCGGCGAGATGCGTACCGCGTTCGCCCGCAATCCGCTCGCCGGCGACGCGCAAGCGCGCGGCGATCGCGTGGCCGTCTCGGAACATGAACCACGCGATGAAGATCGAGAGCGCGAGTTGCAGCACCGCGCCGAGCACCGACGCGCCCGACGCGACGGCGAGCTTGCGCAGCGGCTCGACGTATTGCGATAGCACCGAAAGAAGATGCGCGGTGTCATGCGCCATGCCGTTCCAGTAGTCGGCGATCGTCGTTCCGATGAGCGGCAGCGTCGCGACCCACGCGGGTGCCTCGGGTGGTCCCGTGGCGAGCAGTTGGCGGCCCCACGACGCGACGCGCTCGGCGTTGTCGGCGATCGTGAGCCCGACGACGATGAACGGCGCGAGCATCAGAAGCGCGAGCAGGAGCACCATCGCGAGCGCCGCGAGCGCGTCGCGGCCGCCGAGACGCCCGTGCAAGCGCAGATAGAGCGGCCACGTCGTCGTGCAGAGGATCGCCGCCCAGACGAGCGCGGTCAGGAACGGCTGCAGCACGAGGTAGCAGCCGACGATCAGCATCGCCAGCAAAGCGAGCGTGAGCGCCTGGTCCATTTGAGTTGTCAGTTGTCAGTTGTCAGTTGTCAGTTGTCAGTTGACAGATATCAACGACGGTGCGATCGCGCCTGAATGGCGCGCCACCGAAGGCGACGCGACGCCGCCGCGTCTGACAACTCACAACTGTCAACTGTCAACTGATTCCTGAATTCTGTCGTGCAACTGATCGAGATCGACGGGCTTCACAAGGTAGCCGTCGAAGCCCGCTTCCCGCGCCTGATCGGTGTCGCCGGGTTGTCCATAACCGGTGACGGCGATCAGCTTCGCGCGCGATGTCGCACGGTCCGCACGAAGCTTCCGTGCGAGCTCGTAGCCCGTCATGCCCGGCAAACCGATGTCGAGGAGGATCACGTCCGGATCGAACGTCCCCGCGCGCGACATCGCCTCGTCGGGATCGTGCGCGGTCAACACCTCGTACCCGTTGAGCGACAGCAACGTACCGATCGCATCGGCCGCGTCGACATTGTCGTCGACGACGAGGAGTCGCGTCGCGCGGGCGGTTGCCGCTTCGCCGGCCGACTTCGCCTGCGCGACCGGGGGTGCAACGACTGCGGGCAGGCGCAGCACAAAGCGGCTTCCCTTGTCGCGACCCTCGCTTTCCACCGACACCGATCCGCCATGCAGACGCGCGAGGCGCGCGACGATGGCGAGGCCGGTGCCAAGACGCTGCGGTGCGCTGACCGCGCTTTCGCTCGCTTTGTCGAACAGGTCGAACAGGATGGGTTGCATGTGGTCGTCGATTCCGCTGCCGCTATCGGCAATCGAGATCTCGACCATGTCGCTGCTTGCCCTCGCCGCGATCGCGATGTTGCCGTCCTGCGGCGTATGCCCGACCGCGTTGCCGATCAGGATCGACAGCATCTGCTCGATCCGCGACGCGTCGCCGGCAATGCAAAGCCCGTCCCGCGGCACGTCGAGCGCAAGCTTCTGCCCGCGATCGCGCATCGCCGCGTCGTAACGCGCGACGGCGCGCACGACGATCGGCGCAACGTCGATCGATTCATGGGCGATCTGCACGTTCCCGCTGTCGATGCGGGAAAGATCGAGCAGGTCGTCCACCAGGCCCGCGAGCCGTGCGCAATTGCGCTCGATGATCTCCTGCGCGCGCGCTACGCGCGAATCGTCGTGAGGCGACAGGCGCTGCAAGAGCTCGACCGAGCTGCGGATCGGCGCGAGCGGATTGCGCAGCTCGTGCGCGAGCGAGGCGAGAAACGCCGTCTTGCGTTGCTCGAAGATGCCGAGACGCGATGCGGCTTCCTTCCGATCGGTCACATCGAGGAGCGCGCCGATGTAGCCGGCGAATTCGTCGTCGCCGTCGAAACGCGGCGCGCCGTGATCGAGCACCCATCGGTACGCGCCATCGCTACGCCGCAAACGATATTCGAGCGTGAACGATTTTCGCGCGTCGAACGCCTCGGCGAACGCGGCTTGCCGCGGGCCGAAATCCTCCGGGTGTATGCCCGCGGTCCAGCCATCGCCGAGCTCGTCGTCGAGCGAGCGGCCGGAGAACGCGAGCCATGCGCGATTGAGATACACGTAGTGGCGGTCGCGATCGGATATCCAGAGCGGAACCGGCGTCTGATCGGCCATGACGCGAAAGCGCGCCTCGCTCTCCTCGAGCGCCGCTCGCGCGCGTCGCGACTCGGTGGTGTCGCGAAACACGACGACGAAACCGCCGGGCGAGCCCGCGCGCCCGCGAATCGCACTCACTTTCGACTCGACGGCACGCTCGCGACCGTCCCGCGCCACCAGCATCATTCCCGGGGTTGCGTCCTGCGCGCCGGTTTCGAGCGGCAGTGTCGTCGGCCGCCGGGTCTGCTCGTCGAGCGTGCGAAACACCTTCGCGATCGGCCTGCCGATGACTTCGGCCACGGGCCAGCCGGTCAACGCCGCCGCCGCCTCGTTCGCGAACGTGATCGTTCCGTGCGCGTCGGTGGCGATAACCGCATCGCCGATCGATTGCAACGTGATCTGCATCCGATCGCGTTCGGCGGCGAGCTCGGAGCGCGCGTGCTCGAGGCCGGCTTCGCGCGCGAGCACCTCCCGCGCGAGCGACTGCGCGCGTTCGCGCGACGCGCGCAGCGCCGATGCGATGCCGCCAATGCAAAGCGCGGCCGCGCAGTAGAGTCCGAGTTGCACGGCGTCTTCGATGTCGAGCGCGCCAAAACGGTCGCGCGGGCTCAGATACGCGTACCAGGAAATGCCGGCGCCGAGCAGCGTCGCGAGCGCCGCGGGCCCGAGGCCGCCGTACCACGCGGCGAACGCGACCGACAGCAGCAGCGGCGCATACGTGACTTGCTGCCCGAGGAACGGATCGAGCAGGATGCGAAGACCCCATGCGGCGATGCATGCGAGCACGGCGACCGCATACCCCCACGCGACGCTGGTCGACGTCGACTTCGGTGCCGTGGCAGTTGCGTCGCTCGTCACCTCGTCGACATCCGCTTCGGCGTCCGGATGACCGAGCGAATTCAGGATCCACGCGACAACGAACGCGACAATGGCAGGCAGGCCGAGGCCAAGGCCGGCCACCGTCAGCGCGACCAGGAGATCGTCGACGCCGACCGTGCGAAACACCGCCCAGACGATGACGGCGCCGCTCGCGACAAGGAACGCGCCCCCGATCCACGTCAGGCCTTGAGCGATCTGCGACAGCGTGCGGTCGTGCTCCATTGTCAGTTGTCAGTTGACAGACGCGGCAGCGTCACGTCGCATCCGGTGGCGCACCATTCAGGCGCAGTCGCTACCGTCGCTGATACTGACAACTGTCAACTGTCAGCTGATTGTCGCACGCGCGCGCTGCCCGTCGCCGCGGTCGGGGCGCGACGCTTCGCGCTATGCGCTCTTCGCCGCGACGCGCGTCGACGCGAGGCGCTGCGCGATCTCGGCGGCCTTCTTGCCGGCAATGAACGCGTGGTCCGAGTTGTAGTACTCCCATTCGCTGTACCGGCCCGCGAGAATGATGTCGAAATGCGCGAGCCATTCACGAATGCGCGAGACGCGCTCGGCACGCCCGTGGTCGTAGATCACGTACGCGTACGGCATGTCGATCTGGTTCGACGTGAGCAGCGCATCGGAAGCGTCGAGCAAGCCCACGCGGATGCAGTCGGCGACGCAGCGCTCGGTAAGCGCGGCGCCCACCGCGGGCAGCGGCTTCGTCGGCGAATAGCTGATCTCGCACGTCAGGCCGAAGCCGCCCGGCGGATTGCAATGCGGGCTCGCGTTGCCCTGAAGGAAGACCCGGTGGAATACCGTGTCCTCGGGGAAGTAGATCCAGTGCTTGTCCGAAAGGCGCAGGCGCGCGACGCCGAGATTCACGCAACGTATCGACACGTGCCGAAGCTCGCTCGCCGCGCGCCGGATCTCGCCCGGCGCCTCGTCGCCCACCGCCGCGATCAACGCGGGCAGCGGAATCGTGCTAATCATCGTGTCGTAGCGAAACCGCCGGCCGTCCTTCAGCGTCACCGTGCGAAGCAGCGGCGAGACGCGCTCGACATCCGCCTGCAGCAGAAGATCGCCGTGCAAGAGCGGCAGGAATCCGTTGACGAGCGACTGGAAGCCACCGCGCAACGGATAGCCGAAGCGCGCGTGGGGGCCCATCGGCTTCGCGACCGGCGAAAGCGCGCCTTCGATCATTTCGAGATCGGGCATCGGAACGCGGCCGCCGAGCCACGACGTTTCCATGTCGGACAGCGGAATCGTCCATAGCTTGCGGTTGTAGGGGATCGCGAAATGCTTCGCGACACCGGCACCCCACGTGCGATAGATGAATTCCTCGAAATTGCGCGGAGCGTCGTCGGCATCGCCACCGTACGAAAGCGCGCCGAAGCGCGCCTCGATCGCACCGACGAGACATTCGCGAAGCACGTTCGGCGGAAGGCCGTGCAGCGCACCCTGGAACGGATAGCGCGTGTAGACGCCCTTGCTGCAGACCCACGCCTCGCGCTCCTGCCAGTGCACGTTGTCGCCGAGGAGCAGTCGATAGAGGTCCTGCACGTACGGATCGTCGGAGAACATGACGTGCCCCGCGTGATCGAACGTGAACCCGGTGTCTTCGATCGAGCGGCACGAGCCGCCGACCTTCGCCTCGCGCTCGATCAGCACGCTGCCCGTGCCGTAGTGATAGGCCGCGGACAATCCGGTCGGTCCCGCGCCGAGGATCAGGCACGGCGGCCCCGCGAGCGCCGGCGCAACTGTCGGCTTTGGCGGCTTCGCCGGTTCGAGCATCATCCGCGCCGAATCGGTCAGTCCACGCGCAGCCGCCGCCTCGATGATCCGTCGCATCTCGCGCGCCGTCTCGTCCCATGACGTCGACGCCACGATCGCACGCATCTTCGCAAGACGCTTCGCGCGCGAAGCTTCGGGCTCGATCAGCGCGGCCTCGCACGCGGCCATGAACGACTCCGGCGTGTCGGCAAAGCGCACGACCTCGCCGTAAAGGCGCTTCACGTCCTCGACCGACGTCGAGACGATCGCGCGCCCCGCGGCCATGTATTCGAGCGTCTTCGTCGGGCTGATGAAGCGCGTCGCGTCGTTGTGCGCGAAGGGCAGGATCGCGACGTCCCATCCGGCGAGAAAGGCCGGCAATTCGGCGTACTTGCGCTGCCCGAAGTAGTGCAGGTTCGGGGCGTGCGGCAACAATGCTGGATCGATCCTGGCCGTCGGGCCGACGAGGCAGATCTCCCACTCGGGGCGCGCCTTCGCGATCGCCTCGATCAGCGGATAGTCGAGGCGCTCGTCGATCACGCCGAAGTAGCCGAGCCGCGGCCTCGACAGCGCCTTCACTTCGCGATGCGCGATCGCGACGTCCCCGCCGCGCGCGAAATGATCACGGTCGACGCTGCTCGGAAAATGGTGGACGTTGAAATGACGCGTACGCCGCGCCTCGAAGAGGCTCGGTCCGCCGGTGAAGACGACGTTCGCCACGCGAAGCAATGCGCTCTCGCGCTGCACGAGCTGACGCGGCGCGCCCTTGAACGCGGTGAGCTCGTCCATGCAGTCGTAGATGACGATCCGCGGCGACAGCTTGGTCAGAAGCGGCAGTGCCATCGGCGTATAGAGCCACACCGCGTAGTCGCCGAACCGCTCGCGCGTGAGCGTCTGGCGGAGAAGCTTGGTGAGAAGCGGGATCTGATCGTCGTGGAAGCCGGGGGCGGTGAGCGGCGTGTGCGGCGTGAGAACGGTCACGTTCGGCGCCGGCACCGAAAGCTCGGCGCGTGGATCGCCGGACGAGTAGACCGGTTCCTCGACGAACAGCACGCGCCACGTCCGCGCAAGACGCGAGAGAATCTGCTGCGGACGCTGGTAGACGAAGCTCCAGCGCAGATGCGAGAACACCACGAGCTCGTTCATGAACGAACCTGACGCCCGCGCTGCGGGTCGGTGAGAAGCGGATCGATGCGGGCGCGCAGGTCGCGGCGTGCCTGCCCGTAGGCGGAATTCGCGGCGCGTGGTTCCTCGTCCTGGGCAAGAAGCGCGTCCCAGACTCTCCGGGCGCGCCAATGGCGCGGGTCTTCCCACGCCGGGCGCTCGACGATGCGGCATAGCGAGCCGCCGATCACCGGGGCGCCCCGCTCGATCGCATCGCCGATCGCCTCGCCGAAGGCGTGCAGCCATTCGCAGTTTCGAAATCGAACGCGCCGCCGGACGAGGCGTGACGCCAGCCGACGTTCTCGCGCACGCACCGGATGCCGGCGTCGCTTGCGCGTCGGTAATCGGGAAGGACGTGGCTGCGATAGGAGTCGGCATCCGGTCGGCCGTG
>Ga0209579_10002621_pt1 | contig 13537 bp, 13 predicted proteins | sample Coa_R1_2_FD_187152 | JGI IMG/M metagenome (GOLD analysis project Ga0209579, IMG submission 187152) | Surface soil microbial communities from Centralia Pennsylvania, which are recovering from an underground coalmine fire - Coalmine... | ecosystem: Environmental > Terrestrial > Soil >... | reverse complement strand
TGCCTAGCAAATTTCTCTGCCCGGTAACCCGATCTTTACCTTGCTGGCTCATGGTGCGTTTCGTCGGTTGTAGGTCCCGCGTCGCCGACCGCGTCGCCTGAGTTCAGAGTTCTGAGTCATGGTTGTGTCGCGTCGCGGGGCGTCCGAAAGGGCGCCCCGCGTGAGTTTTGAATCCAACTCATTTCCACGCATTCTGATCGGCGACTGTGTAGCCGAGATGGCAAAATTGCCGGCGGCTTGCGTGGACCTCGTCTTCGCCGACCCACCCTATAATCTGCAGCTTCAAGGCGATCTGAAGCGTCCCGACGATTCGCGCGTCGATGCCGTCGACAGCGATTGGGACAAGTTCGCGAGCTTCTCGGACTACGACGATTTCACCCGTGCCTGGCTTGTTGCCTGCCGCCGCCTGATGAAACCGCACGCCACGCTCTGGGTGATCGGCTCCTACCACAACATTTTCCGGGTCGGCGCGATCGTTCAGGATTTGGGTTTTTGGATCCTCAACGACATCGTGTGGCGCAAATCCAACCCGATGCCGAATTTTCGCGGCCGCCGCTTCACCAACGCACACGAGACCCTGATTTGGGCGGCGCGCGACGAGGGCAGGCGCGACTACACCTTCAATTACGAAGCGCTCAAGGCCGGGAACGAAGACATTCAGATGCGCTCCGATTGGTTCATCCCGCTGTGCACCGGCGACGAGCGGCTCAAGGGCCGCGATGGCAAGAAGCTGCATCCAACGCAAAAGCCGGAAGCGCTGCTCGCACGCGTGCTGCTCGCTGCGTCGCGCCCCGACGACACGGTGCTCGATCCATTCTGCGGCACCGGAACCACGGGCGCGGTCGCGCACCGCCTGCGGCGGCGCTTCATCGGCATCGAGCGCGAAGCGGCCTACGCCGCAGCGGCGGAGGATCGCATCAGAGCGATCGAGGCCTTATCCGAACCGTCGCTTGCTTCTTTCATGACTGCGCGCGAGGCGCCGCGTGTCCCATTCTCCGCATTGATCGAGCGCGGGCTCGTCACGCCCGGCGTCAAACTTGTCGACGCCAAGGGGCAGCATCGCGCGCTCGTCCGCGCCGATGGCGCGATCTCCCTGGGCGAGGCGGTCGGTTCCATCCACCGTATCGGCGCGCTGGCGCAAGGTCTTGAAGCCTGTAACGGTTGGACCTTCTGGCACGTGGAGACGGCGGCAGGGCTGATCTTGATCGATGCATTTCGCGCCCAGGTGCGGGCGGAGATGGCCGCGGACTAATCCGCGATTGCGGGCAGCCGGTAAAGCTCGCCGTATTTGCCGCGAAGATAATCGAGATAGGGCTGCATGCTCATTGCCGAGCCGGTCGCGCGCTTGACGATTTCGTTCGGCGGAAACTTCGCGCCGTGCCGGTAAATGTTCTCACGCAACCACGTGTGCAAGGTCTCGAATTCGCCGCGGGCGATTTCGTCCGGAATGCCGGGATGCGCTCGCAGCGACGCCGCGTAAAACTGCGCCGCCAGAATATTGCCGATCGTGTAGCTCTGAAACGCACCGCCGATGCCGCCCGAATACCAGTGCACATCCTGCAGGCAGCCGTTGCGATCGTCGGGCGGCTCGATGCCAAGATCGGCGCGCATGCCCGCACGCCACGCTTCGGGCAGGTCCTTCACCGCCAGCTTGCCTTCGAGCATCCGCAGTTCGAGATCGAAGCGCAGCATGATGTGCAGATTGTAGGTGACCTCGTCGGCGTCAGTGCGGATCAGCGACCGCGCCACTTTGTTGATGGCGCGGTGGAAAGTGGCTAGGGGCACGTTGGCAAGCCGAGCGGCGAACACGCGCTGCAGGGATGGATAGAAATAATCCCAGAAGCCATGGCTGCGCCCCACAATGTTTTCCCATAGCCGCGATTGGCTTTCGTGCACGCCTGCCGAAACTCCATGCCCGACCGGCGTGCCGGCGAGCGCCGGATCGACGCCCTGCTCGTACATGGCGTGGCCAGCCTCGTGCATGGTCGAGAACAGCGCATCGCCGAGGTCGATTTCGTTGACGCGCGTGGTGATGCGCACGTCGCCAGCGGAGAACCGAGTGCAAAATGGATGATGGGTGAGGTCGAGCCGTCCGCGCTTGAAGTCATAACCCATGCGCTCCGCGGCGCGCTTGGCAAATTCAAGCTGTTCCGGTTGGGCAAAATCCTGGCGAATACTGGAATCATCCGCCTCAGGCTGATCGCAGATGGCGTCGACCAGCGGCACGAGCCCGCGTTTGAGTTCGTCAAACAGCTTTTTGATCGATGCCGTGGTCATGCCTTCGTCGGCATCGTCGATGAGCGGATCGGCGATGTGCTTGTACGGCGCAAAGAAACCCGAATATTCGCGGCTCAGATCGAGCGTCTTCTCCAGGTACGGCACCATCCGCTTGAAGTCGTTGGCCGGCCGCGCCTGCGTCCAGGCCTGGTAAGAGGCGGAGCCATGCGCGTTGGCGCGCGCAACATATTCGGCTGGCACCTTGATGGCTTTCTCGTAGTTGCGCCGTGCCACGCGGATCAGCCGGGCATCGTCGCTGTCCTTTGGCAAACCTTCACCGTAAGGGCCCAAGGTCTCGATCAATTTGCCGATCGCCGGAGCGACCGAACCCTCGTGCGCCATGCGCGACAACATCGCCATCTGTCGGCCGCGGGCATCGGCGCCGCCTTCCGGCATGTAGGTCGCTTGATCCCAGCTCAACACTGCGCTTGCCGAGCCCAAATCGCTGATCTCGCGCAGGCGTGATTTCAGCTCCGCTAACGCGGCTTCCGGGGAACGACGTGTGCGCTTGGTTTTGGATTGGCGCTTCGCGATTGCGCGTCGTTTACGGGCCATCATTACCCTCCAGATGTTGCGCGGCTACGCGCCTGGGATGGCTTCGGCAAGCAATTCGAGCCCACGCTTGGCGAAAGCGTTCATGTTCGCCACCCGGTCGGCGCTGCCGGTGCGCAACGTGATCGCCCGCTCGACCGGTCCGGCGACCGCGATGCAGGCGTGACCGGCCGGATCGCCGTAGCGGTTGCCGGTCGGTCCGGTTGCGCCGGACTCGCCGAGGCCCCACACCGCGACGTGGCGGTCGCGGACGCGCTTCGCCAACAGGAGCGCATAGGCCTCCGACGCCGGCCGGAAGCCCTCCATGTCGGCGTTGCCGATGCCGAGCAGCGTTGCGCGCGCGGACTTGGTGTACACCACCGCGCCGCCCAGAAAGTAGGCCGAGGCGCCCGGCACCGCCAGCAAGGTCGCCGCGATAAGTCCACCGGTGGAAGATTCGGCGATGGCGATGGTCTCACGGCGCGCGATCAAACGCTGCGCGATCGTCTGTGCCAGCGGCAGCAATGTTTTCATAGATCGCTCCGTCCGATTTGGCAGAGCACGCGAAAGACGCCGACATCGGCATCGGGGAATTGCCTTGCCAACTGAACTCCGACCGCTTCGGCGCCGTCCTGATAGAGCGTATCGATCATCAGCGCGCCCGCGATCTTTTTGTCACCGCCGCGCAACTTTTCCTCCATAGACACCGGCATGCCGGCGGGATCGAGCGCAATCCAGATTTCCCCGTTGGCGACTGCCGGATCCGCGCCGAGCCTCTCCAGTACAGCCAACATGGCCGTTTCATCTGGTTTTTGATTGAAACGCGCGGTGACGGCAAACGCGCCGCGAAACTTGCCGCGCCGCGCGGTGCGCCGGCACACGGTGCGATTCATGTTCACGAAGACCTCCGACATTACGATGCGCGTCATCGGGGTTGGGCTGTCCAGCCGCTCCAGGTATGGCTTCGACGTCAACACCTCGGGTGTCTCCACCAGATAGAAATTGAAATAACCGCACGTACCCGAAATCGCCTTGTGCCGGCGGCCGAAGAGAAAGCCGGGTACCGAGAGCCGCTCGAGCAGATGCTCACCCTGGAACCAGGTTTCGAAATCGGCCTCGCGGCCGGCGCGGCAATCATTGAAGATTGCCAGAATTCCCGGCTTCGGCGTCACCGCGCCGCCACCACCATGATCTCGACCTTGTAGTCCGGCGAGGCAAGTCCGGCCTCGACCGTCGCACGCGCCGGCGTGTTGCCCGGCGACACCCAGGCGTCCCACACCGCGTTCATCTCGGCGAAATTCGCCATGTCGGTGATCCAGATGTTGGCCGACAGGAGTTTGCTCTTGTTGGTCCCTGCGGCCGCCAGAAATCCGTCGATCTGGGAGAGAATGCTTTTGGTCTGTTCGGCCATGCTCTTACCTTTGGGCGCGTCGGCGACGATGCCGGCGAGATAGACGGTGTCGCCGTGGACGACGGCCTTGCTCATGCGCGGCCCAGCTTCGTGACGTTCGATTTTCATGGTGATGCCCTCGCGATCTCTTTTTCCGCATGCGCCACGACCTTGCGCATGAGGCTGGGTAGCGCCTCGCCGCCGATGTCCGCAAGAGCGACCCAGCGCATACCTGAGGGCGCCTGTGTGCTCGCGGGCACGTTGGCCATGTAAACCGTGAGTTCGAGCGGAAAGTGCGTGAATGTGTGCCGCACTATGCCGGGAATGCGGCGCCATGAGACCGATTTCCGTGCATTGGAAAACAGCGGCGCTCCGCCCTGGAAGCCGCTTTCATCGAAATCTTGCAGCCATTCCGTGGTCGGGACTTCGGTCATGCCGCCGAGCAAGCCCTTCGCGGGCCGCGTGCGCACCAGCAAAAAGCCATCCGACCTGCATGCTACGAAAGCAGCGCCACGGCGCAGTGCGCCCTCGCGCTTAGGCAGACGGCGCGGGAATGTCTCCGCATCGCCGCGCGTATGCGCCGTGCAGCTTTCCTTCCACGGGCAGAGCGCGCACGCGGGCCGCTTCGGCGAACAGATCGAGGCGCCCAAGTCCATCAGGGCTTGGGCGAAATCGCCGGCGCGGCGCGCCGGCGTCAGCGCGCTCGCAAGCCGAAAGATTTCCGGCTTCGCGGCCGGCAACGGCGTATCAATCGCGTAAAGCCGCGCGATGACGCGCTCGATGTTGCCGTCGACCGGCGTCGCTTGCGCATCGAAAGCAATCGCCGCGATGGCTGCGGCTGTGTACGCGCCGATGCCCGGCAGCGCGCGCAACTCAGTCTCGCTTTGGGGAAATTCTCCATCGTGCCGCTCGACCACGGCGCGGGCACAGGCATGCATGTTGCGGGCGCGCGCGTAGTAGCCAAGCCCAGCCCAGGCTTTCAACACGTCGTCGAGCGGGGCCGCCGCGAGCGCGCGCACGTCCGGCCAGCGCGCCAGGAAACGGGCATAGTAGGGCGCGACGGCCTTCACCGTCGTCTGTTGCAGCATGATTTCAGAAAGCCACACCCGATACGGATCGCTGCGCTGACCGGGCGCCGCACGCCACGGCAACACGCGGCGATGGCGGTCATACCACTCAAGCAGAGCTGTGGGTTCCGGAGATGAATGCGCGCCGCGGCCCTTGCCGCGCTGTTGCCGGAGCGCCTTGGCTGCTACGTTCATGACAGCGAGGGATGGCAGAGCGCGGCACCATGAACAAGCCCGGTGGGCATTTCGCCAAACAATTGCGCGACATTACCGGCAAGATTGTCGGCAAGACGTTCGTGCAACAGGGATTTGGGTCGGCCGAGCTGGTGACGCGCTGGCCCGATATCGTCGGCGCGGATATTGCCGCCTACAGCGAGCCAATAAAAATCCAGTGGCCGCGTGCGGCGCCCCACCGTTCTCCCGCAGGGGGCGAACGGTCGCGGGGGACGCAAGAACCGGGGACGCTGCTATTAAGGGCCGAGGGACCGGCCGCGATCGAAATCCAACATCTGGCGAATGTGATCTGCGATCGGGTCAACCAGTTCCTCGGCTGGCGGGCCATTGCACGCATCAGGCTGCAACAGGCGCCGCTGCGCCGCGGCGAGCGTGCGAAAGCGCAAGCGCCCGACGCTGTCGCTGCAGCGCGCATTGCCGCCACCATGCCGGAGATCGGCGACGAGGATTTGAAGCAGGCCCTGGCGCGACTAGGCGCCGCTGTAAAGAAAAGTTGAGATACAGCCGCTAAGCTGAGACACCACAGGGTCTTGGCGCGCGGGCATCCAAATGCCACATTGATGCCGCAAGGTTTTCGGCCTGAAGATTGGGAGTTGCCGTTGGCAGTTACTCGTCGAACGATGTTCATCGCCGGGGGCAGCGTCGCGGTCCTCGCCGCGGCGGGGGCTATTGCCGCCGTCGTCCTTCCGCGCATTTTCGCGCCGCTAGCTCCTGCCCCGGCTGAGGCTAACCTGCCTGCCGGCGATCTCAGCGCGGAACTGGCACAGCCCGCGCCGGACGGCGACATGGCCATCGGTTCTGACAAGGCGCCGGTGACTATCATCGAATATGCGTCAATGACGTGTCCGCATTGTGCGCATTTCTCCGACACGACCTTCCCCGAACTGAAGCGGCGCTACATCGACACCGGAAAGGTACGGTTTATCTTCCGCGAGTTTCCGCTCGACAAGCTCGCGGCGGCCGGATTCATGTTGGCGCGCTGTGCCAGCAAAGACGGGGGCGGCGAAAGATATATGGCTGTCGTGGAAACGCTGTTCGCCAAGCAGCAGGAGTGGGCCGTTCCCGATAATCCAGTTCCGCCACTCAAGAACATTGCCAAGCAGTTCGGTTTCACCGAAGAATCTTTCAACGCCTGTCTGACGAATCAGAACATCATGAACGGCATTGAGGCCGTGCGTGACCATGCTGCCGCGAAGCTCGGCGTCAATTCAACACCGACCTTCTTCGTGAACGGCAAGAAGGTTACGGGCGACGTAACGATCGAGACCTTGGCAAAGGAAATCGATCCCTCTCTCAAGACCGGATAAGTCTCGTCGTCGCCTGCTCGCCGGCAGTCCCGCCACCGAAGGGTCCCTGGGGCGACTTGGCGAATCAGTGTGCGCGCGAGCGCGCGACTTGGCGCGCGGGGGCTGGGCCAGAGCCCGCTCGCCAACCCTCTTCGTCTGCGGTGATAAGCTCGGTCGTGACTTTTTTTCCGAACGCCCAGGCCAAAGAGGATTGAGCCTAAATATATGAATAATAAAGATTTTTAGGTCCGACAAACGTGGAACGTGTGGCCTTGCCGATGAGGAGTGCCGTGGCAGGAGCGCGAATGCACAAAATACGGCGCAAAGCTGTTGCGCTTGCGGCGCGCTCGATTCATTGTCGGCACCGATGCGGCAGCGCGCCCATGGCATCGTCATGGGGCACGGGTGTGTAGTGTTCCCTTGAACGCCGCTGCAAGGGGCTGGGCACAAGATCCTAATGAAGCTTACGCGGCTACGCCTGATCGGCTTCAAATCCTTCGTCGAACCGACCGACTTCATCATCGAACCTGGACTGACCGGCGTTGTCGGGCCCAACGGCTGCGGCAAGTCGAACTTGGTCGAGGCCGTGCGCTGGGTCATGGGCGAAGCGTCCTACAAGGCCATGCGTGCGTCCGAGATGGACGACGTCATTTTCTCCGGCAACACCGAGCGACCGGCCCGCAATCACGCCGAAGTGGCGGTCCACGTCGACAACACTGAGCGTAACGCTCCTTCGGCCTTCAACGATTCAGAGGCGCTCGAAGTGTCGCGCCGCATCGTGCGCGAGCAGGGCTCGACTTTCCGCGTCAATGGCCGGGAAGTGCGCGCTCGCGACGTCGCCATGCTGTTCGCCGACGCCTCGACCGGCTCACGTTCGCCGGCGCTGGTACACCAGGGCCGCATCGGTGAGATTATTCAGGCGCGGCCGGACCAGCGCCGCCGCGTGCTCGAAGAGGCAGCCGGCATTTCCGGCCTGCACGCGCGGCGGCACGAAGCCGAGCTGCGCCTTAAAGCCGCCGAGCACAATTTGGCGCGCGTCGAAGACGTGATCGGCCAACTTGCCGCGCAGGTCGCGGCGCTAAAGACACAGGCGCGACAGGCGGTGCGCTACCGCAACATTTCCGGGCAAGTGCGGCGGTTGGAAGCGTTGCTATTTCACTTGCGCTGGACCGGTGCCCGCGCCGAAGTCGCCGACGCCGAGCGTGCTCACGACGAGGCCGTGCGTGTCGTCGCCGCCCGCACCGGCGAGCAGGCGCAAGCTTCGACCCGGCAGGCCAACACCGCGGCCGGGCTCCCGACGCTGCGGGAAGTGGAAGCCAAGGCGGCCGCCGCCCTACAGCGACTCATCATCGCAAGGGAAACGCTGGAACGCGAAGAGGCTCGGGCCAAGGAGCGCATCGGCGAACTGGATCGCCGGCTCGAACAATTCGCGGCCGATCTCGAACGCGAGCAAACTCTTGCGGCCGACGCCGCAGCCGCGCTTGAGCGCCTGGCCCTGGAAGAAGCTGCTCTAAAAGCTGAGGCGCATGAGAGCGCGACACGGCTATCCGGCGTCAACGAACGGTTGACGGCGGCGGATCGCGCGCTGGCGGCGTCGGAGAAATCCTTCGGGGAACTTACCCGGGAGCTTGCCGATCTCACCGCCCGGCGAAATCAACTGCAGGCGGCTCTGCGCGACCATGGGGAGCGCGCGGAAAGGCTGGAAGTTGAACTAGCCAACATCGAGGCCGGTCTGGCCGCGACTGGCGGCAGCGAGCCTGACGTACCGGCGCTGACCGGCGCCCTCACCGCCGCCCAGTCGGCACTCGCGGAAGCCGAGAGCGCCGCGCATGCTGCAGAACTCGCGCACGCATCCGCCCGCCAACAGGTCGACGCGGTACGCGCACCGCTCGCCGCCGCCGAGCGTAACGTGCAGCGGCTGGAGACCGAGGCAAAGACGATCGGCAAGCTTCTCGCGGTCGAGAACAAAAACCTCTGGCCTCCGGTCATGGATGCGTTGGTCGTAGCAAAGGACTACGAAAAGGCACTCGGTGCGGCGCTGGGTGACGATCTCGACGCGCCAGTTGGCGATTCAGCGCCCATGCGCTGGGCCGGTGCAGCGAGCCATCCAAGCGATCCCGCCCTGCCCGAAGGTGTCGTTCCGCTTTCGCAATTTGTGCAAGGCCCGACAGAGTTGGCGCGCCGACTCGCACAGATCGGCGTGGTCGAGCGAGCCGACGGGGCACGCTTGGCGAATATGCTCAAGCCCGGCCAGCGGCTGGTATCTCGCGAAGGCGATTTCTGGCGCTGGGACGGCTTTGTGGTTGCGGCGCACGCTCCGACCGGAGCCGCGCGCCGGTTGGCCGAACGCGGCCGCTTGCAAGTCATCCAGGGCGAACTCGCAGCAGCCCGCAACGAGGTGGAAACGCAGCGCCGCGCGGTCGAAATCGCCGAGACGGCAGTCGCGGCGGCCGCCACGGCTGAGACTCAGGCGCGCGAGCGCCGGCGCGAGGCGCAACGCCTCAGCGACGCTGCGCGCGACGAGCATGCGGTGGCCGAGCGCGAAGTCAGCCGCAACGCGGCACGCGTTTCGGCGCTCAAGGAAGCCAAGACTCGCATCAGCGCGAGCCGCGATGAAGCAAAGGCGGCGCGCGCCGCAGCCGAGCACGCGCTGGCTACGCTGACGCCGGTCACCACCATCGAAGCAAAGCTGAACGCCATCACCGAGGTCATCGCCGGCGAGCGAAGCGCCTGCGCCGAGGTGCGCGTCGAGGCGCAGGCCATTGCCCGCGAGGCCGAACTGGCGAACCGCCGCCTGCAAGCGATCGCCGACGAGCGGAGAGCTTGGAGCGAGCGCGAGGAAGGGGCGACCGCGCAAATCATCACCGTCGGCGAGCGCAGCACCGAGGCGGAGACCGAGCGCGGCGAGCTCAAGAACGCGCCGCAGAAATTTGCAGAAACACGTCAGGGGCTGATCGGCGAAATTGAGAGCGCTGGCGCCGCGCGCCGGACAGCTGCTGATCGGCTGGCTCAAGCCGAGACCGAACTTGCCGAAGCCGACAGGGCCGCGCGCGCGGCACTCGAAGCGGTCGGCGAGGCCCGCGCCGAGGCGGCACGCGGCGAGGAACGGCGCGATGCCGCCAAGCGCCGGCTGGCCGATATCGAACATGAAATCCGCGAGGCTTTCGAGGTTGAGGCTGCCGCTGCGGCTGAGATTGCCGAGATCAAACCGGACGCCGACTTGCCGCAGATTGTGGAGGTCGAGGAAAAGCTCGACCGCATTCGCCGCGAGCGCGAGCGGCTCGGGGCCGTCAATCTGCTCGCCGAACAGGAGCTGAATGACGTCGAAGCGCAGCACCAAAAGCTCACCGGCGAGCGTGACGACCTCATCGAAGCAATCCGCCGGCTGCGCCAGGGCATCCAAAGCCTCAATCACGAGGCCCGCGAACGCCTTCTGTCTTCATTCGCCGTCGTCAATGAGAACTTCAAAAAGCTGTTCACCGAGCTGTTCGGGGGCGGCAACGCCGAATTGCAATTGATCGAGAGCGAGGATCCGCTCGAAGCCGGCCTCGAAATCATGGCGAAGCCGCCGGGTAAGAAGCCGGCGACGCTTTCACTGCTGTCCGGCGGTGAGCAAGCGCTTACCGCGCTGGCATTGATCTTCGCCGTGTTTCTCACCAACCCGGCGCCCATCTGCGTGCTCGATGAGGTCGACGCGCCCCTCGACGATTACAACGTCGAACGCTTCTGCGACCTGCTCGACGAGATGACGCGCTCGACCGATACCCGCTTCATCATCATCACCCACAATCCGATCACCATGGCGCGCATGAATCGCCTCTACGGCGTGACCATGGCGGAGCGCGGCGTGTCGCAACTGGTATCGGTGGACCTGGAAGGCGCGGTGAAACTGCGCGAGGCAAGCTAACGGCGGCGCTGAGGACAGACGCTCACTTGCCTTTCGTCCCTGGGTTGTTTCCCTGCGTGCCTGGGCCATTCGCTTGCGCGCCGGCGTTATCATCCACCTTGCCGTTATTCGTGAGGCATTTCTGATAATAGGTCTGGGCCGCCAGTCCATCTCCCTTGGCCCTGCCGGCCGCGGGATTACCAGGTTCGCGCAGCGGATACGCCTTGGCCATAAGCGCAGAACACTTTCTCGCAAGATCCGCAGTTACAGCCGCCGCGCTGTTCCCCGTCAAACCAACAGCGATGCAAGTCAGCGCGACACTCATAGTCACCGAGTTGACTCTGCTGAACACGACGTTCCTCCTCGTCTCTGCCGCCAGTATGCGCTGAAACACTGCCGAGCTAAAGGTGCTCGCAGACGCGCGAACGCTGACTTTCGCCGAAACGATTTCGGCAGCGGACGTTGGAGAAAACCGCAGTTCTAACTGGCGGTTCCGTTGGCGTCACCGCGAACGCCGCTAGGCGGCAATTTTTTCCTGCTCGACCAGCAGCGGCGCGCGCCCGGTTCCGGCCATTCCAAATTGAGACCGAGTCCAGCCCCACAGCGCCTCGACCTCCTGGGCGGCCCTGCCCCCGCGCGCGTACTCGGTGACGCCCAAACCCGCCGCCAGCGCATCCTGATAGTCCATGCGCGCCGAGAGCATCGGGTCAGCCAGAACACCGAGCGACGTCAGATCCTTTGCCGCATCGCTTGCCCGCGTGCTGCGGTAGGTGGGCGGACACTGATTGAGCACGAACGCCGCCCTGCGCCTTGCCAAGAACACGGCGCGAAAAGTGCCCGCGGTTGCTTCTACATCCAGACGCGAGGGTCGCGACGGCAGGAGGCAAATATCCACGGAGTCGGCGACAAGACGGACCGCGGCGCTGTCGGCACCGGCGGTGTCGAATACGGCGAGGGTAAAGCCAGCGCCTGCAAGCCCTTCGAGGATCGCGCGCAGCCGCGGCAGGCGCTCACGTTCCAGCGGCTCGACCATAACGGGGTTGGGAGCATTTGCGGCGGCTCGGCGTTCGCCCCAGCGAGCCAACGACCCTTGAGGATCGAGGTCGAGCGTAATCACCTTTTCACCGGCTTCAGCTGCCGCTACGGCCAGCGACGCCGCGAGCGTTGTCTTTCCTGTTCCGCCCTTTTGAGTGAGAAACGCGATTGTCCACATTACGCCACCTTTTGATCCATTGCGGGCCCATACTCGTCAGCACCGGAATCGACCTTCAACGGAGTGTAAGGTGGAGCTATGCCGGAAATTTGTTCGCTGTTTGGAATTTCGATGTCAACGGCGAGCGTCGACACTGATTTACCGCGGTCCACCTCGATGCGGACCTTCTCAGGATCGAAAGGGACGTGCCGGCTGATGACGGCGAGAATCTCCTCGCGCAGAACGCCGAGCAGATCGGGCTGGCTGCGCGCGATGCGTTCATGCGCCAGTAGAATTTGCAGGCGTTCGCGCGCAACGGGCGCAGAGCTGCGACGAAACAGATGGAACAGGTTCATGCTGCTGCTTTCCGTCCGAAGAGCTTATTGAGAAAGCCACGGCTTTCGCTGTGCACATTCATGGGGATTTGTTCGCCCTTGAGCCGGCGAACAGCATCGAAATAAGCCTTGGCGGGAGCGCTCTGTGCGCTATTGAGCGTCACCGGCGATCCGACGTTCGAGGCGCGCAGCACTTCCTCACTTTCGGGAATGATGCCGAGCAGCGGCACCGACAGGATCTCGAGTACGTCGTCGATCGCCAGCATCTCGCCGCGCGAGGCGCGCCAGGGATCGAAACGTGTGATGAGCAGATGCTTGTCGACGCGTTCGCCTTTTTCCGCCTTCTCGGTCTTCGAATCGAGAAGGCCGATGATCCGGTCCGCGTCGCGCACCGACGACACTTCAGGGTTGGTGACGATGATCGCCGCATCGGCGTGCCGCATGGCCAGCGTGGCTCCGCGTTCGATGCCTGCAGGGCTGTCACAGATGATCCAGTCGAATTTCGGACGCAACTCGGCGATGACCTTGGCGACGCCTTCTTCGGTCAGGGCGTCCTTGTCCCGCGTCTGCGAGGCGGCGAGGAGATGGAGGTTTTCGACGCGCTTGTCGCGAATGAGCGCTTGCTGGAGTTTCGCGACACCGTGGATGACGTTGATCAAGTCGAACACTACGCGCCGCTCGGCGCCCAGCACCAGGTCGAGATTGCGCAAGCCGACATCGAAATCGATAACGACGACGTTGTCGCCTTCATGAGCGAGAGCGGCGCCCAGCGCAGCGGTCGAGGTGGTCTTGCCAACGCCGCCCTTGCCCGACGTGACCACCAAAACGCGGGCCTGTTTCTCCTCGCTCATAATCACGACCTTTCGCTGCCTTAGTTGATCGCCGAAATTCTCAATGTCTTGCCGTCGAGCCAAGCCTGGGCGGGTCCGCGGCGCAGACTTTCCTCGATCTCGTCCGCCGTCTTGTAGTAGGCCCCGATAGCCAAAAGCTCAGCCTCGAAGCGGTGGCAAAAGATGCGTGCCCGGGGATTGCCGGTGGCGCCTGCCATCGCCTGGCCGCGCAGCGTGCCGTAAACGTGGATCGATCCACCGGCGATAATCTCGGCGCCGGATCCAACTGAACCAAGGATCGTAACGTCTCCGTCGATGTACACGACCGACTGTCCCGATCGGACCGGACTCTCGATGATAAGCGATGCAGGCTCTTGCTTCTTCTTGACCGGCTTGTCGGCTTCGGAATCAAGCTCGGGTGGCGCGGTATCTTGGGAGCCGCGCCCGCCGCGAAGGATCGGAGGAAGCCGCTCAGCCCCCTCAGACACCTCGACGCCTTCGATGCCGAG
>Ga0209579_10002620_pt1 | contig 13541 bp, 7 predicted proteins | sample Coa_R1_2_FD_187152 | JGI IMG/M metagenome (GOLD analysis project Ga0209579, IMG submission 187152) | Surface soil microbial communities from Centralia Pennsylvania, which are recovering from an underground coalmine fire - Coalmine... | ecosystem: Environmental > Terrestrial > Soil > Unclassified... | reverse complement strand
TCAGGGTAACCGGCGCTACAGCGGAAACGGCGAAGTCAAAGGCGCCGGCCGGAGGCCAGCGGTACGAGAGGCGACGGCGAAGAAAGGAGCTGCACACTGGATGGCTTCGCAGGGTTTAAGCGCGCAGGAGAAAAGCCCCACCCTTCGAAAAGCGCGAAGGACGGGGCACCCGCAAATTCTAGCAAAAAACCTAAAAATCCTTCCCGCCAAAGCGTGGCCCACCCGCCTGTTCACCAACTTTTGACTTGACATGGCCTCACAGGAAGGCACAGAGTTACACCAGTTTCTACCAATCTCCGTTGCTCATTCTTCTTTCTTATGGTTTCTCGACTGGCATTTTCGGGACCCGGGCCCCTCACTCACTAGTGGGCATATCTTTTTGTGTGTTCACCGAGTGTGTGGAAGGAGAACAGTAATGAACGAACTCGATCCTATTGCAAAAAGACTTGAGCAGAGAAGGGTAAGCCGGCGCAATCTCATTTTTGGAGCGGTGGGCGGGGTTACCGGAGCGAGCCTCTTTCACTCAAAGCCGGCCTTTGCCGACAAGAACGAACATGACCATACTGAACATCTCTGCGCCTTGGTAAACCCGATTCCTGGGGGCGTTGTGCCGTTTAAGCCTTTTGGAGTCCCAGTGCACCACAACCCACTAAATCCCGCGGTCGCGCTGGCCAACATCAACGATCCGTCACAGATCACTGACTTCAATGGGTTCGTCGGTCTGACCCACATTCGCGGCGGCGGGACGGGAACAAATACCGCCACGGGTGCGACCACGCCTCTGGCGTTCCAGGCGGACATGGGCTTCGGTCAAGGCACGTTCATCGGTACGGACGGCCGCAGCCATGTGGGCACACTCGCTTTCGTTTGACTCGACTTATATACCGGTCCGGTTGGATCGGCAATCCTCACCGAACAAGTCCACGACTACAACGCACACATCGACTCGAACGACGTTTTCTGGATGGTCCCTGTGGGGCAAGACGCCGTCAAGGTAGACTTCAACGCAGGGCGGGCGAGCCTGCAAGTGAGTGGACTGAAGGTCTACGATGATCACGACCTCGCGAACTCGCTGACTCAAGGTCTGGGACTGCCCGGCGATCCAGATTACCCCTATCCGCTCATCGCACCAGTCGCGCCCGTCCGGGCGATCGTTTCCTTCGACGTGGAGTGGAGCGGAATCGTCAGCACGGCACAAATTCACAATAGCGTGCAGGGCTTCAAGGGTACGTTCCTCAGCACTGGAGCCACGATCAATTGGACGGCCGACCAGCCGGGCTTCCATTTCGAGTCGGAGACACCCGACCCAACGAGGAACCTTGTTTCAGTACTGGGAAATGAGCAGAACGGTGTTTTCTTCACGTAGCTGAATCGCCGCGCAAAACAACAACCTCGAATCTTGACATAAGAATTCGGGCTGCGAACGTGGTCATCGGTATCGAAAGGCGCTCGGTTAATCTTCATCAAAGAAAGCTGCATCTTCGGCGTCAGCAAGAGCCTTTTGATCAGCCGCGCTCAATCCAGTGGGCGATATATCAATCGTCACCTTCGCGATCGTTCCGGTGAACTTGTTGTCTCCTTCCTTATAGTCGTCTGATACCGCGGTTTCGGCGTCTAGTCCAACGTCGGCTCCCTCGTCTCCAGAAAAGGCGAATGGCACGGTCTTTGGAATGTATCCCTGCGCCACCTGCTTCCCGTCCACGAAGAGCATACACTTCCCGCCCGTTCCTGGCTTCGGTGCATCGGGAACGAACTCGTACTTGATCAGGTGTTTGCCGGCGGAAAGTGCTGAGGCATCGCCGATGTTCGTTCTCTCTACCCCAAAGAAGTTGTACTCGTGATGGACCTTCCCGTCTTTCATGTAGAGCGTCCAGCCAGCAAACCTGCCACCTTGCGCGATAATCACTCCGTTGGTGTTGCCGCCGGGCAGTTCCACCGACGCAGTGACGGTGTAATGGCGGTTCTTCACGTTGATGAAGGCGTTCTCCATCATGCCCGCCATCCCGGGATATACCGTCAGCGAGGTGCGGTTGCCCATGAGATCCGGCCGGCCAGCGAGTGCGGGATTGAACCGCTCCGACCGGCGGTCGTCGATGGGCAACACGTGATTTCGGATCGCCTCCTTCATAAAGAGGTCTTGCATCTCTTTCAACTTGGCGGGATCTTTCGCCGCAAGATCGTGGGCTTCGCTGAAATCTTCGGTGATGTTGTAAAGCTCCCAGACGTCCCCAGTCAGCGGGGGATTTTGTACCTGGATCCAAGGGATGGAATGGCGCGTTGCTGCGATCCATCCGTCGTGATAAATGCCCCGATTGCCGAACATTTCGAAATACTGCGTTGTGTGGGTTTCTTTCGCCTTGGGGCTGTCGAAGGTATAGATCATCGACGTTCCATCGAAAGGCCGCTGCTCTGTTCCGTTGACGCTCTTGGGAAACGGAAGACCGGCGGCTTCAAGGACTGTTGGCGCAATGTCGGTCACATAAGTGAATTGGGAGCGAAATTCGCCTTTGGACTTGATGCGCGCCGGCCATTGGATCACCAGTCCGTTTGTGGTCCCGCCGTAATGCGAAGCGATCTGTTTGGTCCATTGGAAAGGAGTATCACCGGCCCACGCCCAGCCAATCGCATAATGTGGGAACGTGCTTGGGCCACCCCATTCATCGAGATGCGGCAGGATGCTCGCAGCATCTTGTAGGATGCCGTTAAGCGCCATCATCTCGTTGTAGGCTCCCGATGGACCACCTTCCGCGCTGGCGCCGTTATCGCCGACAATGTAAATGAATAGGGTGTTGCCCATCACGCCCATTTCGTTCAGTGCGTCCACCAGTCGTCCAACCTGCTCATCCGTGTGCTCGCCAAATCCGGCGAAGGTTTCCATCTGCCGCGTCTCGAGCTTTTTTTCATCTGGTGATTGCGAATCCCAGGAGGGAATCTCTTTGGGACGCGGGGTCAAGTCCGCGTTTGACGGAATCACGCCCATCTGCTTCTGCCGTGCATAAGTCTCCTGGTTCAGTTTGTCCCAGCCTTGATCGAACTTGCCTTTGTACCGCTCGATGTATTCCTTGAATACATGGTGCGGTCCGTGAACTGCGCCGGGCGCGAAGTAGACGAAGAACGGCTTGTCTGGGGTCAAAGCATGCTGCGCCTGCATCCAGTTGATGGCCTGATTGGTCATGTCAACAGTGAAGTGGTAATGGGGATCGTGCGGTGGTTCCACACGAATCGTGCCGTCAAAAATTGCGGGAGCCCACTGATTGGTCTCGCCTCCGATGAAACCGTAAAACTTGTCGAAGCCGGAATGCGTCGGCCAGCGGTCGAACGGCCCGGAGACGGAAACTTCCCAGGCCGGTGTCTCGTGATATTTGCCGAACGCAGCGGTACTGTAGCCATTGAGACGCAGCATTTCCGCCAACGGCGCCACGTTCAAAGGACGAATGCCGGTATTGCCGGGAAAGGATGTGGCGAGCTCCGTGATGGCGCCCGCGTTGGCGACATGGTGATTGCGGCCGGTAAGTAGTGCGTTCCGTGTGGGCGAACAGAGAGCTGTCGTATGAAAGTTGTTGTAGCGCAGTCCCCCGCCCGCAAGCATGTCGAGCGTCGGCATGTGGATGGGACCGCCAAACGAACTGGACTGCCCAAAACCCATGTCGTCCAGCAGTACGATAACAACATTTGGAGCGCCTTTCGGGGCTGTCACTTTGAAAAGTGGCGGCGCCTTGACGTTGCGAGCATCGAGTTCGGTGATGACCGGCGGTTGTGGTTCAGGAATAGGAAGTATCGTACGGTCTAATGCATCCTGCGCCCAGACCGGCATGACAAAAGCGAAAAAGATTAAGAGTTGCAAGATTGAGCGTGCGGATGTCATTGAACCGTTTCTCCAGTCACAATGATGCAGCATCTTTTTTGATTCCTTTCGTCAAATTGCGCTACGGGAATTGATTCCAGCGTTTGCACGGGACGAAATTACGTGACGGGCCTCCCCAGAACAGATGGAGGCGACCGTCACTATGGGGTTGGAGGCGTTCTGATCCCGCTCGGGGTGAGTCGGCCACATACCCGCACAAGTTAGTCCGCCCCGGAGCCGGTTGGAACTGTCAAAAGTAACATGGTCATAAAATCGCTCGGCCAGCCACCTTCAAAGCGGATAGTGTCGAGAAATCCGCTTCCACCATCTATCTCAGACTGAGATAGATGGTGATGATTTCTGTTATCAGTAGGAATCGTGGTAAGGCGAAGCATTGCTCGATTTAACCAAGGAGATAGATACTTGAAAAATCTATGTTCAACGATTGGTATGCTGTGGAGCAATGTTCGTAGCTCACGCCTCGGCGGGTCTAGAGTCAACGAACCGTAGGTATTAGTGCTTGAAAAGGAGGCATGATTGGGGCGCTATCTCGCGCTTCTGGGCTTGGCGATCGTCTGTTGCGCGGTGACCGGCCGCACAGCTGGTAATGAACCGACGCTTGGCATTTCCATCGTGGCGGCAGGCCAGGAGGGCCCCGTTGAGATCGTTGGCTTCAAACCTCTACCAGAAGACCCTGTGAATATCGCGCTTCACGTACACAATGTCTCAAACAAGGCGACGGTTGACTATTGGGTTGAGCCGCTGATTCGAAATGCGCAAGGTGCACTTTGGAACTACTCGAACGGCCACGCTGCATACACCCCCGGTAGCGGCAAGATTCCGCCCGGAGGAGAGGCGTGGGAAACCAACACAGCCGCACCGGGTGTGTTGTGGGCCACGGTCGCAAAAGACCTCAATTCGACTTGCTTGCGAATGACCGGTGTGGTGATAGATGTGAAATTCGCGGACGGGACCTCCTGGACGATAAATCCGACGCAGAAGCAAGACGCATTGGAGCGCGCCGATCGCGAAAGCAAGATCCCAGCGTGTGTAGATTCACCCGGCTCGGAAAAGTACTTGGAGCAACTGGATTCAGTCGAGATCAGGAAACACCTATACGATTCTTATCAGTCCGAGGAACCGAGCGGGATACAATCATTTTCGTTTTCATGTTTACTGCATCGCGTGAGTGATTCGAGCGTCCACGCGATATGTGGCGGCCGCGGTCACTAGATTCGCTTTCCTTCAGCCCGCCGTTCTCAGGACCGTCGCATTCTGACACTGCTGGTGATAATCCCTCAGGAACAGCTGAGGCGCGAGCGTTAGGCAAAACGTGACTTTGCCTTGAACGCCTTGGCCTAGTCGAGCGATGTTCGACGGGAACATCCCCGCCTCTTCTCGCGTATCTCACCCAGCGGGGAAGAAGAAATGAGCAATCTCTGGCAGGACCTGCGCCATGGTCTCAGGCTACTGCGCCTCAATCCTGGCTTCACTGCTATCGTGGTGCTTTCCCTGGCGCTAGGTACAGGCGCAAACACCGCCATCTTCCAATTGATCGATTCGCTCCGCCTGCGAACGCTGCCGGTGGCGCACCCCGAGCAGCTTGTCAACGTACGCATCCTGGACCGCTCCTGGAGTTCCGGCCGCGTCCATGGCCGCTACGCCGATATCACCAACGCGCAATGGGAGCAGATCCGCGATCACCAGCAAGTTTTTTCCAGGATGTTTGCATGGGCGGCGGGCGAAGGAGAGTTCAACCTGGCCCGCGGTGGCGAAGCACGCTACGCCAAGGGCATCTGGGTCAGCGGCGATTTTTTCAAGACGCTGGAAGTCCGCGCGTTACGCGGCCGCACCCTGACCGCAGACGATGACCGCCGCGGCTGCGGCTCCCCGCCCGCCGTAATCAGCTACGCCTTTTGGCAGCGCGAATACGCCGGTCGGCCCGACGTTCTCGGCCGCAAGATTTCACTGGAAGGCCATCCGTTTGAAATCGTGGGCATCACTCCGCCTAGTTTCACGGGCATCGATGTCGGCCGACAGTTCGATGCCGCGGTTCCGCTGTGCTCCGAACCGCTGATGCGGGGCGAACTCTCCCTGATTGATCTGCGTAATGGCTATTGGCTGGCCGCCGTGGGGCGTCTGAAGCCAGGCGTGACTATCGAGCAAGCCAACGCGGAAATGGCAGCGCTTTCGAGGGGCGTCCTGGAAGCGACCACACCGCCGCAATACGGCGCGGATAGGCAAAAGCGCTACCTGCAGTACAAGTTCGGCGCATTTCCGGCAGCTTCGGGATTCTCGAATTTGCGCCAGCGCTACGAGACACCCCTGTGGACGCTGTTGGCCATCGCCGCCCTGGTCTTGCTGATTGGCTGCGCCAATATCTCTAATCTGTTGCTGGCGCGCGCCAGCGCCCGTGGACGCGAGATCGCCGTGCGCCTTTCACTCGGTGCATCCCGCGGGCGCCTCATCCGGCAACTGCTCGTGGAAAGTCTTTTGATCGGTGTTGCCGGCACCGTTTTGGGCGCAGTCTTGGCGCAATGGGTCAGCCGTTTCCTAGTGGCCTTCATCGGCACGAGCGCGCCCGATGTCTTCGTCGATCTTCATCCGGATTGGCTCGTGCTCAGCTTCACCCTGGCCATCGCGCTGCTGACTACAATTCTCTTCGGCATGGCTCCCGCTTTCCGCGCCACGCGCATCGCTCCGGCAGCAGCGCTCAAATCCGCGGGCCGGAACCTCGCCGGCGGGCGCGAGCGTTTCAGCCTCCGCCGCGTCTTGGTTGTCTCGCAGGTGGCGTTCTCGCTGGTCTTGCTGGTGGGCGCGATGCTCTTCGTGCGCAGCCTGAAAAACATTCTTTCCGTGAACGCCGGCTTCCAGACGGCCGGCATCATGGAAGCCGATCTCGATTTTCGCCAGCTGAAAATTCCCGCGCCGCAACGCCAAGCCTACAAGTTGGGTCTGATCGACCGCTTGCGCGCACTCCCCGGCGTTGATGGAGTGGCTGATGCGAGCGTCGTGCCGCTCAGCGGCTATGGTTGGGGCGAGAACGTTATCTTGGCCGGCGCCTCAAAACGCGCCGAGGTGCATTCTCTTTTCACGCGAGTGAGCCCCGATTTTTTCAACACAATGGAAATCCCTATCATGGCCGGCCGCGCGTTCAACGAGGGCGACACCGCCAACTCGCCCAAGGTGGCCATCGTCAACCAGAGTTTCGTGAAGGAAATCCTGAACGGCGCCAATCCCATTGGCGCGCACTTTCAAATTGAGGAGGCTGTGGGCCGCGCGCGGCCGGTCTATGAGATCGTGGGTTTGGTTCGCGATACGAAGTATTACGACTTGCGCGATGAATTCGCTCCGGAGGTCTACGTGACTACCGCGCAAGACGACGAGCCCGACGAGTACGCGGGATTGCTGGTTCGCTCCAATCTTTCCATGGGAACGCTGACACAGGAACTGAAAAACGCGCTGGCCGAGGCCAGTCCCGAAATCGGCGAGGAATTCCACGTCATGCAGACAAACATCCGCGATTCGCTGCTGCGCGAGCGGCTGATGGCCGCGCTTTCCGGGTTTTTCGCAGCGCTGGCTACTTTGCTGGCCATGATGGGGCTGTTCGGCGTGATATCCAATTCCGTGGCGAGCCGCACTGGAGAGATTGGCCTGCGCATGGCGCTCGGCGCGCAGCGGCGGAATATTTTGGGCATGGTCCTGGGCGAAGCAGGCGGCATGCTGGCAATTGGTCTGGTCGTAGGCACAGGATTGGCCTTGGCCTTGGGCAAAACCGCGGGCGCGATGCTCTTCGGCCTCAAGCCTTACGACCCGCTGACGATTTTGCTCTCCGCGATTGCATTAGCCGCCGTGGCCACTCTCGCCAGTTATCTGCCGGCGCACCGCGCGGCGCGGCTCGAACCCATGGCCGCCCTCCGCGACGAATAAAATCCTTCGGCCGGTAGGCGCTCACTGATCCTCTATCGGCACGCATTCGAACCCGCGTTCAGAATGCCTCACAAGCCATCGCATTCAGCCCGGATTGCAGCGTGGCTCGTCGCTCTGGAGTCCAGGAAGGTCCAGCCATGCGATACCCTTCTGACAGGCCTCATTTATTGCTCCAAGCCACCTCCCACCGGCGTGGTGGTGGTAAGTTGGATCACATCGATCGTGTTCTGCGTTGTCGGCGAATCTGTATTGCCGTTGATGTAAAAGGCTATGCTCGTATCTCCGAAGGTGGCGTTGTTGCTGAGAGAGGGAGCGGTGCAACGGCCGGTCGCGTCGCAGGAATACGAACCGCTCGACCCGCCGGGTGCAAGATCGCTGATTGTCGTAGCGGTGATTTGAACTTCTGTCACTCCCAGCACCGGAGCGCCGAGCACAAGTAACTGCGTGCCAAAGGCATAGGTACCGGTGGCGATGGTGCTGGCTGAGCGCTGGCGAGCGACGCCAAACAGAACCGCTTGGCCTTTGGGGTTGGTGAAGATGAGGTAGGCACTGCCGTTGCCATCGAGATAGAAATTGATGGACCCTTTGCCCGCGTCGTCGATCGAGCCGCGACCATTGTTACCGGACGGGATCGAATAGGAGGCGGTTCCCACTCCGGAGAAGCCGTTGGTGCCGAACGAGTTCTGGTCAAATTCGGCGTTTACGGTTCCCGCGGCTGCATTGACGCTGAGAATAGCTCCGCTGTTGACGCCAGTTCCGTTGATGACGCCTCCAGAACCGCTCACTCCATGAGCGAAAAACGTAGATGGAGCGAGAGAAGAGTTGTTGAAGGAACCGCCCTGTCCGATGGGCAGGCAACTCGACCCCGGAACGCCGCTGAAGAATCCGGCCATCGGCGGCAGATTGCCGAGTCCAGGAGCCGTGCCGCTCGAAACCATCGCGAAGGCCTTGTGGCCGTTGACGACATAAACGGTGTTGTTAACAGTCGTGCCGTTGGCGTAGGTAACGGCCGACGTTGTAGTGGAGCGTCCATGGGAATCCGGAGCAGAAAACGTCCCAGCAGTACCCATGATCATGTTTGCTTCGACGAGGTTCACGCCGAAATCGGCTTGCAGAAAGCTGATGGAGGATTGTGAGTTGACGCAAAACGCGCCTATGGAAAAGGCCTCAACAGTGGGGGCAAATCCATCCAGGCCGAAGGCGCGGCTTCCTTCCAGGCTCGCGGTGGGATCGTCCTGAATCTGGATCTGGCCTGCACCGGAAAATCCTGAAGAATCTTTTTCCGCGACGCGCCCGGTGGATCCGTTCGCGAAATTCGCAGACAAGGCGAAATCGAGCGTACGGGCAACTCCACCGGCCATGAAAGCCAGTGTGCCGGTGTTGGTGACGCTGCCGTTCTTGCAGCTTCCTGCTACGCCGGTTATGGAAACATTCGGAGTCAGCGCGGATTGATTGCGGAAGTCGAGCACGCCGGAAATAGAGCCGTCAGTGGCGACGCTTGCGCTGCCCAACAAAATTCCGGGACCGGTGGTGTCGGAACCGCTCAGCTCGAAGGCGACCTGTTTTCCGGCAAGGACGCAAGAGGCGGAAACAGCATTCACGGCGAGGGTGTAGGTAATGGAGTGCGTGAGCGGAGTCGGGAGGCTCGAGTCTGAAACTTCGATGGTAACGGAAGCGCCAGTTTCCGCTGCTGTTGGCGTGCCTGAAATTGTTTCGGTGGCGGAGTCGGTGCCGGAACCTGCTCCGTTGCCGGGCTGGATGGACAGCGCGGCGGGGAGACTATTCGCTGAAATCATGAAGGAGTAAGGCGGGATTCCACCGCTGGCCATGATGGCCTGCGAGTATTGCGTGTTTACTGTTGCAGCGGGCAGAGTCGCGCTCGAGGGCGTGAGCGCCAGAGGCGGAGCGGCAGCGAGAGTGAACATAAAGGTGGCGGGTTTCGACTGCTGAGGACTGCTGCTGTCTTTCACCTGAATCGTGAGCGTATACATCTGCGCGACGTCGTTGGGCGTCCCGGAGATTTGGAACGAATTGCCGGATTGCGCTCCGCTCATTCCATGCGGCAATACGCCGCCAGTGACAGTGTAGGTGTAAGGCTGGAGACCGCCCGATGCGGAAAGCATTTGAGCGGGATAAGAAGTGCCGTCGGTTGCTGAGGGTAGAGTCGCTCCGTTGAAGGTTAGGGCAGCGGCTTGCGCGATGGTCAGGCTGAGGGTCATGGAAACCGTGGCAGGCGTCGCCGCAGAGTCGGTGACGGAAGCCATGACGGTGAAAGTGCCGCCGTCGCTGGTCGTGCCGGATATTGTGGCGCTCGGTGTGCCGGAACTGAATGTGAGGCCGGTGGGCAGACCGGTAATCTTCCAAGTGTAAGGTTGCGTCCCGCCGCTGGCACTTACCATCGCGGAGTACGCGGAACCAGCGGTGCCCCCTGCCAAAGATGTAGTGCTGATCGTGAGCGCGGCGGGGGCCGAAAGGGTGAGCGTGAAGGTGAGATGCGCCATGTGGTGCTTCGAATCCGTCACGCTGATCTGCACGCTCGACGTGCTGCCCGAGGAACCGGCTGGGCGGCGGGTCGAGGCCGGATGGGCCACCGCGGCGGCTGCAGCGGGGGTGCCAGTGATTGTCAAGGTAGAAGTGGTGTCGCTATCGGCGTTCGAGGTGACGCCAGAGGGCAAGCCGGTAACTGTCCAGGTGAAAGGTGCACTGCCACCTGTCACCATGACGTCGCATGAATAGTCGGCTCCGATCGTTGCCGCGGTGCAGGAACCTGGAAGCGAACTGGAGGAAGGCAATGAGAAGGATGAGGAGGCGCTTCCTCCGCCGCAGCCGGATAAGGCAAAAAGCGGCAGGCAAAAAACTGCAAAAAGAAAGAAGAGTTGCCAAGCGATTGAAGAAATCGCATCGAAAATTGAAAGCTGTTTGCTGGGCTGCATTGGCTGGTGCCTCCTTTAAATTCTGGAGCGTAGCCCGCCCGTACGCGGGCGGGACACTCGTGCGAACGCATGACGCATGCGGATGAACGGTGCTAGAATCGCGGCCACCTTTACAGGTGCGTCTTGCTTTCCCTACTCTGCGGGCGTGGCGGATGTCTATGCAGGAGCCCCGAAAATTTCTGAAAAAAGCTGAAAATTCGGCAAGAGAGGGGATCTACGAGTTTGGCGATTTTTCACTTAACCCTCAGAAACGCATTGTCTTACGTGGCAACGAAGTGATCGGGCTGACGCCGAAGTGTTTCGATATCCTGTTGGCGCTGGTGGAACATTCCGGCGAGGTGCTTGTGAAAGAAGAACTAATGGAGGCCGTGTGGCAGGACACAGTAGTGGAGGAAGGAAATCTGAATCGGCACATTTCCACACTGCGCAAAGCTCTGGGGGAATCGCCAAACGACCACCGTTTTATCGTAACGGTGCCCGGGCGGGGCTATCAGTTTGTCGCGGGTGTGCGCAAAGTCTTCGCCGAGCAGCCCACGCCCATTCGGCGGGAGGCGCGGAGTCGAATCGAGACTGGAGAACAGAGCGAGAAGTATTTCTCGGAGGGCGGGCCAGCAGCAGCCGCTTTGCCTGCTCCTGTAATCGTGAGATCGACGGCCGTCGCCGCGGTGCGTGCGCGCCATCGTCGGGTCTGGGTAGGCGCATCGGTCGCTGCGGCGTTTATCGGCATCGCGGCGCTGTATGCGCTGGCGAATCGGTCCAAGCCAGCTCTAACCGCGAACGATCGAATCCTGATTGCAGACTTTTCCAACTCGACGGGGGACGCAGTTTTTGACGACGCGCTGAAGCAAGCACTTTCCGTTTCTTTGTCGCAGTCGCCGTACCTGAACATTCTCTCGGACGCAAAGATTCGGAGCACGCTGAAATTGATGACAAGGCCTGCGGAAACGAAATTGACGGGGGAGGTGGCGAGGGAAGTTTGCCAGCGCGCGGGAGGAAAGGCTTACATAACTGGCTCGATTGCAAGGCTCGATACCGAATATGTCGTGGGGCTGCAGGCAGTCGAATGCGCAACTGGCGATTCCATAGCGCGCGACCAGGTCAAGGCGGGAAACCGAGACGGTGTATTAAATGCGCTGGACCGAGCCGGGAGTGACCTGCGGCGCAAACTCGGGGAATCGCTCAAGACGGTGCGCGAATTCGATACCCCGCTGGTCGAGGCAACGACGTCTTCACTCGATGCGCTCAGGGCGTATTCGCTTGGCTTGCAGACGGATGAGGTAAACGACGCCGCCGCAGTCCCGTTCCTAAAGAGGGCTATTGAACTCGATCCCGAGTTCGCTTCGGCTTACTCCGCGCTTGCAGCGTGCTATCGCAATATGGGCGAGTCGGGCCTAGCGCGCGAGAACTTCTCCAAAGCTTTCGAGCTTCGCGAGCATGTGAGCGAGCGCGAAAAACTTCTAATTTCTGGCCGCTACTACAACTATGTGACTGGCGAGCTGCAAAAGGCGATCGAGACTTATCAACTTTGGATTCAGTCTTACCCGAACGATGCCGGCGCCCGTGCCAACCTTGGTGGTCTCTACGGTGCATCTGGGCAATTCGAGAAGTCCATCGAAGCGACTCGCGAGGCGTTGCGACTGGATCCTGACGGCGGCGCGAACTACTCCAATTTGGTTCTCGCGCAGTCGTCCCTCGACCGATTCGACGATGCGGCAGCAACCTACCGGATGGCAGTCGCTCGCAAGGTGGAGGATCCAATCCTGAAGGTAAACTGGTTCGGAGTGGCATTTGTACGCGGCGATGCGCAAGAGATGGACAAATTGATGGCCTGGTCGGTGGGAACGCCCGAGGGCGAAGATAATTTCCTCGCAGCCAAATCCGATACAGAGGCTTATCACGGTCATCTACAGAGGGCTCGTGAGTTTTCGGAAAAGGCGGTGAATTCAGCCTTGCGCAACGGCGAAAAAGAGGTGGCTGCGCAGTGGAAAATGGATGAAGCACTGCACGAAGCCGAATTCGGAAACTTTGCAGCAGCGCGCATTGAGACGACGGCTGCGCGCGCCCTGTCGGACAGTCACGACACGGAAATCCTGGCCGCACTCACGCTGGCAAGAATCGGTCAGAGCGCAGAGGCTGAGAACCTTGCGGCCGATCTGGAGCAACGATATCCGCTTGATACTCTGATTAACGATTATTGGATTCCGGTGATTCGGGCGAGCGTCGAGCTGACTCGAAACCATTCCGAGCGCGCCATTGAGTTGTTGCAGCGTTCGGCTCCCTACGAGATGGCAAGTCCGGTGACATGGTCGGGACTTGGCGGGCCTTATTACCCAGCATACCTCCGGGGCGCGGCCGATTTTGCATTGCACCGTGGCACGGCGGCTGCAGCTGAGTATCAAAAGATTTTGGATCATCCGGGTTTTATGCTCGCGTGTCCACTCGGAGCCCAGGCGCATCTGGGACTCGCACGGTCTTACTTGGTGGCCGGCGACAACGCCAAAGCTCGCGCCGCCTATCAGGATTTTCTTACGCTGTGGAAGGACGCCGACCCTAACATTCTCATCCTGAAGGAAGCCAAGACGGAGTACGCGAAGCTGCAATAATTGTCAGGGCTTGCGCACGCAGGCGGATCTGAACCGGATAGGTGTTGCGAAATCCGCTTACCACTAGCTATCTCGAAACGAGGTAGGTGGTGATAACCCTACACTATCCGTATTACGCGATCAGTGCGTGAATCGGGGGTAGACGAGTTGTGAGGGCAGCTTTGTAAGCAAAATGCGTCGCCGCATTCGAACTGGTAGCGGAACGGAGACTGTGGAGACCGCCGCCACGCG
>Ga0209579_10002617_pt1 | contig 13552 bp, 11 predicted proteins | sample Coa_R1_2_FD_187152 | JGI IMG/M metagenome (GOLD analysis project Ga0209579, IMG submission 187152) | Surface soil microbial communities from Centralia Pennsylvania, which are recovering from an underground coalmine fire - Coalmine... | ecosystem: Environmental > Terrestrial > Soil >... | reverse complement strand
CATGTCGCCGTTGCCGGTCCGGATCACGTTCGCCCCGGAACCTGAAATGATCGTGCCCGAACCGCCGCCGCCGCGGATCGTGTCGTTGCCGAGATTGCCGACCAGCAGCTCGGTGGTCGCGAAGAAATTCGCCACGTGGCCGAGCATTCTGGCCGAGGTGGTGCCGGTGAGCACGAGGCCTTGAACGCGCGGCGCGAGCTTGGCCAGTTCGCCGGCGGTCAACGGCGAGCCGTTCGCGATGTTGACGTCACCGATAAGCGGCGTGCCCGTGGCGCCGCGTATCGCCGCCTGCGCCGGCGTCGGCGCCGCCAGCGAGCCCGGTGTGAAGATGTTGAGCGAAGGCGAGGCGATGTGCTGCGCGGCCGCGACATCGGCCGTCAGATTGTCGATCGCCGTGACCAGTGTGGCCAGCTGCGCCGTGCCGACGTCGTCGACGAGCTGGCCGGGAGTCGCTGCGGTCACGACGATATCCATGCCGCCATGCATGTCGCTCTGCAGGGCGAGAACCGAGCCCCCGGGCAGCGACAGTCCGGTCACGGCCATATCGAGGATGACACTGCCGTTCTGCTCGATCGTGAGGTGACCGCCGCCGTAGCTGACCGTGTCGTCGGTCGCGAAGGCGATGCCCGTCAGGTCGATCGTATCCCCGGCGACAAAGCCTTCGATGGCGAGGCTTGCGTCGGCGGGGGCGGCCAGCGCCAGCACGCCGGTGGCGTCCGCGAAGTCGATCGTGCCGGTGACGCCCGACTGGAACGCGACGGTCGCACCGCCCGACAACTCGATCGTGCCGGTTCCGGTCAAGGCCGTGGCATCGGACAGCGTGCCGCCGGCGACCAGGATCACCCCGTCATTGACCAGCGTCCCGGCGATCTCGAGCGTGCCGGCGACGCTGAGCGTGTCGCCGCCCGCGAGCGTGTCCGCGCCCGCCAGCGTCCAGTCGGTCGCCCCGGCAAACAGGTAGTCGGTGAAGCCGGCGAACGTGCCGTAGGCGCTGCCCGACAGTGTTCCCGGGCCGCCCAGCCCGGCGATCGTGCCGGCCGCCGCCGCCAGCTCGAGCGTCCCCTGGCCGCCGCCGATCTGGCCTTTGAATGTGGCGCCGGCCTCGACGACCAGGAGATCGCCAGGCGCCGCGAAGAACACCGAATACTGCCCGGCAGCGCCGGCGATCGTGCCGTAATTGACCACGGTCGCGCCGCCGGCCTCGGCGAACACGCCGATATATCCGGCGATGCTGGCGCTCGCCTCGTTGGTCACGGTGCCCGCCGCCTCCAGCACGACGCCGCTGCCGGCGCCGCCGATCGTCTTGATCGTGCCGGCATTGGTCAGGACGCCGTCGCCGCCCAGGACGACCGCGGTATAGCCGCGAATGCCCGCACTCGCGTCGTTGGCAACGGTGCCGCCGGCCGCAAGCACGACGGCAGCCGCACCCGCCACCGCGCCAGTGCTGCGGATCGTGCCGTCGTTGACGACAGTTCCGGCAAGGCCGCTGACGGTGATTCCGTAGAGGTAGGCGGAGATGAGCGCATGGGCCTCGTTGTGCACCGCGCCGCCGGCCAACAGCTCGATTCCCAGTGAAGAAACGCCCGGACCGAAATTCTCGATCGTTCCGGAATTGTCGATGGACGTAGAGCCGCCCGACCGGATCCCGCCGCCATAGCCTTCGATGAGGCCGCCCGCGTTGTTCTCGATCGTGCCGCCGTAGCCGAGGCCGATTCCGAACCCGTCGGCACCGGTCGCCTGGATCTTGCCGCCGTTGGTGATGTTGCCCGCCGCCCCGCCGATCGCCACGCCGTATTCGTATCCGTACGCCAGCGAGGCAGCGCCGGTCTGGGTGACTGATCCGCCGTCGGAGAGCTCGATACCGGCGCCGGGTGTGCCCGGGGTGGCGCTGGTCGACAGAATCTTGCCGGTATTGGTCACGGTTCCGGCCGCGCCGCTGATGTCGACACCGTATCCGTAGCCCGAGATCGTGCCGGTCGCCTGGTTGGCGACCGAGCCGCCCGCGGCGAGCGCGACGCCGGCGAAGGTCGCTCCGGTCCCGAAGCTTTGGATCTGGCCCTGATTGGTGATCTCGCCGATGCCGCCAGTGATATCGATCGCATCGTCGTAGGCGGCGACGTAGGCGTTTGCGCCGTCGTTGGTGACCGCGCCCCCGGCAAAAAGATGCACGCCGTCGCCTGCCGAGGAGTAGACGGCGCCATAGTTCAGGATCGTGTAGGCCGACACTGTGCCGCCGGATATCGCATCGCCGCTGGCATGCACCGCGCCGGTCGCGGTGATGGTGATCGTCGGGTACAGCGTCGAAAGGTGGATGGCCGGATAGGTGCCACCCGAGTAGGTGCCGTGTGCCATGTGCCCGCTCGATCCGTGGCTTGCATCAGCCCAGCCAGGGCCGCTCTACCACGCGTCGTGAGTCGAAATGATGACACCGTGGTGACCAATCCCTCTCGGGTACGGAAGCGGCGACGTCGTAATTCTATCATTTGACTCCGCCTGCATCCCCATCTACCGCAGAACCGTCGTATTGCGGAACGACGCGTCACGTCGTGCGGCTTGGCGGGTGTAATAATACTGTAACCAGTATGTAACTGAGTGGATGGCGTAGCACTATGTTGTTGCGCTTCCTTGGCCGTTGACATCTCTTTTACCGGAATATTGGGGCGCAAGAACACGATGATGGACCGGATCTGCATTCTTGGGGGCGACGGCTACCTCGGCTGGCCCACCGCCATGTCCTTTGCCGCCAAGGGCCACCGGGTCCTGGTTGTCGACGATGGGATCAAACGCCGCTGGGAGGCAGAGGTCGCCGCTCGACCTTTGGTTGCGATCCCGCCGCTCTCGGAACGGGCGAAACTGTGGAACCGGATGGCGTTCCAGCGCGGCGCCGGACAGATCGACTGCGCCACCTTGAACGTCGCGTCCGATCCCGAGGTACTCGAGGAGGTGCTGGCCGGATTCCGGCCCGCGACCATCATTCACTACGCCGAGCAGCCTTCGGCCCCGTTCTCGATGGCGAGCCGCGACAAGGCCGTGCGCACCCAGCACAACAACGTCGTCGGCACGCTCAACCTGGTCTTCGCGGTGCACGCGCGGCTGCCCGACGCTCATATCGTGAAGCTCGGCACGCTCGGCGAGTACGGCACGCCTAACATCGATATCGAGGAAGGCTGGCTTGACCTCGAGCACAACGGGCGGCGCGACCGCGTCCTCTTCCCGAAAAAGCCCGGCTCGATCTACCACCTCTCGAAGGTGCATGATTCGGCCAATCTCGAATTCGCGTGCCGCGTCTACAATCTGCGGGTCACCGATCTCAACCAGGGCGTCGTCTACGGGATCGAGACCGACCAGACGGCACTGGCCGAAGGCCTGCACACGAGCTTTCACTACGACGCGGTATTCGGCACCGTCCTCAACCGCTTTATCGTCCAGGCCGCGCTCGGCCTGCCGCTGTCGATCTACGGCCGCGGCCACCAGCGGCGCGGCTTCCTCGACATCCGGGATACGCTGCGCTGTGTCGATCTGGCCGCTTCGAACCCCGCAAAGCGTGGAGAGTTCCGGGTGTTCAACCAGCTCACCGAGCAATTCTCGATCCGCGAGCTGGCCGAGCGCGTGACCGCCGCCGGCCGCGCCGAGGGGCTGGACGTGGAGGTCCGGCACCTCGACAACCCCCGGGTCGAGGCCGAGGATCACTACTACAATGTCCGCCACAGCGGGTTGATGCAACTCGGCCTCGAACCGCACCTCCTGTCGATTGAACTCCTGCGCGGGATGATCAGGACGGTCGTCGAGCATCGCCATGCGATCGATCAGTCGTCTCTGCACCCGCAGATCGCCTGGCGCACCGGCGCGGAAGCGCAGGCCGGGGAGAGGGAAGAGACTCTCGCTCCCCAACCGATCAGACTGGTCGGCTGACCGTCGCCCTCCTCAGCTGGGCCTGAGCGCCGACAGCACCGTCTGCAGATCCGCCGGCGTGCAGTAGGTGCACGCTTGGCCGGAGCTGATCGGATAGGTGAGATAGAACCCATCAACCCCGCCCGATCCGGTCAGCTGCGTCATCACGCTGACCATCGAGCTCGGATTGGTGAATCGGAAGCTCAGCTGGGTGGCGATCAGGGCGTTCGGCGCCGCCATGCGCAGCCGGGCCACCATGTCCTGGAGGGCCAGCACGTAGGTATCGACATAAGCGATCTTGCTGGGCGAGGCGCATTTGGTGGCGTGGGACGGGCTGGCCGTGCCGTCGTTCAGCAGCTGCTGCGCCTGCAGGACGATCAGCGAAACGCCGCTCCAGTCCATGCTCGGCGCGAAGATGTTGCTGCCGACGTAGTCGTTGTACTGGTTGTTCGAGATGTAGGTCGAGCTGTAGCTGCACCGCCCGATATTGATCCCGATATATTCCGGCCCGAAACTGGTGCCGAAGGCATGGCAGGTGTTTGGCGAGTTGGCGACGTAGCCGCTGGCGGCCGAGACCGAGTGGGCAAGCGCCGAAAGCTCGCCCGAGGGGCTATCCACGTCGGCCGCCTCGTAGATGATCATGTTGGCGACGTCGGGGACGCAGCCTGTATTGGCCCGATGCCGGACATTGGCGAGAGTCGAGGGCGTCGCGATCGTGTGCTGCTGGCCGACCAGCACGCCCAGTCCCGTGTCGGCGTTGATCAGCCGCGCGCCGAAATAGTCCATCGGCAGGGCGTAGGTGTTCAGGACCGTGAAGTAGTCGTTCGTCGTGCCCGGATCGCTGTTGACGACCATGATGAAGGGCGACCCGGACTGCGCCGCGGCGGTCGTAGCGTTTCCCAGGAGACTGGCCACGCCCAGGCAAAGTACGACGATCAACGAAGCAAAACGGCGCATCGCCAGACCCCTTGCCATGTATTATGACGGTTTTATTGCAGCAGCACTTATTATAGACGGCGTTTTCCTTGGCGGCCAACCCCCTTCGTTTGCACCCCGCCCATAGGCAGCCAAGACTCCTGGTAGCAGCACCCGGCCACGTCGTAAATCTGTAATTTGACAGTACCCGGCTCCGCATCGACAGTGCGGCTGCCGATATTGCAGGCGCCTCGGCGCCTCGATCGACTTGGGGGTTGGCATCAGTCACATCGACGGCCTTGCGCCGGCGCCGCGGCGGCGTCGGCATGGGTCGTCGCGAGGGGCGGACAGGTCCGCGGGCGGCGCCGGTGCGATTCAGACGATCCACAGAGATTCAGCCGGGGCTGCGGCCGATGCCGCCCGCCGGCAACGGCAATGGCCACAATGGCAATGGCCATAACGGCAATGGCCACGCTGCCATCGGCTATGCGCGGCGACGCCCGCGCCCCTACCGGCGCTATATCATCGTCGCCGTCGTCCTGATCGGTATTGCCGCCTTCGCCTATTTCGACCGCGGCTGGATCACCGGCGACGGCATCGTCGTCGGCCAGCTTACGCCGGTGAATCCGATCAGCCAGGTCCGCCTGAAGAAGCTCATGGTCAAATGCCTCGACTTCGTCAGCCGCGGCCAGGTCCTGGCGCAGCTGGAGAACGAGGTGACGGCGCAGGCCGCCGACCAGCAGCTGCAGCAGTTCGAGCTCCAGCTGGCCGAGGCGCGCTCGGGTGCAGCCGTCGCCGACAAGGAGGCCGCGGCGGCACGGAAGTACCTCGAAGCCCAGGCCGCGGTCCGCGACCAGCTCGAGCAGGTGCTGAAGGCCCAGACCGAGATGGTCCAGAAGAATTACACGGCCACGCTCGTCTGGCAGCAGAGCAAGGCCGATCTGGCAAAGGCGCAATCCGAGACCCAGGCTGCCGATTTCGTTGTCCAGTCCAAAGAGGCGGAGAGCCGCCGCTCGACGGTCGAGGCCGATTTGACGGAAAAGCGCATCGCCGCCTTCCAGGCCTCGCCCGAGCTGATGGGACGGTACGAGCTCAAGGCGCCCAAGGCCGGCTATCTCACGCAGTGCAACGCCTATGAGGGCAGCGTCGTCAACGCCGAGAGCGTGCTCTACCAGGTGTTCAACCCCGCGGATGCCTACGGCATCATCTTCGTGAGCCCCAGCGATGCGCCTCGGCTGGTCGCCGGCGATACCGTGCAGCTCAAGGTCGGCGGCATCGAGACGCCGGTGAGCGCGCGCATCTCTGGCTTCTATCCGGAGCTGTCGGGCATGCCGGACTCGCTCACCCGCTACTTCTGGGAACAGGAGAAGTGGTCGCAATACGAGCCCATCCGCGTGGATTTCGTGAGCCTCACGGAGGGCCAGCAGCGGAGCCTGAAGTCCTTCGCGCAAGTGCGGGTGTCGCTATGGCGGACGCCCAAGCAGGGCGTCTTCGGGGCGATCTCGCAGCTGTTCTCGCGGGTGACCGGATGAACCGCAGGCGGCGTGAGCGGCGAGGAGCAGCGGCATGACCGGCGGCTCGATGGGCGACCTCGCTTCGGCCGACGACCGCACGGACGAGCGGCGGCGCCTCGATCTTCTGTCGCTGGTCGCCGAGGCCGGCGGCACCCTCCTCCCCCATCGCAGCCCGGAAGCGAAGGCGGGCTACGATTTCGGCCTGCCCGGCTCGGTCGCGCCCAGCGACCTGAGATATCTGGCCGAGCGCGACTATCTCGACGAGCGGTTCTTCGACCGCGTCAGCATCTGCCCCAAATGCTCGAGCCATTTCCTCAATGTGCGCGAGGTGTGCCCGTCCTGCCGGTCGGCGCATTACTCGGAGGAGCCGCTGCTGCACCATTTCCGGTGCGGCTATGTCGGTCGCGTGAGCGAGTTCACCGCCGCCGACGGCAGCGGCAAGCGCATCTGCCCCAAATGCTCGACCCAGCTGAAATATCTCGGGACCGACCACGATCAGCTCGGGCGCACCTTTCTGTGCCTGGAGTGCGGCACCTCGTTCCAGGATCCGCCGGCGAGCGCGATGTGCCTCTCCTGCGGCACCGAGACCCTCGCATCCGATCTCTCGACGCTGGAGATATCGAGCTACAGCCTGACCTCTCTCGGCACCGCCGCGATCCGCCGCAGCTCGCTGTTCGAGCAGGGCAACGAGGCGTTGTTCCTGGCCGGCGCCACGATCTACCGCCCGACCATCATGCGGGAGATCCTCGACTACGAGGCGCGGCGCTGCAAGCGCTTCAAGTCGCTGTTCTCGCTGCTGCTGCTGCAGTTCCGGACCGATCCGGCGCACGCCGCTTCCGACGACGCCGAGGTTGACATCCTGCGCCAGTTGCGCGCCCGGTTCCGCGCCGCCGACGCGATCGGCCAGCTGGCGACCGGGCTCTATGCCGTCTGCCTTCCCGAAACCGGCCTCAAGGGCGCGCAGGTCGTCCGTGCCTTCGCGGCAACGCTGGGCACGGCCGCGGCGCCGATCGAGACGAGCATCGCGGAGCTTTCCTCGCCGGCCGATCTGGCGCAACTCCTCGCCGGCTACGGTCTCGGATGACGGCGCGCACGGGGCGCGGATCCCGGCGGACCGGAACCGTCCTCGCACTTGCTTTGATCAGTCTCGCGGGCACCGCCAGCGCGGACGAGGCGCCGGCACCGCCAAACGCCGCGCCGTTCGCTTCCCAACTGCGGTCGGGCGGCGTGCTGCTCGGCACCAATTCACGCTTCGCCTCGCACCTCGCCTTCGATTTTTCGGAGAACATCCTCGGCTTCTCGAGCAGCGACAGCACCGCGCCGGACAATTTGAGGGAGCCGATCGGGGCACCGCCGACCTCCCTCGCCGACATCGAATCGCTCGACAACGAGTCTCCGGCCGACGCTGCGCCGTCGCCTGTCGCCGGTCCGGTTCGGAAGCACGCGAAAAGTCTCCGTAATCAGAACGGACCCGGGCTCGACACAAGCACCGCCTGTCCGTGGGCGAGCTACCGGCGGTCGGGCGAGACCCCGTTCTGGGCCCGATTTGCCACCGACGCCGCTTGGTCCGTGGGGCGCAAATCCTCCTTCGACACGGGCGGCCCAACCGATACTGACGTCGCGCCGCCGGTGACGGAGGCGACCGGCGAGCTTGCCGCGCACCGGCGGCCGGGCGAGTGGTGCTCGCCCAGCGCGACGCTCTGGCAGCCGACCACCCCGTTCCCGCCGCTGCTGATCAGCCTGAGTGTCGCTTTCGTCCTCGGCTTCCTGGTGTTCCACGCCGTCCGCGGCTTCGCGCGACCCTGACGCCGGGCTGCCCTCCATGGATGGCTTCCTAGAATATTTCTCCAGCGACCTGCACCCTTCGGTGCTGCGGAATTTCTTCCATACGCTGCCGCTGCTGTTCCAATCGTCCTACCTGCCGTTCTGGCTCTTCATCCTCCTGCCGTTCGTGCGGTTCGTCCTCCCCACTCTCGTCGCCTGGTCGATGACCGTGGTGCGGCCGCGCCTGTTCGACCAGCCGGTGTCGCGGGCGCTCATCGTCGCCAATCCCCTCGTGTCGGTGGTCGTCGCCGCCCATAACGAGGCCCACGGAATCGCGGGAGCGCTGCGGTCGATCCTCAATTGCGGCTATGGAAATCTCGAGATCATCCTGGTCGACGACGGTTCGACCGACGGGACGGCTGCCGTCGCGCGCAACGTCGCGGCAGGTTTCGGGCAATCGACCAGCGCAAGCTGGAACAAGCTCAGGGTCTTCTCGTCGCGCCGGCGCAATGGGAAAGCAAGCGCGCTCAATATCGGGCTCAGCATGGCCCGCGGCGAATACATCGTCATCATGGATGCCGACAACGAGTTCCAGTACGGCATCGTGCCGGCTTGGCTGGCTGGCTTTACCGACGACGGCGTCGGCGCTGTCGTCGCCAATCTGCGGGTGGCCAACGCCGACACCAACCTCCTGACGCGGCTGCAGGACGTGGAATTCTCGGTCAACGTGCTGCTGTGGCGGATGATCGCCGCCAAAATCGGTGTTCTCGCAATCGTGTCCGGTGGCGGCGCGATGTTCAGGGCGCGCGCCTTGCGGGCCGCCGGCGGGTTCGACTCCGGGCTCGGCGAAGATACGGATATGACGCTGCGCATCATCAAGATGGGCTGGCGCCCGAAATTCGCGCTCGATGCGATCGTCTGGGCGAACGCGCCGACCACGCTCAACGGGCTCATCCGGCAGCGCGTCCGTTGGGCGCGAAACATGGTCAAGATCCGGCTCAGCAAGCACAGCGACACGCTGAGTCTCTTCCAGCCCTATGGCTGGCAGATGGGTTTCATCGCGATGCACACGCTGTTCATCCGGACGATCCTGGTCTGGGCGCCGCTCTTCGGTTTGATCTATCTTCTCATCAGCAACCCGACGCATCGCCCGATCTTCATCACCGGCGCCTACGGCGTCCTGGTGACCTGGGCGGCGATCAAGCTGATGATCGTCCGCGACCTCGCGGGAACGCCGACGATCACCCGGCTCGCGATGATTCCGCTGATGCCGTTCTATTACACGGTGCTGCGCCTGGTGAGCTTGTGGGGAATCGCCGTGGAACTGACCCGGCTCCAGACTAAGCATGCTTATGTCCCCAACCATATCTGGGAGGAGACCCCACACTGGTGAGGCCGGCGGCCTCTCCGGGTCCGGCAACATGAATGCGACATTACCTCGCCTCGATCCTCGCGGCCGCGGCGTTCCTCTTGACCGGGCCAGCCTTGGCCGATCCGGAGGCTCCGACGGTGTCTGACGCTGCATCGGCCGAAACAGGCCCCTTCTTCATGTTCGCCGCCTCGAAATTTGCCGAAACCGGCGAGCGCCAGAGGATCGAGGCCGTTCTCAGCGCGCATCTGACGGCGCGGGACTTCGTCAGCCTCGGGCTGACCAAGGCCTTCCCTGCGCTGGGCGCCCGCATCCCCCGGGAAAACGTGTTCGTCCTGCCGCCGAACCTGACACAGGTGGCGGCGACGATCCGCAAGGGCACCGGCGACGGCACGCCGGGCCTATTGATCTATGACGGCGAGCACTGGGAGGCCACGCCCGGCGACGAGCAGGGCGACCTGCCCGGCGCGGTGCTGCGGGGCAAGGCCCTCACGCGCAAGAGCGCCGGCCATCGCTTCGGCTTTGCACCGGACGGCATATTCGTCGGCGTGCGGCCTGCGCGCTGCGGCTTCGACCTGAACGAGGCGGTGCATCGCCGGGTCGACTGGTCGGACATCGCCCTCTTCAACATCCAGGCCCAACACCTGCTGAGCGACGGCTGCGACGCCAGCGGCGGCTTTGCGTCCTTTGTCGATTTCGTCGTGGCGGTTGCCGGAGATGCGAAGGCCGCGGCGCCGCACCTCCTGGTCACGGCCCAGCTGTCCTTCCGCGACACGCCGCCGGATCGGATGGTCCGTGCCATTCGCCGGTTGCGTGGCATCGTGGACGGGTTCTACGTGGCCTATCCGAGCAATGTCGGGCCGGTCTGCCGCTACTGCAGTCCGGAGAATCTCGGCACCGTGCTTAACGCCATCCGCGGCGCCCCGGCAGCCGAGTGAGCCCGCGCGAACGCCTAAGGCCCGTCCGACCAGGGACGGTAGACGCCTTCCACTGCCTCGAAACGGAACCGGATGCCGTTGCGGCGAAGCTGGTTGCGCAGGATTTCGGTGAAGGCGTCCGCGGGACCTGTGATCCGCCTGGCATCGAGGTCGAACACGGTCCCTCCGATGAGCCGGAACCCGCCCTCGCCTTCTTGCGTCCAGCCACTGGCGCATCGGCCGATCGCCTCGGCCTCGCTGAAGATCCGATCGAACAGCGCCAGCCGCTCCTCAGCGGTCAGCACCCGCGGAAAGGCGCCCGCCCGCCGTACCGCCGCGGGAGAACCGGCGGCAAGGCAGCCGGCCGGCAGGTCGCGCGTGACCACGGAGCCGGCGGCCACGACCACATCGGACCCGATCGTCACGCCGGGATTGACCCAGGCGTTCGGCAGCCACACCCGGTCGCCGAGGGTGATCCCGGCCCAATGTGCCGGGAAGCCGTCCCACGCCGGGAGATAGGCGCCGTGCGTGAAGAGCTTGGTCTCGACCCCGAGCCCGACCTCGTGACCGATCCGGACCGGCCGCGCGATGTTGATCTGGCAGTTCCAGCCGAGGTGGAGGAAATCGCCGGCCGTCAGCTCGGCCACGGGATCGTGGCAGCTCCCCCCACCGATCCAGGCGCTTCGCCCGATGAAGGCGTCGCGCCCGATCACGACGCGCTGCCCCTCGATCACGGCATTTTCGCGGATCACGGCACCCGCCCCGATATGCCCTTCGGTGACCGAGAGACGGGCCGTCGGATGAATCTGCGCCGACGGATGGATACTGAACATCTGCCGATCCTGACGTTGAAGCGCCAATCCTCGCGGCGGAAGGTGCTCTCACTGTATTACGGTATTATTTCAGCATCGTGGCGGCGTGGGGCTGCGTCCGGAAATATCGGCTCGCGTCACTTGTTCCTCCGGAGCGAGAAATGGTAGCGTCCGGCCCTCAACTCGCAAGGATTTGCCCGGAATGACCGTCGTTACTATCCCGTCCGGCCGCTCCCGTCTGTGCCCCACCTGGCTGAGCGGAACCTGAGACCGTGCGCTTCATTCCCGTCGGCGCGCGCGTACTTTGTCTTTCGCCCCATCCGGACGATGTCGAGTTCGGGCTCGGCGCAACCCTCGCCAAGCACCGTGGAGAGTTCACCGCCCGGGTGCTGGTCTTCAGCGATCGCGGCCGGACGCGCGGCGAGACGAAGAACGACGAGGACCAACTCCGCGCCGCGGCGGTGCTGGGCCTGCCGCCCGAGGCGGTCCGGTTCGTCGACCAGCTGGACTACGGCGTCGACCGCCTCAAGGTCAGGTTTTTCGCCAGCGAGGAAAGCCGCGATCTCATCCGCCAGATCGTCACGAAGACGATCGCCGATTTCGCGCCCGACATGATCTTCGTGCCGGGGGTCAACGAGACGTTCCAGGACCATTCGGCACTGGGCGAGGAGACCGTGCGGATCGCCCGCGGGCGCCACGCTGTCTTCGGCTACGAGGTTCCAAAGCACAACCGGTGCTTCCAGCCGAACGTCTACGTCGATGTCGACGAGACCCATCTCGAGGCCAAGGCGGCGGCCATCAACTGCTTCTCGGAATTCGACAACCGCTACTATTTCGAGCCCGACGCCATCCGCTCCCTGGCCCGGATGCGCGCTCTCCAGGCCGGATATTTCGGCTTCGTCGAGGCGTTCGAGCTCTACCGCTGGGCGGCCGGTTAGGCCGGACACGCCCTATTCGGGTGGCCGACGCGGCCTCGGAACGACGCTGCCGCTGCGCGCGACCGGCACATTGCTCAAGTCCTTGAACCAATCGGCGATCCGGTCCCCGTTGAGAACCACGATGATGGGCGTCGTGACCAGAACGATGAAGAAAAGCGCGTCAAACCAATACGGCAGCGATGGTAGCATGTTCGCACCTCGAGGACCGAAGACGATCTCCACAACAAGAGGCGCGGCGGCGCAGATGCCGGTCATAACGACGCGGCACCGCGTGCTAAGTACCCGAAGCTACGGGAAAACCCGGTCCCGGCCGGCCGGCTCGCCGGCCGGGCCCCGGCGTGCGGTTCAGTCCGCGCTGCTGCGGATGAACATCTCGTTATGCTCGGCCGTGCAGGTGCCCGAGCTGTTGGTATAGGTCCAGGTATAATCCGCTCCGAACGAGTTCGGGTCGATCGGCGTATACGTCGCCGTATAGGTTCCCGTGGTCTGCACGCCGGTCTCTTCGTCCGTGAAGGTGATCGTTCCGGTGGGCGCCGTCTTCGTGCCGCCCGTCCGCTTGAATACCACCTTCTCGATATAGGGCGCGCCGCCTGTATCGTAACGCACCGTTCGGAGGATATGAACCGGCCGGTTGAGCGGCGTATTGATCTCGAGCTGATTGAATAGCGTCGTGCCCGTCGGCACCGGGCAGGCGGAAGTCGCGCTAACCACCACGCCCTGGCCGATATAGTGCCCGAAGGTTGGAAGGTTCGTCGCCGATGCTCCCGCGGCTCCGCACAGCGCGATGGCAGTGGTCATCCCGGTAATCGCATTCAGTCGAAGCATCCCGTTTCTCCCCAGGTTGAAGTTGGCCGATGCGGACCGCCCCGCATCGCTGACCGGCAAGTCCCGTCATCGCCGGACGCCATAATCTAAGCCCGCTGGCTAATAACGACAAACGGGACCTTGGCCGCACCCCGGAGCGCGATGACACTAGGTCGAATCGACCTAGTGTCTGAATCGCGCTCTGATTCAATTGTTTAGAGACGGATTCAGCGGTCGGGTCGTGCCGACCTGACCGCATCCGGCTCTCGTCAAACCGGGTCTGGGGGACCGCGGCCAATCGAAGCGCATGCGATAGTATTTGCCGTATAAAGACACGATGACGCCCAAGCGTCAGTCGTGACTGCCTTCGAAGTCCTGGCCGAAGAAATTCACGGGCAGGCCGAATTCAAGCTGGCCGCGCTGGGTCGGAAACACGGTCTGGGCCTGGATGTGGAGCCGGAACATCTGGGCGTCGCGGAAATAGCGCTGAAGCCTCTGACCGCGCCGGCCGGTCGAGGCGCCGGCCGAGTGGAAGAGCATCTCGATCGCCTCGCAGGCCATGAAGCAGGCTTGGCGGCCCATCCCCGACACCTTGAACGTGTCCTGCGGCTTGATCGGCACGCCGTCG
>Ga0209579_10002616_pt1 | contig 13553 bp, 10 predicted proteins | sample Coa_R1_2_FD_187152 | JGI IMG/M metagenome (GOLD analysis project Ga0209579, IMG submission 187152) | Surface soil microbial communities from Centralia Pennsylvania, which are recovering from an underground coalmine fire - Coalmine... | ecosystem: Environmental > Terrestrial > Soil >... | reverse complement strand
TTTGAGCGACGCGGCAAGCTCAAGAAACAAGGCTACGGCGCCGTTGACCGCAACGCGCGACGGCTTCGATATGCCGCGCCACGTCGCCATCATCATGGACGGCAATGGCCGCTGGGCGGCCGCACGCGGCCTGCCGCGGGTGGAAGGTCACCGGCGCGGCGTCGAAGCGCTACGCAAGACGGTGCGGGCGGCGAGCGATCTCGGCATTGCCGTGTTGACCATTTTCTCCTTCAGTTCGGAAAATTGGTCGCGGCCGCAATCGGAAATCCTCGATCTGATGTCGCTGTTGCGACGCTTTATCCGCAATGACCTTGCCGACCTGCACAAGAGCAACGTGCGGGTGCGCGTCATCGGCGAGCGCGACGACCTGTCGCCCGAGATCCGCGGTCTCCTGGAAGAGGCGGAAGATTTGACGCGCCGCAATGACGGCCTCGCTCTCGTGGTGGCGTTCAATTATGGCGCGCGCCAGGAGATCGCGCGCGCGGCGCGCCGGCTCGCCGTCGACGTGGCGGAGGGCCGCTTGATGGCCGATGCCATCACGCCGGAACTTCTGGCGCGGCATCTCGACGCGCCCGACATCCCCGATCCCGATGTCATCATCCGCACCAGCGGCGAGCAGCGGCTGTCCAATTTTCTGCTTTGGCAAGCCGCCTATAGCGAGCTTGTATTTGTTCCGCTCAATTGGCCCGATTTCGACCAGGCGGCCCTCGAAGGCGCCATTGCCGAATACCGCCGGCGCGAACGCCGTTTCGGCGGCTTGATCGCCCAGACAGGATCCTAATCAAACTGAATCGGCACGACCCTGGCGCGGACGAGACCGTCGCCGCCGATGCAGGCGACGCGCGTAATTTTACGCGCCGCGTCGCCTCGGCTTTGATGCTCGCCCCGGTGGCGATCGCGGCCGCCTATGCCGGCGGGTGGCTGTTCGTTGGCCTCTGTGCCGTCGCGGCGGCGGTCGTTCTTTGCGAATGGACGGCGCTGGTGACCGGTGGCACCGATCCGCGCATCCTCGGGCCGGGACTGGCGGCACTCGCGACGGCGACGGCACTCCTCGGAGAAAACCATGCCGGCGCGGCAATCGGGGCGATCGTCATCGGGGCCATCGCAACAGCCAGCATTATGGCAGCGTGGCCGCAGCAATATGCCGCTGCCAGATCCGCTGCCTGGGGACCGGCCGGCGTACTCTATGCCGGGGTCGTGCTGCTCGGCCCCGCCATATTGCGGGCCGACCCCAAACTGGGCTTTGCGGCGTTGCTTTTCCTCTTCGCAATCGTTTGGGTAACCGACATTTTCGCTTATTTGTCGGGCCGGGCCGTGGGTGGGCCGCTGCTGTGGCCACAATTGAGCCCGAAGAAGACCTGGGCGGGCGCCATCGGGGGGCTTGTCGGGGGGGTTGCCGCCGGCACCTTGGTCGCTTATGCGAGCGCTGGAACCGGACCGGTCGTCGCGGGTGTTTTGGCATTGGTCCTTTCGATTGTTGCGCAAGGCGGTGACTTGTTCGAATCCGCGGTCAAGCGGCGATTTGGCGCCAAGGACGCAAGCCGCCTCATTCCAGGCCACGGAGGCGTTATGGACCGTCTGGATGGTTTCCTGGTTGCCGCTTTAGCCGCGGCGGTAATCGGCTGCATGCACCAGAACCTGGCTGCGCCGGCCCAGGGTCTCTTGGTATGGTAGGATTATGGTTGGCCCAATGAAAAAGAACCGGCCGGCGGCAGCGCCCAAAATCGAGCTCGCGGCTTTGCCGCGCTCGGTCACGATCCTCGGCGCCACCGGCTCGATCGGCTCAAGCACCGCCGATTTGTTGCGCCGCGATTCCGCCCGCTACCACGTCGAGGCCGTTACCGCACATCGCGAGGCGGCGGCGCTGGCGCGGTTGGCGCGCGAGCTTGGCGCGCGGTTTGCCGCCGTGGCCGATCCCGCCGCCTATGGCGAACTCAAAGCGGAGCTCGCCGGCTCCGGCATCGAGGCCGCCGCGGGTGCGGCGGCCGTTGTCGAGGCCGCGCAACGGCCCGCGGATTGGGTCATGGCCGCGATCACCGGGGCGGCGAGCCTTGCACCGACGCTTGCCGCCGCCGAGCGCGGCGCAATGGTGGCGCTCGCCAACAAGGAATGCCTCGTTTGCGCCGGCGGATTGTTCATGCGGCGCGCAGCCGCAATGCGCGCCACGGTGTTGCCGGTCGATTCCGAACACAACGCGATATTCCAGGCGTTGAGCGCGGGCCGGCGCGAAGATCTGCGGCGCATCGTGCTCACCGCCTCAGGTGGGCCGTTTCGCACCTTTACGCGCGAAGCGATCCGCAAAGTCACGCTCGAACAGGCGCTCAAGCATCCGACCTGGTCCATGGGGCCGAAGGTTACGATCGATTCCGCGACGCTGATGAACAAAGGACTCGAACTGATCGAGGCGCATCACCTGTTCTCACTGATGCCGGACCAACTCGACGTCGTCGTGCATCCCCAGTCCATCGTCCATGGCTTGGTGGAATTTCGCGACGGCTCGGTGATTGCGCAGCTCGGCTCGCCCGACATGCGGATTCCGATCTCGCATTGCCTGGCTTGGCCGGTGCGCATGAGCACACCGGCGCCACGGCTCGATCTGGCCAGAGTAGCGACACTGACCTTCGAGGAGCCCGACCTGACCCGTTTCCCGGCGCTGGCGATTGCACGCCGGGCGCTTGCGACCGGCGGCGCGGCTCCGACGATTCTCAACGCGGCCAACGAGGTCGCGGTGCGCGAGTTTGTCGGTGGGCGCCTGGCCTTTTGCGGAATTGCGGCGCTGGTGGAGGCAACTCTCGATTTAAGCGAACGCCGTGGCGAGCTGGCGGAGCCACAATCGGTCGACGAGGCGCTCGCTATTGATCATAACGCAAGAAGGCTTGCGGGCGAGCTCTTGCCCGAAATTGCCGCAATGGCATCCTAGCGTTAAACGTTGGGGACGGAACACACCGGGGGCGTCAGGCGAGCGTCATGGGGTCTTATGTGCTGTCGCATTTACATGCGCTGGGGGGCGGCGTTATCGGCTATCTTATCCCGTTTTTGTTCGTCCTCAGCCTTGTCGTGTTCTTCCACGAACTCGGCCATTTCCTGATCGCGCGGCTATGTGGCGTGCGGATTTTGGTGTTTTCCATCGGTTTTGGCCCTGAAATCGTCGGTTTTAACGATCGCTACGGCACCCGCTGGAAAATCGCGACCATTCCGCTCGGCGGTTACGTCAAATTCTTTGGCGATGAGAACGCCGCCAGCGTGCCGGACGGACATCGCTTGGAGGAGATGAGCCCGGGCGAACGGGCGGAGAGCTTTTTCTTCCAGCCGGTGTGGAAGCGGGCGGCCATAGTCGTGGCTGGCCCGATGGCGAATTTTGCTTTGGCTATCGCTATTTTCTCGACAATCTTCATGTTGTACGGCAAGCAAACGATGAGTGCGCGGGTGGACGCAGTTCAGCCGGACAGCCCCGCCGCCGCGGCCGGTTTCCAGCCCGGCGACCTCGTCGTTTCGATTGATGGCAAGGCGATCGACAACTTCGAGGACATGCAACGCATCGTCAGCGAAAGCGCCGGCGACGCGCTCAAAATCACAGTGGACCGCAACGGGACCAAGGTCCTCTTCACCGCAACGCCAGCGCTCAAAGAGGTCAAAGACGCTTTCGGCAATGCGCATCGGATTGGAATTCTCGGCATCAGCCGATCGATGGCGGCCGCAGATTTGCAGTTCCATCCTGTGGCGCCGCCGCAGGCCGTCATCATGGGCGTGGAGGAAACCTGGTTCGTGATCGACCGGACGCTTGGCTATATCGGCGGCGTCGTCGTGGGTCGCGAAGCGGCCGATCAGCTCGGCGGGCCGATCCGGATTGCCCAGATTTCAGGAGAGGTTGCGACGATCGGCTTTGTCGCGCTCATCCATCTTGCTGCCGTACTTTCGGTCTCCATCGGCTTGCTCAATCTGTTTCCGATTCCCTTGCTCGATGGCGGTCACCTTTTGTTCTATTCGATCGAGGCGATGAGGGGCCGCCCGCTGTCCGAGCGGGCACAGGAGGTCGGCTTTCGGATTGGTCTCGCGATTGTGGTGATGTTGATGATATTTGCAACTTTCAATGACATCGTTCACTTGAGGACGTCCTAGCTCGAGCGCCAGCGAAGGGGGTCTTGACCGACGTGCATCGGCCGACTGGAGATGGTAGAAGTGACAGAATTATCGAAGAAAATTCCATCGTGAGTGCGAAGAACTGAGGGAGATCTAAGTAACCCGCCACTGGGGGCGGCCACTGGGGTAAAAGGGCGCTTTTCGCATGGGGATGTGTGTGCGGGTAAAACGAGGGCTTGTCGTGGCCGGCTTGCTCCTCGGGCTGGTTATTTTCGGTCTGTGGACCGGCGCGGCTGTGGCGGCGCCGCCCGACGCCGGCCCTGGCGCAAGCTCCATTGTCGTCCAAGGCAACCGCCGTATCGACGCCGATACGGTGCGCTCTTATTTCAAAGTCGCCCCCGGCGAGCGTCTCACCCCGGCCGAGATCGACGCCGGTCTCAAGGCGCTCTATGGCACGGGCCTTTTCCAAGACGTCCGCATTTCGCAATCGAACGGCAAGCTGATCGTGACGGTGGTGGAGGCGCCGGTCATCAACAGGATCGCCTTCGAAGGCAATTACCGAATTAAAGACGAGCAGCTGAAGGAAGAGATCCAGTCGAAGGAGCGTGGCTCGCTGTCGCGCCCCAAAGTGCAGGCCGACACCCAGCGCATTATCGAAATCTATCAGCGCAACGGGCGTTTCGACGTCAAGGTCGTGCCGGAAATCATCGAGCGGCCGAACGAGCGCGTCGATTTGATTTTCCAAATCACCGAGGGCGAGAAGACCGGCATCAAGCACATCGTCTTCATCGGCAACCATGCGTTTAGGGACTTCCGCCTGAAGCAGGTGATCAAGACCGCGGAATCGAACTGGCTGAGTTTTCTGCAAACCACGGATGTCTACGATCCGGATCGCATCGAAGCCGACCGCGACCTGATCCGCCGCTTTTATTTAAAGCACGGCTATGCCGACGTGCAGGTCGTTTCAGCGACCGGTGAATACGATCCCGCTCAGAAGGGATTCATCGTCACCTTCACGATCGAAGAGGGACCGCTTTACCACTTCGGCAAAATCGACATTCAATCCAACGTCCGCGACGTCGATGCGGGGTCTTTGCGGAACGATCTGCAGATGGCCACGGGTCAAATTTACAACGGCGAGGCAATCGAGAAGACGGTCGAGAATATGACCATCTCGCTGGCCAGACGCGGTTATCCGTTTGGTTCGGTGCGGCCGCGCGGCGACCGCAATGCCGCCACCCGGATAATCAGCGTCGCCTTCGTGGTCGATCAAGGCCAGCGCGCTTATGTCGAGCGCATCAATATCCGCGGCAATTATCGCACCCGCGATTACGTGATCCGGCGCGAATTGGATATCAACGAAGGCGATCCGTATAACCGCGCCCTGGTCGACCGCGCCGAGCGGCGGATCAAGAACCTAAACTACTTCAAATCGGTGAAAATCACCGATGAGCCCGGATCGGCGCCGGACCGGGTGGTGATCAATATCGACGTCGTCGAGCAGCCGACCGGCGACTTCTCGGTGATGGGAGGTTATTCCACCGCCGAGGGCTGGCTGGCGGAAGTTTCGGTCCAGGAGCGCAATCTCCTCGGCACCGGACGTTTTGCGCGAGCCGCGGCAACTTACGGCGAGTATGTTCGAAGCATCGAGCTGAGCTATGCCGAACCGTATTTTCTCGACACCCGTTCCAGCATGGGCATCGATTTGTTTGCCAAGCAAACCGTTGCCAACAGCTATTTATCTTATGGCACTGAATCCATTGGCGGCACGCTCAAATGGGGTCTGCCCATTCGCGAAGACTTCTCCTTCCAATTGCGGTATTCCGCTTACACGCAAAAGATCACGCTGCCGACTTATTTGGACGACTGTAACAACCTCGATCCGAATTTCTTGACTTCGTTCCCGACGCAGGGCGCCATCACCGCAGCGGGGACGAACGTGAATACGGCCTATCCCGGCACAAATGGTACAAACAGTTACAGCTACAACTTAGCGAACAATCTCCAAACCAGCTGCTACACCTATGGCCAAGCCTCGCTGCCGGTGCGGGTCGAGCTTGCCAACGGCTCTTATCTGACGTCGAGTTTCGGCTACGGCCTGACCTACAACACGTTGGACAACACCAAGAATCCCACCAGCGGCATCTATATCAGCTTCGGCCAGGACTTCGCCGGCGCCGGCGGGGACGCTTCCTACATGCGCTCGACGTTTGATACGCGCGCCTATTACGAGGTCGTCACCGACCTGGTGAGCATTTTGCATCTGCAAGCCGGCGACATCGTCGGCTGGGGCAATTGTCCGCAGACTGCAGGCCAAAGTGAATGTGCATCGAACAACGGCTATGTGCGCATGCTTGATGACTTCAAGATGGGGCCGAATCTCGTGCGCGGATTCCAGCCGGCCGGCATTGGCCCGCGCGACATTACGTCCGGTACGACAAACGATAATATCGGCGGCACCATGTATTGGGGCGCCAGCCTCGAATTTCAATATCCGTTCTATTTCCTGCCCAAGGACACCGGATTCCGCGGTGCCGTCTTTATCGATTCCGGATCGGTGTGGGGCTACAAGGGCGAGACCACCTACCCGGTGACGGGAGAAATCAACGGCACCATTGTGCCCACAGCCCCCGGCGCCACTCCGCCATTTGTCTGCCAATGCGGGATGCAATACGTCGACCAGCCGTACATACGGATGTCGGCCGGCGTCAGCGTCATCTGGGATTCGCCGTTCGGTCCGTTGCGCTTCGATTTGGCCTATCCGTTCCTCAGGAAGTGGTACGACCGGACTCAAATCTTCGCCTTCGGCGGCGGAGCCCAGTTCTGATCGCGGCTAAGCTCCACGCCGGACGGCTATGCCCGATTTTGTCACACCGAATTGCGAGTTGACGACCGGCGAGATCGCCGCGCTCACAGGCGCGAAGCTGCGTGACGGCGATCCGCCGGACCGGCGCATTCGCAATATTGCGCCGCTCGATTCGGCCGCTGCATGCGATCTCACTTTTCTCGACAATTCGAAATATCTCGCCGAGTTGACCGGCACGCGCGCCGGAGCCTGCCTGATTTCGCCACGTTTTGCCGCTTCGGCTCCGCGCCGAATCGTCGTGCTGGAAACCATGCAGCCGTATGCGGCCTTTGTTTCCGTGACGCGGAAGCTGTTTGACGCCATGCTGCGTCCCGCGTCGCTGTTTGGTGGCGGGGCAAGTGAGGCAAGCGCGGCGAGCGCGCAGGTGCACCCCACCGCGAGGCTTGAGGCGGGCGTTACGATCGATCCGCTCGCAGTGATCGGACCGCGCGCCGCAATCGGAGCGGGAACGTTGATCGGACCCGGCGCGGTCATCGGGCCCGATGTCTGCATCGGCCGTGACTGCGCGGTCAGCGCCCATGCTACGGTCCTGCATGCTCTGATCGGCGATCGCGTCATCATCCATCCCGGCGTCCGCATCGGCCAGGACGGTTTCGGTTTTCTGCCGACGCCGCAGGGTCACCAGAAAATCCCGCAAACCCGGCGCGTCATCATTCAGGACGACGTCGAAATCGGCGCCAATACCACGATCGACCGGGGCGCGACCCGCGATACGGTGATCGGCGAGGGCACCAAGATCGACAATCTTGTGCAAATCGGACACAACTGCGCGATCGGCCGGCATTGCCTGATCGTCTCCCAAGTCGGCATTTCGGGAAGCGTGACCGTGGGGGATTTCACCGTGTTGGCCGGACAAGTGGGAGTTGCCGATCACATCACGATAGGAGCGGGCGCCGTGCTGGGCGCCAAGGCCGGCGTCATGTCGAACGTACCCGCCGGCGCTCGCTGGGGCGGCTTTCCGGCCGAGCCGGCGCTGGAATGGAAGCGCGGCATCGCCACCGTACGCCGCCTCGTGCGCCGCGGCAGAAAGCCGGAAGGATCTGACGAATGAACGGCGAGATTATCGAAGTCGCTGACATTCGCGAAATCCTGCGCTTGCTGCCGCATCGCTATCCCTTCGTCATGATCGATCGGATTATCGACATTCGTGGCGAGGAACACGGTATCGGCATCAAGAACGTCACCGTCAATGAGCCGCAATTTCTCGGCCACTTTCCGGAAAATCCGGTCATGCCGGGCGTGCTGCTGATCGAGGGCATGGCGCAGACTGCGGGCGTGTTGTGCTTGCGCCGGATGACGCCGACCGAGCGGCAAAAGGCGATGTTCTATTTCCTCACCATCGACAAGGCGAAATTCCGCAAACCCGCGGCGCCGGGCGACACTATCGAATATCACGTCAACAAGATCGCGCACCGCCGCAACATGTGGTGGTACAGAGCCGAGGCCAAAGTCGGCGATGTTCTTATCGCCGAGGCCGAGGTCGGCGCGGTCATCACCGAGGCCTAGATGGCAATCGACCCCACCGCGCGCGTCGCCGATGGCGCGCGCATTGGCGAGTCCGTTGAAATCGGACCCTATTGCGTCGTCGGCCCGCAGGTCGAATTGCAACGCGGAGTGCGGCTGCTCGCCCATGTCTACGTCACCGGGGCAACCACGATCGGCGAAGGCAGCGTCGTCTATCCGTTTTCATCGCTCGGCACGCCGCCGCAATCGGTCCATTATCGCGGCGGCGCCACCCGCCTCGTGATCGGGGCGCGCTGCGAGCTGCGCGAGAGCGTCACCATGAACACCGGAACCGAGGACGGCGGCGGCATCACCCGCGTCGGCGACCGCTGCTGGTTCATGGTCGGATCGCATGTCGGACACGATTGCCAGGTCGGCAACGACGTGATGCTGGCCAACAACGTCGTGCTCGGCGGCCACGTCAGCGTCGGCGATCATACTTTCCTCGGCGGCCACGTCGCGATTCATCAATTCGTGCGCATCGGCGAGGGCGTCATGATGGCGGGCATGTCGGCGGCCCGCGACGACATCATCCCGTTCGGCTTTGCGCTCGGCCAAACCGGCGCGCTGGTCGGACTGAATGTCGTAGGTTTGCGGCGGCGCGGGGTGACGCGCGCCGAACTGCATCGGTTGCGCCGCGCCTATCGCTCTTTGTTCTTTGTCGAGGGCCGCATTGCCGAACGCATCGACGCGGTCGAGCGAGAATTTATCGGCGATCCAATGGTCGACAAGATCATTGCCTTTATTCGCGCGGGCGGCAAACGCCCGCTGATGCGGCCGCGCGGCAGGCGCGATGGCGCAGCTGCGGAAGATGCAATCTGACGGCCGCTCCACGGCTGATCGAAATGGCTGATCGAAATGGCTGACCGACAGGCTGATCGGGAACTTGGACAGGATCCGCTCGCCATCATCTGCGGCGGCGGCAGTTTTCCCGGCGCGGTGGCCGATGCCGTGGCGCGTCGTGGCCGGCGGCCGGTGATGTTCGGCATCAGGGGCTGGGCCGACATCGCCGTGATCGAGCGCTATGCGCATTATTGGATCGCGATCGGGCAGGCGGGACGGTTCTTTCGTCTCGCCAAAGCGGAGAATTGCCGCGAGGTCCTGTTCATCGGCACGCTGTTGCGGCCGCCAATCACGCAATTGCGGCTCGATTGGCAGACCATCCGGTTGATGCCGCGGGTGATCCGCGCCTTTCGCGGCGGCGACGACAAGCTTCTATCCGGCATCGCCAGCCTCGCGGAGAGCGGCGGGCTGCGTGTCGTCGGCGTCAAAGACGTGGCGCCGGAGGTTTTCGTTCCTGAAGGCGTGCTGAGTCGTCGCCAGCCCAGCGAGCGTGACAGGGCCGACATAGCGCGCGCATTGTCGGTGATCGCTGCGCTCGGGCCGTTCGATGTCGGGCAAGCCGTGGTCGTTGCCGACAATAACGTGCTCGCCGTCGAAGCCGCCGAAGGCACCGACAACCTTCTTAGCCGGATTGCCGAATTGCGCCGGCTCGGCCGCGTCACCGCGCCGCCGGGAACCGGCGTCCTGGTGAAGGCGCCGAAGCCCGGCCAGGATCGCCGCTTTGATCTGCCCTCGATCGGCCCGCGAACGGTTGAGAATGCCGCCCGCGCCGGTCTTGCCGGCCTCGCTGTCGCGGCCGGGTCCACCATGATCGCGCAAGCGGATCAGGCGACCGCGGCCGCCGATCGCGAGCGGATTTTTCTTGTCGGGGTTCGCGAGGACGCCCCACCATGAACCAGGCGCGGCAGTTCTCGCCGTCGCGACCGCTCTCGATCTATATCGTTGCGGCGGAGGAATCGGGCGACGCGCTGGGCGCGGCGTTGGCGCGCGCTCTCGTCAAGCACGAAGCCGGCGCGGTGAAGCTTTCCGGAGTAGGCGGTCACGCCATGGCGGCCGCCGGAATCGTCAGTCCATTTCCGATCGATGAGCTTTCGATCATCGGCCTCACCGCTATCCCGCAACGGCTGCCGAAGATTTATCGGCGGATCCGCGAAACCGCGCTGGCGGTCGTCGCCGCGCGGCCGGATGCTCTCGTCATCGTCGACAGCCCGGACTTCACGCATCGAGTGGCGCGCCGGGTGCGCCGGCTTTGTCCATCGATCCCGATTATCGACTACGTGTCGCCTTCGGTTTGGGCCTGGCGACCCGGACGGGCGAAAGCCATGCGTGAATATGTCGATCAGCTGCTGGCGATCCTGCCGTTCGAGCCCGCCGTCCATGAGCGGCTCGGCGGTCCGGCTTGCGTCTATGTCGGCCATCCGCTTGTCGAGCGCATTTCTGAGCTTCGCCCCAATGCCGATGAGGCGCGGCGCCGATTGAGCGATCCGCCGCTTATTCTGGCGTTACCAGGCAGTCGATCGAGCGAGATCCGCCGTCTCGTCGGCATTTTCGGCGATACGCTCGAGCGTCTGGCGGCCCGCATCGGGCCGATGGAGATCGTCATACCCACCGTTCCCCATGTTGCTGCGCAGCTCCGCGAAGCCGTTGCCGGCTGGACCGTGACGCCCCGTATCGTGGCGGAGCCGGGCGAAAAGTGGGCCGCCTTTCGTAACGCCCGTGCCGCGCTCGCGGCATCAGGCACGGTGACGCTCGAACTGGCGCTCGCCGGCGTGCCGATGGTCGCCGCGTACCGTTTGCATGTCGTCGAGGCGGTCATTGCCCGGCTCATACGGCTGCAGGCCAAGCTGCCGAGCGTCATCCTCGCCAATCTGGTTGTCGGCGAGAACGTCGTTCCGGAACTCCTCCAGGAGGATTGCACGGCCGACAAGCTCGCCGCCGCGTTGCTGCCGCTCCTGTCCGACACCGCGGAGCGACGGCGGCAGATCGAGGCCTACCGCCGCCTCGACGACATCATGGCAATCGGCGCCGCCACCCCGAGCGCCATGGCCGCGGCAATTGTCCTCGATGCCGCCCGGCGCGGCCGCCCCGCCGCGCCCGCCGCCCCCGCCGCAGCCCTACCATTGCAGCAAGCATCCTGCTAAGCCGCACGCATCCGGTCGCCCTTAAGACTATTTTCAAAGCATTTCGCGTGAGCAAGACGAAACGAACGGTCCGGAAGTCCCCGATCCGCGCCGCGATCACCGGGGTTTGCGGCTACGTGCCGCCCGACGTGCTCGGCAACGCCGAACTCGCGGAAATGGTCGATACCAGCGACGAGTGGATCACCGAACGGACCGGCATCAAGGAACGGCGGATTCTCAAGGGCAAGGGTCTCGGCACCTCGCATATGGCGGCTGAGGCGGTGCGCGGGCTGTTGAGCAAGACCAAGACCGCGCCGGGCGACGTCGAGCTTCTGGTCTGCGCCACCACCACGCCGGATTTCGTGTTTCCTTCGACCGCCAATCTGATCTGCGACATGTGCGGCATCCGCAATATCGGCAGCTTCGATGTGCAGGCCGCGTGCTCCGGTTTCGTCTACGCGCTCACCATCGCGTCGCAATTCATCGAAACCGGGAAATTCCGCAAGATCGTGGTGGTCGGCGCCGACAAAATGTCGGCGATCATCGATTACACCGACCGCGCCACCTGCGTGCTGTTCGGCGATGGGGCCGGCGCGGTGTTGCTCGAGCCGAACCGGAAATTCGGCATCGTCGACACGCTGATCCGTTCCGACGGCTCGGGCATGCCGCATTTGCATCAAAAGGCGGGCGGCAGCCGCATGCCGCCGACCGCGGAGACCGTGGCCAAGCGTCTGCATTACGTCCATCAGGAAGGCGCTGCGGTTTACAAATTCGCGGTCGCTCGCATGGCCGAAGTCGCGACCGAACTGATGACCCGCAATCACCTGACCAACGACAAGGTCGACTGGCTGGTGCCGCATCAAGCCAATCGGCGCATCATCGAGGCCACCGCCGAGCGCATGAAGCTCGACCCGAAACAGGTGATGATCACCATCAACAAATACGGCAACACGACTGCAGCGACAATTCCGCTTTGCCTGTGGGACTATGAGAGCATGCTCAAGGAAGGCGACCGGCTGATTCTCGCCGCTTTCGGCGGCGGTTTCACCTGGGGCGGCGTTTATCTCACCTGGGCGTATGATCCGCGTTAAGAGAGCGGACGAAATCGCGAGTGACGAATAGCGACCGCTGAACCCGGCTATTCGCGCGTCTCACTTCCGCTTCGACATCGGCTGATAGTCGCGCTGCTTGGCGCCGGTGTAGAGCTGGCGCGGGCGGCCGAGTTTTTGGTGCGGGTCCTCGATCATCTCCTTCCACTGCGCAATCCAGCCGACGGTGCGCGCAAGTGCGAACAGCACCGTGAACATGGTGGTGGGGAAGCCCATGGCGCGCAGCGTGATGCCGGAATAGAAATCGACGTTGGGATAGAGCTTCTTCTCGACGAAATACTCGTCGTGCAGCGCGATCTTCTCGAGCTCCATCGCCACTTCCAAGAGCGGGTCCTTGATGCCGAGTTCGTTTAAGACCTCATAACAGGTCTTCTGCATGATTTTTGCGCGGGGATCGTAGTTCTTGTAGACGCGGTGGCCGAACCCCATCAGGCGGAACGAATCCTTCGGGTCCTTCGAGCGCTTGATGTATTCCGGGATGCGATCGACGCTGCCGATCTCACCCAGCATTTTCAGCGCCGCCTCGTTGGCGCCGCCATGCGCGGGGCCCCACAGACAGGCGATGCCGGCGGCGATGCAGGCGAAGGGATTGGCGCCCGTCGAACCTGCCAGCCGCACGGTCGAGGTCGAAGCGTTCTGCTCGTGATCGGCGTGCAGCGTGAAAATCCGGTCCATGGCGCGGGCCAGCACAGGATTGGCCTTGTATTCCTCGCACGGCACCGCAAAGCACATCCGCAGGAAGTTCGACGCATAATCGAGCTTGTTGTCCGGATACATGAACGGCTGGCCGACCGAATATTTGTAGGCCATCGCGGCCAGTGTCGGCATCTTGGCGATCATGCGGATCGAGGCGATCATGCGCTGGGTCGGATCGGTGATGTCGGTGGAGTCGTGATAGAACGCCGACAGCGCGCCGACCGAACCGACCATCACCGCCATGGGATGGGCGTCGCGCCGGAAGCCCTGGAAGAACCGGCTCATCTGCTCGTGGACCATGGTGTGATGGACCACGCGATCGACGAAGTCCGCCTT
>Ga0209579_10002614_pt1 | contig 13557 bp, 19 predicted proteins | sample Coa_R1_2_FD_187152 | JGI IMG/M metagenome (GOLD analysis project Ga0209579, IMG submission 187152) | Surface soil microbial communities from Centralia Pennsylvania, which are recovering from an underground coalmine fire - Coalmine... | ecosystem: Environmental > Terrestrial > Soil >... | reverse complement strand
ACAGGTTCCCTTGTCGTTTTCGGCGCTGCACACGTGACAGCCGCGCAAGAAGCGAAGTGGTATGCCCTATACGGAACTGTTCTCTGGATTGCCGTAGGAATCGTTGTCAAGACATTCGGCAGACGGCTGGGGCGCCACCCGTTCTAGGAACACAATCGGACTGATCTTCGGCGGTGCCGCCGCATTCCAGTCCAACGCCTTGGACGAGTTTCCGGGCGGATGGTCGGCAAACAGGAAGTAATTCGGTTACTTCCGGATTGCCTGTCACTCGATCAGAATCATCTAATTACGAATTGTTCTAAGGTGCATCGTTCGAATAAACGAGCTGCCAAATCTTTCCGCTGCTTGGGGTTACTCCGTCAAATGGCAGCCCGTCCCAGATAGTACGCTCTTTTGAATTCGGATCGCTGACCGCCGCACAGGAAATGCCAAGCTGCATCGTCGCACGGGTATTCTCATCGTATTTGGGCCAAGGCAGACGGGAATGGCCGGGATCGCCTGTCCGCGCAAAGTCAATCCATGACTGCTGCATCTGCTCTATTAGGACGTTCTTGGCTGGGTTTCTACCCGTGAACGCGATGGCGTCTAGGTCATCAGCCGTTCCGAACACAAACGGGATCTCCATGCCGTGGGCTGAGTCGAACTTCTTGTAGTTCGATGTCGAGCGATACGTGAACACGTACATATAAGTGGGCTGCCGGCGGCTGACTGTTTCCGCCATGCGAATCATCGGCATCCGCATCAGAAGATCTCCGATCAAGTGGATTACTGCGTCCGCATAATTGGCATTGGTCGCGCGGTACGTTTCTATCGCCCCGTGTGCTCTAGTGCCAACAACGTCCGCTAGTTGCTTTTCAAGAACGGGCAGGGGCTTCTGATCTATCTGAAGATCGTAAAGCGCGGACCACAATCGAATTTCATCCAGGTTTGTACCCATCAGAAGCGGAACGTACACTGCATGCCCAGCGGCAATCGCTTGCATCGGAAGTTCTCTTATCACTGTGCCGTCGATGACAGGGCGGAAAGCCGAATATCCGAACCGCGTGTCGAACAATTTCTTCTGTGCATCTCGCATCTGGGCGACGTTCAACTCTCGGAGTCCCTCGATGTTTTTGACTCCGGCGATTTTCATAAACATCTGTGACACTTCAATAGCTCGCTCCTTGTCGTTCACCTCTTTGGGAGTCCCGCTCTCTAGGATCGCCTTTTGAAAAAGGCCCGATACCGCCGGTACAATCATCAACATCCCCGCGCTACCCGCCCCCGCCGATTGTCCGAATATGGTTACGTTATTGGGGTCGCCGCCAAACGCCGCGACATTCTGCTTCACCCATTTGAGTGCGGCAATTTGATCAAGTAGTCCCAGATTCCCGCTCTCCGCGTATTCCTGCCCTCCGGTTTCTGATAACTCCAGGAATCCCCAAGCACCCAGGCGGTACTGCAGCGTCACGACTACAATATCCCCGCGCCCAGCAAGCGTTGCTCCGTCATACCAAGTGTTTCTTGCGCTTCCTTCGGCAAACCCACCGCCGTGAATCCATACCATCACTGGGCGTTTCTTCGCGTCCGCTTGTGGCGTCCAAACATTTACAGCCAAACAGTCTTCTGCCATGACCGAGTTGTTGTTCTCGGTCGGATCGATATCGACGAGCTGGGGACAAGCCGGCGCGAAGTCCAGCGCTGGCTGGATCTCAGTCCAGGAAATTGGAGAAACCGGCGGCCGGAATCGCAAGGGTCCTACGGGCGGAGATGCAAATCGTATCCCGCGAAAAACTAAAACATCTCTTTCAGTCGCGCCCACTACTGGTCCGGAAGTGGTTTTAACCACGAGTCCGGTGGTCCCATTTGATTGGACCGTGTGAAACGACACTAAGAGGAGCACGGCCAACGCGAGCAGACGCAAAGTACCTCGCATTATGTAAGCTGGCGCCCATCGCACAAGCGAGTCGTTCGTTCCTGCAGTTATCTCGTGCATTTTGCCCGGAAAAATCGCGATACGGAATAGACTCAGGCCGACTTCGCGATGAATTCGTTCGCAAATCCTAGGCCGAGGGTAATTGTACATCGGACGCTCGCATTGTAGCTGTCAGACGGTTCCGGGCTGCATGGTCGGCCAGAACGAAGCCGCAAGGCGGAAATAATGGTAGATCGCGTTTACTGGGATAACTTCCGTATGGCTCGCCATTCGCCAGGAATCGCGAGAACGCCACGAGGACCATGTCCCATTGCCGACGTTCGAGGTCACCGGAGTCAGTTCCACATGTTGGGAGTACTCACGGGCTTCGTCGAGGTTTTAAAGGCAGAGATTTCACCGCAACATTTGCGCATCCGCTCCGAAATATCCCTTTGCCACACTGCTCCAGAGTGTCGCAGCGGCAGTTCTGCATCATCTTTTTCAGCAAGCGCCGTACTGATTTTATCCCATCCATCAAACCGTCTAGTTCCGCGAGCTTTTTCCGAGACAGCGCTTGCCAGCGTTCCGAAGCGCGAGTGACACTGCGAAAACCGAAGAACAGTTGACGGATTTCATCTAGCGTAAAACCGAGTCGCTTTGACCGCTGAATAATTGCCAGCCGATAAAGCGCTGTAGTGTCGTATCGTCTCTGCCCGCTTATCCTCTGGGCAGGAGGAAGCAATCCAATTTGTTCGTAGTAGCGAATCGCGGAAGCTTGCAGTCCAACCTGCTGCACCACTTCGGAAATCGTCAGTAGCGGCATAGCTGTATTCTAATATCGGTTCATTCCGATTCCCACCTCGAATTGGCAGATACTTATGAAATACCGCTTGCCTTAAAGTTGACTTTAAGTTGTAGCCTCTTCGAAGGCCGCTGACACGCACCACAAATCGGACGCCTAGAAAGAACAATTATGAAGAACACGAATTGGGTATTCGCATCTTTGATTTTACTTGCTTGCAACAACGTCGCACTGGCGCAAACGAAAAAAATGAGCAGCGCTGTTCTCGTGGCACAAACCAGTATTCCGGCCGCTCAGGAGCATGTCGATAAGGGCGCCGCTGCCCTCGACGCGCAGCGAGAAAAACATGCACTACAGGTCTTCCTAAAGTCGGTACAAACGCAAATCGTGCCTGCCGCTGATGCGATGCCTGCCGTTAAGTACGGGTTTGTGCCAACTGACGGCGAATTCAAGGGTGTGCGGACTTTTGCTCAACAAGTCAAACACCTGGCGGCGACCAACCATATCCTGGCGGCTGCCGCGCTGGGGGAGGAACCCCCAACCGGTGCGGGCGACGAGACGGGACCTGAAACCGTACGGACAAAGGCGGAGATTCTCGATTACCTGAACGGGTCGTTCGAACACCTTGCCAGAGCCATCGACGCGATCGGCGACAAGAATGCCACGGTCAAGTTTTCTCCGATTTCGCCGTTGAAAGCCACCGAGGCGACTCGTTTGGCGCTCACAGTCGAGGCCATGATTCATGCTTTTAACCATTACGGACAAATGGTCGAATATCTGCGGATGAACGGTATCGTGCCGCCCGCGAGCCGGCCATGAAGCGCGAGTCCGCCGACATCCCGATCGCATGCCGTTTGTCGGATCCGGAATTTCATCAGCGTGAAGCAACGCTCCTTGCGCTGTTCAAATCCGCAGTGGTAGCAACTGAAGAGCTCCCCGACGGATATGTTTTCCGCCTGCCGGGGGATAAGAAGCGGATAGCCCTTGTGTGTGAATTGATCGTGGCAGAGCGCGAGTGTTGCCCTTTCTTGACATTCGAGGTGACTGCTCAGCCGAATATGGGACCGGTGAGCGTCCGCGTGACTGGACCCGCTGGTACCAAGGACTTCTTGAAAGTGATCTTAGGCAATTCCGAGGAGTCCCACTAGATTACTCTGAACGAGTGGTCGGCAAACGGGAAGTTGACATTCCACGGGCGGGTTGTGGTCCAACTTCCGGGTGGCCCGTCATCCGGCCGCAATAGGCGGCAAGCGCCATTGGAGATTTCAGCTTCTCATGTGCGTACTTTTGAAGAGTCAGGGAGATTTCACTTGTCCGAGTAGCTCGTGAGATGGACAAATGAGTGTGAATTGCCTCAGATACCGCCGTACCAAGAGTAGCCGATCGCCGGCCCTGCAGAACCCAGGCCGTCGCCGACGTTTTTCAGCGTGTCTGTTACGGTAATTTGCCTGAGGTGCTTCACACTCTTGAACCCGAGCTGCCGGGCCACGCGCATGCGCACCGGAGCGCCGTGGCCTATCGGAAGCTCCTGGCCGTTCATGCCGTAGGCGAGAAAAGTCTGTGGATGCAATGCGTCGGGCATATCAAGACTGTCCCACCATGCTTCGTCGATCGAAAAGTACGCTACGTACTTTGCCTCCGGCCGGACTCCCACGAAGTTCAAAACCGTGGATAGCTGCACACCTATCCATTCCGCGATGAACGACCAGCCCTCTTCACAGGCTTGATGCGTTATCTGGGTTCGCTGGGGAAAACGCTTCAGTTCCGCGAGAGAGAAAGAAGTTGGGCGTGCGACCAGGCCATCCACGGTGAGGCGCCAGTCCTGGAAGCCTCCCGCCAGCAGGCGCTGGTAGATCTCGTTCTGAGGGGGATTGCCATTGATCGGGGCAACTTTAGAGATTTGGCTGCGATTGAATTCGCGCGCGAGCGAATGGCGGGCCATCAAGATCCGTTGCGCGGCATAGGTCATGGTTTCGCCCACGCCGAAGATGCCACCATGGTCGGGCGGGACGAGCCCATAGCGTTTGGCAAGGATGGCGGCGGCTCCCAAGCCGGAGACCCCTGCTGCAGTCGCCAACCCAGTTGTAATCAGCTTTCTTCGGGAGAGCATTTGGCTCATGTTGGCTCTTTTCTGGCGGCACTTTGGCCGGTGATCATGGCCCGCACCCGCTTGGTGAAGCCCGCTAGACAGACCATGGCGACGTGCACGAGAAGAAAGAGAACGAGGAAATTCGCAATGAAAAAGTGGATTGTGCGCGCGGATTGTTGACCATGGAGGGCAGTCACGAGGATTGGAAAAACCGACGTGACCGAGGGAGACATGGCAAGGCCGGTCCAGATCATCAACGGAAAAAACAGAAAAACCACGGTGAGGTAGGCCAGCCGCTGAAGGACATTGTACGTCTGGGACTCTTCTTCGCTGGGCCGCTTCATGCGCAAATGATTGGAAACGACGCGAGAGATTGATCTCCCTGAGAGCTGACTCCCCATGGGCAACAGATTCTTGCGAAAGTGCTGTGAGAGCAGCCCGAAGATAGCGTATGGAAGGCCGTTTAGGATGCAAATCCATGCGGAGAGAAAGTGCAGACTTCTTCCCCAGCTGGATGGCCCCACATAAGGTGGGTTTGTCACCAGAAACGGAAGCGGCAAATCAAACAGAGAGGGAGTGCCTACGCCGCCCGTTTCGCCCCAATAGAAACGCGGGTGTGCCAGGAGTATACCGATACCGCTAACAACGAGCGCGAAGAAACTGAGAGTGTGGATCCAATGTGTGACGCGGACCAGGGCAAAGTGGCGCGGAGAATCCAAAACATCTGAGCTTTGGATAGCGAGCCCCGCGACCTGAGCGGACTCCGACATTGCTAGTGCAGCAGAGACTACCACACTCTTGTGCCTCCTGCCGATCCAGGTTCGCATCGAGATTTTACTCTACGCATTTCGAGAGTTCCTGAGGATGGCCGTACAATGGGCATCTCGGATGTGATGTGCGGCTCAACAGGCTTGAGCGCCACGAACCGAGTTGTACGCGAAAGACAGTTGTGGGCGAGTTGTCGGCCACTCGGAAGTTATCGTCGGAAAACGCGACTAGGTCCTGGCACGTCGCATCACCGGTAAAGTCTTTTGGGCCGAAATACTACAAGATAACTATTCGGTCGTCGAAGCGCCCCTTACAGCGGACCAACGGGTTTGCGCCGCTTTGCTGGCTATCTCTCTCCGGCGCTCAGGAGTCAACTTGTTTTTGCGAGCCTTGCCGCCCTTGCGACCAAGGGCCACGGCATTCGCGTCCTTTATCTCTTTTTTGCTCATGCCACGGGAACGGTAGCCCGGTTTGCAACGCTAATGCAAGAACCTCCTTGACATGCTTACCGCTAAGCATTATGCTTACCGGTAAGCATGGAAAGGAATTGCCATGAAGAAAAAAGCCATCGAGTTGAGGGCGGAGATGAGAAAAGCGCGAAGGTTATGGCCAGAGCTGGACAAAGAACAAATACAGACCTTGCGCTCTTTGCTCCAAAAAAACGGACTACTGGTCTCGACCGCAGAGATCATCCGTATCGACGGACGTTGGTATGTTACGCATGCCGGACTCTTGCAGCTGGCGCGCAGAAAGAATTGTCTGGGGATTAGGACTTCTGCTCAGGTGAAGCTATGCGACCCGGCTTCACAGAGATGGGTGTTTAAGGCGGTCGTTTATAAAGACGAGAAATCTACCGGATTCGTCGGATATGGGGACGCCGACCCTTCCAATATTTCACTGGCAGTCCGTGGTGCAGAGATGCGAATAGCCGAGACGCGGGCTACTTGTCGCGCGCTGCGCAAGGCATACGGCATTGGCCTTAGTTCGGCTGAGGAGCTTCGCGTCAATTCACGGGCTTCAGTCGTTCAAGAGCGACCTTTCACCGTACAAGGTCCTTCTCCGGCGAACGGGAATGGGGCGGGGCAACCGCGTCTTCGCGATCAACTCTGCCTGCTCATCCGTCAATTTCAGCTCGATCCATCGCTAGTGAAAAGCTACGCCGCGGATTACTGCGGGACCCCCTCTATCTCCGCAGCTGACCGCGAGTCCGTGGAAGCGTTCGTTTCGCACCTGAAAAAGCTAGCCGAAGACAACCGGGATGCTCTCATCTGCAAGCTCAACTCTTACGCTCCCGCGGAGGCCGGCACATGATCCGCAAACTGTCAGGACTAAACACCAATAATTGTGAATCCACTCCCGAACTTAATGGGTTTTTCCTCGTTAAGGTCGAGAATGCGTCGTACCGCTGGCATGCCCAAAAGCCTTTCCTGATGGTTCGCTTCGCAATTCTCCAGCCCGAGGGCCATCGCGATCAGGCTTTTTCGGGACGGATCTATTGCAGCCAACGCGCGTTATGGCGGCTCAGTTGGTTCCTCCGCGACTTTGGCTACGACTCGGAGCTTTTGGCCCGCGAACAGCTCGACGAGAAAGCCCTGGTGAACCTGAAAGGAATTGTGCGCACCAGCGTGACGCGGTTTCGCGGCGGCTTCTACCAAACGCTGGAAGGCTTCGCGCCAGCCGCAGACTGGGAGCACATTCCGCAGGCGCAGCAAGCTGGGGCCTGCAGGGAGGTTCACGCCGATGATCTTTAGCTACTCCCAGATCGCCCATTATCTTCGCTGTCCGCGCAGTTATCGCTATCGCTACCTGGATGGTTGGCTGGAAAAAGAGACGCGAGCCGCCATGATCTTTGGTCGGTGCTTCGAGAAGGCGCTGGCGGCCTCTTTTCTGGGACAAGACTGCGGAGCGTCTTTGTTTGAAGAATGGAGCGCGCATCGCGACACGCCTTTGAGTTTTAAAAATGGGGAAAGCTGGGACAGATTCTTTCATCAAGGCATGCGTCTGCTCGAGCAATTTGCGCGCGATAACCGTGTCCGCGTTCCCGATCCCGGGCACAATCTGCAGATAAGGATGGAGCAGAGTCTCCCGGGTTCCAACAGCTTTTTGGCGTTCATCGACGCAATTGGCGAGTTGGACGGCGTCCCCTGCCTGATTGACTGGAAGACAACCGCTTCTCGCTATACCGAGACGCCTCAAGGGCTCCTGGCATTGGATCCGCAGCTCCTCTGCTATTCCTGGATAAGCGGCATCTCGGAAGTTGCCTTTGTCGTGTTTGTCCGGAAAAACCATCCTGAAATCCAGTATTTGCGCACGACCATTTCGGAAGAGCAGCGCAAGGAGTTTGGCGCGCTGGTTCGTTCGGCGATCCACCAGATCCAATCGGCACATTTCCCTTCTCACTCTGGAATTCGGTTCCCGCAAAACGGGTGCGTGAGCTGTCCCAATTTGGGACTTTGCCTCGGAGACGAGAAGTTAATCGAAGCCCATCTGATTCGGAAACCAGGAGCTAACGAACTTGCGTGGTTGGACGAGCTTGTGGATTAACAGCGCGATGATATTAACGCCTGAAATCGATCATTGTCGGGCCGTGTTTGTGCTCGGGAAGATCAATGACATTCTGTCTTGGGAGAAAACAAAGGAGCAGGAAAAGGACGCTCGTTTTGTGGAATTAGGCGAATACCTATGCGAGGTGCGGGCGAAACAGTATTGGAGGGTTGAGAATCTGAAGTCTTTCGATGAGTTTCTCGAAAGACACTTCGCCGATTCCCGCCGCAAAGCTTACTACTTGATGAGCATCCATGAAGAGCTTACACGCATACCGAAACGAGACCTTCAGCAAGTCGGTTGGAGTAAGGCGGTCGAACTTAGTCGGGTATCGCGGAAAGATGGCGAACGATTCGATTGTGCAACCTGGTTGCACAAAGCCAAGAGCCTTCCGAAGGAAGGCTTCAAAAGTGAAGTCGAGCGCCATTTGACCGGGAAGGAAACGGAGCCATGGGAGATTATGTATTTCAAAGTCTATAAAAGTCAGCTATCCATCGTGGAAAAAGCCTTGGAGACCGCAGGACTGATCCTGGGCTGTGATAAATCTCGAGGTTATTGCCTGGAAATGATTTGCGCTGACTTCCTTGCCGGCGCCAACCTTTCCGAAGACGAAGCGCCGCCGAGCAATGGCCCGGGATTCTGAATCAAAGAATTGGAAAATAGACCATGGGGAAGCAACTTCGGTTGAAGTTGGACCCGGAGAAGTATCATGCGCAGCGATTGCGGGTACTGAAGCGTGACAGTTGGCGCTGCCAGATCTGCGGGTCTTCTACCCACCTCCAGATCCACCACTTGAGATTTCGAAGCCGCCTTGGCGGAGATGAAATCAGCAACCTGATCACTCTCTGTGTGGATTGCCATGGAAGGCAGCACCCGAGGTTGGGGCTTGTACGGAGCCGAGACGACGCAAGTCAACGAAGGTAGAAAACCGAGGTATTTGTCTCTGCAGAATTCACGGAACTTAATTGGACTGGTCATCATGACGGAGCCTCAGACGGAGAGCCCGACCTGATGTGCAGCCGGATAAACCTTTAGTACGATCTGGTTTAGGCCGGGGTTAGACCCGATTGAATCGTGTGCCATCGATGTTTATAAACGGCCTATGCGCCCACGATTCGACGTATTTATGAGGTTGGATAACAATAGGGTACGGTTTGTCGGAACTACCGAGACACTCGAAGAGGCCGAGGCGTTGGCGGCACAAAACTCATCTAGCGAGAACGATTGTTTTGTGCTTTATTCCGCGTTTGGCGTTTCGTCCGGGGTAACTTCGTTTCAGGGAAACGTGATGTCCGGTTCGCTTACAGCTGTTTAGAACCGCTAGTGCCTGCTCACTTTCACGCGGCAAATAGTGAAATTCGAAGACTAGCGCTTATTCACTGGATTGGCGGTAGTCTCCTTGATCAGTCAAGTAAACCCTTGATTGACTGCGGGAGGCCATGGCGGGACTCTTGTAGTGCAAATACAGGACTAGACTGAAAGAAGGACTTTTTGCAAGTTGACACCGACTGTCGCAAACGTGGATTCGGCAAGACCGTTTTGGTTGTGGATGACAATCCACCGATTCGAAAAACGCTGGCTGGTGCCTTCCTGTCTGATGGTTTTAAGACGTGCAGCGAGGCAGAAAACGGAACGGAAGCCGTAGAACTTGCCCAAAGGGTTAAACCCGATGTGATTACTATGGATTTGTCGATGCCTGGCATAAGCGGCTTAGTGGCTGCATCTGCACTCAGGAAGCTTTTCCCGAGAGTCCCGATAATTCTTTTTACTCTGTACGCAAACAAGTTGCTAGAAATAGAGGCTGCCAAAGCAGGTGTAAGCTTGGTCTTGTCGAAAACCGCGCCACTTTCCACGCTCATCGACATGGCCCACGAGATGATGGGCTAACAGCATTCCTTGCTTGCCGCCATCCTCGGCCGGGAGCGGAATTCCGCTGGTACGCCTTCTGGCGCAGTAGCCTTTAAGGGGCGGCAACTATTCCGCACCCGACAGCTAAACCACACTCCCGAATTGGATAACGTATGTGCGTCAAGGTTCTCTTAGCAGACGATGCAGAGGTAAATGCTTGACGCTATCGCGTTTTGTTGAGCCCATCTAAAGATATTTCGCTAGTCGGCGAAGCCGCAACATTCTCTGAAGCGGTCCAGAAGGCAAAAGAACTGTGGCCTGATGTAGTTGTTCTCGGACCTACACATGGTCGAACGTTCAAATCAGCATCTACCCGCGGGCACTACGATCCTCGCGATCTCTATTGCAAATCAGGATGAAGCGAAAGTGATGGCCGGGAATATTAGGGCTGCGAGACTCCTCGACAAGATGCATCTTGCGCAAGAATTAACTCCGGCGATTCTCGAACTTACTCCCAAGCGAGTCGTCTTGAGATAGAAATTGACGCGAGAGTATTTGTGCAGGGGGAGGGTTTGTTACCGCCCGAAGATCCCAAAAACCCAGGCCGAAATCAAACCGGCCGCGAACATCAAAGCCATCAGAATGCTGTATTTGCGCCCGAGACTCCCGTCAGGGTACAGTCGCTTGTATTCCGCGTTGAGCCTCTGATACTTAGGCCAGAAACCAAGCGACGAGAACTGCTGCTCCCTAGGCAGCCGCTTGTTTACTTCCCTCACCATTTTAAATGCCAATAAACTGGCAGCCATCGCACACATTAGGGCACATGCGAAAGCAATCACTCCGACTGCGAGTCTTGTTGGCATTACCGCAGACTAATCCAGTTCGACGATCTGCGCCGACTTCACGAACGTGATCTCTCCTGACGTGACACAAATTTCTCCGTTCAAAAGTTGACGAAGCCGACCCCAAGGGCCTTCCGCCTGGGCGCCGAACTCTGTTGCAGCCGTTCACGTTCCTTCTCCGCTTCCTGCTTGGTCTCGAACCTCTTGGAGATATGAACGTACTCGACGCCGCTCTTCTCATAAACGACCCAATGTCCGGTTGATTTAACCATAAGGAGTTATAGCATGAGGACACTTCTATGCGGGTATTCGAGTGGTTTGGCTATTCAAAGCTACAGCAAATCCTGAACGGACGCGTGGCCCTCGTTTCTAAAGCAGATGCCTTATGGCGGCCTGGGAGCCGAACCAAGCATTGTTGTCAACGGACATCAGCTTCAGGACAAGGCGATGGGCGATTTCGAGACGGTAATGAAGGCGGTCGACGAAAACATAGCCAAACTTAGGCTGACCGTTAACGAAGCAGAGAGACAGGCACTGCTGAAAAGATTACACAAGCTGTTGGCACAAGCCGACCGAATCATCTCAGGTTCATTACGTGCCAAAGGCTCCTATTGATTGACGAAATGAAATCGGCGGTGCTGTTGGTTGTTATTGTCGGTCTGGTGTTACTCGTTGTGTGGAAATATTGGGAACAGCGCAAGAAGTAACAACCGCGCGGAGACCACCGCACGACGGGGTACGGCCGCACAAAGCTAGCCGATGAATGCTTTCGTACCCGTTTCGCAAAAAAACCTAAGCTAAAGCGCGAAAAAACCACGGTGAACGCGGTCGGACGGCGCAAGGTAAGGGACTTACCTTATTGACCCCCGCTCCTCTGGCCGGAACAATCGGCTCCGTAAGTGACCTTACCGCATGGGCAGGGCGCAACTACCGCTTACCACCCCGCGTCCTGCCGTCCATCCGACACCACGAACCCGTAGGCGGTGCCATTACTGTCGCTAAGGTAAGTAAGGTAAATCCGGGTCTGAACCAAGACGGTCTTGCCGAGTCCGCGTTTGCGAGGATCGATCCCAACTTCCAAAATGTGCCTTTTCGATGGGCGCCAATAATGAGTGTCGATTACAGCATCTCATGGAGCGTTCTGCGGTCAATCAAGCATTTCCCTTAGGCTACGCTCGTCCGAGCCTGGGTGGCCACGTTGGCATGCGGACGCCGGATTATTGCGACTGAGCATTTTGAGCGAAGTCCTACATCCTCTGCAACTCCTCCAATATCCACTGGATCGAACCCGCTGCGTCCCATGCGAACCGACCACGATCATGTCCGCTTCCCACTTTTCAGCCTCATTCAAAATCACCTGAAAAACCCGTGCTCTCTTCTTGGGAACGTCCGAGTGGACTTTCAATGCGGAACCCGCCAATATTTCGGCGCACCTAGCAGCACAGATCGCGGCTTCCTCTTCGCACGCTACTCTCAGGTCAAGTAGCTGGCAGAGATTATGATACCGCGGGTGCAATGTATCCACGCTTTCAGGAATTGGCCTATGAACGTCGTCCGTATTGCTGAAATCAGGGGTTAGGAAATTGGGTGGCCCGACCCGCTGAGGGTAAACGCGCCGAATTGAAAGCGGCAATCGGCTGGCCAAAGTTGGCACTCAGCGTACAACTTCCGCGCCTTCAAACGTTGGAGCATATGAGTCACGGCAAGGCCACTCCACTTCGGTTTGGAACTGCGAGGGCCAAGTTTAGGTGCCCTGATCGGAATAATCGTTTCTTGGTTACTTCAACTTCCTTATAGCTTCGGCAATGAGTTCGTCAGCGCTTTGGAATCCAAGTATCGAAAGACAGCTTGAATGCAGCGGAGAGCGCAGCATCTTCGCACATGGTGGGAAACGCTCGTTACGCCCCTCGGCCCTTCTTCTTTTCCTCTGAGCGACCAAGTTCAGCGTGAACAATTGTTCCGGTCTCGAGCTTCCACGCATTGTTCCTGCACCAAGCTTTGAGTTCCTCGTCCGAACGGCGGCTTTTCTGGCTCGCATAAATGCAGACTACCGAAGGCAATTCCACGCCGTCGGCGAATACGCGGTAATAAACTCGATAATTTTCCGCACGAATCTGTTCGATTGAAAATTGTGTCTCGTCCATGGCCGCCGTCGTGCGATGAATGCTAATAGGCAGGGAAGCCCAACACTCTACTGTTTATTGTGTATTTTCGGATTTTGGAAAATCGCATTCTGTGCGGCTTCGCATACCGCGCCTGCCAAGTCTGACTACGCTGCTTACCCGATTTTGCGCTGTACAAAAACAATCAATGATGACTTCCAAGAATCGAAGCAACCCGTTGTACAGCGAGGTGCAAATGCTCGGAACGCTACTAATCATCATTCTGATTCTTGGCCTCGTCGGCGCATTTCCGCGTTGGGGATATAGTCGCGATTGGGGTTATTGGCCATCGGGCGGTTTAGGCCTCGTTCTCCTAGTCGTGCTCGTTCTTGTCCTCATGGGACGTATCTAGTGCGGCGAACCGGAGAACAGCTGAGCGCGTATTTTCAAGGGTGACTGACACGCCTCAAGTGGTGTGCATCTTCCGCCCCCCCGTCGAAGTGACAACGGAGGTTGTTATGGGCGTTAAAGTTTTGCTCGCGGACGATTCGCAGGTCATACGGCAAGGCGTCAGAAACCTGTTTCAATACCCACCCAGGAATTAAGCTTATCGGCGAAGCCGAAAGCTTAGACGAAGCAGTTACGAAATCTGCGGAATTGCTTCCGGA
>Ga0209579_10002609_pt1 | contig 13581 bp, 10 predicted proteins | sample Coa_R1_2_FD_187152 | JGI IMG/M metagenome (GOLD analysis project Ga0209579, IMG submission 187152) | Surface soil microbial communities from Centralia Pennsylvania, which are recovering from an underground coalmine fire - Coalmine... | ecosystem: Environmental > Terrestrial > Soil >... | reverse complement strand
CCGGCGGCGGTATCGTCGGGAGCGGGGCAGCTGGGACCGATGACGACGCATGGGAATGCGGCGTACCGGCCGGCAAACGGGAATGGGCAGGCGTTGGGGCATCCGCAGGGGTATCCGCTCCGCCGGCCGAACGTTTCGCCGTTGTATTCGCGGCCGCTGGCGCGGTAAAGATCGCGGCCGGTGTTGACGGCGCGGCGCTGAGCTGAGCTGAGCGGAAAGACAAATTGGGACTGTCCCTGAGGGGCGTGCTTCGGCACGCCCTTTTTTTGTGCAATTGGGAACGGCTTGTGCGGAGGTCGATTTACGGATGTCGGTTGACGTTGCTGCGCAGCCAAAACTGGCTGTGTCACTGAGGCGCGGATGCAACGACCGGGGTCAGTCGCGGACGACGGCTACTTTGGCGGAGGGGACTTCCAGGCGCATGAGTTTGTGTTTTGTGTCGAGGAGCAGAAGAATTTCGAGGTCGCTCGTGGTGACCTTGAGGCCTTCGTAGGTCTTGCCCTGCGACGAGGCGGAGCCGGTGGCTTCGAAGGTGATGTTGCCGGGAGTAAGCTCCTGAGGAATCAGAACCTGGAGTTGCTGCGGGCCGCCTTTGGTCCAGTTGTAGAGACAGGCGAGCACGGCGTACTGGTGGTAGAGATTGTTGTCGAGGATGGCCACCATGGGGGTGCCGAAGGTAAGGCTCTGCTCATAGGGGCGCTGCCCCTGCATTTCCAAAGTGATTTTGGCGATGCCGTTGGCGAAGAGGATGTGGGCGCCATTGGTTTTCGCGGATTGCGCGGACCAGTCGTAGGAAATGGGAGCGCCGTCGGGCTGCAGGGTGAGATTGCCGGTGACTTTGGTTTCACCTTTTTCGCCGGCGAGGGTAGTGGTGCCGCGGGCCAGCCAGCCGCCGGCGGAGGGTGCGATTTCAAATTCTTCACGGCCCACGGCTTTGCCGTCAACCAGCAAGGAGAATTTGCCTTTGTCGGGCTGGAACACAGCTGCGGCGGCGGAATCTTTTTTTTGCGCGCGGGCAAGAGTGAAAGCGCAGAAGCAAAGCAAAAGTGAAAACCAGATGGCGCGACGCGAGAAGAGATTTGTGGATTTTTGCATGGAGTTCCCCCAACAAAACTAGAGTTGCACGCTGGAAGGCGAGCGGGCTGAAAAAGAGCGGAGGTGTTGCGTGATCGAAAAGGGTGGGGAGAGATTCCTCGCTACGCAGACTTCGCTCGGAATGACAATTCGCCTTTCATGGGCAGTGTTTTCTAGCGCTCTTCCACCAGGAGATGAGAATTGGGATCGGGTTTGGGGAAGATGCCCAGGCGAAGGATGTCGGCGACGACCGCGGCGGGATCACGGCCGCTGTCCACGCGGAAATCAGCGAGCTGATAAGAGGCCAGACGCTGGGCGTGGAGCGCGCGGAAGCTGGATTCGTCGCGAAAGAGCGGGCGACCGGTCATGGTCATGCAGCGTGCGAGAAGGGTTTCCATGGGCGCGTCGAGCCAGATGACTGGGACGCCCTGGGACTTGAGGAATTCGGGAGCGCCGTGTTGCGCATAGGTGCCGCCGCCGAGTGCGAGTACAGCAGGTTCGCGGAGTTCGATAGCGCGGCCGAGAGCGGCGCGGAGCTGGGCGGCCTCGAGCAAGCGGAAGGAGGGTTCGCCGTGGCGCTCGAAGAATTCGGAGATGCGGGTGCCGGAGGCGTTTTCGATGAGGTCATCGAGATCGACGAAGCGCCAGGCGAGCTGGCGGGCGAGTTGCGTGCCGACGGTGGTTTTGCCGGAGCCCATGAAGCCTGCGAGGGCGACTACGGAGATGGAGGGAGCGCGGGTCACGAGGGAAGTTTACAAGTGAAAGTGGGAGAGTTCAAAAGTTCAAGAGTCGAAGATTAGGAAAAACCGAGGATGGGCTTACATTTTGCCGCGCAGGCTGAAGAGGAGAAAACCCGGTGGTAAGGCGCAGAACCTGCTGCACAGGCTGAAGCCTGTGCTCCAAAAATGCGGCTGTGCGGGTCTTAGGTTCGAAGAGAAAGAAAGAAAAAGAAAAAAAGAAAGATCCACCCTCGAAAACCGACCGTGGGGCACCCAGATAAAGAAAGAATGGGTTAGTCGCGTTTGAGGATGCGGACGGTGCCGGAGAAGGAGGAGAGTTCGACTTTGGCGAGTCCGGAGCCTACGGAGCCGAAGAGACCTTTGGCGTACCTGGAAGCGGTGTGGCGGATGCCATGAGAGTCGGGCTTGAGGAAGGCTTCGGCGCGGTTGTCCACGGTGCCGGTGGAGGTTTGCGCGTTGAGGTCGAAGGAATCGGTGCCGGCGAAGCGGACTTCCACCAGGCCACGGCCGGTGCGCATGCTGTAAAAGCCGGTGCGGATGAAGTCTCCGTCAAAAAGAATGTTGCCGGTGGTGGTGACCAGATTGACGCTGCGCAACGAGGGCTGAAGAATCTGGGCGTTGCCGCTGATGGAATTGAAGTCGAGCTTGCCGCCGCATTGGGTACAGACCAGGGAGCCGCCGGTGGTGTGCACGATGATGTAGCCGGAAACTTCCTTGAGGTGGATATCGCCGGCGACGCTTTCGAGTTTCATATCGCCGAGGACCTGTTCGACGTAAATTAGACCGGACTGGGTCTTGATCTGCAGCTCGGTTTCTTCGGGAACCGTGAGCTGAATATTTTCGGTGAGATCGCCGGGAGAAGCGGAGGAGTCGAGAACATTGGCGGTGACATCGATGCGATTGTCGGCTTGTTCGAGATCCAGGCCGATCTTGTTGGAAGGCTGCGTGGCGGTAACCACGACTTCAGCGTTTTTCCAGGACTTCACTTCGATGCGGCCATCGGCAACGTTTTGAATCATGACGAAGGGGCGGCCGTTGACGGCGAAATGTTTTTCAAATTTCTGATCGGCGGCGCGGGAGGCGAAGGGCAGCAAGAGCATGCCGGCGCCAAAAAGCGGAGTCAGGACGACGAAAGATTTATAGAAACGGGATTTGCGAAAAGCCGGGCCAAGGCTCATTTCAGTTTACGCTCCTGCCGCGTTCCATCATCGCGGCCAAAATTTCCGCCTTCTGCTGGTAAGCAGTAGAAAGATAATCGCGCGCCATCTGGTCGCCAGGGTCTTCGGCGAGGCGCTTGCGGCATTCCTTGATAAAGGCATTGACAGTGGTGAGATTTTCGCGCAGGGAGCTGTCCACAGAGGATACGGTGCCGAGCGTGCTGGCGGGTTGCATAGGACCGAGGGACTGTTCTTCCTGATCAAGAGTGGTGGCGGTGTCGGCAAAAGGCTCGGGTTGTGAGGGCGCCAATGCGATCGGTCCATTGGGAGCAGCCGGTTGACGTAGATACTGGTAAGAACCGGCGGCTACGATCAAGAGAGCAATGACAGAGGTGGCCAGCAGGCGGCCCGCAAAAAGCTGACGAAAACCGTGCCACCAGGGCACACCTTCGGCTGCAACATCCTTGGGCTGGCGGATGATGCCTTCGGCTTCCAACTGAGCTCGCAAAGATACCCAAACGCGTGCGGGAGGCTCGACTTCGACAGGAATCTGTCCGGCGGCGGTAACGATGGCGGCGAAATCTTCGACGAGGGCGGTGCAGGAAGGGCAAGACGCGACGTGGGCGCGAGCCGCTTCCGGTAACTGAAGCAGACCGCTCTCTTCGATTGCGTGTTCGACGTCAGTACACTGCATGGCCTACACTCCGCAGGAGTCCCCGTTGCCTACTCAGACTCCAAAAGCCGGCAAACCGTTGCTTGCGATCCAGTGCAAAGTTCAGCACAGCCTGGTAACACACCCTGTTGCCCCGCCGATTGCCGCTAGTTTAGCTCAATCCGGATGAGGCAACTGGGCTTTTGCTTCCTGCCGTTCCTGGCGGGCTTGATCCCGGGCATCTTCCTGAAGCAGCTCGCGAAGGCGGGTACGCGCTTTGTGGAGCTGGGACTTGGAGTTGCCCACGGAACAACCCATGATGTTCGCAATCTCGTTGTGCTCGTAGCCTTGCACATCGTGAAGCACGAAAACCGTGCGGTAGCCGGGCGGGAGTTTTTCGATCGAACGTTCCAGGTTGACCCGGTCCACGGCGCCGCTCAGGCCAAGATCTGGCGCGCCAATGTCCTTCCGTGGTCCACCCGTTTCCTCGTCGGGCTCGGTCGTTTCTTCCAGAGAAGCGGCAGGGAGGGACTTTTTGCGCAACCGCATCAGGACAACGTTGACGGTCATACGATGCAACCAAGTCGAAAAAGCAGACTCGCCGCGAAAGGTGCCGATCTTGCGGAACAGTTGCAGAAAAGCTTCCTGCATCAGGTCTTCCGCGTCGGACGGGTTTCCTACCATGCGCAAGCACAAGGCATATACGCGGCGGCTGTGCATTTGATAGAGAAACTCAAAAGCCGCAGCATCCCCGGCTTGAGCGAGGCGGATGGCTTCCGCTTCGGTCAGCGCGGCAGGCGTTTTGCTGGTTGCCTGCCTGGGCTCGGTTGGTCGTTTTTGGGCCAACAGTCCAATAAACGGCGCATCCACAGTGTCGGATGCACCAAGTCCCCCTGTAAGTTGTCCCTTAGCAAGCGAAGTAGCTCATTCCAAGCGCGACCGCAAAGCGGCCTGACTCGGCAGGGGGAAATTGAGGAAGCACCCTGTGGCGCACTCCGCGGCCCAGATCAGAGTAAGGCGTGGTGAGTGCGCCGGCACACATCAGCCCGTAAGGCTGAGTTCATTTTCCCGCGACAGCGGTCATTCGTCTAGCGTGGATTGCACGGGAGCCGGAATCGCGCGAAGAGTGACGGATACGAGCGAGGCCGCGGATGGTGAAGTCCATGTAGGCGAGTTGGGCTTCCGGCAGGACGAACAGGAAAGACTTAAAAAGGACGGTGGTCTCGCGAAGACAGGTATTGAGATCGAAATGGCATTTGCAGAGTTTGTCCCAGGAAGCGGAGCCCACTGTCCACCCCCCTACACTTAGTTCATCCACGGCATCCGCAAAGTCGTTGTCGAGGGTGTCCACCAACTGCTCGAGGGTTGCGACCTTTTGCAGAAACTGAGAATGGCGGGAAAGGAGGATGCGGCCGAGGAGACTGCTGGAGCGGGCGGAGCGTTGACCATGCTCGGTTTGGAAATTGGAGGGATCCAGAGGGGCGAAATTGGGGAGAAGACTGAAGTGGCGACCGCGCTGACGGATAGAATGGAGAACCGCGCAGACGCGCAGTGCCATTATGGAACAAAGCTCAGAAGAGATTAAAACATTGTCAAAGGCTTGAACGCCAAGCCGGCGGTTGTGGAAATCGAGTGCTTCATTCAGCGAAATGCTAAAGGTGAAGTAGGACTTCTCTAGTTCTTCAGCGTGTTGGTAGAAAAACGCAGACTTAACTTCAGGCAAGAAGGCACGCCAATCTTGCTGAACTGAATCATACCGGCGAGAAGGGGCGCGGGTATTCATCGTTCTCCCCCAGAGGAAGAGAGTGTATACCAGGAACCATGTAGAAGGAAGCGGCATAATCAAATCGTATGGCGTAAGGACTTTATAAGGAGGGGCTTAGTTGCGGGGCGAAGGTGCCGACCGCTATACTCGCCATTTGTTTTCAAGGGATTGGGGACGCCGGGTGCAATTCGAGCCAAAAGACCAGTTTGAGCAGAGACAGCGGAAACTCGAGCAGTTACGGGACGCAGGGCACACCGCTTACCCGCACGAGTTCCGCTGGACCGCGACGGCGGCGGAGCTGGCCGGGAAGTATGTCCAGGCGACGGCAGCAGACTTGGAGGCCCAGAAGGTTGAGGTGCGCGTGGCCGGCCGGATCGTGTCGTACCGGCTGATGGGCAAAGCGGGGTTTGCGCACCTGCAGGGAAACGGTGGGCGGCTGCAGATTTATGTCCGGAAAGACGTGGTTGGAGAGCGCGGGTTTGAGCTGTTTCACCTGCTGGACTTGGGCGACCAGGTAGGAGTACGCGGGCACTTGTTCCGTACCAAAACGGGAGAGCTATCGGTCTGGGTGGAGGAGCTGACACTACTGGCGAAGGCGTTGCTGCCTTTGCCGGAGAAGTGGCATGGGCTGGCCGACGTCGAGCTGCGCTACCGGCAACGCTATCTGGACCTGATTGCCAACGAAAAATCGCGCCAGGTGTTTCTGACGCGCGCAAAAATCGTGAGCGAACTGCGGAGCTTCTTCGACGCACGCGGATACGTTGAAGTGGAAACGCCGATGATGCACCCGCTGGCAGGAGGAGCAGCGGCGCGGCCTTTCGTGACCCACCATAAAACGCTGGGACTCGATTTATACCTGCGGATCGCGCCGGAGCTTTATTTGAAGAGGCTGGTGGTCGGTGGGCTGGACCGCGTGTATGAGATCAACCGCAATTTCCGCAACGAAGGAATTTCCACGCAGCACAATCCGGAATTCACGATGCTGGAGTTTTATGAGGCGTACAGCAACTACCAGGATCTGATGAAGATGAATGAGGAGTTGCTGGCGCACCTGGCGACGAAGATTACCGGATCCACGATCGTGAAGTACGGAGAGATGCAGCTGGACTTCGGAAACATACAGCGGCTTTCGATGCGCGAAGCCATCTGCAAATACTGGCCGGAAGCGGCGGGCCAGGCGCCGACCGTGCCGGAGCTTGCAACGGCCGGCGGAGCGAAGGCCGCGACGGAGCGCTACAACACATGGGCTAAGAGCACGGGCGCGCCATACGCGGCTAGCAAAGGAACTCTGAGTGATGGTGAGTGGACCGGCTTGCTTTTTGAGACGATGGCCGAGGACAAACTGCAGCAGCCGACGATTTTGTACGATTTCCCAACGGATATTTCGCCGCTTTCCAAGCAAAAACCGGACGATCCATCGCTCACCGAGCGTTTCGAGATCTACATCGCGGGAATGGAAATCGCCAACGGATTTTCCGAGCTGAATGATCCGGCGGAGCAGGAGCGCCGTTTTCTGGCGCAAATCGCGCAGGGCGGCGACGAAGTCCCCAAACAGCTGGACGTGGATTATGTACGCGCACTGGCGCATGGGCTGCCGCCGACGGCCGGCGAAGGGGTTGGCATTGACCGTCTAACCATGCTGCTGACCGATTCGCATTCGATCCGCGATGTGATTCTGTTCCCGCAGCTGAGACCCGAGGCTCCGGCGGATGGTGCGAGCGAGGAATCCGAAGGGCACGGCGGTTAGCACGCTTATCATCGTTCCGTGAAATTCGACTGATGCCATTTGAATGGTTTGTCGCCAAGCGGTATCTGCGGTCGCCGAACCGGCCCGTGGTGCTGCGCCTAGTGACCGGGTTCAGCGTTTTGGGGGTGACGGCGGGAGTAGCCACTCTGGTGGTGGCGCTGGCGATGAATACCGGGTTTCGCGAAACGCTGCAGGACCGGCTGCTCGGCGTAACCGCGCACATTTCGCTGACCCGGCCGGGAGCGGGTGGAATCCACAATTACGAAGAGCTGGCCACGAAGCTGGCGAAGATTCCCGGAGTGCGCAGCGCAACGCCCGCCATTTATGAAACGGTGCTGATGACGTTTGGCGGCGAGTCGCGCGGGGTGGTGACCAAGGGCATTGATCCGGCGCGCGAAGAGGCGGCCGACGAAGCGCTACACAAGCTGGCAGCGGGCAAATTGGATTTTCAGCCGGATGCGGATGGGATTGACGCATTGCTGGTGGGCAAGCAATTGGCGGAAGAGTGGAAGGTCACGCCCGGCGACTACGTGACATTGACCAGCCCGCAAGGAAGATTGACGCCGTTCGGGTTGCTGCCACGCACCCGGCGGTTTCGGGTGGCGGGGATTTTTGATTCCGGATTCTACGATTACGACGCCAACTGGTGCTTTCTGCGGATGGATGCGGCGCAGGCTTTGGCTGGAGCGTCCGACGAAGTAAACGTGCTGGAGTTCCGGCTGCAGAATCCGGAAGATGCACCAACCGTTGCACAGGAAATTGAGAAGGAGGCCGGGATCGGCTTCGCGGCTAGCACCTGGATGGAAGCGCAGCGCGCATTGTTCCGGGCGCTGCGTCTGGAAAAGCTGGTCACGGCAATTTTCATCGGGCTGATCACGCTGGTGGCGGGGCTGAACATACTGGTAGTGCTGTCCATGACGGTGACCGACCGCGCCAAGGACATCGCGGTACTGCGGTCGCTCGGTGCGCGTTCGTCGCAGATCCGGAACCTGTTTTTATGGCAAGGGTTAGCGATCGGTGCGACCGGAACCATTTTGGGGCTGCTGCTGGGTTATTCATTCACCTTAATTGCAGGGAGGTACCGGCTGATCCCCCTGGACCCGCAGGTTTATGCCGTGCCTTATGTGCCCTTTCATCCCAGCGCGATGGACGGAGTGTGGATTTCAGTTGTGGCGATGGGAATTTCGGTTCTCGCAACGTTGATTCCAGCCAGGGCAGCGACCCGGCTGTTGCCTGTGGAAATCCTTCGTTTTGAATGAGTTAGGGTAAAATAGTTAGGCCCGCGTTTGGCCCCATGCTTGCACTTCACTGGGTGGGATTGCGTGTGGATTGTCGCCAATCGGGTCGCTCCCCGGCCGTCGCCCAAAAGTGGGCAGGAGCGACGCGTCCCCGCAACCATTTGATTCGCGTCATCTTGCAAGCTTCCCGAGTCAGGATGGCTCGGAATTTCTGACAGAACCGGCTAACAGAGACCAGCACGCAAAATCCGGTGAAGTCACTATCTGTTGACGCTACAGGAAAGCTCTTTAGAAGCATCTAATCGATAGAGCACTGGAAGGCCAGGCGAGGCGGACCGAAAAAAGAGTTCAGCGATGACCGACAGTGACTCCAATTCGACGACAGGCGGTTCGGGAGTGCTGGTAGCCGAACCGGGCCGCAAAGTAGTGCTGGAAGCGCGGCAGGTTGGGAAGGTTTATGGCGCCGGCGAGCGCAGCTTAACCGTTTTGCAACAGGTGAATCTGGCGTTGTACGAAGGCGAGATGGCGGCGATCGTGGCGCCATCGGGCGCGGGCAAAAGCACGTTGTTGCATCTGCTGGCCGCGCTAGACACGCCAACAAGCGGTGCTATATACTTCGATTTGAAACGCATTGAAACAAATGATGAAGCGGCGCTTTCCCATTTTCGCAATTGCGCCGTGGGGTTTTTGTGGCAGAGGCATCAGTTGCTGCCGGATTTTACGGCGGCAGAGAACGTAGCGATGCCGCTGCTGCTGCGGGGTGAGTCTATATCCAGAGGCCTGGAAAAGGCTTCGGTTTGGCTCAAGGAAGTAGATCTGGCGGAGCGTGCCGGGCACCTCGCGGGTGAGCTTTCGGGAGGGGAACAGCAGCGTGTGGCGATTGCCCGGGCCCTCGTCACCAGGCCGCGCGTGCTGCTGGCAGACGAACCTACCGGAGACTTGGACGAGCGGAATGCTTGGGCCGTATTCGAGTTGCTGGAAGGGCTGCACCGGGCGCATGGGTTGACGTCGCTGATCGCGACCCACAACCTGGCATTGGCGGAACGGTGCGACCGAGTCCTGGGACTGGAGCACGGCGTTCTGCGAACCCGTAAGGAATCGCCGGAGACGACCGCGGCGCAACCTGGCGGCAGGGACCCTAAGGGAGAAACGAGCTAACGTGTTCGAACGCTACACGGAAAAGGCGCGTCGCGTTATTTTCTTCGCGCGGTACGAAGCCAGTCAGTACGGCAGCCCCTACATTGAGACCGAGCACCTGCTGCTCGGGCTGATGCGCGAGGACAAGGCGCTGGCCAACCGCTTTTTGCGTCAGCAAGGCTCGATCGAATCTATCCGCAAAGAGATTGAAGCGCGCATCACCATCCGCGAGCGCATTTCGACATCGGTCGAGGTGCCGCTGAGCGCGGAATGCAAGCGCATCCTGAACATGGCCGCGGAAGAAGCGGAACGGCTGGGCGTCAAGCATGTAGCCACGGAACATCTGCTGCTGGGAATCCTGCGCGAAGAAAAGTGCTTCGGCGCAGAAATTTTGATGGAGCGCGGGCTGCGCTTGTCTTCGCTGCGCGAAGAGCTGGCGCGCACTTCCGGCGAAAAACCGGCCGCCGCACGGCCAAAAGAAACGTCGTTGCTGGCGGAATTCAGCCGCGACCTGACCCTGGCGGCGACGGAAGGTTCGCTCGATCCGCTGGTGGGACGCGAAGGTGAAGTGGAGCGGGTGATCCAGATTCTTTGCCGGAGGACAAAAAACAATCCGGTGCTGATTGGCGAGCCGGGCGTCGGCAAGACGGCCATCGTGGAAGGGCTGGCGCAGAGAATCTCCGAAGGCGATGTTCCACCGTTCCTTTCCGAGAAGCGCATCCTTTCTCTGGATTTGTCGCTGATCGTGGCCGGCACGAAGTATCGCGGCCAATTTGAAGAACGGCTCAAGACCATCATGAAGGAACTGATGGAGAGCCAGAACTCCATCATCTTTATTGACGAGCTGCACACGCTGGTGGGCGCGGGGTCGGCGGAGGGTTCGCTGGACGCGGCCAATATTTTGAAACCGGCGCTTTCGCGCGGAGAGATTCAGTGCATCGGCGCGACCACGCCGGGCGAATACCGCAAGTCGGTGGAGAAAGACCGTTCGCTGGAGCGCCGCTTCCAGGCGGTCAAGGTTCCGGCGCCGAACGAGGAAGAAGCCATCCTGGTTTTGAACGGTGTGCGCGAGCGCTACGAAAAGTTTCACGCGGTCAGCTACACGGAAGACGCGATTCGCTACGCGGTGTACCTCTCGAACCGCTACATTCCCGACCGCTTTTTGCCCGACAAGGCGATTGACCTGCTGGACGAAGCCGGTGCGCGCGTAAAGCTGCGCCAGGCCAGTGTGCCGGATGAAGTCAGCGAAGTGCAGAAGCGGGTGAAGTTCATCACTCACCGCATGGAAAGCGCGATCGCCGCGCACGAATTCGAGAAGGCGCTGTTCTATTCGGAAGAAGAGCGCAAAGAGAAAGAGACGCTGCGCGGATTGCGGGAGCGCTACAAGCTGGATGACGCCACCACGGGCATCGTTTCGCGCGAGGACATCGAGGAAGTGGTGTCGCGCTGGACCGGAGTAGCCGTCACTTCGATTAAAGAAGACGAGCAGCAGAAACTGCTGCGCATCGAGCCGGAACTGCACAAGCGGGTCATCAGTCAGGACAAGGCCATCACGGCGCTGGCGCGGGCGATTCGCCGCAGCCGAGCCGGTTTGAAATCGCCGGCGCGTCCGGTAGGCTCCTTTGTTTTCCTGGGTCCGACCGGCGTCGGCAAAACCGAAGTGGCGCGGCGGCTGGCCGAATTTCTGTTCGGTTCGGAAAAATCGCTGGTGCGCTTCGACATGTCGGAATTCATGGAAAAGCATTCGGTTTCCAAACTGATCGGCGCGCCTCCAGGGTATGTGGGCTACGAGGAAGGCGGGCAGCTCACAGAACGCGTGCGCCGGACGCCATATTCGGTTATCCTCTTGGACGAAATCGAAAAGGCTCATCCAGACGTTTTCAACATCCTGCTTCAAGTCTTCGAAGACGGGCAGTTGTCGGATGGTTTGGGCAATACGGTGGATTTCCGAAACACCATCATCATCATGACCTCGAACCTGGGCGCCCGGCATTTGCAGAAGCGCACCGGGATCGGCTTCCAGGGCGGAGCGGATGAATCAACCGTCAAGAGCATGGAAGACATGGTGATGAACGAAGTGAAGCGCGCGTTCAATCCGGAGTTCCTGAACCGGCTGGACGAAGTGATCATCTTCAATCCGCTCGGTGATGAGGATTTACTGCGCATCATCGATTTGCTGGTGGGCCAGCTGAACGACACGCTGATTCACCGGCAGGTGCAAGTGGTGTTGTCTCCGGAAGCCAGTCAGTGGATTTTGGAGAAGACGTGCGCGGACCGCAGCTATGGGGCGCGGCCGTTGCGCAGGGCGCTTCAGAAATACGTGGAAGACCCGCTCTCCGAAGCGCTGATCCAAGGGGGAATACAGAGGCCGGCGACGCTGCAGATTTATGTCGCGGGAGAGTCTCTGGCGTTCCGTCCGGTGGTTGAGGCAACCCCGGTCATTCACTAACGAATCTGACACCAACACGTGTAACCGGCTCTACCGTAGCCGTGCGCACGGCCGGCTCATTGGCATGTCGAGACTGCGGCGCGTTCAAATCTGTGGTTAAACGCAAAGCGGCCAACAGCGAGACCGGCAGGAGAGGAACATCTTGGGTTTGGGGGCGCGGCCTTGAGCCTTTGGGCGGCCGCTTACAGAAAAGTCTGTTCTCCGTTTGGGATTTTCCGGGTTTTGGGGGTGATGCTCGTCGCGTTTTGTGTGCAGTCTGCGCGCGTACAACCTCTCGCTGCCCAGGAAGCGGCCCATTCGGAAGCCTCTCCGTCTGCGCGTGTCTACCTGATTTCTTCCTCATTGGATTTGCTCAGCGGTGAAGTGGTTACAAAAGAGAATCCTTCGTTTGCGCAGGCCCCCGCGCAACCGTCCTCCCAGCAGCCCGCCATCATTGAAAGAATCGAATTCATCGGCAACCGCCGGGTCCGCAACGACACCCTGAAAGCGCGCATTTTCAGCCGCGAAAACGACGCCTACAACGAAGAAACGCTGCGCCGCGACTTCCAGGCGCTGTGGAACACGCAATTTTTTGAAGACGTGAGGCTTCGCGTCGAGGATTCTCCCGACAAGCCCAACGCCAAGATCATCATTTTTGAAGTGAAAGAGCGGCCGGTGATTCGCCGCATCCGCTACGACAATATTCATTCCATTTCCGAGTCGGACATCCTGGACCGCTTCAAGGAACGCAAGGTCGGGCTGACGGTCGAGAGCCAATTCGATCCCACCAAGATCAAAAAGGCGGAGGTGGTCATCAAGGAGTTGCTGGGCGAGCACGGCCACCAGTTCGCGACGGTGACGCCGCAGTACGAGAAAATCGCCTCCAGTAACGCGGTCATTCTAGTTTTTAAGGTCAACGAAGGCCCTAAGGTGAAGGTCGGCAAGATCAAATTCACCGGCAACCATGCGTTCAGCGATCGCAAGCTGATTCGCGCCATGCGCCACGACCGGCCGTACCAGATCCCTCTGTACATCACCGAAATCAACGTGATGTCCAAGACCTTTGACCGTGACAAATTGAACGAGGATCTGGAAGTTGGCATCCGCGGCCTGTATCAGGACAACGGCTATTTCCGGGTGCTGGTCAAAGAACCCATCATCGAAAACATCGATACTGTCGGAAACAAGCTGGGCATGCCGGTGCCGATCATGGGCCGGTCCAAGGGCAAAGCGGTCAACATCACCATTCCCATTGAAGAAGGCCCGAAGTATCACATGGGAACGCTGAAGATCGTCAGCGCCGACCCGGACAAGGCGCTTTCGCTGAAAGTCGATGCTCTCAAGGGTGCTTTTCCGATCAAGCAGGGCGATGTACTGAACGTTTCCAAGCTGCGCAAAGCAATGAAAGATTACACCAGCATTTACGGTGAATACGGCTTCATCGACTTCACGCCGGAACCCGACTTTGACATTAATGACGCGACCAAGATCATCAACCTGACCCTGAAATTCGACGAGCAGAAGCAGTACTACGTGCGGCGTATCGATTTCAGCGGCAATACCACCACCCGCGACAAAGTCATCCGCCGCGAGCTGCTGATTGACGAAGGGCAGTTGTTTAACAAGCGCGCCTGGGAAATGAG
>Ga0209579_10002606_pt1 | contig 13588 bp, 11 predicted proteins | sample Coa_R1_2_FD_187152 | JGI IMG/M metagenome (GOLD analysis project Ga0209579, IMG submission 187152) | Surface soil microbial communities from Centralia Pennsylvania, which are recovering from an underground coalmine fire - Coalmine... | ecosystem: Environmental > Terrestrial > Soil >... | reverse complement strand
ACCTGCGCGACCCGGTGCTCTACCGCATTCTCCATGCCGAGCACCCACGCACCGGCACGGCCTGGAAGATCTACCCGACCTACGATTTCGCGCACGGCCAGTCGGATGCGCTCGAGCATGTGACCCACTCGATCTGCACGCTCGAGTTCGAGGACCACCGACCGCTCTACGACTGGCTGCTCGACAATCTGCCGGTCCCGTCGCGGCCGCGGCAATACGAGTTCGCACGGCTCAATATCGGCTACACGGTGCTGTCGAAGCGCTTTCTCACCGAATTGGTGCGGCGCGGCACGGTCGACGGCTGGGACGATCCCCGCATGCCGACCCTGGCGGCGCTGCGGCGCCGCGGCGTGCCGCCGGCGGCGGTCCGCGAGTTCGTGCGCCGGGCCGGCATCGCGCGCGCCGCGAGCGTCGTCGACCTCGCCATGTTCGAGCACGCCGTCCGCGATGTGCTCAACCGCACCGCGCAGCGCCGCATGGCGGTGCTGCGGCCCTTGAAGGTCGTCATCGAGAACTATCCCGAGGGCGAAACGGAGGCGCTCGACGCCGTCAACCATCCCGACGATCCCGAAGCCGGCGTCCGGAAAGTGACCTTCGGCCGCGAGATCTATGTCGAGCGCGACGACTTCATGGAGGATCCGCCCAAGAAGTTCTTCCGTCTGGCGCCCGGCCGCGAGGTGCGGTTGCGCTACGCTTATTTCGTGACCTGCCGCGAGGTGGTGAAGGACGCGTCGGGCGAGGTGGTCGAGCTGCGCTGCACCTACGATCCGGCCAGCCGCGGCGGCAATTCGCCCGACGGCCGCAAGGTCCAGGCGACGCTGCACTGGGTTGCGGCGGCCGATGCCGTGCCGGCCGAGGTGCGGCTCTACAGCCCGCTCTTCACGCGCCCCGATCCGGGCGCCGGCGGCGACTTCTTCGACGACCTCAACCCGAACTCGGTGGAGATCATCACCGGCGTCCTCGTCGAGCCGGCGCTCGCCGCCGCGCCGGCCGGCGAGGCGGTGCAGTTCGAGCGCCAGGGCTATTTCTGCCGCGATACCGCCGACGGCCTCGTTTTCAACCGTACCGTCAGCCTCCGCGACTCCTGGGCCAAGGCGCAGGCGGCCGGGTAAGGCCACAGATTTGTCGATTGCGGCGGTGCATGACTGTCACCGTTGCGTGTCATTCAAATATCACAGTGCCGTCACTGCCGACGACCGGAAGTCATGTTCCGATCAGTGCGCTACAGATCCGATCCAATTCGTCGCGATTTTCTTCGCGGCGTGCAATCTGGAGTGCAACGGCATGTCGCTGTCATCGTTCCGTTCATTACGCGTTACGCTCATCGGCGCGATGCTGCTCGTCGCGTTGCCGGCCTGCGCACTGAGCGAGGATCACGACGATGACGACAGGGCTCCGCGTGGCCTGCTGCCGTCCGGCCAGGTGATCACGCCGATGGCGGCCTCCGGATCCGTGTTCACAACGCTCGATCCAGGGTTGCCGGATCACCCGCGGTACCGGGCAGGCGAGGCCGTGAAGACGGCGGTCAGCCCGGACGGCAAGACGCTGCTTGTGATGACGAGCGGCTACAACAACCTGAACTACTCAACCGGCGCCAGCGCGGGCAGCCTCGAGCCCTCGGCCTCGAACGAGTACGTGTTCGTCTACCAGCTCCAGGGGCGCTACGGCGCCGCGCCGCGGGTCGCCCAGGTCATCCAGGTGCCGAACAGCTTCGTCGGGCTCGCCTTCGCGCCCGACGGCAAGACGTTCTATGTCTCGGGCGGCGTCGACGACCGGGTCTACGCCTATACCAACCCGACGGGCAGCGCATGGTCGTTGAGTTCGACCATCGCGCTCGGCCATGTCGCGGGGATCGGCTTCGAGCAGGCGCCGACCGTGGCCGGGCTGGCGCTGTCGCAGAGCGGGCGGCTGCTGGTCGCGGCGAACATCTACAACGACAGCATCTCGGTCATCGACACGACGACCGGCACCGTGCTGGTGCCCAATTACGACCTGCGTCCCTACAACACGACGCCCGCCGGCGGCCACGGCATTGCCGGCGGCGAGACGCCCTTCGGCGTCGCCGTGAAGGACGAGGGCATCGTCTACGTCTCCAGCATCCGCGACCGCGAGATCGACGTGCTCGACATTTCGCAGGTGACCTCGGGCGGCGCGCCGATGCTGATCACGCGGATCGCGCTGCCGGGCAATCCGAACAGCCTGCTGCTCAGCAACGATGCCGCCCAGTCGACGCTGTTCGTCGCCCAGGACAACAGCGACACGGTGGCGCTGATCGATACCGCCAGCAACACCGTGCGCGAGGAGATCGGCGCCGTGGCCCCGCCCGGCCTCCTGCTCGGCGAGCGCTATCCCGGCGCCGCGCCGAACGGGCTCGCCCAGTCACCCGACGGTGGCACGCTCTATGTCACGGAAGGCGGCTCGAACGCGCTCGCCGTCATCGCCGTCGGCCCGCATCAGCCGCACGCGGTCGTCGGCCTGGTGCCGACCGGCTGGTATCCGAATTCGGTTAGCGTCGGCGCGGATGGGCGCACGCTCTATGTCGTCAACGGCAAGAGCGTTCCGGGTCCCAACCCGCTCAATCCGGGTGACAATACGGGTGCCGCGCCCAACTCGGCCAACCAGTATGTCTATCAGCTGGAGCAGGGCGGATTGCTCACCCTGCCCACCCCGTCATGGTGGGATCTGGCCGAGCTGACGCGCACGGTCGCCGCCAACAATTTCTGGCGGCTGCAGCCGAATCGGGAGGACGAGCGGGTGATGGCGGCGCTCCGTCAGCGCATCGGCCACGTTATCTACATCATCAAGGAGAACCGCACCTTCGATCAGGTACTGGGCGATCTCGGGAATGGGTCGAACGGCGATTCCGCGCTGGCGCTCTACGGCCGCACGCTGACGCCGAATTTCCACCGCCTATCGGAGCAGTTCGTGACGCTCGACAATTTCTTCTGCTCCGGCGAGGTCAGCGGCGACGGCTGGCACTGGAGCACCGAGGGCCGCGAGACCGACATGGCGACCAAGACCATCCCGCTGAACTACGCGAGCAGCCCGAATGGCGGTGGCCGCGGCGCCCCGTACGATGCGGAGGGCTACAACCGCGACATCATGGTCGGCATACCGACGCTCGCCGGGCGCGAAGCGGCCGAGCCGCTCTACAATCTCCTGCTGAGCGAGGAGCTGGGAGCGTTCGGCCTGCCGGGTCTTCCGTCGGACGTGCTGCCGGGCTCGAACGACGACGCGGCGGCGGACGGGCCGGGCGGCAACGTGCCGCAGCAGGGCTACATCTGGGACGCCGCCCTGCGGGCCGGCCTCGCCGTGCGCAATTACGGCTTCTTCATCGACGGCGGCCGCTACGGCACTGTGCCGCCCTTCATCCCGCTCGATCCGACGCCCTTCGCGGACGGAGTCCAGATGGCCTTCGCCATGTCGCCCGACCTGATCGGACGGACCGACATCTATTTCCGCGGCTTCGACAACGCCTATCCCGACATCGACCGCGAGCAGGAATGGGAACGCGAGTTCGATCAGTTCGTCGCCGACGGCCAGCTGCCGGCCCTGTCGCTGGTTCGGCTGATGCACGACCATACCGGCAATTTCGGCACCGCCATCGGCGGCATCAACACGCCGGAGCTGCAGCAGGCCGACAACGACTACTCGGTCGGCAGGCTGATCCAGGCCGTCGCGAACAGCCCCTACAAGTCCAACACGCTGATCTTCGTGCTGGAGGACGATGCCCAGGCCGGCCCCGACCACGTCGACGCTCATCGCAGCACGGCCTACGTCGCCGGCCCCTATGTCCGCCAGCACCGCGTGGTCAGCCAGCGCTACTCGACGGTGAACATGCTTCGCACCATCGAGGACATTCTCGGCACCGACCACCTCAATCTCATCGACGCCCATCAGCGGCCGATGACCGAGATCTTCGATCTCGCCCAGAAGGACTGGACCTATCAGGCGGTCGCATCCTCCGCGCTTCAAGGCACGGCCGCCGCGGCCGACCGGTCGATCCGCTGGGCGGATGCGGCGCCCTTCGCGCCGCGTCATTCGGCGGCGTGGTGGGCGGAACAGACCCGCGGCTTCGACTTCTCGGCTGAAGACCGCGTGCCCGCCGATCTCTTCAACCGGATCCAATGGGAAGGCGTGATGGGAACGCCTTATCCGGGAGAGCGGAGCGGTCAGGATCTTGGCGGCTATCTGGCGCAGCATGCTGCTGCGGACGGCCCGGCCTCGCGCTGAGCGACTCCCGAGTCAGGCCCGCTCGCCGAAGATCGCCGTCCCCACGCGGACCAGCGTCGCGCCCTGGCCGATGGCGATCTCGAAATCGCCGCTCATACCGATGCTGAGCTCTTTGAGCCCGTGGCGCTTCGCCATCTCGCGAAGGAGCGCGAAATGGAGGGACGGCTCGTCATCCGCCGGCGGGATGCACATCAGCCCGGTGACCGGCAGCTTCAGCCGATCGATGCAATCGCGGATGAACCCGTCTGCCTCCGCCGGCAGCACGCCGGCCTTCTGCGGTTCCTCGCCGGTGTTCACCTGGATCAGCAGCCGGCGTGTGCGGACGTCGAGGCGTTTTAGCTCCGCGGCGAGCACCTCGGCTAAGCGCGGCCGGTCGACCGTCTCGATGACGTCGAAGAGGCGCACCGCATCGCGCGCCTTGTTGGTCTGCAGCGGGCCGATCAGGTGCAGCTCCAGATCCGGCCAGCGCTCGCGAAACCCGGGATACTTGCCGGCCGCTTCCTGCACCCGGTTCTCGCCGAAGACTCGCTGACCGGCGGCGAGCGCCGCCGCGACGTCGCTCTCGGGCTTGAGCTTGGCCACTGCGAGGAGGGTGACGGCGTCCACGGACCGTCCGGCTTTGCCGCAAGCCGTGGCGATCGTTTCCCGAACGGCGGCGAGATTGTCGGCGATCGTCATCAGAACCGCGCCGCGACGCCGAGGATCAGGGCAACGCCGTCGTAGCCCTTGTCCCAGATGTTCAATGTTGGGTCGATGCCGCCGTAGACGGCGTTGAGCCCGGCCGCCGCGGGCAGCGGATGGCCGCTCCCGCCGGGGTCGTAGTGATTCCATTGCAGCCCCGCCAGCACGCTCCCCCACTCCTCGAACTTGTACTGCGCGCCGGTGAAAACGATGTCGTTGGCCGCGGCATGCTTGATGTCGGCCGGGTCGGCCAACCCCTCGTAGACCCCGCGCGACCAGGCGATCCCGGTGGTGACTGGCCCGATCGACCAGGTGACGCCGATATCGAAGGTCCGGTTGACGATGCCGTTGGTCGCCGGCAGCTGGAAGAGCGTGGCGCCGCCTGGTGCCAGCCGGTAGGCGGCGGCGCCGTAGACGCCTTCGAGATCGATGAAGTTCTGCTGCTCGAAGGCGGCGCCGAACTTCCAGGCGGCATAGCCGAGGCTGAACCCGCCGCCCCAGACGAACGGCCCCTGGTCGCTTTCGCCGGTGACGACCAGCGGGCCGGTCCGCTGGGCGCCGCTTGCGCCGGCTTCGAAGCCGAGGCTGATCTCGTCCGCGCTGCCGCTCCATACGGCGATGGTCGACCAGGCGTCGCGCAGCCTGTCGTCGCGCGGATCGGTGGTCACGCCGCCATCGGGCAGGAGATAGGACTGCCCGAGCAAGTCGAGCTTGCCGTCGATGCGCCGGCCGTGCGTGTCGCCCGGCCCGTAGCTTGCCGCCATGCGGAACCCGTTCCAGGACGGGCTGTACCAGGCGAGCTTCGGCGTCCGCTCGTCGAGATCGGCGCCCGTGCTGTTGGCCGGCACCGGCCCGTGCATCGGCGTCACCTCGGGCGAGTTGGTGCCGTAGAACCCGTCGAAGCAGTCGCAGACCTGCGGGGCGAAGAACGCCTCGTTCTGCCGGACATCGGCCTGCCAGCCGAGGCGGAACTCGCCGGCCGTGCCGGTGCGCAGGCGGAGATAGGCGTCCTTCACCACCTCGTCGGCATCGGGCAGAACGTCGGAGCGCTCGCCGGGCGACCGGTAGATGCGGGCGCGGACGAAGACGCCGAGGCTGGTATCGGCGTCGAGCTGCGCCTCGACCGACACCCGGCCCAACAGGTAGGCCTCGAACCCGGCCTGATCGCGGCCGTACGCCGCCTGGCCCGGGTTCGTGTCGTCGCCGGCGAAGACCGAGCCGCCCAGCATCGCCGTGCCGCCGGCGTCGAGCTTGACCGGCCCCATATCGAGCGAGGCGGCGTCGGCGAGATGGGGAAAAGTGGAGGCAGCGATCACGATCAGGCACCCCCACCCAGCCCCTCCCCCGCTCCGCGGGAGAGGGAGAAACGAGCCCTCTCCCGCTTGCGGGGGAGGGTTGGGTGGGGGTCTCTCCGCCCCCCTCAACCGTGATCCTCGACGTAGCGCCGTTCGCCGGTGGCCGGGTTGTGGAACACGGCGACCCGCTGGCCGCTCGTCGGATCGACGAAACGCTCGCCCGTATCGCTCCAACCGGGCCCGGGGCGGGCGGCCGCGAGCCGCTGGTAGTAGACCCGCTCGACCAGGATGCCGCCCGCCATCATCAGGCCGAGGATGCCCAACCAGATCGCAAAGGGCGGGCAACCCGCCGCGAGCAGCAGGATCGCGGCGACGACGAACACGACGCCGATCCCGAACACGACTGTCCGGAGCATCGGCGTTACCCGCCGACCGGCTCGATCTTCACGGCCGTGCCGTAGGCGACGATCTCGCTCATGGTCTGGCCGATCTCGGAGGAGTCGAAGCGCATCATCACGACGGCATTGGCGCCCATGATCGTGGCGTTCTGCACCATGCGGTCGATGGCTTGGCGGCGCGTTTCCTCGAGGAGCTGCGTGTATTCGTGGATCTCGCCGCCGACGATCGAGCGCAGCCCGGCGATGATATTGCCGCCGATGCCCCGGCTGCGCACGACGACGCCGTAGCACTGGCCGAGACTCGTGACAGTGCGGTGCCCGGCGACGTTCTCCGTGGTCGTGACCAGCATCGATTTCCTCCTGGCTCGGGGCAGCGGGACGATATCATGGCCTCTCCACGCCACGAAGCGCCGCCCGTCAGCGCGCGGCGATCCAGTCTGCCACCGGCGTCCAGACTGTCTTCGCGGCACCGCCGCCGGTCACGATCCCGATATGCCCGAGATCAGGCTTCAGCACCTCGACCCGCGGGAGCCGGGCCGCAAGCGCTGTCGCGGAAGCCGGCGGCACGAGCCGGTCGCGTGCGGGCAGCACGACCAAAGCCGGCTTGGCGAAGCGCTCGGGCAGGACGGCACGCCCGGCAATCCGCCATTCGCCTTTGGCCGGGCGGCTCTCGCCGTACCAGCCGGCCAGGCATTCCTGTGCGACCGGCATCGCCAGCGGCACGCCGTCGTTGAGCCAGTCCTCCGTCGCCACGAAGCGGATCGCCTCGGCGGATGCGGGATCGAGCCGCGCGAAGCGGGTAAACTTCCGGATCGCGAGCGCCGGGTCGACGATGGTGAAGAGGCTCTGCAGGATGTCTGTCGGGATCTGCCCGATCGGTGCATAGGCTGCCTCGAGCGGCGCGGCGAAGGCGCCCAGCAGGGCCGAGCCCGTGGCATCGCCCGCCTGGAAGTCCCACGGTGTCGCCAGCAGGACCAGGCCCGAGACCTCGCGCTGGCGACGCAAGGCGAGGGCCAGCGCCAGCAGCCCGCCCATGCAGTAGCCCATGACGATGAGCGGTGCCCCTGCTAAATCCGCGGCCGCCTCGAAAGCCTGCTCCAGGCGACCGGCGACATAGGCCGAAAGATCGAAGCTGCGCTCGATTTGGCCCGGCGCGTCCCAGTCGACCAGCAGCGGCCGCACGCCCTGCGACATCAGGGCGCCGAGCAGGCTGCGCTCCGGCATCAAGTCGAGGATGTACGCACGGTTGATCAGCGACGGCACGACGAGGACTGGCCGTCCGCCGGGCGGTCCGTAATCGATGAGGCGCGTCGTGCCGTCGCTCCACACCGTCGGCAGGTCCCGTACATGCCGGCGGTAGGGATGTCCGCGATAGGCTTCGAGACCGGTGGCGAGCGCCTCGGCGCGGGTTGCGAGCTCGCGCTCGACCGCCGCGGCCAGCTCAGGCAGGGCGGCGGCGGCGAGGTCCCTTGAAAGGCTCGCCGCCCGCTCGGCCAGGTCCGGCCTCCAGGGCAGCAATCCGTGCTTCCAGAGCGGCAAGGCGAAGCGAGAGCTGTGCCACGTCGCCGCTGCCGTCAGCAGGTGCAGCGGCAGCGGACGCGGGCCCTGGCGGCGCGGCGCCGTCATGGGCGGGCCACAGGCTCTGCCACATTGCGGCCGAGGCGGTGACGTTGCCGCCGGCGACCTTGAGCCAGCGGGCGAGCGTGTCCGCCATCTCTGGATCGGCGGCCACGGCAGCCAGCTGGTCCTGCCACAGCTCGACATAGCGGCGGGCGAGCGCCGACAGATCCGGCGGTGTCTGGGTCATGCGGGCGACTATATCGCCCGGCTCCCGCGATGCAATCGAGCGACGGCTGGCCCCGCGCCCGCCGCATCGGCCCATGGTCCGGTCGATCGCAGGGTTTGGTTCTCATTCCCATGCTGCAACTGCGTAATATGCTGCTATGCTGCGCAGCATGAACCTTACGCGCCTTTGCCAAGGGGGAGATTCGTGAGCATCAAGGAGCCCAATCCAACGGCGCCGATCATCATCAAGAAATACGCCAACCGGCGGCTCTATAACACGGCGACGTCGAGCTACGTGACCCTCGACAACCTCAGCCAGATGGTGCGCGGCGGGGCGGATTTCATCGTCTACGATGCGAAGAGCGGCGAGGACATCACCCGTTCGGTGCTGACCCAGATCATCGTCGAGGAGGAGGGAAAGGGGCAGAACTTGCTGCCGATCAGCTTCCTGCGCGAGCTGATCGGCTTCTACGGCAACAACATGCAGTGGCTGGTGCCGCGTTACCTGGAATACGCGATCAAGACCTTCTCGAAGAACCAGGAGCAGCTGGCCAAAAGCGTCGGCTCGTCCTTCGGCGGCCTCTTCCCCTTCGGCCAATTCGAGGAGATGGGGAAGCAGAACATGGCGCTCTTCGAGCAGGCGCTGAAGATGTTCTCGCCCTTCGGCGAGCAGCAGGGCGAGCCGGCATCGCCGCCGACAGCTGCCGCAGCGCCGCCTCCGGCGCCCGACCCCAACCTTCGCGCTCTGCATGATCTCACGGAACGGTTGAACGAGATGCAGCGACAGCTCGAGGCTCTGTCGAAGAATTCGGGCCGGAGCGACGAATAATCCGCTTGCAAAATAGGCGTTCTGCCGGAATGTTGGTGTCGCTCTAGCGTTGGGGGCGGTACGGCGCGAATCTTCCTGCTGGCGAGTTGAGCAATCGTCAGTTCATTCGGGATGCATACCGCCCTGGTTGCTGCGCATACGCTTGAACAACAATAGCGGGCTTGGAGGCGGGAAACTACGCTGCATTCGTGCGGCGAAATCGCAAGAGAGGAGCCTTCGCCCATGAGGAAAGCGACCAGCCGGACCCAGGATATCGACCGCCACGTCGGTGCCCGGATCCGCGAACGCCGGATCATGCTGGGCCTGACCCAGCAGCAGCTCGCCGATCTGATCGGCGTGACCTATCAGCAGGCGCACAAATACGAGCGCGGCATCAACCGCGTCTCGGCCGGACGGCTGTTCGAGGTGGCGCGCGTGCTGACCGTTCCGGTCACCTATTTCTTCGACGGGCTCGACAGCGACGCCGAAAAGTCGAAGACGCCCCGCGAGCGCATGTGCCTCGAGCTGGCGCGGAATTTCTCGCAGATTTCGAACGAACGCCACCAGGAGGCGCTGAGCCAGCTGGCGCGCGCGCTGGCGATTCAGCACTGACGAGTTGGCGGATTGCGCTTCGTTTATCCGCCCTACGCGCCGCACCCGTGGGGCGGATAAACGAAGCGCAATCCGCCATCGTCAGCGGGTCGGGACCGGCTTCTCGCTGCGGTAGTCGTAAAAGCCGCGCCCCGTCTTGCGGCCGAGCCAGCCGGCCTCGACGTACTTCACCAGCAGCGGGCAGGGGCGGTACTTCGTGTCCGCCAAACCTTCGTAGAGCACCTGCATGATCGCCAGGCAGGTGTCCAAGCCGATGAAATCCGCGAGCTCCAGCGGTCCCATCGGGTGGTTCGTCCCCAGCTTCATCGCCGTGTCGATCGGCTCGACCGAGCCCACGCCCTCGTAGAGCGTGTAGACCGCCTCGTTGATCATCGGCATCAGGATGCGGTTGACGATGAAGGCGGGGAAGTCCTCCGCCGCGACCGGCGTCTTGCCGAGCTTCACCGCGAGGTCGCGCACCGCGTGGAAGGTCTCGTCCTCGGTCGCGATGCCGCGGATGAGCTCCACCAGCTGCATCACCGGCACCGGATTCATGAAATGCATGCCGATGAAGCGGCCCGGCCGGTCGGTCGAGGCGGCGAGCCGCGTGATCGAGATCGACGAGGTGTTCGAGGCGATGATGGCCGAGGCCTTGAGGTGCGGCACGAGAGTCTTGAAGATCTCGCGCTTGATCTGCTCCTTCTCGGTCGCGGCTTCGATGACGATGTCGCTGTCGCGGAACAGGCTGTAGTCGAGGCCACGCTCGATCCGTGTCAGTGCGGCCGCCCGTTCGGCGTGGTTGAGCTTGCCCTTCTCGACCTGGCGTTGAAGCGCCTTGTCGATCGCGGCAAAGCTGCGGTCGAGCACGTCCTGCGAGGCATCGAGAAGCTGCACCTGGAACCCGCCGCGGGCGCAGATATGGGCGATGCCGGAGCCCATCTGCCCGGCACCGATGACCCCGATCTTCTCGATCATCTGCGTTACGCCTTCTGTCGGTCGAGCTCGGCGGCGAGTTCGGGAACGAGCTTGAAGAGGTCGCCGACCACGCCGTAATCGGCGATCTGGAAGATCGGCGCCTCCTCGTCCTTGTTGATGGCGACGATGACCTTCGAGTCCTTCATGCCGGCGAGGTGCTGGATGGCGCCCGAGATGCCGACGGCGATGTAGAGTTCCGGGGCCACGATCTTGCCGGTCTGGCCGACCTGATAGTCGTTGGGCACGAAGCCGGCATCGACCGCCGCGCGCGAGGCGCCCACCGCGGCGCCCAGCTTGTCGGCAACCGTGTCGAGCAGGTGGAAATTGTCGCCCGACTGCATGCCGCGGCCGCCCGAGACGACGATGCGGGCGGAGGTCAGCTCCGGCCGCTCGGATTTCGACAGCGCCTGGCTGACGAAATGGGAGAGCGGCGAGGCAGCTTCCGGATCGATCGTCTCGATCGCCGCACTCCCGCCCTCGGCGGGTGCCGCCGGAAAGCCGGTGATGCGGACCGTGATGACCTTCACCGTGTCCGCGGACTGAACCGTCGCCAGCGCGTTGCCGGCATAGATCGGCCGCACGAAGGTGTCGGGCGAGTCCACGGCCGAAATGTCGGAGATCTGTGCCACGTTGAGCAGGGCGGCGACCCGCGGCATGACGTTCTTGCCGTTGGTCGTCGCCGGCGCCAGCAGATGCGTGTAGCCAGGGGCGAGCCGCACGATCAGCGGCGCCAGCGTCTCGGCGAGCGCGTGCTCGTACTGCGCCGCGTCGGCCAGCAGCACCTTGGCGACGCCGCCGATCTTCGCAGCGGTCTCCGCCGTCGCGCGCGCGCCGTGCCCGGCGACCAGGATGTCGATCTCGCCGCCGATCGCCTGCGCCGCGGCGACCGTGTGCAGCGTGGCCGGCTTGAGGGAGCCCTTGTCGTGCTCGGCCAGGACCAGAACGCGCATCAGATCACCCTCGCTTCATTCTTCAGCTTGTCCACCAGCTCGGCGATCGAGCCGAGCTTCTTGCCGCCCTGGCGCTTCGCCGGCTCCTCGACCTTGAGCGTCTTCAGCCGCGGCGTCGGATCGACGCCGAGATCGGCGGGCGTCAGCTGGTCGATCGGCTTCTTCTTCGCCTTCATGATATTGGGCAGCGACGCGTAGCGTGGCTCGTTGAGGCGCAAATCGGTAGTGATCACCGCCGGCAGCGTGAGCGTCACCGTCTCGAGCCCGCCATCGACCTCGCGGATCACCTCGATCGTGCCGTCGGCCGGCGAAAGCTTGGAGGCGAAGGTGCCCTGCGACCAGCCCGCCAGCGCCGCCAGCATCTGGCCCGTCTGATTGCAGTCGTCGTCGATCGCCTGCTTGCCCACGATCACCAGGGTCGGCTGCTCCTTGTCGCAGAGCGCCTTCAGGATCTTCGCCACCGCCAGCGGCTGCAGCTCGGCGTCGGTCAGCACATGGATGCCGCGATCGGCGCCGATCGCGAGTGCGGTGCGGATCGTCTCCTGCACCGTGGCAGGTCCGACCGAGACCGCCACCACCTCGGTCGCGATCCCCTTCTCCTTCAGCCGGACGGCTTCCTCGACCGCGATCTCGTCGAAGGGATTCATCGACATCTTGACATTGGCCGTCTCGACGCCGGTGCGGTCCGCCTTCACGCGGATCTTCACATTGTAGTCGATGACCCGCTTGACCCCGACAAGGACCTTCAAACCCCGCCTCCCATGTTGCAGTGCGGCGGCGGACCTTAGAAGTGTGTTGAACATGTGTCAATCGCGCCCCCCGGCGATCACGGCATCCATGCAATGCAAAGGGAACGGAACGGACGAACCTGTTGAACAGATCGGACCCGTTACTTGCCGTTGGGCAAGACTTGGGCGTCGCGACGCTTGTTCCGCGCCCGGTGGTTGCTAGGAAGCCGGGATGACTCCTCACCCGGCGATAGCAAGAACCCGGCGGTCGGGAGTACGATGGGGCGTCCCTTCCGCGCGCGATGAGCACGAATGTTAGGTTCAGGCGCCATCCGGATCTTTATTTCCTCGCCGGGCGACGTCGAGGACGAACGGCGCCGTGCTGCGGTCGTCATCCGGCGTCTCAAGCGCGAGTTTCAGCGCTTCTTCGAGCTTTCGGCGGTGTTGTGGGAACTGGAGCCGATGCTTGCCCACGGCCACTTTCAGGATATCATCGAAAAGCCCTCCGAGACCGATATCTTCGTGATGATCCTGTGGTCGCGTCTCGGCACGCCGTTGCCGGCCGACCGCTACCAGGGACTGGACGGCCGCACGCCCGTCACCGGCGCGGAGTGGGAGTTCGAAGAGGCGCTTCTATCGCGCCGCAGAAGTGGGTCGCCCGACCTGCTCGTCTATCGCAAGATAGCGCCCGCAGAGGCGCGTTTCCGCTCGGCCGAAGAACTCGTCGAGGCCGGCCGCCAATGGGCAGCGCTGGAGACGTTCTGGGAGCGGCATTTCGTTGAGCCGGACGGTGGGTTCAAGCTGGCCTTCAACCGATTCTCGGTGCTCGACGAGTTCGAGGCCAAGCTCGAAGCGCATCTGCGCGAACGGCTCGGCGCGCGAGTCGGCGCCGCGGCCGGCCGTACCGTCAAATGGTACCAGGATTCGCCCTTCCGGGGGCTGCGCGCGTTCGGCCGCGAGCATGCTTCCGTGTTCTTCGGTCGCGCCCAGGCTGAGCGTGAGGTCGTCGAAGCGCTGACCGCACGGGCAGCCCAGGGTTGCGCCTTCCTTCTGGTCGTCGGGGCGAGCGGGGTGGGCAAATCCTCGCTGGTCCAGGCCGGCGTGGCGCCGACTCTGGCGGAGCCAGGCGTCGTTGACGGGGTGG
>Ga0209579_10002605_pt1 | contig 13595 bp, 13 predicted proteins | sample Coa_R1_2_FD_187152 | JGI IMG/M metagenome (GOLD analysis project Ga0209579, IMG submission 187152) | Surface soil microbial communities from Centralia Pennsylvania, which are recovering from an underground coalmine fire - Coalmine... | ecosystem: Environmental > Terrestrial > Soil >... | reverse complement strand
CCGCCGCAAGAGATTCGCCATCGTGGCTCCAGGAAGCTTGCGAGACATCCGCCAAAAGTTGCCGAGGCGCGCCGCCCGTTAACGGAACCACCGCAAGCATGCCGCGCGGAATTACTCCGTGATCGGAGCCCTGCTGTATGGCCATCTCTCCCTTCGAAGAGACGCTTAAGACATCGCTGTCCAGCAGTTCGATTGCACGAGACATTAACGCATCGGTACGAGTCGTATAAATCTGCTCTTTGTCCGCGCCATTCCAAGCAGCGCTGTATAGGATGCTCTGCCCATCAGGAGCAAACTTGGCGCCGTTAATCAACCCACGCTGAAATGTGAGCTGGTGAAAATGCGGGGTCAGAGCCGGAGCCCCGCGTCTTGCGGCGAAGTAAGTACCGGCTATGGCCAGAACAAATATCAGCCCCACCGCAGCTTGTTTCCAGTAGGAGCGCCGCTCATCGGCTACGGCACGCAACCGCGAACTTGTGCCGGATTGTCCGGAAATCATCTCCAGATCGAAGGCGATGTCGCTCGCTGACTGAAAGCGCTGCGCGGGATTCTTTTCCAGGCAGTGGTGAATCACCCGGTCCATCCCCGGCGTCACGTTCGGGATCGTGTCCTGCAAATCTGGCGGCTCTTCTTTGAGGATGGCATTCAGCGTCTCCACGCTGGAATCGCCCTTAAATGCGCGCTTGCCGGTCAGCATTTCATACAGAATTGTGCCAAACGCGAATATGTCCGTCCGCTGATCCGCCGCCTGCCCTCGCACCTGCTCCGGTGCCATGTAACCGACCGTTCCCAATACCTGGCCGGGAATGGTGTTGGATGGATGATCGATGGTTTGCAGTTCCTGGCTCGCAGAAAGTGCCTCATCCCTCGTCAGTTTCGCCAACCCGAAGTCCAGGATCTTCACCCGCCCGTCGCGCAGAATGAAAATATTGTCCGGCTTCAGATCACGATGCACCACGCCTTTTTCGTGAGCCGCCGCCAAGCCGCGGGCAATCTGGACCCCATATTCGACGGTCTTGCGTTGCGGCAGCGGCCCTGCCTCCAAAACCTTTCGCAAAGGCTCGCCATCGAGCAGTTCCGAAACCATGTAGCGCGAGCCATCGTGATTGCCGATGTCGAAAACGGCCAGAATATTGGGATGATTCAGCGCTCCCACGACCCTCGCTTCCTGTTCAAAGCGCCGCAACCGCTCTGCGTCTTGAGCAAACGCGGTCGGCAGGATTTTGATTGCCACTTCCCGCTGCAAACGTGAATCGCGCGCCCGGTACACCTCCCCCATGCCGCCCGATCCTATCAGCGACACAATTTCATACGGTCCAAGCTTCGTGCCAGATGTCAGTGCCATATAGGATTGTGGATTATAGCTTGTATACGGCTAGCAGCGACTGGAATTCGGAACTCGGCGTTGTCATCCCGAGCAAGCCTCTTTTGCGCCGCGAGGGGGGCGAGTCGCGCGAAGTGTCACGTTCTTTGCGACACAACAATCGCGTGTTTGGCTCGCTTCCTTATCCAACCGCAGCCACTACCGAAATCTTACAGCTGACGCTAGTTCGGCCTTTACAAAGAGCAAGATTTGAATCCGAGCCACATGTTCGGCAATCTCAAATTAACCAGGCGAATGGGGTAACAAAACATGACCACTCAGCAAACAATCTCTTCTGTTTTGCCAACACTCGATGAAATCAGGAACGCGCAACAGCTGGTCTACTCCCTGATGCAGCCAACACCGCAGATTGTTTGGCCGCTTCTTTGCTCGCGACTCGGAACCGACGTATGGGTGAAACACGAAAACCACACACCTATCGCTGCCTTTAAAGCACGAACCGCGGTGGTCTATGCCGCCGAGCTCTTCGCCAAACCGAATCGAATCACTGGGCTCGTGACCGCTACACGGGGGAATCACGGCCAGTCCGTTGCTCTGGCCGCTCGCCGATTCAATGTAGGCGCGCACATTGTCGTTCCTCGCGGCAACAGTACCGAGAAGAACGCCGCCATGCGAGCTCAAGGAGCGGATCTGATCGAATTTGGCACTGATTACCAGGAATCCAAAGAACACGCCGCCCAGCTCGCGAGTGACCACGGCTGGCATTTCGTTTCTTCCTATCATCCCAATATTGTCAAAGGCGTCGCAACATATTGGCTGGAATTTTTCTCTGCCGTCCCCAACCTCGATGTCGTCTATGTGCCGATCGGGCAAGGCTCCGGCATTTGTGCTTGTGTGGCAGTTCGCAATGGCCTGAACCTTAAAACGAAGATCGTCGGTGTGGTTGCCGAAGGCGCTCCCTGCTACGCGTTGTCTTTCGAAGCCGGTCGCAAGATTTCCGCTCCCGTAACCACCCAACTCGCTGACGGAATGGCCTGCCGTGTTCCAGATGACGCCTCGCTGGAAATCGTTCTGGAAAATGTCGATCACATTGTCCAGGTAAGTGAGGATCAGATCCGCGATGCCATGAGGATTTTCTTCACCGACACTCACAACGTTGCCGAGGGAGCCGGCGCGTCCGGCCTTGCCAGTGCGCTGAAAGAAAAAGATAGTTTGCGAGATAAACGCGTTGGTCTGGTGATCACCGGCGGGAACGTCGACCGTGCCGTCTTCGCCAAAGTCCTCGCGGACTAAATGATTGTCATCCTGAGCAAGCCGCTTTTGCGCAGCGAAGGATCTGGCGAGCCGCGCAATGCGTCGCGTTCCCGGAGCGACGCACGAAGCGCGCTTGGCTCGCAACCTTTAATAACGTCTACTGAATCTGGATCACATTTTCTGAAGTCGTGGACTTGATTTCCTCCACGCGCGTCACCACTTTCCGTGCAAACTCGAAAAGCGCCTTGGCGTGAGGTGAATCTTCGCCTTCCAGCACAGCCGGTTTCCCGCTGTCGCCAGCCTTGCGGATATCCGGATCGAGCTGAATGCTTCCCAGGAACGCGATCTCGAATTGGCTGGCAGTCTTCTCCGCGCCCCCGCGTGAAAAGATGTCGATTTCGTGCTGGCAATGTGGGCAGACAAAGTAGCTCATATTTTCCACCATGCCCACCACGTCCACTTTCATCTGGCGGAACATCTCAATTGCTTTCCGACCATCCTGCAAGGAAACATCCGACGGAGTCGAGACGACGATAGCACCCGTGAGCGGCACGGTTTGAATCAGCGATAAAGAAACGTCGCCGGTGCCCGGCGGAAGGTCCACGATGAGGTAATCAAGCGCTCCCCATTCCACCGAGCCGAGAAATTGTCGAATGATGGAATGCAACATCGGGCCGCGCCAGATCAGCGGCTTGTCCCCGGGATTCAGAAAACCGACGGAGATCACTTTCAAACCGTGAAGCTCCAGCGGTTCCATCCTCTGATCCGGCAGCACCCTCGGTTGCGCACTCGTTCCCAGCATGAGCGGCACATTGGGACCGTAAACGTCGGCATCGAGCAATCCGACCTTGTGTCCCATTTTCGCGAGGGCCAAAGCGAGGTTAACTGCCAGCGTGGTTTTTCCCACTCCGCCTTTACCGGAGCCAACGGCAACAATCGCATCAACTCCCGGAAGGGGCTGCGGGCCCGGCGGCGGTTGGCCGGGACGAGAAGGCATGTGAGCGCTCAAGGATTCACCTTTCCAGACAGGCGTTAATCTCGATTATACAGACGTCACAGCCGCATGCGACGGCAGCCAGCTCACACTGCAAGATATCCTCCATCGACTGGAAACGTCGCGCCCGTCACCCATGCCGACTCATCGCTGGCCAGATAGACAGCCAATCCGGCAATGTCTTCCGGCTTACCCAAGCGGCCGATGGGATGCGCCGCGACCCGCTCCGCGCGCACAGCCTTCGGATCGGCAGCCTTACCTATCACCGCGGACGTGAAATCTGTCTCCACAAACGACGGGCATATCGCATTGACCCGAATGTTCTCGTGCCCGTGGTCAATCGCCATGCATTTCGTAAGCAAAACCACTGCCCCTTTCGATGGCGCATACGCAGCTCGATTGCGAGCACCATTGATCCCAAGCACCGAAGCCATGTTGATGATTGAACCGCCTCCCGCTTTTCGCATCGCCGGCAACGCGGCGCGAGACAACAGCCACAAGCCGCGGACATTAATGTTGAAAGTCTCGTCCCATTGCTTCTCAGTGATCTGCTCGGCGGTCCCAATGTGAAGCACACCAGCATTGTTCAGCAGTACATTGATCTGGCCGAGGCGCTCAACCACTTCATCAATTGCCCGCTCAATTTCCGCCGCCTTCGACACATCGGCGGAGATTACCAATGCAGAATTGCCAATCTCACGCGCAACTTCCTCGAGCCGGTTTTGCCGGCGTCCAATTAGGACAACTCGAGCGTCCTCATGTGCAAAAGCAAGGGCACACGCGCGCCCGATGCCTGTTCCCGCTCCGGTAATGATCGCAATTTTCTGTTTCAGCCGCTGATCCATATCGGGAACAGTTTAGACGAAAGCTAGCTCGACATTGTGCCTCGGGCACAATTTGACGTTAGAGTCCAACTAGGGACCGCCGTGAGCGTTGTTCACCACATTTATCGTTTCGTGGGCGGCTACTTCCGTCGCAAACGCCTGCGTTGGTTAGCAACAGAATTTGGTGGTTGCCAGAGCGTCATCGATCTCGGCGGAAGAATCGAAATGTGGAAGCAGGCGACATTCGCCAAGCACACCACCATCATCAATCTTGAAGCCACGCCCACAAACCTGCCCGCTAATTTTGCTTATATCCTTGGAGATGCTCGAAAAACGGGTCTCCCGGATCACGCCTTTGATCTCGCTTTCTCAAATTCTGTGATCGAGCACGTGGGTGGCTTCGACGATCAGAAGCATTTCGCCGATGAAATGCTGCGTATCGGCCGACGGATCTACTGCCAGACGCCGAACAAGTGGTTTCCGGTCGAGCCGCATTTCCTCGGTTTATGCGTACATTGGCTGCCGAAAAAATGCTTCAACCACTTTGTTGATCGTTATCTGACACTACATGGCTGGCGATATCGCCCGACACGACAGATGTCCGAGGAATTGATCAATTCGATCCGATTGTTAACTCGCGCTGAACTGGTGCGCTTGTTTCCCGGATGCAAGCTCAAGACCGAGCGGTTCCTGGGACTGCCAAAGTCGTTCGTGGCATGGAAATAATCCCTCGCTAGTATCCGCCCTCTTCCAACTTCACTTTTCCGCGGAACATCCGGAAGATGAAAACGAAGTAACCCAGCGCCATCACCATTCCAATCGACCACCACACGAGCCCCACAATCAGCCCATGCTGTCCCGCCGCCGAGTTATAGATGGTCAGGCTGTAGCTCGGATTGGTGCTGGCTGGAAGAACCACCGGATATAGTGCAAACGCCGCGCCGACCAGCATGGCAGCGATGTAAACACTGGAAGCAACAAACGCAAACTTCTCCTTCTGACCAGCAATTCCCCAGATCATTGCAGCCAGGCTCGCCAGCACAACAACTGGGACCAGCAACCCGATTGGATGCGCACGATAGTTCTGCATCACCTCTGGCTTGATGAAGTACGTCGCAATGAGACTGACAACGGTCAGCAGTAACTGAAGCGGCCACATCACCATCGCGACTCTTCTCGCGCGCAGGTTCACTTCTCCTTCCGTCTTGGTTGCGACGTAAAGCGAGCCGTGGGCAGTGAGAGTTACCAGGGCAACCACGCCGGCCATGACCGTGTACCAGTCGAGAATGCCCGGATTTGCCCCGACGCGCCAATTCGTCCACAACGGCTCAAAGAAATATCCATCCGCTGCCAACGGAACTCCGCGAATCACATTCCCCAATGCCGCGCCGAAGAATATCGCCAACAGCGCGCTTGATACGCAAAACACGACGTCGAAGAATCCTTGCCACACCGGATTCTCGATGTGCGCTCGAAATTCGATTCCAATCGCGCGCAGCATCAGCAGCCACAGCACCATCATCAGTGGTAGATAAAAACCGCTGAATCCCGACGCGTAGAGTTGAGGAAACGCGAAGTAAAGGGTTCCCCCTGCAGCCAGCAGCCAAACTTCATTTCCATCCCACACCGGCCCGATGGCACGGAGAATCATTCGCCGTTCTCGAGAATTCCGCGCCGCATAGAGATAAATCGCGCCAGCGCCCAAGTCGAATCCATCGAGGATGACATAAGCCGCCAGCATCACAGCCACGATGATGAACCACAGTGTCGCCATAAATCCTCTTAGTCTCTGCCAGCTTCGGTTGCAACCGCTCGCGGGATCACCGTCTCTGCAAGCGGCCCATGCTCAATTTCACGGCGCACCAGGAACAGGAATACGATTCCCAGCACCGTGTACATCCCCATGAATCCGAGCAGGGTGAACATCGCATTGCCAGCGGAGACCGTTTTCGAAAAACCATCCGCGGTCCGCATCAGTCCATATACCAGCCAGGGTTGTCTCCCGAGTTCAGCGGTCAACCATCCGGCCGTGTTCGCGATATATGGAAATGGCAGGCTCAATAACAGAATCCACAGCATCCAACGTGCGCCGAAAAGCTTGCGCCGCCATAAGAGCACAACCGCCGCCAGCAGAATTGCTATGAAGATCGTGCCCAATCCAACCATGATGTGGTAGCTGTAGTAGAGCAGGGCCACGTTCTCCGGCCAGAGGTGCTGCGGGAATTCATCCAGGCCTTGCACGCGCGCCGACCACCGCCGGTAAGTCAGAAAACTTAGTGCTTTCGGCACAATCAGCGGGTTGTCGATTTTGCGCGCCTCCACATCCGGCTGCCCAAGAATCACGAGCGGCGCTCCCGGCTGGCTTTCAAAGAGCGATTCCATTGCCGCCAGCGTCACCGGCTGGTAACGCATGATCATGCGGCCTTGCCCATCTCCGGTGGGAAATAATTGCAGCATGCTGAAAATGCAGCCCGCAATCACGCCCGTTCGCACGAAGATTCGCCCATGCTCCACGTGTTTGCCCGAGAGCAGATAAAATGCCCCTACCGACGCCATCACGAACGCCCCGGTGATCGCGGCCCCGCTCATGTTGTGGGCGTATTGCCACCACGCCCACGGATTCAGCACTAATTCCCAAAAGCTGGTGAGTTGCACCGAGCCGTCAGCCACCCGCTCGTAGCCGACCGGGTTCTGCATCCAGGCATCGGTTGCCACAATGAAGTAGCCGGAAAGCCACGATCCAACAAACACCGCAACCGCCGACCACCAGTGTGCCCGCGGGCTCAGCCGCTTTTCGCCATACAAGAACAGGCCGAGAAATGCCGACTCGAGAAAGAACGCGAACATCCCTTCCATGGCCAAAGTCTGCCCGATTACCCCGCCGGCAAATCGCGAGAAGTGTGACCAGTTGGTGCCGAACTGAAATTCCATTGGGATCCCCGTCACCACTCCGAGAACGAAGTTGATTCCGAAAATCCGTGCCCAGAACTTGGCTGCCTGGTTGTAAGTTGGGTCGTTACGGCGCAATCCGAGCCACTTCAGCACCACAATCAGCGGCGCTAGCCCCATGGTGAGCTGTGGAAATAAGTAATGAAAAGTTACAGTGAAGGCGAAATGCAACCGGTGTACAAGCAAAGCGCTGTCCATAATGATGTCTCAATTTTACGAGAAAGTTCATTATGGCCACCCAGCTGCCAATGTGATGTGATAGAGATCACAGCAGAGTTGGATTTATCGAGAGACTCAACGCGCATTCGCGCGCCGCCGCTCCAGATGCTCGCGCCTGATCGCTCGTCGCCGGGCGGCATCTTCATAGCGTCGCCGTTGCTCATCCGTTTCCGGGATGACCGCAGGAACCTCGAGGTGCCGTCCCGCGCCATCCACGGCGACGAACGTAAGATAGGCTGAACTTACATGCTGACAATCGTTCTGGATGTAGTTCTCCACCCAGACTTTCACCCCAACTTCCATCGACGTGTGAAAGACGCGATTCACCGAAGAGCGCAGAATCACCAGATCGCCTACGTGCACTGGAACCAGAAAGTCGAGGTGATCAATCGATGCGGTCACAACATAATTTCGGGAATGACGGTGAGCCGCGAGCGCGCCCGCAAGATCGATCCAGTGCATCAGTCGTCCACCGAGTAAAGCCCCTAGCGGATTGGCATCATTCGGAAGCACCAGTTCCGCCATCTCAGATTGGGAATCGCGGACCGGCCGCGGCATACGATCATCATTCATGAACTTGCACCTGTCCTGGCCGCCTTGGCAGACGGATTTCGACGCATCAAATAAGCTTGCAAGAAGCACTCCGCCATTTTCTGAACGCGCGGGTCAGCGTGAGCACTCTTCCAGGCACCGCAAATCAGGTTGTACTCCAGCGTGCCATTTCCTGCGGGCCGATGCCCAAGCTCCTGTACAAAGCAGATTGTAAGTTGATCGCCGCCAGCGCGAGTCACCGCAAATCTAATCGCATCGGCGCTGCGATCTTCTGGTAATCGCGAGCAACTGGAGGCGTACCCCAGATTGCAGAACTCGCGGATCTCCTCGTTCGAGGGCTGCGAACCCTCATGTCCCGGAGCCGTGCATCGCCCCTTCCACCCCGCGCCCAGAGGAAGTCTCGCGGCATGAATCCAGATTCCCTCCTCGCATCTGTTCGTTGGCATGAAGTACGGGCAGGCCATCGCGTCATCTCTTGCTTTCGAAGATGTCGCCCATTTTACCTAGCCCGGTCAACCGCCGCCAGTGCTGATAACAATTCCCGCAGCTTCCTCTAGCCCTCTGCCGCAGGTAGTTGCTAAGCTAAACACCTTATGGATCGTATTCCGATGCTGACCGAAGTTCTCGCTCAGAATCCTAACGATGCCTTTGCCCGTTACGGCCTGGCGATGGAGTATTCCAAACTGGGCGACACGAATCGAGCGCTTGAGGAATTCCGCTCCTTGCTGACAAGCCACCCCGATTACACCGCCGGCTATTTCATGGCCGCGCATACGCTGGTGACGGCAGATAGGACAGACGAGGCCAAACGCATGCTCGTGGACGGAATTGCTGCCGCGCGTCGCACCGGTAATCAACATGCTCAATCCGAAATGACAGCCATGCTCGATGAACTGAAACCATGAGATGGGATTTCCGCCCGACCTCATGCTTGTTTCAGTCTTCGCAAATCCCTTTGCAGATCTCTCGCAGACGCTCCGCCGCTGACTCCGCAGTAATATCGCGCTGTGGTGTCCCGAGCAATTCAAATCCAACCATAAACTTGCGTATGCTTGCTGAGCGCAGCAGCGGCGGATAAAAATGCGCGTGCAAGTGCCATTCCGGATGGCTCCCGCCATTGACTGGCTGCTGGTGAAATCCCATTGAGTAGGGAAATGGAGTATTGAACACCTGATCGTAGCAACGCGTCACTCGCTGCAAAGTTCGAGCTAATCCGCGTCGTCCCGCAGCTTGCAAATTGGGGAGATCTGGAATGTGAAGTTGAGAAATTACCAGCGTTTCAAATGGCCAAACCGCCCAGAACGGTACCACCACGGTGAACTGTTCATCACGAAACACTAACCGCTCAGCATTCCGGGATTCATACTCCGCGTAGTCACAAAGCAGGCATGAATCGTGCGCCTGCAAATATTTGTTCAGCGCGTTCTGTTCCTTTTCGACTTCATTGGGAAGCGATTCCGTGCCCCAAATTTGGCAATGCGGATGAGGATTGCTTGCGCCCATCATCGCGCCGCGGTTCTCAAAAATCTGAATGTATTTGACGAACTCTGTAGCCCTCAGATCCTTGCACTGTTCAGTCCACATGTCGATGACCGCTTCAATTTCATAAACTGGCATCCGTGCCAGCATGAGGTCGTGACGGGGAGAAAAACATCCCACGCGGCAAATGCCCCGCTCCGGGACTGCAACAATGAAATCCTCGGGTCCGGAACGTTCGCCTCCATTCGAAATTTCAGCTTGCAGAGAGGGGAAATCGTTGTCGAAAACAAATGTCGATGAGTATTGCGGGTTGCGGGCGCCCCCTGCCCGCGCGTTGCCCGGACACAAATAGCAAGCGGGATCGTACGACGGCAGGCTTTCTGCGCCCGGGTCCTCGACCTGACCTTGCCAGGGACGCATGAGTCGCTGCGGCGAAACTACCACCCACTCCCCCGTCAGCGGGTTTAGACGTCGATGAGAAACCGTGCTCAGGGGGAAGTCCGGCTTTGCAGTCCTTCTCAGTTGCGGCGTTTCAATCGTGCGAGATCTCGTCTTCATCTATGTGGGACATTTCCAAACTTAGCTCACCGGACCCGCCCCGTCTACAATTTCAGCAACATAGATTTCAGGGCACGTGTGTGCGGCTCGTTCGTATTGCGTTGCAATGTAAGTTTTGAATTCCGCGACTGCGCCCCGTTCTAACAGAGTGACCGTGCACCCACCGAAACCGCCGCCGGTCATGCGAGATCCGTAGATGCCCGGAAATGATTTCGCAATTTCCACCATCACGTCCAACTCAGGGCAGCTGACTTCGTAATCATCCCGCAGGCTGGCATGCGATTCATATATCAGATCGCCCGCCGTCCCGAGGTCACCATCTTTGAGAGCTTGCGCAGCCGCGAGTACCCGGCGATTCTCGCCGACAACGTGCCTGCATCGTCGAAAGAGAAACCCTGAAATGGCAGCCTGGCTTTGTCGCAATTCTTCTTCGGACAGATCTCGGAGGCGCGTGATCTCAGGCCGACGCGATTGCAACTGCAGCACTGCTTCTTCGCACTCTTCCCTTCTGCGTTGGTACTCTCCGCCCGCAACAGAATGCTTCACCATTGTGTTGGCAATTACGAGTGCCGCACTCTTTGGAAGCGGAATGTACTTGGATTCCAGCGATCGGCAGTCGAGCAAGATTGCATGCCCCGCGCGACCGTTAAGAGACGCAAATTGGTCCATGATGCCGCAGCGCGCCCCGACGAACTCGTTCTCGGCTCGTTGACACAACTGTGCAATCGAAACCGGATCCAGCCTGCATACCGCCACGTTCAGAAGCGCCAAAGCTGAAGCAACCTCCAAGGCAGCGGATGAGCTCAACCCCGCCCCTATCGGCACCTGCCCATTAATAAGGAGATTGGCCCCACTGACACGGTATCCTGCACGCATAAGTTGAACCTGAACGCCGCGAACGTAGTCCGTCCAGTCATGCCTCGGTTTTGGCGAGACATCATCAACTGAAAAGCTTGCAGTTCGATTTTCCTGGATAGAGTGGACGATCAGCTCTCGCGAATCATTAGCCGCGCAGGCTACGCGGGTTTCAAATCCAATCGCGGCGGGCAGCACAAATCCATCGTTATAGTCGGTATGCTCGCCAATGAGATTTACTCTGCCGGGAGCTCGGAGAACCCGTACGTCAGCCGCTAAACTGTGTGGGAAAAAAGCGGCAAAACGTTCCCGCAAGTTATTAGCCACGAGTTTCGGTATTGTGCAGTTTCATTGTCATCCCGAGCAAGCCTCTTTTGCGCCGCCAGGGATCTGGGCGAGCCGCGCGAAGTGTCGCGCTGTTTGCGACACAAGAATCCCGCGTTTGCCTCGCTTCCCTAATTAAACTGCACCACTACCCGATGTTGGAGGGATTGTTTTTCGCGAACCACTAGCTCTACAACGAGCTCATATTCGCCAGGAACTCGCCATTCGACTTGGTCTTGCTCAGCTTGTCAATCAGCAGTTCCATGGCTTCCACCGGCGACAGCGGATTCAGCACCTTGCGCAGCACCCAGATTCGCTGCAAGTCTTCTTTCGGGATCAGCAGCTCTTCTTTTCGGGTTCCAGAGCGTTGAATATCAATCGCCGGAAACACGCGCTTGTCTACCAGTTTGCGCTCGAGAATGATTTCCGAATTGCCGGTGCCTTTGAACTCTTCGAAGATGACATCGTCCATGCGCGATCCGGTATCGATCAGCGCGGTGGCAATGATGGTCAGCGAGCCGCCTTCCTCAATGTTTCTTGCTGATCCGAAGAATCGTTTCGGCCGCTGCAAGGCGTTCGAATCCACGCCGCCCGAGAGTACCTTGCCGCTGGGCGGAACAATCGTGTTGTAAGCACGCGCCAGACGCGTGATCGAGTCGAGCAGAATCACAACATCGCGTTTGTGCTCAACCAACCGCTTCGCCTTTTCAATCACCATTTCCGCAACCTGAACGTGACGCGCTGCCGGTTCGTCGAAAGTCGAAGAAATCACTTCGCCCTTCACCGAGCGCTGCATGTCGGTGACTTCTTCCGGGCGCTCGTCGATCAGCAGCACCATCAATACGACTTCCGGATGATTGGTCGTGATCGAGTTCGCCACGTTCTGCAGCAACATGGTCTTGCCGGCACGCGGCGGCGACACGATCAAACCACGCTGTCCTTTGCCCAGCGGCGTGAGCAGATCCATCACGCGGGCGCTGACGTTCTCGCGCACAGTTTCCAACTTCACGCGCTCCTGCGGATACAGCGGGGTCAGGTTGTCGAAAAGAATCTTGTTGCGCGCCTCGTCGGGCGATTCGAAGTTGACGGCCTCGATTTTTACGAGCGCGAAATATTTTTCGCCCTCATGCGGCGGCCGCACTTGGCCGCTAATCGTGTCGCCGGTCTTGAGATCGAATTTGCGGATCTGCGACGGCGATACATAAATGTCGTCCGGCCCGGGCAAATAGTTGTAATCGGGGGAGCGCAGGAAGCCGTAGCCGTCGGGCAGGATTTCCAGCACGCCCTCAGCAAAAATATGTCCTTCTTTTTCGCTCTGCGCCTGAAGAATCTTGAAGATCAGGTCCTGCTTGCGAAGTCCGCTCGCCCCAGGGAGGTCCAAAGATCGGGCGATCTTGGTCAACTCCGTAATGTTTTTTTCTTTTAGTTCTGCGATGGTCATTGATTAATTCACCTGCGAAGGGAGATTTTCAAAGGAAGGTCACTCAAGGAAAGACTTGGTACCACAAGGCAGGTAGGGCGGGACTGCTAAGCAGCCCGCCTTTGTGCCTCAGTAAAGTGCTCCGGTTCCGACAGAACCGTCTGCCGTTCCGAGCTTGCAATCCGATCCAGAACCTCGTTCATGGTTTCCTGGATTCGAGTGTTTGGTTTGTGAAACTTACGGGTCGCTTTGGAAGCAAGCTGGCAAAGCATATAACGGTTCCGCAAAGTATGTAAAGCGTCAAAAACGCGATCAGAACGCATGGTATTCACTTATCTCTCCTGACTGAGCCAACCAGCCAAGCGCCCATCTTTTCGCCCACAGGGGCACAACCAGAGTATGCAAGTAACTCATTCCAGATGGGTTGTACGGGAAAGCTCTGGTTACTGATATAGATGCTCCGCAGCAGCCGAAAGTTTCTCTCGTTACAAGGATTGGCTGCGGTTGCCAGCGGAGGTTCGATCCGCAGGGGATAAGCCTTCGGAACGCTATAACCTACGTCAGATTGAACGCCTCGTCAAGTAAAATTGCGGAATGGTGCCTTTGAAATACCCATGACCTAACCGTAAAGATTTGCGCAATATCATGATGGCGCAACTTGGCGCTCTTGCTTGAATCTTACCGTCGCTAACATGACTGTCATCTCATGCAAGATGGCCACGCACATTTCTCGTTTCCCTCGCGCCCATGGCGCATCATTGCACAAGAACTGGCAAGGGAGACCAATCCCAGGCGAGTCGTCGAATTATCCGAGGAACTGAACCGCTCACTCGAGGAACCGAC
>Ga0209579_10002603_pt1 | contig 13606 bp, 9 predicted proteins | sample Coa_R1_2_FD_187152 | JGI IMG/M metagenome (GOLD analysis project Ga0209579, IMG submission 187152) | Surface soil microbial communities from Centralia Pennsylvania, which are recovering from an underground coalmine fire - Coalmine... | ecosystem: Environmental > Terrestrial > Soil > Unclassified... | reverse complement strand
CGCCTTCAAAAACATACGTGACGAGTGCATCGGTTTGAATTGAAGAGTAGGGCTGTGAGTCGACTTGGATCCGCATGGTTTCCTTTCGATTTTGTCTTTCGTTTTGTGTTTGATTTTATCGTTGTGCTTTCGATTTAGCGTTGTTTTAGCGGCGGCGCGAGCGGCTGATCGCTTCGCTGGCTTCCCGTTTTGCTTCTTTTTGTTTTTCGGATTCGCGGCGGTCGTGGAACTTCTTGCCTTTGCCGACCGCGAGTTCACACTTGGCCATCCCGTCGCGGAAATAGAACTTTAGCGGAACGATGGTCATGCCTTTCTGCTGAATCTGAACCTGCAGCTTTTCGATTTCGCGCCGGTTCAGGAGAAGCTTGCGCTTGCGGAGCGGGTCATGGTTCCGCGAACCGCCCGGAAGATATTCCGGAATATGCGAGTTCACCAGCCACGCCTCGCTGCCACGAATCTCGGCGAAGGCATCCCGCAACGCGGCCTTCCCCTCGCGCAGGGTCTTCACTTCAGTTCCGAGGAGCACCAGGCCCGCTTCGAACTTGTCGCCCAGGGTATAGTTGTACGAAGCCGTGCGATTCTGCGCGACGATCTTCACGCCTTCGTATTGCTGCTTCTTTTCCGCTGATTTCATGAACCAAACATGATAGCTGCCGGGCGAGATGTCTCGCAAGTCGCGGATTCGCCCCGAGTTCCAACCACCCTCGATTGTTCATGGGCCCGCAACTAAAAGCCGCGGCGGGGGTATTAGTTTCTAAGTACGGCAACGCGGGGATTTGTTGCCGCATCACAGAGCGGATGCTAGACTTTCCAAGTCCTGAGACAGCCGATTTAGGGGGGCGTTTTTGCTTTGTAGAAACGGTCTAATATCTTCAGCGCGCGCAAAGCGTTCCGTTCACGGGAACGCCAAACATCCCAGAACTCCCTTTCGAATCCTCAGCTTAGCGTCATCCATGGCGCTCATTGCGGGGCTTCTGGTGGGGTGCCCGAAGTCCAACTCAGACTTCCAGACAGCCAAGAAAGCCGAGGCGGTGCAGGATTACGACACAGCGCTGGTGTACTACGAGCGCGCCCTGCGCGCAGACCCCACGAACGCGGAATACAAGCTCCGCGCCTCGCAGATGCGGTTCGAGGACGGTCAATTCCACATCCGGCAGGGCCGGGCGGCTGAACAAAAGGGCGATCTGCAACGCGCGCTGACTGAGTTTGAGAAGGCGCAGGCCGTCGATCCTTCGAGTTCGATTGCGGATCAGGAAGTAAAGCGAACGCTCGAAAAGATCGCAGCACAGAACGCAGCCGAAGCTCCTAAGGCGATGAATTACAATCCGCAAGATGACGGGATGCTCTCGGAGCCTCCGGAACTGAAGCCTCTTTCGCGCGAACCCATTAACTTGAAGATGACGAATGATACGCGCGTGGTGTACGAGACGATTGCCAAACTCGCGGGACTGAGCGTGATATTCGATCCGGATTTCACTTCGAGAAGGATCACGGCTGAACTTCCGAACGTGACGCTCGAGCAGGCGCTTGATGCAGTGGCGCTCGAAAGCAAATCTTTCTGGAAGCCGATTACGCCAAGCGTGATTTTCGTGGCGCCCGATAATCCGCAGAAACGCAAAGACGTGGAAGACGAAGTGGTGAAGACGTTTTACGTTTCCAATACTTTGACGCCGCAGGATTTGACGGAAATCGTCACTGGTCTTCGGCAGCTGCTTGATCTGCGGCGCATCCAGCAGGTGAACTCGCAAAACGCCATCGTAATTCGGGACACTCCGGACAAACTGGTGCTGGCAGGCAAGATCATTCGCGATATCGACAAGTCAAAGCCGGAAGTGCTGATCCACGTGCAAGTGATGTCGGCGAACATCTCCCGTCTGAGGGATTTGGGGATTCTGCCCGGCCAGAGCGTTTCGCTGGCCTTCACGCCGCGAACGTCAGTCCAGCCGGGCACCACGACGAGTACAACCAGCACGACTAGCACAACAAGCACCACCTCAACGACTTCAACTACCAGCACCGGCACGACGATTCCGCAAATCACTTTGAACAATTTGCAGCATCTTTCGACGGCGGATTACAGCATCACGCTTCCAGGCGCAACCGCGAACGCGATCGCAACGGACAGCAAAACAAAGATCATTCAGGATCCTGAGATCCGGATTACGGATGGCCAGAAGGCCTCGTTGAAAATCGGCCAGCGGGTTCCAGTGGCGACGGGCAGCTTCCAGGCGGGCGTAGGAGTGGGCGTGGGCGGCGGTGCAGGCGTGGTGAACCCACTGGTGAACACACAATTCCAGTACCTAGATGTGGGCGTGAACGTAGACGTGACACCGAGGGTGCATCCCGACAACGAAGTGAGCATGAAGCTGGTAGTGGACATATCCTCGATCGCTTCGTTCACCAATATCGGTGGCATCCAACAGCCGGTTATTTCGCAGAACAAAATCGAGCACGATGTACGGCTGAAAGAAGGTGAGGTGAGCGTCCTGGGCGGCCTGATTCAGCACAGCGAGACCAAAAGTCAGAACGGAATCCCCGGCTTGGTGGCAGTGCCTCTGGCCAAGTATCTTTTTTCCGATAACAGCACCAATGTTGTGGATCAGGAGGTCCTGATCGTGCTGACGCCCCACATCGTTCGGCTGCCCTCGATCAGCGCCGCAAATCTGCGGACTATTGCGGCCGGAACAGATTCGAACGTGAGGGTGTACCGGAGCGACGCCGATGTTGATGCGGGCGTGAAGGCAGTTCCCTCAGCTGCGAATCCGACGCCCTCCGCAGCTGCGCCAGCCGTGGCGGCGGCGAATCTCCAAGGTGGAGCGAGTCCCGCGGCTCAACTCCGCTTCGACCCACCCAGTGTGACGATGAAGCCGGGCGATAAGACGACGCTGGGCCTGAGCGTATCAAACGTAACGGATCTTTATTCGATTCCCTTGCTCATTCACTACAACCCGGCCGTGGTGCAAGTGGAAGAAGTACGCAACGGCGGGTTTTTATCAGGCGGCACGCAAGAGATTGCCATCGTGCAACGAATTGACGAGCAGCGCGGCGAAGTGATTATTTCTGCGACGCGCCAGCCGAACACTCCGGGCGTGAACGGAACTGGAACCTTGCTCGGCATCGTGGTGCGGGCAGTGGCGCCGGGAAACACGGTGCTGCAAATTCTTCAGGTCAACGCGCATGATTCTCAACAGCGAAATATTCCAATGGTCTCCGGAGAAGCCGCCATCCGGGTGCAGTGAGGCATTATGAGCGGCGCAAATCGCAATCTGGCCTCCCGCTTTCTGGGCTCTCGCGCCTTCTCTTTGCGATCGGCGCATGGACACCGCGGGAGCCGAAGAATTCAGATGCTCGCCGCGGGTTTCACTCTGATCGAGTTGATCCTTGCGTGCTCGATTCTTTTCGTGCTGGCGGCGGTGGCCGTGCCGCTGGCGCGCGTGGCGATCAAGCGCAGAAAAGAAGCTGACCTTCGCTACGACCTTCGCGAAATGCGCACCGCGATTGACCGCTACAAGGACGCGGCCGATAAGAACTTGATTCAGGTGAAGGCGGGGACAGAGGGCTACCCTCCGGACCTGGATACTTTGGTGAAAGGCGTTCAGCTGACCGGCGCGAAAAGCCAGCACGTGCGCTTTTTGCGGGAAATCCCGAAGGACCCGATGACTGGCACCGCGGATTGGGGAATGCGCTCGGTTCAGGACGACACTGATGCGACCGCCTGGGGCGGGCAAGATGTGTTTGACGTCTACTCGAAGTCCATAGGAACGGCGCTGGACGGAACGAAATATTCGGACTGGTAGTAATTGCTGCTTTTTGATTGGACGCGATGAAACTTCCTCAGCACAAAACCGACAAATCGGCTTGCAGGTGGCGTGAACCGGTTCAGCGCGGGTTTACGCTGATCGAGTTGATAACCGTGATGGCGATAATCCTGGTGCTCGCGACCATTGCCAGCGTGCACTATCGAAATGCGGTAGTTCGCTCTCGTGAAGCTGTGCTGAAGACCGACCTCAAGGTGATGAACAACGCGATCCAGGATTACACGAGGGACAAAGAAGCCGCGCCACAATCATTGGACGATTTAGTTTCCGGGCAGTATCTGGGCGCTATTCCCTCTGACCCGATTACAGGCGCAAAAGATTGGGTGACGGTGAATTGCGATACGTTGCTGGACCCTGACCAAACCATAACGGGAATCTGCTCAGTCCATTCCGCGTCGGACGCGGTCTCGCCCTTCGAAAACACGCCGTACAGCACCTGGTAACCCTTCCTCTCATCGCCACGCGGCGCTAGACCATCTTTATCCCAGATACTTTTTCAGCGGGTCCCAATACCGCAAACCCCATCCCTTGAACAGCGAATCATATTCGCCTTCCGGAAATCCGGTATGGTCGAGAATCAGCGTTGTGCCGCTTCCCTGCGGTTTCAGTTCAAATTTAACGACTGAATAGACGCCGGGTTCCCAGTGCGTGGGGCGCCAGGCCTGAACGATCCGTTGACTGGGGATCAGTTCGACGTTTCTCCCTACAATCATTCCACCAAACATCGAAAAGGCGCCGCCCGCCGCGGTATCGATCGTCGCGGGCATACCGGTGAAAGCGCCGAACTGCTTCGAGTCGAGGAGAATCTCGTAGATGCGCTGCGGAGGGGCCTTCAATTCGATTTCCTGGTGAAGCGAGGTGCGAGCCTGGTTTGCAGCGGTGCTCGGAGCTTCTTTCGGGTTCTGCTGTTGCTGCGCTTGGGCCCAAACGTCGCGGCCGGCGGCAAGCCCGCCAAGCGTCGCTGCGGCGCCAGCGATGATTTGGCGGCGCGTGAAAGCGCTGCGAGGACTGGCGGGGATGGATGCCTCGATCATCATGTTTCTCCTGTTGTGGCGTGAAGGTCGTGGCATGAAAGCACACAAGCCCGATGACGGTCAAGGTGGCGAGGCGCAGCTACATCACCGGCTCGAAGGCGGGAGAGCTTGGCGGAGAATTCTGGCGACAGCTGTTTACTTTTGGCGTCGGGCCATTGCTGGGGCTGCCAACGACGCTGTTCCCGTCGATCACGGATTTTGTGATTTCGTGGCTGCAGCCGAGCAGTCAGGCCATCGAGTGACGCGATGAAGGAGGGCAGTGCGTAGGAGTTTGTTGTGCAGCGTTGAAGAATTGCAATCGAAGGCCAGACGGAACCTCCACAGTCGAGCCTGGGCGGGAGTCGGAATGCTCAGTTCTTGAAGAGCCATCACTCCCAAGCCGACGCGAGATTCCGTCCAGCGCGTCCGGATTTCCTCTATTGACCTTCCTGCGCAACAGCGGTGCCCGCCGGTACGAGTTTCAGATGAACATGGATGTTGAGATGCTTGCCGACAACGGCGTTGAAGTTCGGGGCTCCTGGATAGTCTTCCTGGCTGGCTCCAGTCGGAGCTTGCGGAAGAGACGACCCGTCATCCACAAGTTTCCCCGTGCACTGAGCGCCGGCGTAATCTTCTGCACTTGTGCTCGAGGATGCTTCACACTTCTTGTCCTCCACGACGGGTGGCCAATAGGTGTTGATAACGGAGCTGACCAACTGAGGAAAATCCTCGCGAATCACGTTGGTTGATCCTTTGAGGAGAAACTCGTCACTTGCTTCGCCAGGCTTTGGCGCGTGAAAAACGAAAGTGGCATCACGCGAAGTGCGGTGAATCACGGGGGGGCCGTACACCGGGCCCGCATAGGCCTCGTTCGGCGTCAATTCCACATTGCGATCGACACGGGTCACCGTGAGAGCGCCGATCGCGTTTATTTTGCCGTCAGCATCGGTGGTAACGCTCTTGGAATGGAAGCAGATGAGCGTGTGGTTTGACATGTTGACGAGCCAACTCTTCTTCACTTTTCCGTCTTCGTCAATGGGAGGCATCATCGAACCTGCGGGATAGAGCTTGAAATCGACTACGGACTTGGCGGCATCGTCTTTATCGAGGCGAACGGTTCCTATCGCTCTCGTAAAACCGACAGTGAAGGTGGTCGGAGTCTTGCCGAAATTCGTTGTGCCATCTACTGTGAAGCGAGCATCGGAATGACCGTTGTCAACCTTCCAGGAGCCGCTGGGCGGAGCAGGCCGACCAGCAAAAGCGGCCGCAACGCACGCTACCAGAAGAATTGGCGCAATTCTCTTAATCATTGATTCTTCTCCTCAGAAAATCCTGCTTAGCAGGTTCGCAAGCATTCGGATTTGTCATTGGTATTGGAGTATGAACGCTGCGCAAGTGATTCAGAATTCTGGCAGCGCTGCTGACCGGAACTCTATTCCTGAAATGTGCGCCATGCAAGACCGTAATTCGCTGAATCGGGATGGTTTAAATTTGGCGCCGAGCTTCGCACAGAATAAGAACCGGCTGATGGCCTAGCCGCTTTGGCTCTTCGAACTCTTTCCGCGATTTAGATCACGTCCATATTGCAAGCAGCCATAGAACAAGGCAGTCCCGTCTGCGTTGACTTGGCTCGGGGCGTCGCCTATCATCCCCGCCACATGTCGGACTCACCAATTCTGCCCGGCCAGATCATTTCCCACTACAAAATCATCGAGAAACTCGGTGGTGGCGGAATGGGAATTGTGTACGAGGCGGAGGACACGAGCCTCGGCCGCCACGTCGCTCTGAAGTTCTTGCCGGAGGAATTGGCACGCGATCCCTATGCCTTGGAGCGATTCCAGCGAGAGGCACGCGCTGCGTCAGCGTTGAATCACCCGAACATCTGCACGATTCACGAGATCGGCCAACAGGATGGCCGGTATTTCATTGTGATGGAGCATCTCGAGGGACAGACGTTGAAGCACCGAATTGGTGGCAAGCCTCTGCCGATGGATTTGCTGCTGGAGCTGGGCGTCGAGGTGGCCGACGCGCTGGACGCAGCGCACGAAAAAGGCATCGTCCATCGCGACATCAAACCGGCGAACATATTCGTCACGCAGCGCGGACACGCCAAGATTCTTGATTTCGGACTGGCGAAGCAATCCCTTCGCGCTCCCGGTCGCTCGGGCGCGTTCGTCACCAGCAGCGGCGAAGCGACGGTAGACCAAGAAAATCTCACGAGTCCCGGGATGACCTTGGGAACGGTGGCTTATATGTCCCCGGAGCAGGCTCGCGGCGAAGAACTCGATGGTCGCAGCGACCTTTTCAGCTTCGGAGCGGTGCTGTATGAAATGGCGACGGGCGCCCTGCCCTTCCGCGGAGATACCACCGCCGTGATCTTCAACGCCATTCTTGAAAAAGCACCGGTGCCTTCGGTGCGACTGAACCCGGACATCCCGCCGCGCCTGGAGGAGCTGATAGCAAAAGCGCTCGAGAAAGACAGGCGGATGCGCTACCAGCACGCGGCTGAAATGCGTACCGACCTGGCGAGGCTGAAGCGCGATACGGACTCCGGCCGTTCGTCCGTCGCGGTGATGCCTACTTCCGGGTCCGGTGCCGTCCGAGAAGCCGCATTCCAACAAGCGCCGCAGAGCGCATCGGTCGCTGTGGCGACGCCCGCGAGCGGCACGAGTGCCGCAGCAACTCCTATCGCGGCCGGGACGAGCGCCTCGGTAGTGGCACCTTCGCTTCCAACCAGCGGCGTCGCGGTTGCCACCTCTACCTCTACTTCCAAGGGACGCTGGCCGCTCATGGCGGGAGCCATCGCCGCACTCGCGGCCCTGGCCATTGGCGGCTATTTCTTTACCCATCGCGCGCCCAAACTCACCGGAAAAGGTTCGATCGTGCTCGCCGACTTCACCAACACGACGGGCGACGCTGTCTTTGACGATGCGCTTCGCCAAGGCCTCGCCGCTCAGCTCGCCCAATCACCGTTCTTGAACATTCTCTCTGACCAGCAGATCCGGCAGGAGCTGCGATTTATGGGCCAGACGCCTACAGCGCGGCTGACGAATGACTTGGCGCGGCAGGTGTGCCAGCGGACGCAGAGTGCCGCCGTGCTAGACGGCTCGATCGCGCAAATCGGGAGCACCTACAACTTGGTGCTCAGCGCGCTCAATTGTGCGTCGGGCGAGACGCTGGCTACCACTTCCAGCCAAGCCGCCGATAAAAATCAGGTGCTTGGCGCGCTCGGCAAGGTTGCCGAGGAGATCCGGGGAAAGCTCGGCGAATCGCTGGCTTCTATTCAGAAATACAACACGCCAATCGCGGAGGCCACCACCTCTTCTCTCGAAGCGCTGAAGGCCTTCAGCCTCGGGATGCAGGCCCGCGCGAACAAGGGCGAGGACAGCGCCGCGCCTTTCTTCAAACAGGCAATTGCCCTCGATCCGAATTTCGCCATGGCCTATGCAGTGCTCGGGCAAGTGGAAAGCAATCTCGGCGAAAAGAATGTGGGCTCGGAATACACGAAGAAAGCCTACGACTTGCGCGACCGCGCGAGCGAGCCCGAAAAGTTCTACATCGAGTCGCACTATTACGAGAATGTCACCGGGGATAGCGAGCAAGCCATTCAGGTTTACCTGCTCTGGGCACAGACTTATCCGCAAGACTCCATTCCACACAACAACCTGGCGGTCGCCTACTCTCAACTAGGCCAGTGGCAGAAGGCCCTCCCGGAGGCTCTTGAAGCGCATAGGCTCGCTCCTGAGGAAAGTATCTCGTACATGGTGGTTGGTGCTACTTATCTGGGTCTCGGCCGCTTTGACGAGGCTAAGGCCATACTTAACGATGCACTATCGCGGAAATTGGACGTTCCGAACTTCCACCGCGTGCTCTATCTGATCGCATTCGCCCAGAACGATCAGCCCGCCGCAGCCCATGAACTTTCTATCCTGTCCAACAGCGCGCCAGACGTCGCCGCCGCGGCGCTCGCTCTCGCAGCGCCGTCGGAGGCTTATTTCGGCCACCTCGCGAAGGCCCGGGCGTTGAGCCAGCGTGCGATCGCAGACGCCGAAAGCTTGGGAAGGAAAGAATCCGCCGGTTATGCTTTGGCGTCGCTTGCCAGTATCGAGGCGGAAATGGAGGATTCCGCTGGCGCCCGAAAGGACGCCGCCGCGGCACTCGCCATCGACTCCTCCATTCGCACGAGGAGTGAAGCGGCGTACGCATTTGCGCGCGCGGGAGATTCGGCTCGCGCCGAATCGCTCGTCGGGGAGATGGCCAAGGAACGCCCGTCCGACACTGTCGGCAACATGATGGTCCTTCCGACTATCCGCGCCACCGCAGAGTTGGGACGCAACAATCCTGGCAAAGCGGTGGAAATTCTACAGCCCGTGATTCCCTATGATCTTGCTATTTTTGGAAGAGTTCTGAGTGCGTACGGGCGCGGCCGGGCCTACCTGCTTTTGCACAAGGGCAACGAAGCAGCTGCCGAGGTTCAAAAGGTTCTGGATCACTCCGGCATCGTGCTTAATTCTGTTGTTGGTCCACTGTCGCATTTGCAGCTGGGGCGGGCGTACGCGATGGCTGGCGATGAGGCCAAGGCGCGCGCGGCGTACCAGGATTTCTTCGCGTTGTGGAAAGACGCCGACCCTGACATACCCATCCTGAAGCAGGCCAAAGCCGAATACGCCAAGCTTAAGTAAGCGGTGAGTAAGTGTTAATGAGGTAGAATGCCGTTTCTTCCAAACGGCCAAGCGGTGAAGACCGCGGTAGCGAGAATAAAAGAGGAGATCATCGTGGCTTCTGCTTTTTTGTTTTTAATTGCTCTGATTGTTCTGTTTGGCTTGAGCATATTGCTGGGTTCGTTCTTCACGGTTGAGACAGCCCAGGTGGCCATAGTTCAGAGGCTCGGAAAATTCGCCCGCGTTGCCGGCCCCGGCCTGAACTGGAAGACGCCTTTCCTCGAAACGGTGGTTTACCGGCTGAGCATGAAGGTGCAGCAATTCGATGTCCAGGTGGAGACAAAAACTCAGGACAACGTGTTCGTCCAGATTCCCGTCTCGATTCAATACAAGGTAATACCCGATGCGGTCGAAGCCGCGTTCTACAAGTTATCCGACCCGGTCAAACAGATCGAATCCATGGTCTATAACGTTGTGCTCGGCCACGTTCCGAAAATGAAGTTAGACGATACCTTCCTCAACCAAGCCGACATTGCCGGCGACTTGAGAGATAGCCTGGACGCATCGATGAAGGAATACGGCTACTCAATCGTCAAAGTGCTGATTTCCGACATCGTTCCCGACCAAAAAGTAAAGGCCGCGATGAACGACATCAATGCGGCGCAACGGGAAAGAGAGGCCACGGTGTCACGCGCGGAAACAAACAAGTTGCTGCTAGTGAAGCAGGCGGAGGCAGAAGCTGAATCGAAAAGGCTGCAGGGAGAAGGAATCGCCAATCAGAGGAAGGCAATCATTACGGGACTGAAAGATTCGGTCGAGGATTTTGCCAAAACAGTTCCGGGGTCCACTCCACAGGATGTGATGCAACTTGTTCTGATGACGCAGTATTTCGACACACTAAAAGACATCGCGGCCAACGATCATAGCAACGCTATTCTAATTCCTCATACGCCGAACACGCTCACGGACCTCTTCAGCCAGATACGGAATGCGATTATCACGGGCACAGAGCTTACGAGTCATGCATCAAACGCCGACCTTACCGGCATTCCCAGTCACAAAGCCTGACACGCAGTAATTGACCGCATTGATTGCCGCCACGCGGCGGACGTAAAACCTATTCCTCCCGCACCCGAGTATATCCCATGGCCAAAAGCTCGTTCGTCGGCGGTCGCCCTGCACCTGCGGCAGGAAGGAGTGAACAAAGTTCGGTGTCCATTCGTATGGGTTAGAGGAGGGAGGCGAAACCGATGAAAGACGTCCGCTACGCGTTGCGGCAATTCCTGAATGCACCGGTTTTTACCATTACCGCTGTCTTGACTCTCGCGCTTGGAATTGGCGCAACTACGGCGATCTTCACGCTCGTGCATGCTGTGCTGCTGAATTCCCTGCCGGTGGCAAAGCCGAACGAACTGTATCGCGTGGGCGACGTGGAAAATTGCTGCGTGAATGGCGGTCTTCAGGACAACTGGTCGCTCTTCTCCTACGACAAGTACAAAATGTTTCGCGACAACACTCCTGGCTTCGTCGAACTTGCCGCTTTCCAAGCGGGACACGATCTCATCGGCGTGCGCCGCTCCGGCTCCAGCGAAGCTGCGCGTTCGATGCGAAGCGAATTCGTTTCCGGAAACTACTTCGCCATGTTTGGCATCGGGCCGTACGCCGGCCGGGTCATAACTCCCGACGACGACCTCAAAGGCGCGCCTCCGGTCACGGTGATCAGCTATCGCGCCTGGCAACAGCAGTTCGGCGGCGATCCTTCGATTGTAGGAGGCTCGGTAACTTTGAACGGCCAGCCGTTTACCGTGATCGGCATCGCGCCGGCCGCGTTCTTTGGCGACCGCCTCACCGATCCCGCCGCCTTCTGGATCCCGATCACCGCCGAGCCGCTCATAGATGGTCCCGGCGCGATTATAGATTTTCCTCAGCAGGATTGGCTCGACGTCATCGGCCGCATCACCCCCGGCGCTGATCCAAAGCAGATTGGCGCGCACATGCAGCTGGAATTGCAACAGTGGCTCCTCAGCCCCATCGCTCAGCTTCAGCCGGGGGAGCGCGATGCCGTCGCCAAGCAAACGCTACGTCTCGCACCGGGTGGAGCCGGGGTTCAGCAACTGCGCGACGAATATCTTTCGAGCCTTCATCTCCTCATGTGGATTTCGGCGCTCGTTTTGGCAATCGCGTGCGCGAACGTTGCCAACCTGCTGCTCGTCCGCGCTACCACGCGGAAGTTGCAAACTTCCATTCGAGCCGCACTAGGCGCGCCGCCTTCACGACAAATCCGCCAGGTGCTCACCGAAAGTATTGTGCTGGCGGTGCTCGGAGGCATTGCGGGCGTAGCGATCGCTTACGGTGGAACACATTTGATCCTTCGTCTCGCATTCCCGGTGACCGATGTGGCGATCCATGCCTCGCCATCGCTGCCAGTGCTGGCTTTTACCTTCGCGGTCTCGCTACTCACGGGAATCCTTTTCGGAGTTGCACCGGCGTGGATCACGGCGAACGCCGCTCCGGCTGACGCGCTTCGCGGCTCCGGTCGCTCCAGCGGAAGCAGCGGCGGCTGGACGCAGAAATCTCTCGTGATCGCACAGGCGGCGCTGTCTCTTGTATTGCTTTCCGCGGCGGGCCTCCTCACGCAGAGCCTGCGTAATATGCAAGGCCAACATTTCGGCTTCGAGACGCCCAATCGCTATATTGCGCACATCGATCCGCAAATGGCGGGATACAAACCTCCGCAGATGCAGGCGCTGTTCCGCCAGCTTCACGATTCGCTCGCAGCGATACCAGGCGTCGGGCAGGTCAGCCTCTCGCTTTACACTCCGATGGAAGGCGACAACTGGGGCGAAACCGTGTATATCGAAGGGCAAGCGCCTCCACCGCCCGATTCCAATGAAAATAACGCCTCGTGGCTACGTGTCAGTGCCGGGTACTTTGAGACTCTGGGCACCCGAATCATTCAGGGCCGTTCCATCACCGATCAGGACACGGCCGCCTCGCAGCGCGTGGCCGTTATAAACGAAACCTTCGCAAAGAAATTCTTCAAAGACGAAAATCCGCTTGGGCACCATTTCGGATATATCGACATGCAGCATGCCGGCCAATTTGAGATTGTCGGAGTGACGGAGAACACTGAGTATCGCGAACCCACGCGCAAGATTCCGCCCATGTTTTTCCTTCCTTCCACGCAGGGGGTCGTGTTCGACAATCCCCGTTTCACTGCCTTCGAAGAACGTAATCATGCCCTGAATGCCATCGAGTTAAGAACGCTCGGAAAAGTGCCCAACCTCGAAGCGCAAGTGCGTCACGTGCTGGCGGATGTGAATCCCGACCTTGCGGTGATTGATTTCAAAAGTTTCGGCGAACAGGTGGACAATAATTTCTCGCAGCAGAAGATGATCGCCAAACTCACGTCGCTCTTCGGATTGCTCGCGCTCGTTCTCGCATCGGTGGGACTCTATGGAGTGACCGCGTATTCGGTAGAGCGCCGCACCAACGAAATCGGCATTCGTATGGCCCTAGGTGCCGGAAGGCTCAGCGTGCTGAAGCTTGTGCTGAAGGGCGCGCTGCTCCAGATGGGGATTGCGCTCGTCATTGGGATTCCCGTCACGATTGCTGCCGGGCACGCCATGGCCACACAGCTCTTTGGCGTGAAGCCTTACGATCCCAAGATCCTGCTCCTCACCGCTGCTGCGCTGGCGTTCGCCGCATTTCTCGCCGCTGTGATACCGGCGCGCCGTGCAGCTACCCTCGATCCAATGCGTGCTCTACGCACCGAATGAACGACCGATCTCAGGATGGCGTCGACCGCTGAGAAGTCTGCAAACTCAAACTAGTATAATTGCGGTGTCGCTCAGATTGCCTCGCAACGGAGCCACGATGCTCGATACCGTTTTGAAACGCTTTGAAGAACCGGATGAAGTACGCACATTTGAAAAAGGAAGGTTCGAACTCGTCCGTATCGGCGGCATGACCATCGGCCGCGCTACGTATCAGCCGGGATGGAAATGGTCCGTCCACGTCGGACCAAGCGTCGGTGCGTCACGCTGCAACGTGGAGCACATTGGCCTGGTGCTCTCCGGCTGCGCGACCGCCGCTATGGACGACGGCACCATCC
>Ga0209579_10002601_pt1 | contig 13614 bp, 20 predicted proteins | sample Coa_R1_2_FD_187152 | JGI IMG/M metagenome (GOLD analysis project Ga0209579, IMG submission 187152) | Surface soil microbial communities from Centralia Pennsylvania, which are recovering from an underground coalmine fire - Coalmine... | ecosystem: Environmental > Terrestrial > Soil >... | reverse complement strand
TGCCGACTCGCGCGTCGGTCACCGACCGCGGGCCACGGGGCGCGCCGAGCGCACCTTGTCGCGCAGGCCGATTCGGGTGAGGTCCGACACGCTGCTGGTGACCGTGGCGCAGTGTCCCTGAAAGCGGTCGCCGTCGCAGAGTTCCCACGCGCCGCCGTACACCTTCACGCTGCCGGCACGGTTATTGAGCGCGCGCAATGACATCGAAGTGTCCGCGAGGGTGAACGCCTGACCGCCGAACTCGACGGCGTCGAACAGCACCATGCGCGGCCGCGGCGATGCGAGCGACGGCGTCTCACCACGCCCACGGCCGCGCGGATCGTTGTCGTTCAGCTTCCGGAGCGACGAGATCATGCCGCCCCACCCGACGCGGCCGAGATCGGCGTCGTCACCCGAGAACACCTGACAGCGGCCCTTGTAGTTGATGTCGACGCACACTTCCCAGATCTCGCCGCGCGCGATCTGCAGGCTGTCGACGCGATCGTTCATGCTGTACTTCCGAAGATCGGGCACATCGGTCCGGAAATTCGAATTGATCCCGTGGAAATTGGCGTCGGCAAAGATCGTGATGCCCAGGCCGCCCATCGCGCCATCGCCGCGCTGTGGATCCGCAGGCCGGGCGAGGACGATGGCCGCTCCCACGCATCCAACCCCGAGCGCCACCGTGAGAATGAATCGGAATCGAGAGATCGTCATGACTGCCTCACAAATCGTGGATGAAAACGTGCCCGGAGCAGATGCCCTGGGCGTGCCGAACGGCGCCTTAGGGCGCGATCGGCGCGAGAGCGGGCTTCGGCGCGGCGAAAATCATGAAGGCTGGAATCGCGAGGATGCCGAGCGCAAACACGGCCAGGCTGGCGGTCAGCCCGAGCGCAGGGAGTTTCGGGAACACCAGCCCGAAACTCAGAATCCAGGCCGGCACGAGAACGTTGTTCGTGAGACGCGCGTTCATTAGCGAGGCCCCAGATAGAGCACGTGCACGTAGGTGCCGGTTCTGACGTTGTAGGCCAGGTACCAGCCGTCGTGATCCGGATCGTCGTAAATCACGACGTCGTCGCTCTGCCAGAGCCAGTCCGAGGTGAAGTCCGCGTCGTACGGTGACACCTGAAACGCCGATCCCTCGAACCAGAATTTGTCTCGGCTGCCACCTTCGATGCGATACACAAAGCGAGCGCCGATGCCGAGGGAGAAATGTCCCTGCGCCCACGGATGATCGAGATGGAAATGCGGATCGTTCTTGCCGGATTCGTGTCCGATCCACTCGTTGTTGCTCGCGTGGACGTGCGGCGCCGCCGGATGGTCAGGCAGATCGCGGACGTTGCTCGGTTGGGCCAGACCGCGACTGGCGGCCGGCTGTCCGGCGCGCGCAGCGGGCGCGGCGGGCGCGTGCGCAACGGGTTTCGGGCCCTGCGGCGGAATGTAGCCGTGGCCCACGGGCGCGTTGTGCGGGGTCGCGGGCGGAGCGGCCTGCCGTCCCGGCGGATTCTGTCCCCGCTGTTGCGCGATGACGGCGACGGAAAGCATCGAAACAAACCCGGCAAAGAGAGCAAGACTTCTCACAGCGGCCTCCAGTAGTGCGTTCGAGTCGTCATCTGAGTGTATGGCGCGCCGCGCGGGCGCGATGTTCAATTGGACACACCGTCACGGCGCGGGGCGAATCGTGCGGTGAATCACGCCGAAGTCGATCGCGGCGCCGACACGTGACGTGGCCTGAAAGTACATGTCGTCGCCGGCAAATTCGATCGTCATGAACGAGCGATCCGTGTCGAAGCCCTTGGCGGTCTCGGCCGACGCCCTGAGATTGCCGGCGCGCAGTTCGCCGGAGGCGCCTTCCGTGAAGTAGTAGATGCCTTGCTGGGGCTTGACCCGCTCGTAGACGTGCTCGTGTCCGGCGAACACGACATCCACGCCGTATTTGATGAAGAGCGGCTCGATCACTTTCTTGAGGTCGGTGTCGGGACCATGAAACTTGCCGGCCGTGTAGAGCGGATGATGGAAGTAGCAGACCTTCCATCCGCTGTTGCCGGCATCGCGGAGCCCGGTCTCGAGCCACGCCATCTCTTTCGGGTCCGGCGTGTTGCTGTCGAGCGCAAAAAACCGGACGTTGCCCTTCTTGTAGGTGTAGTAATTGGCGCCGTTCATGTTGAACGGCTTGTAAAACCGCTCGTTCGTGTTGTCGTGATTGCCGAGCACGGCAAAGAACGACACGCCGGCGTCGAGCAGCGCCTTGTACGGCTGCGCGAAGTCCTTCTCGAAGTCAGACGCCTTGCTGCCCGTATAGATGTTGTCGCCCAGCATGATGACGAAATCGAAGGGAAAGGTCGCGCGCGACTTCGCCATTTGGTTGGCGACGTCGATCTGAAACCGGTCGCCGGTGCCCATGTCGCCAATCGCGGCCAGACGGACGGAGTTCGCCTGCAAGGGAAACGCGAACGCGGTCGGCGCCGGCGCCTGCGGCGGTCGAATCAGCGCGCCGAGAGCCAGGAGCGCGAGCGCAGCCACCTGTCGCATGAACTACTCCGCGGGAAGAATGAGCCGGGCGAAATCGATCACCATGTTGGACTTCGCGTCCATCAAGAGCAGGGTTCGTCCGACGATGCGGTACGCGACTTCGGGCGGCAGCGGCGGGTACGCCGCCAGCAGTTCCGGCGACAGCGGCGTGACAGGCGCCATATCCGGGTACACGTCGTTGACCGCCAGCGGCATGGCAGGATCGGGCGCATCAGACTGCATGTACGCGCGCGAACTCGCGGCCTTCGGCCCCTCGAACGTCGCGCGGCTGGCATGACGAAACGCCTCAGACGCCGGCGCGGTGAACAGGTCGCCGCGCTTCGCGCCTGGCCGCGCCTCGCGGAGCTTTCTCGCCAGCGCATGCTGATGCGCGGCGATCATTTCCGGCAGATCCGTCGCCTTCAGCGCCGGCAGGCCGGATTCCACGCTTCTTTCCAACTTGATGTACGTCTGCACCCGCTCCGCGAAGTCCTTGAATCCCGCCGCGTCGTCTCGTTGCTCCTCTAGGAGAGCCGTTGGCGACGTCTGCTTGACCGCCGGAGTTTGGCCGGGGAGCACCGACATGGCGGCGATCAGCGGCATCCAGAGGATCCGACTCATGCGACGCTCTTCGGCTGCAGCGCGTCCTGCGCCTCGTGCACGGCGTCCTTGACGGCCTCTTTCACTGCCTGCTTGACGACCTTCTTCATCGTGTCCTTGACGTCCTTGTCGTGCAGCACGTCGTCGCCGGCTTTGACCACGGCCTGCAGGACAGCTTTTTTCACGGCCGTCGCGAGCGGTTGCAGCTCTTTCGTGAAGACGCCGACGGCTTTGGCGACTTCCTTCGCTGACGCGCCCGCGGCCTCGACGATGGCGGTCTCGACGGCCTCCGCAGCCGGCGCGCTCTTGCCGCGCTTGGCGATCCAGTCGGCCTCGAATGTGTCCAGAAGAGTTCTCACGGCTTTCGGGTCCTGGACGATCAGCCCGACCTCGCGACGCGAGTCGAGTTCCGCCGTGCGCAGGCTCTGGCTGCCGACGAACGCCTGTCGACGGTCACGGATGATCGTGCGTGTGTGCAGCCGAGTCGTGGCGAGTTTCCGGGCCTCGAACGAGGGCTGGCCCGACACCTGGCCAATGACCTGAATCTCGACGCCTGCTTTGGCACGCTCTTGCAGAATGCGCAGCATCTCTTTGTCCGAGATCTTCGGGTCGTAGATCAGGAGTTGCGTGCGGGCGCCTTTGAGAAACGTGCCGAGCGCGCGCCTCGAGTTCGCGGGGCTGACGACGAACGCGTCGGTTTTCGACACGTACTTCGTCCGCGTGCAATCGGCCTTGAACAGCTTCGCCGCTTCCTTGAGACAACTCTGCGCGCTCGTCACCAGGCCGAATCCGCGGCTGTGATCGATGTCGAGGCGCGTGAAGTTGAACGAGAGCACGTAGAGCACGCGGCGATCGATCAGGATGTACTTGCCGTGATAGCGCACGAGGTCGTCGGCGGTGCGCGCGACGATGATGCCGGCCTCGAGAAACCGCAGCTCGAGCTTGCGCAGTCCAGGCTCGCCTCCGCGGTTCGTGAACGCGATGAGCGCCGTCACCCGCACGCCTCTCGCCGCCGCGGCCATCAGCGCGATTTCGATATCCTTCCGATCGAAGCGGAAGATGGCAATCTCCACGCTTTTCTTCGCGCGTTTGATCGCGGCCAGCAGCGGGGCGACGCCGTCGGCCGGCTCGACGATGAGCTTCACAACGCTCCAAGCGCTGCGATGCGCAAGCGGATGACCGCCGTCAGGCCGTCAACGTCGGCGGCGCCGTATCCAGCGGCGCGGAAACCGTCGCGAATCTGATCCTCCGTCATCATCCCCAGCCGCTGGCCGAGCCACCGGGCGTCGGCGCGCGGAATGTGCTTCGTGATTTCTTCCATCTGCGTGCGCTCGTGGCAGTTGGCGCCGTCGAGCTTTCCGAGAATGAAGGGGCGGCTGTGCAGGACGAAGTCGATGAAGCCCGGGCTGTCTTTCGCGACGAATTTCGAATCCTCATAGTCCTTGGGCACGTTTTTCGAGCGCGTCAGCGCGTTGCCCGTGTTGCCGATCGTCGCGCCGACGTCGGTGACCACGTAGCGGCGCTCGCCATCGGATACGTACACCGAGTTGTTGACCTGCTTCAGGTCCCAGTTGTTGACGAGCGACATCATCACGCGCAGGCCGTTGAACTCGCGCTGATCGAGAAAAGGGTTGTCGAACCAGTCCCAGTCGCCCAGTTTCTTGACGGTTTTTCGCTTGCGTTCCAGGCGCGCCCCGCGCACGACGCCGGGCCTCGCGACGAACTCCTCGCCCCGATGCAATTTCGGGAGTCCTCGCACGGTGAGCTCGCCGACGTAGTAGTCCTCGTCGACGAAGTAGCCGGCCGCCCAGAGGAACCGCGTGGCCGCCGTTTCGGCCTGCGATTCTTCGCCGAGCTTCACCTTCCATGACGTGCCGCTCGCGTCGGTGGCCTCGAACTTCGGACTGGACTCGAGCAGATCTTCACTGACGAACGTCAGCGAGCCTCCGAGGGCCGGCGCGTCGGCCCGACCGCCGGCGCCGTAGATCAAATCCAGCGCGCGGATATCGCCGGGGTCCTTCCAGATCGACGCCGGCAGAAGCGCGGCATCGACGTCTTTCGCCCCGACGTCCTTCTTTTGCGCGTCAAGTCCCGCGACTGCAGCCGCTGAAATCAGCAGCGCGACGAAGCTCGACTTGAGCAGGGTGTGAGGCATGCCCGTACCTTACGCGCGCACCTGGCCGGCGTCTGTTCACAACGGCACATGAACTCGCCAAGACTCGACAGGTGCTGATCAAGACGTGACTGTTCTCTTCTGCACAGATAGAGGAGGCAGGCACTGATAGCGTGATCAAGCGAGAGAATCCTATGCCTTGGCCCGAGACCACCATTTCCCACGTTCGGTGCGCCAGTTGCCTGGGCGCCGTGGAGCTCGTCTGTGAAGGTCTGCCGGGATTCTGGGGTTACCCAACCTACAACGAGTTCTTCTGTCCGCACTGCAAGAAGCAGGACCACGCCCTCACGTCCGGCGCGATCGTGACGGCGCGGTTCTAGAGCAAGTTCGGATTCGATGTAGGCGCGCAAATCGACCCCGGAGGTCTTCACGCGTCAGCCGACCTCCGGGGTCGATCTTGGCGGTTTACATCGAATCCGAAATTGCTCCAGGGGCCGGTTGCGAAATTAGCTGAGGCTGCCGGCTGCCGGCAGCCGCTCTAATTTCGCAACGTGCTCTACGAGTGCGCGTCGGCGGGCCACGACGGAATGCCGCGGTCGCGGGTCAACTTCGACTCGCGGCCGTTCTCGCGCTCGCGAGCCGCCTCGCACGTGATGCAGCGAACGGCGAACGGCAGCGCCTTGAGCCGGGTCGCCTGAATGTCCTTGCCGCACGACGCGCAGCGGCCGTACTCGCGGGCGTCGATGCGACCGAGGGCCGCGTCGATCTGTCTCGACGTCTCGGCGCGCAGCTGAATCATCGCGACGTCGACGTCCTGCTGCGTGTCCGCGTCGGCGTCCTCGTCCACGTGGCGCACATCGGGCAGTCCCGTCTCACGCAGGCCCCCGATTCGCGTGCGGACCTCGGACTGCAGATCGGCTTGACGATCGAGGAGCATTTTGCGGAGCGCGTCGGTGCGTGGAGCCTTTGGTGTGCGGCGTGTCTTGGTCATCAACCGAGGATGCGCGCTTTCTCAGACGGCGTCTGTTCTCAACTGCACAAACGCACGACTAATCGACATGGGGACGGGTCTTGCTCGCGATGGGGACGGGTCTCGCTCGCGCCAGTGAGACCCGTCCCCCCTCTCAGCGCGTGGAGCTGCGCGGAGCAATGACGACGATCGTGACCCGCGTGCCCGGAGGCAATTCGAAATAGTCTTCGCGATCCTGCGCCAGAATCGCGCCGCTGGCTCCGCCGACGACCGCGCCAACTGCGGCGCCCTTGCCGCCGCCGACGATGGCGCCGATGATCGCGCCCAGGCCGGCCCCGACCGCGCCCTGCGCGATCGTCGCGTTCGTCCGATCGCGATCGGATGACGCGGCAATTCGATACGTCAGACCACCCGGTGTCCGCACCGTGTCCAGCACCGCATCGAACTCCGCCGTCGGTCCGTTGCGCAATTGGATCGTGTCGAAGTCGATCGCCATGTCGGCGTTGCGGCTCGGACCGTACGGCGTGATGCGCGCGACGACGCCTTCGATTCGGGCGCCACGGTATTCACTGGGGCTGTCCACGGTCATGAAGAAGCGCTCGCCGCTCCTGGCCGTCCGCGTGCTCAGCGACGTTTCGAGCACGGCAACGATGCGCGTGCCATCGGGAACGGCGAACGGACGCGGCCTCGCAGGGTAGGCCGGCTCGGCATAGACATCCCAGCGCGGTTCATTCGCCACGCGACGGTAATAGCTGCGGATCGTCACCGGCTGCCGCAGATCGTCGCTGTCCATTCGCCGCGTGACCAGCAGACCGCCGCCGCGGTCGATCGACTCGAACGTCACCAGAAAATCCGTATTGCGATTGCCGGTGGTCGAGACGAACAGGCGCTCGCCGACGAACTCGCACCGGGTGACGATCTGCCGCCCGTCGAGTCCAATCTCGTTTCGTGCCTGGCCGTCGGCGTCGAAGATCGTCCGCGGACCGCTCGACGAACTGATTGTGATCGTCCGGCCGTTGCGATCGATCGCCAGTCTCGCCGGCGGCTCGAGCCGGCTCAGCAAGCTCTGATACGTGCGATCGCGCTGGAATACCGGCAGATTCCTGGTCGCCTGACTGGCCGCACGCTGCGCGTCGTCCCCACTCGTCGGGTCGAGATCGTACGTGCCGGACATCGGCGTCGATGGACCGTAGCGCGGCTGGCCTCGCTGGGCCGAGAGCCCCGAACCTCCAGCCGTCAGCATCACCAGAGCGAGCGCAGCCGCCGAATATTGTGTCTTTCTCATAACCACCGCCATTTCGATTTCAGTGTGGCGGATCGGCCGCGGCGTCGCTGTGCTGTTCTGAACGTGACGACGAAGACGCGCGGGTGGAGGACGCAACAACGTCTCGAACGGCAAGAGTCCTGAAGTGAACAGACAGGCGGCCGCCGAGGCGCTAGTCTCGAATGGAGGACATCATGCTTCAGACAATCGCAATCATTCTCATCGTGTTGTGGCTGCTCGGAGTCGTCGGGTCGTACACCATGGGCGGCTTCATTCACGTGCTGCTCGTCGTGGCCATCATCATCTTCCTGGTCCGCATCATTCAGGGCCGGCGGGCGGTCTAGTCATGACCGATCACGTCTTTCCACCTCCGGCTCCCGCGAGTCCATCGACCGAATTCGCCGCACGAACGGCCATCACGTGCCCGTTGCGTCATCTGCTGGAGCCGACGATGACGCAAGCGCTGCTCGACGCCGGCGGAGGCTGGCGGTGCCGGCGCTGCAGTCAGCAGTGGGACGGACCGCGCCTGGCTACGGTGGCCGCCTACGCGGTGTGGGCGCTCGAACACGACGCGCAAAAAGCGGCGCTCTTGAACGCCGCGCGACCGGTCGAGTCGCTGCCGTCCTGACGGCGCTGTGGAAGGGAGCACAACGCGGCTTTGGCGTTTCAGCTAACATGCCTCTGATGTACCGAGATGAGCGGACCGCTTCTGGAGTGCTCGACGCGCCTGACCGGGGTTTGGGTCTAAGCACAGCGAGCGGCAGACTTGAATCCGAGATCGACCGCGCGGCCGCTTCGGACGCGCCGGTTTTGATCACCGGTGAATCCGGACTCGGCAAGGTGGACGTCGCTCGCCTGATCCATCAACGAAGCTCCCGCGCCTCCGCGCCATTCCTCACACTGAATTGCGCGGGTCTGCCGGACGGACTGCTGTCGTCAGCGGTGTTTGGCCATATGGCCGGCAGCTTCGCGGGCGCGTACTCCGACAAACCGGGATTGCTCGAGCTGGCGCACGGCGGCTCTCTGTTTCTGAATGAAGTGGCCGGCACGAGCGCAGGCATGCAGGACGAGTTGCTGCGTTTTCTCGACTCAGGCGATCTGAAGCGGGTTGGCGCCGCGCGTCCTCATGGGCACGGGAATGTGCGGATTATCACGGGCGCCAGCGGCGATCTCGATCATCAAGTGCGCGCAGGAACGTTCCGACGCGATTTGTGCTCCCGGCTGAACCAGATCCAGGTCACCGTTCCCCCGTTGCGCGAGCGCACGGAAGACATCCCGCGATTGGTCCACCAGTTGCTCGACGGTTATAGCCTGATGCTGGACGCTCCCCGGCTCGGCGTATCCGATCAGGCCATGAGCGCGCTCGTCCAGTCCCCCTGGCGCGGCAATGTCAGCGAGCTGCAGGGCGTCCTGGAGCGGCTGGTGCTCGCGGCCGCGGGCCCAGCGATCGAGTTGAACCATTTGCCGGTCGAGTTTCGTTCGCCGGCGTAATCCCACCGGACCCATTGGCGCCGTCCGGCTGTACTGTTTTGCACAGACAGGATCGTCGCGACGCGGTACGGTAAGGGTCTCACTCCGCGCGTGCGCCCGGGTTATCCGCGGCAGCCCGGTCGGCGTAAAAGGAATCGTCATGTCAGCAATCAACGGTACGGTCAAGCGTCTTGTGTTCGAAAAGGGTTTCGGTTTCATCGCGGCCAGCGACGGGACGGAGTACTTCTTCCATCAGTCATCCTGCGACGGCGGCACGTTCGACGGGCTTCGCGAAGGTCAGGCCGTGACGTTCGAAAAGGGCCAGGGCCCGAAGGGCCCAAGAGGCGAGAACGTTCGGGCGGTCTAGGAGGCAGCGCCTACACGGGCGGACGATGCGCGGCGACCCGACGGAACGTCGGCGCCGCGCTATCGGTCCAGCGGGCCCGATAGCCGGTCCAGACATCGACGCGGTCAATCGCGGCGAGGCGCTTTGCTTCCCTCAGAGCCTTGGCATACGTCGGCGCGGCGATGAGAGCCGCCGTACCGAACGCGCCCAGATGACAGGGGCCTGAATTGACGCCGCGCTCGCGGTAGACGACGATGTCGCCGAACACCGGCGACTCGGGCAAGATCACGAAGGCGCCTGTACCGGATTCAGCAAACCAGCTCCGCCATCGTCGCTGGTCGACCTCTTCTCGGGAGCGTCATCCACGCGGCGGAGTCCCTCGCACGTCATGCAGCGGATATCGAACGGCAGCGCCTGCAGCCGTTTGACCGAGATCTCCTTGCCACACGTCACGCAATCGCCATAGCCGCCGGCGTCGATGCGTCCGAGCGCGGTGTTGATGTGCCCGAGCAACGTGCCGGTCGCGAACTGGCGGTTCAACAGCATTTGCCGGAGATAGGCGCGGCGGGTCGCCTTCCGTTCGACAGACGTTCTGATCATGCGCCCAGTATGCGCTGGTCCGGTCGAGCGCGCTGTTCTGTTGTGCACACTGCCCGAAAGCGCGTGTGCAGTTCGGAACATCGGGGCGATCGTGTTCACGCGTACGGTGGAGAACGATGAAGCCCAGACATATCTTCCGATCGATTCACCAGCGCTGGCAGTGTTTGCAGCGGACGCACGGGTTGCACGAATTGGATCTCCACTCGACCGCGTGCCGGTTCTGCAAACGGCCGTGGAACTTGATCGATCGGTCGAGGCCGGCCGCCCGCCAGATGAACCGGCAACCGCTGGGACTCGGAGCGGCGGCGCCGACGCTCAGTCGTGCAGCACGACCGTGAGCAGCGAGTTGTTGACCTTCAATCCGTCGGTGTAGTCGATGAAGCCGAGCCGCTGGAATTTCTTCATGAAGAAGTTCACGCGCGAGCGCGTCGTGCCGACGATTTCGGCCAGCGTTTCCTGCGAAAGCTCGGGAACTTCGCGCACCGGCTTGTCGTGCTTGCCGTAGCGCGCCAGCAGCAGCAGCGTCCGCGCCAGGCGCTTCTCGCTCGAGTTGAACAACTGATCGACCAGGTCCTCTTCGATGCGAATGTTTCTCGCGAGCATGTGCGAAATGAACCGGTCCGAGAGCGCCCGCTCTTCGTGCAGGACGCGCACCATCGACGCCTTGTCGACGAGCAGGATGACGCAGCCGGTGGACGCAGACGCGCTCCCCATGCGGACAGGTTGCCCCGCCAGACATCCTTCGCCGAAAAACTCACCCGCACCCAACATGGCGACGACGGCCTGACGGCCCGTGGTCGAGATCACGGACAATTTCACGTTGCCTTTTTGGATGTACAGCACGTGGTCTGCCGGATCGCCCTGACGGAAGATGACATCGGCCTTCCGGTAGCTGACGACCTTTCTGGCGACTCCAGCGGAGTCCAGAAACGCCTGCGCGTTGAACGAGTCCTTCAATTTGGCTGGCACTGGGGGTTAGGGTTCTCCCTAAGTCTAGCCTGACCTGTGCAATCCGGTACAGCAATCGACGATTTGCTTAGGTAATCCTGCGATCGTGGCTATTGCAACTGCCGCGGGCACCGCCGAATTGCGGCGTATCAGCCTGCAGATCGAGCGGGACGAGCTGTATCAACAGCGGTTGAAGGACCTGCTGAAAATCGCTACCGCGGCGACTGTGGCGCACCGCCAGGACCTGCGAAACGCCAAAGCGCGTTTCAGCCCAAAATAGTTTCGCCATGATCATTCGCGAGCTGGCGTCATAGTCACTGTGGCGCAGCCGGCGCGATGCGCTTAAGTTAGGCGGACCGAGATCGGTCGGCGAGATTCCCCCGGTGCTGGGACCAAACCTCGCGCTCATCGCCATCTGCGGCAGCGTCGTCTTCGTCTGCGTGTGGGTGATGCGACACCGGCCGAAACACGCGCTCGGTGGATTCCTCCTTCAGTTGCTGGCTGGCGCGTTGGCGGTGTGGGCGGTCGCGGCGACGCTTGCGCTGCTCTTCTGGCGCGATTGATCGACGGCCGAACGCAGCCGGCTCCGTCGAATCCGAAGCGCTTTTAGAGCAGATCGCGAAATTAGCTGAGGCTGCCGGCAAACGGATGTCGCGCTTGGGCCTCAGCGAGCCCGACGCTCGAATCGATCGATTCGCGTCGGCTCGATTCGGCCAGCGCGCCATCCGTTCCCCAGCAGCCGCTCTAATTTCGCAACGTGCTCTTAGGATCCGGACGCCTCGATCTTCAGCACGATCGTGAGGACCGAGGCGCGCGTGAGCAGGGCCGCTTCTTCCTGGGTCAGGCGTGTGGCTTCGGCGAGCGCGCGCTGCTCCGCTCTTCGCACGCCCTGCTCGTCAGCGACCGGCGTCGTCGATTGCAACAGCGCCGCGAGGCGCCGATCTTCGGATCGCGCGGTGTCGAGACGCATGCGCAGCAGTCGATCGCTCTCGGTGACGTCCTCGGCCGACGGTGTTTCCTGGCTGACGACGCCGAGCGCTCGCGCGGCCGCCAGCGCCGCGCCGCCCTCGGCTGCCGGCACGGTCACCGTCGCCGTCAGCGATCGCCGCGGCTGCGCACCCGCGGCTGCTCCGACCGACGACGCGACGATGCCGACGAGCGATCCGCGATGATCGGCCACGAGCCGATCGATGCCGTCTCTGACGTCGTGAAACCGATCCGTCTCGATGGTGAGCGCGACGGTCCGGGTCATCAACTCGATGGGGACGGGTCTGCCCGGCGCGACGGTGACGGGTCTCGGGCCCGAGACGCTGAAGCCGTCGAGCGTAATCGGCAGCGGCGCGAGCTCTTGATCCGCCTGCGTCGCCGGCGCGGACGGACGGGGCGGGCGACGCATGGACGCCGCCGAAAGACTTACGTCGCGCGACGTTTCGAAAATAACGGCGGAGATCGCCACGACCACGCCGGCCACAATCGCCCAGAATCTGGGTGACACCCTCGCGCTCATTTGAGGACCAGCGTCACTGGCGCCGACTGTGCCGGATGTGCGATTCCCGCGGCCGCGGCCGCTCACTTCACGCTGGCTTCCACTTCGATCTTCAGTGAGCCGCGGAGCGCGTTCGACACGGGACAGTTACCTTCGGCTTCTTTCGCGAGGCCGGCAAAATGATGCGGGTCGATGCCCGTGAGGCCCTCGGCGACGACGACCAGCTTTGACGTCGTGATCTTGATGCCGGCGTCACCCTTGTCCGCCGAGATCGTGCAGGTGATGTGGGTCTTGCCGATCGCGCCGCCTTTGCGGCCGACGTGCGCATTGAGCGCCATGGCGTAACAGGACGCGTGCGCGGCGGCGATGAGCTCTTCGGGACTGGTCTGCCCCTGCGGATCGCCGATCCGGCGCGGAAACGAAATCGGCAGCGTGAACGCGCCCGATCCCGCTTTCGTTTCGCCGGTGCCCTCGAGCACCGAGCCCTTCCAATTCACATCCGCGTGTCGAGAAAAAGTCATGGGTCGTTTGTCTCCTGTCAAATGCGCTGTTACGAACTTACTTCATTTTTTCTTTCATGCGCCGCCGCGGCGTCTGCGACGTGGTGGCGAGCTGCGTGAAGACGCCCGCGAGCGTCAGGCCAATCCACGCGGCAAACACCCACCATCGTCCCTGCACCGGATCGAGTGGATAGAGCACCCACACGCCGTTGGCTTGTTGGGCGTGCTGCTGGGCTTTGTCGATTGTCAGCGCGAGGCCGCCGATGATGACGGTCCAGGCGCCGGCGACGGCACTGCCGAAAATCACCACATACCGCACGATCGACAAGGCACCCAGCGCGCCAAGGACCGCGACGACGACGAGCAGGATGGTCGGCGGCTCGGTGTGCATCGCCCAATGCCATCCGCTCACGAGGGCCGTCGCGGCCAGTCCGGCGCCGATCAATCCGACACCGATGAAGTACGCGCCGACGATGAGAACCGCACCGACCAGTCCACCGACAATCGCGGCCAGCACCAGCGCCCAGGTGTTGGTCGGGGGCATGAACGACGTGGTGACGAGGGCGCCCAGATAGAATCCGTACAGTCCGAGGACGAAGCGAAAAAGTCTGTATCCGGCGAAACACGAGAGCAGTCCGCCAGCGGTCAGAATAATCGCCGCAGGCATGGCGAACGATGCCGGGAGCATGCAGACAGTTTAAACGGATCACGCGACGAACACGGAGAAAAAGACGGAATCGATCACATCTCCCGTCGTCCGTCCATGGCTTTCGCCATGGTGAACTCGTCGGTGTAGTCCAGATCGCTGCCGACGGGAACGCCCATCG
>Ga0209579_10002599_pt1 | contig 13617 bp, 9 predicted proteins | sample Coa_R1_2_FD_187152 | JGI IMG/M metagenome (GOLD analysis project Ga0209579, IMG submission 187152) | Surface soil microbial communities from Centralia Pennsylvania, which are recovering from an underground coalmine fire - Coalmine... | ecosystem: Environmental > Terrestrial > Soil > Unclassified... | reverse complement strand
CTTTCACATGTGATCGGTTATGTGGCCGCGGTATCGAAAAAAGACCAGGACGCGGACACCGACCCGCTGCTTGCGCTCCCCGGCTTTCGTATCGGCAAGCGCGGCATCGAGAAATCCTGGGAGACGGAACTGCGCGGCAGCGCCGGCATCAGCCGCGAGGAAGTGAATGCCTACGGCCGCGTAATTCGCGAATTGAGCCGCGACCCCGGCGCTCCGGGAAACGATGTCTGGCTGACGCTTGACCAGGACCTGCAGAAATTCGTCGTCGCGCGCATGGCCGAGGAGAGCTGCGCCATTGCGGTCATGGATGTGGCGACCGGTGACGTGCTCGCGCTCGCTTCGACGCCCGGCTACGATCCCAACCTTTTCAACGTCGGCATCACCCGGGAGCAATGGAAGGACCTGCTCAACGACGATCACCGTCCGTTGAGCGACAAGGCGCTGTCGGGCCTTTATCCGCCGGGATCCACGTTCAAGCCGGTCGTGGCGCTGTCCGCGCTCGCGGCCGGCGCCATCACGCCGGATTTCAGCGTCAACTGCACGGGCTCTCTCGCCTTCGGCAACTACATCTTCCATTGCTGGCAAAAGCACGGCCACGGGCACGTCAATCTGCACCGGGGAATTGCACAGTCCTGCGACGTCTATTTCTACAATGTGGCGCGCCGTCTCGGCATCGACGGGCTCGAGGCCGGTGCGCACAAGCTTGGTCTGGGCAGCCGCACCGGAATTGAAATTCCCGGCGAGCGCACCGGTGTCGTTCCCGGCCGTGCATGGAAAGAGAAAACCTTCGGCGCCAAATGGCTGGAAGGCGAAACGCTCAACGCCGGGATCGGGCAGGGCTATGTGCTGGTCACCCCGCTCCAGCTCTGTACGGTGGCGGCGCGCATTGCGAGCGGAAAAGCCGTGAGCCCGCACGTCGTGCGGGTGGTGGGCCATGAGGCGCGACAGCGGCCCGAAATCGCGAAGCTGCCCTTCCCCGATACAGCGCTCGTCGCGGTGCAGTCCGGAATGAATGCGGTCACGAACGAACCGGCCGGGACGGCGTTCAAATGGCGCATTCCCAATCCCGGATTGGAAATGGCGGGCAAGACCGGCACCGCCCAGGTGCGCAAGATCAGCGAGGCCGAACATCTGGCGGGCGTGATCAAGAACGACAAACTTCCCTGGAAGCTGCGCGATCATGCGCTCTTCATGGCCTACGCTCCGGTATCCAATCCGCGCTACGCGGCGGCCGTCGTCCAGGAACACGGAGCGACCGAAGCCCATCCGCATGTGCAGATGATCCGCGACATTCTCATCTATGTGCAGCAGCGCGACACGCTGAAGCGGACGCCGTCCTGGCCGGTAACTGCGGCGGCGCTGGATGGCACGACCGGCCTATGACGACCTCCTATGTGATGACGCGGCGCGGCGTGGGCTGGATGGACAAGCTCCTTCTCGTCCATTGGCCGCTCGTGCTGCTCATCACGCTCATCGCTTTTATCGGCTGTGCGATGCAGTATTCCATGGCAGGCGGCCACATCTACCCGTGGGCGGCGCCGCAGGCCATGCGATTTGCCGTGGGGCTTGTCATCCTCTTCGCGGTTGCCTTTGTCGACATCCGTTTCTGGCTCGCATTCGCATACCCTGCGTACATCATTTCGTTTCTGCTTCTCATCGCGGTGGAAATCGTCGGCCATGTGGGTCTCGGCGCGCAGCGCTGGCTCGAGATCGGGCCGCTCCAGATTCAGCCCTCGGAACTGATGAAGATATCGCTCGTGCTCGCGCTCTCGCGCTATCTTCATGGCCTTGCGCTCGACGACGTTTCCAAACCGCATCGCCTCGCCGTGGCGCTCGTCATGATCGTGTTGCCCGCGGCGCTTGTGCTGAAGGAGCCCAATCTGGGCACGGCGACGATCATCCTCGCCGACGGATTCTCGCTTCTCTTTCTCGCCGGGCTTTCATGGTGGTGGATTTTGCCGGCGGTCGGCGGCGTGGTCGGCGCGGTGCCCGTCGCCTGGCATTTCCTCCATGATTACCAGAAGCAGCGGGTGTTGACGTTCCTGCATCCGCAAAACGATGCGCTTGGTGCCGGCTGGAATATCAGCCAGGCCGAGATTGCGATCGGTTCGGGCGGATTGACCGGGAAAGGCTTTTCGCACGGCACGCAAACGCGCCTGAACTTCCTTCCGGAGAAGAACACCGACTTCGCTTACACCGCGCTGGGCGAGGAGTTCGGATTTGCCGGCAGCGTGGCGCTGCTAGTGCTGTTCGCCATGGTGATGTATTTCGGTGTGCGCATCGCCACGCAGTCGCGAAGCCAGTTCGGCCGGCTCGTGGCCATGGGCATTACCCTCAATTTCTTTTTCTACATCATGATCAATGCGGCGATGGTGATGGGCCTGATCCCCGTAGTCGGCATTCCCATGCCGCTCATCTCCTACGGCGGCACCGCGATGCTGACGGTGATGTTCGGCTTCGGGCTGTTGATGAGCGTGTACGTCCACCGTCAGGTCGAAATGCCGCGAAGCTCGGGCGGGATTATTTGACGGGTTTTGCTTCTCCCGCGGAGCAACAACGTAGCGGGAGAGGTCAAAGTCATTCCCGCTATCGCGCTGATGTTTGTTGCTCTTGTCATCCTTGACGACAGGTAGTCCGCACCAGAAACGCGATCGCCCGAGGCGCGTCGCTCGAACAGGTTACACGAATTGGACGACCTCGGTCGCGTGACCATTATCGTGTGACTTTGCAAGTCATCAAAAATTCTATTCCGTCGCCAAAGACACAGCTGATCGCTTTTCGCCTTCCAGGCGAGTGAGGGTAGCGATGGAGTGGAGACCACATCGAGACCACGACGCAACAGGCAAATCCAACGCCTGCCCGGTCGCCCCCGTGTGCCACCTGAAAGGCGCGACCTCAGCGCACATCGTTCGTTGCTCGTTGATGATCAAGCGAGCCGCGCGGAGCAATGTCATCCACAAGGAGATCCATGATGAGCGACAGGTTTGAAGAAGAGTTGATGGAAGATCTGGGGTCGGAGCCCGAGGCGCGAAGCCAGGCGATGGATGGACTCGACGAACTCGACGAGGTGGACGAGATCGATGCGCTCGACGAACTCGACGAGGCGGATGAGCTCGAGGCGGTAGACGAATGGGACGAAATGGCCGAAGTCGATGCACTCGAGGCGGACGCCGCGGAGGACGAGTTCGAAGAAGCCATGACCGACGCGCTCGAAGCGGCGGACACGGACGAGTTCTTCGGCAAGATCGGCGGCTTCCTGAAAAAAATCGGCAGGGGCGTCGGCAAGGTGGCGCGCGTCGTTGCGCCAATCGCCAGCGCGATTCCCATTCCGCAGGCGCAGTTGATCGGACGCGCGGCGGGCCTCGTCGGGAATGTCCTGGCCGATGAAGGCGATGAGCTGGACGCGTTCGACGACCTCGCCGACTATGCGGAGGAAGAAGACGCCATCGACGCGCTTGCGCCTGCGATTGCAACAGTGGCCATCCGCGCCGGCCTGAAGGAGAAAACTGCGCAGCTGCCGCGCGCCCATCGTCGGCAGTTGGTCAAGACTGTCACCGCAGCGACGCGGCACCTTGTACGCAAGCATGGGCCCAAGGCGATCAACGCGGTGCCGGTCATTGCCGCCCAGGCCCATCGACTCGCTGCCCGCAAACGTTTGCCCACCAAGTACCTGCCGAAAGTGGTGTCCCGCACGGCCAAGGCCGCGGTGAAGTCTCCGCGTGTCCTGCGCAGCATGGTCAGTGCAGGGACGAAGATGCGGGCGGCCCATTTCGGACACCGACACCGCTCTCGCGGGTCGCGGCACGGCCTCGCATCTTATCGTTCCCGGAGCCGCGGCGGTATTGGCAGTGCGGGCGGCGGCCTCAGCCGGTCCTATCGCAGCGGAACCGGCGCGACGCCCTCCGTCTGCGCGAACTGCGGTACCAGCCGAAGCTGGCGCCTCAACGGACCGGTGCGCATAACCGTTGAGGGTGCCTGACGCAACGAAGCGGGAAAGGACGGGGCGCGACTGCTGTACAGAGCCAAAGCTGGTCGTTCCCCGTTTCCTTCCGGCCCTGGTCTATCGTCCTGTTCGCAACGGGATGTACGGTGCGATGCGAGAGAACGAGAACTCGATCATGACAGCGCAAGACGGCGTCCGGTCGTTCCTGCGGGATCGCGTGTTCGGGCTCGCCGCCCGAGCCAGGCGCCTGGCGCGCATCGACTACAACTCTGTCGGCATTCGCCCCCAGGATCTGCCCTACGTACCATCTCCGCAACACTTCGCCGCCGCCAACAAGAGATTGGCGTCTATCGACCGCGAGATCGCGCGCCGCCTGAAAGTGGTCGTGAACGCCTGGTCGCGTTCGTCACCGCAACGCGTGCTCGTCGACATCGCGCTTGTCGAACGCGAGATCGATCGGGCGCGCCGCGCATTCGGAATGTTCTTTGAAATATTCAGCCAGCGCGGCAGCAGCTACGCGCCGGTGCTGGCGGCCCATGATGTTGTCGCCGAGGATTGCTACAACGCCGTACGAAAGGCGGCGCCCCGACTGTTCGGACGCCAGGCGCTGGCGCCTGTCACCTATCTCGAGCACGGCTATTCGCCGGCGACGATGAGACGCGGCGTGGTGCTGAGCCGCCTGCTTGGCGAAGCCAACCCGTTCCCCGTCATTCGCATTCCCTGGGACCGCGACAATCCATGGCAATCGGTGTTCCTGCACGAATGCGCGCACAACCTGCAGGCGGATATGAGCGTCTGGCAGGAGAATCAGGCCGCATTGGCGAAGCGCGTGCTTTCGACCACGGGCGACCCCGTCCTGCGCGCGATTTATGGCCGGTGGCACAAGGAAATTTTCGCCGACCTGGCGGCGCTGCTCCTCGGCGGTCCCGCGGCTGCATGGGGAATGGCACAATTCCTCAATCACCCCGCGCCGCGCGCGCTCACCTATCGACAGGGGGCCCATCCGACCGGCTTCCTGCGCGTGCTCATACTGACCGAGATGCTGCGCCGCATGGGTTTTGCCGAGGACGCGCGCAAGCTCGAGAAGGTCTGGTGCAGCCTGTACAACCCGAAGCGCTTTCATCGCTTGCCGCACCGCCTCCTGCACGGCGCCGGGCGATTGATCCCGCACGTGGTGGACGAGGTCGCGTTCCAGACCCGACGCAATCTCGCGCACCGGGCACTCGCCGATGTCATTCCGTTCCGGCGCGACGATGAGGAAAGAATAAGAGCCGCCGCCCGTACGCTGGCGGAAGGCGGTTCACCAGACCCGGCTTTGCCGCCGAGACATCTTGTCAGCGCCGCCAGCTACGCCCTCCAAACGGGTCGCGTTTCTGCGCGCTCGCTTTCGACAAGAGTGGTTTCCCGACTGGTCGAACATCATCCGCCGGCGCCGAGAACTCTAACCGCCGCCCAGGCAGCACTTGCCGCTTAAACCCGGAACCAACAGGAAGAGGTAGGCCATGACGTTCCCCAACACCAGTTCCCCAGGAAGTTTCACAGGCGGTACAGCAGGTGTTGGCCCGTCCGGCCGCCCTCGCGCCCAATCGGGATCGGTGAGCCTCGCGCTCGACAATTTGCTGCGCAATCACCTGCGGGTTAATGATCCGCGCAACGCGAAACAAATTGCCGACGGCCTTCGCTCCTATTACTCAAATCATCCGCAGGCCATTGGCCTCGAGCAGGAGGTGATGGGGATTCCAAATCTGCCACCCGCCTTGCGCCCGATCGCTCCGACCGCTGCAACGCGCGGATCGTCGGATACCGAATTCGCCATCGCCAACGGCGACGTCGAAAAGGCGCTGCAGGATCTGTCGAGCAATCCGCTGACCAACGACATCACGCCCGAAATGAACGGCTGGGCCGATTCTTTGCGTGCCGCCATCGTGCAGGGTCACGCGGCGGCGCGCCAGGGGCTCGATCCGACGCAGCGGGACAAAGTCATCGCCGTCCGGCGCCAACTCGGCGAGTACGCGCGCATGGCCCGCTTCGTGGGCTCCCTCTCTCCCGGCATGACGCAGAACTTCCGCCGCCTCGGTCGTGCCCTCGACGAGACCGCCGCGGTGCTGCTCGTCATGCTGGGAGAGTCGCTCGCGAGCGTCGGTTTCGCGACAGGTTACTACCTGCTGCAGGTTCCGCTCCAGGAATTGCAGCAGCGGCGCGACGCAGTGATTTTCGCGCTGCGCAATTTCAACGGCGGCTCGCAGCAATCCTACAGCACGAACGACTGGCCGCGCGGCATCGACGCCTACCGACGCGTGTACACCTGGCTCGAGGAACAGGGGCAGGGAGACCTGCGTTCGCTGCTGCTCGAGAACGAGCTCGCCGGCACGATGGATGCGCTGATAACCCGCGCGCAGAACGGCACGGCCGACGGATTGCGCGCGTTGGGCGTGACGGCGCAGCTCGACATCGAGCGCTTCCGCCGGATGGTGATCGTGGCGCCGGGGGCGATGGCGCGAGACGATGGTCATTTTGACCGGTCGCCGCCGCTGGAGGCCTATCTGCAGGCGCTGGAGCTCTTTGCCGAGACTTTCCGGCCCGCCGGCGGGCTGCGGCTCCTGCGCATCGCGCGGCCGCCGATCCTTCTGTACGGTCTCTATTACACGAGCCAGATAGAGCAGGACAACGCGCTGTTCGATCTCATCGCCGTGCGCGGTACGCTCGCCACAATCTTCGATGGATTGTTTCCAAGCAACAGCGCCCGCGGCGTACAGCCGCAGGTCCTTTTGGACATGTTGCTGATGGAGCTCGATCGGGGCATCGATCTCCTGGCGCTCAGCGAGTTGCCGAAGGAGGGAGGCGGGCCAACCGAATGGCGCGCATTGGCCTTCTGGTCCATCGCGACCGTCATCTATCAGCTTTTGGTCAATAACCCGCAGGTCCTGGCAGCGAACCCGAACGCCACGACACCGCCTGCCATCAACCCGGCTAATGTCAGCGGCTCACCGTTCCACAAGATGTACAGCGATCCGGGCTTTCAGTGGTTTGGCAGCGATCTGTTCCGGATTTGGACAGACTACGACAACGCCACCCCCAACGTTCCCAGCCTTCACGGCGCGTTCAAGCGCCTCTTCGACATCAAGCTCACGCAGCTGCCGCCTTCGCTCAAGGAGAAGCAGCGCAAAGGGCTGGCGGAGGAATTTCGTGTACAGGCGAGTCTCGAAGAGCGATGGGAGGATCTGGTCCGCACCGTGGCGCCCGAAGCAGGCGACCAGCAATCCATCTTCATGCTGCTTCGCAAGGTGATCGAGCAAGCGGCGTACATGGTCCACATCCAGCACCTGCCGCACTACGCGCCGGCCCTGCCGCAGCAGTTCGAACAGACCCTTGATCAGATCGCGAGGAAAATCTGATGAGCACCGCACCCACGACTAGTGCCACCTATCCCGCCCTTGCCGGGCCTGTGCAGGCGATCAACGATCAAACCCTGGAGGCGCTGAAGGCGCTCGCGGAGTTCGACAGGCACGACTCCCGCGGCTCGCTCATTGCCACCTCCGCGGTCAACGCACTTCTGCTGAACGAAATCGTCGATCAGATGCAGAACCTCGGAACTCAGCTTGCCGGGATTGCGGCGGCCTACAGTCCACCGCCGCCGGCAACCACTGTTGCGGCCGGGCTCGCCCATGCTGCCGTTGCGCTGACGCATGCTCTGCAGCGGCCATTCGATGAATTTCAGGCCGAGATCACGCAAATACATGGGCGCTTGGACCATCATCAGGAACGAATGAACACGCTCGATAAGGCGATTGATTTGCAAGAGGTGCAAATAGGAAGGCTGCAATTGTTTCAGGATGCACTTCCATCGCAGTTGGAGCAGTTCAAATTGCGCCTTGATGGTCAGCAAACGCATCTGCAGTTGCTCGAGACTCGGGTCGGAGAACTGAGGGCGTTTCAGGCTGGGATCGTACCCCGCATAGAGCAACTCCAGGTAAGCGACAACCATCATCGCGCGCATCTTGAGCGCATTGACATCCAGGTGGGCGAATTGAAGTCGGACCTGAACAAGATGGTGACGGTCCTGGACAGTCTCCAGTTGCGCGATGTCAGCCATGAAGAACGTACGAAAGTACTCCAGGGGGCGCTCGAGTCGCTCGAGATTCGTACGGGGGAGTTGCAAGCCGACCGGGAACGGATGGCCGGGCGACTGGATCTCCTCCAGCAGCGGGATGCGGCCACGGTTCGTCAGCTGCTGCGCCTGTACGGCATGATCGCCGAGCTCGAAGGTGAAGTCGAGGATTGGGAAACTGCCGTACAGGAACTGCAGCGTCACGGCGAAGAGGTCGGAATCGAGGTCGTGATCGTGGAGGCGGAGCCCAAAGCCCGGAAAGAGAAGACCCACAGACCCCGGCGAAAGCCACACGAGAGAAAGAGGTAGCGTTCGCGCACAACGGACATTCGCGGCCAACCCGGTAACGCATTTGCATTAGGAGCACCCGATGAGCATCCAGCAAACAGAAACAATTCAGCGGCTCTGGGATCGTTTCCTCCGCGACCAGCTTGCCCACGTTCCTTTGGAGGAGCGACGGGCGTACACACAACAGTTCGAGGAACGCCTCGCCGAATTGGTGGAAAAGGACGCCGGAACGCGCTCGGGGGGCGAGGGATTTCTCGATCTCATCGGCGTCGGCCCGAAGGGGCGCGTGGGTTTCGAGGAGATCGCTTACCCCTATCTGAAGGCGGACTTCGACGACAATTTCGTCGCGAGCCAGCTCCATGCGGCGGCCGAACTGTACTTCATCTATCAGTACGAACGTTCGAAGGTGTTCCAGGTCGCCAACATCCTCCTGCGGCTGTTCCATTCGGGCAGCATCAAGCTGACGCGCGGTCCCGGGGCGAACAGTCTCTATCTGCTGGAGAAGTGGCAGCCGCAGCGATATTCGCTCCGCCACAGGGACGCCGCCTATCGCCGCGCGTTCAACTACGGCGTGGTGTCGTCGGGTTCGACGCGAACGGTGGTGAATGTCAATTTTCACCGGCAACTCGTCGGCTTCATGGACTCCGTGGCGCAATTCCTGAGGGATATGCGCATCGGCGACGTAATTCGCGGGAGCCAGGAGCTGGAGCACCGCGCCTTTGGCAGCGTCGCCACCGTGCAGCGTCTCGGAGTCGATCTCCGTTACGCACTCAATCGCGCGACCTACGGCAACATTTATGCGCTGTCCGTCGAGACGGGCCACTATCTGAAACAGGTGCTCGAACTCCTCGACGCGCCGGACATCAAGAAAGCGTTCGACGCGAACACCAAATGGAACGTGGTCGAGACCGTGTCGCAGCGCTACCTCGGCAGCATGGCCGAGATCTCGCAGCGCGCGAAGATGGCAGAGAGCGGACGCCGTGTTCTGCTGTTCGTCGCCGATCACGACTTCAAGACAGGGATGGATCCGTCGCTGTTCGAAGCGGAAATGGGTCAGATCGGCCCGCACGCCGAAGCCTGGCTCGCTGCTTACCGCATGACGCGTGAGGGCCGCGGGTTCGTGAACAGATCGTCGGCCGCGCCGTCGTCTCTGGACAGCATTTTCGGGATACGCAGTCGCCGTACATCAGCACCAGCCTATGCTGACCTTTGAGGCGGGGCGGGCGCATGTTGGCCTGGGGCGCTTCGTCCGACCTGTCGGTAGAGATCAGCCAGCGGCGCTGGCGGTGCGTCGTCGATCCGTACCTTTGTCTCTCTCCGGACGGAGCGGCGTTCGTCCACGGCCTGGCGGCACAGGCCGAGGTCTGGCTCGGTTCCGAGTTCCTCAATGTTCTCGACAGCTGGACGTTGTACGACCGCGAGCCTGAACTCCTGCTCACTTCGAGCCAGCGCCAACGCGTCAGCCCCCCTGATCTGGAGAACCTCAGGCAGGCCCTGCAGCTGTGGTTGAGGCTTCGCGACGATTCCGGCCTGGGCGGGGCACGATTGTGCTGGGTCCGCGACGCCGTGCGGGAAAGCCGGCTGCCCGACGGTATGGACGAGACGATTGTACAGCGCTGGGAAGCGATGGCGGAATCCCTCGACGAGCGCCTGTCGGCGTCGACCGAATCAAGCGGGCCGGTGATAGCGGCCATGCGCGATGCCGCGGCGCTTGCCGGGCTGCTTCCCGGCGCGTTTCTCCTTACGCTGCGCGATCCACAAGATCCCGCGGGTACGCCGTCGTCGTGCAGGCATTTCGAAGCGTGGCGATTGCCCTGCCGAAAACTCGACTGCCGCGACGATCTCGTCGTGCTGGAGCGATGCGCGATCCTCCACACCATCGTGCAGGCCGGCCTCGCCGGTTTCCTGTGGAGCGGTGTGCGCATCGCCGTCGTACATGTCGACGTCCCGGGACGGGCCTGCCTGAACGTGGTGGCGCCGGATCCGGCTTCGTCCGGCGAGGAGATGGACTACGTCGCCGGCACGGCCCCGCGCAAGGTGCGGGGCGTATGGGAGGATGCGCGCGTGTTCTGGTACGACCTGGCCGTGGAGGATTGAGATGTCGGGACGCGATGCCGCGCGACTGCGGTTGAACACGACCAGACTCGTGATGCAGGGCATGCAGGGACAGATCGCACATCCCGTCGGCCGCGAAAATCCGTATCGCATCGGCCAGGACGGCGTACCCCGCGTCCTTCCGGGCACCGGAGGCATCACGATCAACTGCAGAATCGGCGATCCGTGTGTCGGACTCGCGGCGGATCATGTCGAGCCCGGCGCAGCGCTGCACAACAACGGGCAGGAAATCATCGGCGCGCGGAATGGCCCGAACAGGGCATTGATCACGAGCGCCTGCGTTGGAAACTGCGCACGCGTCGCCAGCGGCCCCGTAAAGGGCGCCGTCGGACTGGTTACCGGCAAACACGGCGGCGTCGATCATCTCCTGGTCGACTTCGACACCAGAACGTTGTGCCGGCTGAACATCGGCGACAGGATCCAGATCTATACCTACGGTCTTGGCCTGCAACTGCTGGACTTTCCTCAGATTGCCGTGACGAACTGCGCACCTGGCCTGTTGCGCCGCTGGAGCCCCGTGCCACGCGGCAGGGTGCTCGAAGTAAGGGTAACGCACATTCTTCCCGCTGCGATCATGGGCTCCGGTCTGGGCAAGAACAGTGTCCTGCGCGGCGACATCGATATCCAGTTGTTCGACGCACCGACGCGGCGGCGGTATGGCCTGGAGACACTCCGGTTCGGCGACCTTGTCGCGGTCACCGACAGCGATACGCGCTACGGTGCGGCATGGCGCAGCGGGCGGATGACCATCGGCGTAGTTGTACACAGCGACAGCACGGTCGCGGCCCATGGCCCGGGAATGACGGCGTTGCTGACCGGACCGACGTCCTCGTTCCGCCCGATCCGCGATGCCAGAGCGAACATCGCTTTCCTGTACCGGCGGCGCGCATATATCCCACCGCGGGCCAACCGGCCGCTCGCGGGCTCCCTGAGGTCGACTCCGCTGCTGGGACGCGCAGCGCAACCCGTTCTTGCGTAACCTGCCCTCGGAAGGGTTTGGCGGAACGCGAACGGCTACGGCCCTTGCCTGGCGCCAGGATCGTCCCGGTCGACGACCTCCACCGCTTCCTTGAGGAGCGCGGCACAGCGGAACACCATGGCGGCGCGACTTTCCACACCGAGCTTGAGAAAGATGCGGCGCAAATAGGTAGCAACGGTCCACTCGCTGATGCGCAAGCGGTGTGCAATGACCTTGTTCGCGTGGCCCTTCGCGACCAATACAGCAATTTCGAGCTCGCGGCCGGTGAGACGCACGGCGAGGCCTTCCGAACCTGCCGCCTGGTCGGTGTTGTCCGCGCCGCCGGTATCGATCACGGCCAGTCTTTGACCGGCGAGGTCGAACCGGCAAAGCTCACCCGTCTCCGCCGACCGGGACATCTCGGGTATCAGAACCACCGAGAAGTGGCGCTTCCCCAGCAGGATGCGACCGACCTCCCTGTCGCCTGAACCCGACGTAGCTCGTCCCTGCGATCGCATCGTCGGTAGCCGCTCTCTCTACCACGATCGAAGTCTCAGCCATCAGTGACGCGCTTATAAGGTTTCCCACCTGTAGCAGCGATCATCACAGGATCGCGCGCGAAGCCCCAACCTGAGTACAAGGAAACCCGGCGACCGAAAATAGCACCGCCGGCACGCCGATACAACTTCCCAACGCATGAATTCGGATCACTGATTCGTGCTTTGCTACAGCGGAGGAGTTTTCACTGCACGTGATCAACGTCACGCTTTCCATGCAACGGAATCATGACTACGTGTGCACGGCACGCAGGGCCATGTCGCAAACGTGACAAACTTGCGTCAGATCACCGCTTCGGCAAGCCGGAAATGCCGACCGCGGCGCGCAGATCGGCGGCCTTCACCAGCTTTCCGTCGCGCATGACAAGCTCCACCTGCCTGAGATCGCCGATGTTCCTCTGCGGGTCGCCGTCGATCAGCGCAAGCTCCGCGAGCTTTCCTTGCGCAATCGAGCCCGTCTCTTTCGCAAGGCCGTAAACCTTCGCCGGGTTGATCGTGGCAGTTGCAAGCGCCTGTTCCGGCGTTAGCCCCGCCTGTACGTAGAGCTCCAGCTCGTGGACGAGCTCGATGCCGAGGCCGTCGGTGCCTGCGAGTATGGTGACATGCCGCTTTTCGAGTTCCGGCACGAGGGCCTGCACTTTGGCGAAGCTCGCGCGCATGCGTTCGCGCGGCATGTCGGCCGTCGGGGCGAGCGCGCTCTGGCGCAGGCCGCGCACGAGCTGCGGCGGCAGGGTGTCGGCATAGGCGAGGTAGGACGGCGGAATTTCGCCCGTCTCCGGCACGAGCGAGCTTTCCAGAACGACCAGCGTCGGATCGACTTCGATGTGCCGGCGCGCCAGCTCGTCGAGATAGGCGGTCATCGCCTTCGAATGCAGATCGACGTCCGCGGCGTATTTGCCGATGCCGGCGATGCGCGCGACGGTGTTCGATTTCTGTACGACATCGTCCGGCATCGCCTGCATCATGACGAAGTTCATGTGGGTGATTTCGTCGTAGCCGTCGCGCACGGCCTGAAGCGGACGCATGCCGTGCGGGATGTGGCCGTGCACGTGCAGCCCGAGCCGGTGCGCGAGCGCCGCCATCGGCTTCACCCAGGCGGGATCCATCGAGCCGTAGATCTTGATCGCGAAATAGCCATCCTTCTTCGCGCGGCGGACCTGGGCAAGGGCTTCGTCGAGATTGTGAACGGTCACCCCGACCTGCGCCGCATATGGGCCGGCGCCGTCGATGAGGAGGGACGGCACGATGCGCTGGCCGAGAAGCACGCCGTCGTCGATGCGCTTTTTGCGCGCCATCGATGTCTCGGGAATGTTGCCCGGGTCGCGCACCGAGGTGATGCCCTGGGCGAGGAGCAACGGCCCGGTGGAGTCGTCGCCGTAATGCTGGTGATTGTCCCACAGACCGGGAATGAGCGTCTTGCCGCTGCCGTCGATCGTCTGCGCGGTCGCAGGCAATGGCGGTAGCGCGCCGTGCCCGATGTACGCAATGCGGCCATCCGCAACTTCGACCGTCATATCGTCGCGAAAAACCTGCGCATCCGAGTCGTACAGCTTGACGTGCTGGAACACGACCGGGCCGGCCGGCGTCCTGGCGATTGCGGCCACGAGCGCAGGCGCGCGTTTGGCAAGCGCCTCATCCTGGGCCTTGG
>Ga0209579_10002598_pt1 | contig 13618 bp, 11 predicted proteins | sample Coa_R1_2_FD_187152 | JGI IMG/M metagenome (GOLD analysis project Ga0209579, IMG submission 187152) | Surface soil microbial communities from Centralia Pennsylvania, which are recovering from an underground coalmine fire - Coalmine... | ecosystem: Environmental > Terrestrial > Soil >... | reverse complement strand
GATGACGGCGGCCATGCAGCCGCCGACGACGCCGGCGAAATAGAGCTTGCGGCGCGACAGCGCGGATGGAGCGGGGTCAGGCTGCATGGGGCTCTCCATTCGCGGTTCTTTTGGCGCGACCCCGGTCGTGCAGGATGCTGAAGACGACCGGAACGAACAGCAGCGTCGCGGCGGTCGCCCAGATCAAGCCGCCGACCACGGCACGGCCAAGCGGCGCGTTCTGCTCGCCGCCTTCGCCCAAGCCCAGCGCCATCGGCGCCATGCCGATGATCATGGCCAGCGCCGTCATCAGCACCGGGCGAAAGCGCACGAAGCCCGCCTCGATCGCGGCGGCGACGGGTTCGGCGCCTTTCTCGAGCTGCTCGCGGGCGAAGCTGACGACCAGCACGCTGTTGGCGGTGGCGACGCCCATGCACATGATGGCGCCGGTCAGCGCCGGCACCGACAGCGTCGTGTGCGTCGAGAACAGCGTCCACACGATGCCGGCGAGCGCCGCGGGCAGCGCCGTGATGATCACGAACGGATCGCCCCAGGACTGGAAATTGACCACGATCAACAGATAGATCAGGACGATGGCGCCAAGGAGCCCGAACAGCAGGCCGAAGAACGCACTGTTCATGGTCCTGACCTGACCAAGCAGAGTGGCTTGCACGCCCTTCGGGGCATCCGCTGCCGCGTCGGTGACGATCTTCTGAACATCGGCGGCGACGGCGCCGAGATCGCGGTCCTGCGTGGTGCCGTAGATCTGGACCATGGGCATGATGTTGTACTGCGAATAGACGGCGGGCACGCTCACCCGCGTGATGTCGGCGATCGCGCTGAGCGTTTGCGGCGGCGCGCCGGGCGCGGTGATGGCCAGATTTTGCAGCGCGCTGAGCGAATCGATCTGATATTGCGGCGTCTGCATCACGATGGCGTAGTTGACGCCGTTTTCGGGGTTGAGCCAGTAGGTCGGCGCGACCTGGCTCGAGCCGGCGAGATTGACCACCATGCTGTTGGTGACGTCGCGCTCGTTGATGCCGACATATTGCGCGCGGGTGCGGTCGACATCGACGTCGAAAGCCGGGCCGTTGAGCGCCTGCTGAATGCGGGCGTCGGCGAGGCCTGGAACATGGCGCAGCCGGCGCAGCAGGTTTTGCGCATAGGCGTAATCGGCATTGAGATCCGGGCCGCGCACTTGCAGATCGATCGGCGCCGGTGCGCCGAAATTCAGGATCTGGCTGATGATGTCGGCGGGCAGGAACGAGAAGGTGACGCCGGGAAAGCGCGCCGGCAGTTCCTCGCGCAATTGCCGCACGTAGTCCGCGGTCGGCCGGTGGTCTTCGTTGAGCTTGATCTGAACGTCGCCGTCCTGGGTGCCGATGGTGCCTGAATTGTTGTATGTCATGTTGATGCCGCTGGTCGGCGCGCCGACATTGTCGACCAGGGTGGCAAGCTCTTGCCGCGGAATGATCTGGCGGATCGCCTTCTGGATTTCGGCGAATTGCTGCGCGGTTTCTTCGATGCGGGTGCCGACGCGCACCCGCCCGTGCATCAGGATCGTTCCGGCATCAACCGTCGGGAAGAAATCGCGGCCGAGATAGGGGGTCAGCGCAAACGAGCCGATCACGACGGCAAAAAAGCCGCTCACGAAGGCGAGACGCTGGCGCATGGCGAGCATCAGAAGCTCGCGATAGCCGAGCCGGAACCGCTCGAAGGCGCGCTCGAAGCTGCGCTGTATGCGGACCAATGGATTGCGCGACGGCGGCAGCGGGCCGTCGAGCCCATGCATGTCGGTATGCGGCGCGTGCGCCCGCAACAGGTAGTTCGCCATGGTCGGCACCAGGGTGCGCGACAGGATGAACGAACAAATCATCGCCGCCATCACCGCTTCGGCCATCGGCACGAACAGAAAGCGCGCCACGCCCGGCAAGAAGAACATCGGCACGAACACGATGCAGATGCACAACAGCGAGACGAAGGCCGGCGTCACGATCTGCGCGGCGCCGTCGAGAATGGCGGTCTCGACCGGTTTGCCCTGCTCGAGATGGTAGTTGATGTTCTCGATCGTCACGGTGGCGTCGTCGACCAGGATGCCGACGGCCAGCGCCAGCCCGCCGAGCGTCATGATGTTGAGCGTCTCGCCCAGCGCCGAGAGGGTGGCGATCGAGCCGAGCACCGAGAGCGGGATCGAGGTGGCGATGATCAGCGTCGAGCGCCAGCTGCCGAGAAAGATCAGGATCATCAGGCTGGTCAGCGCCGCCGCAATGACGCCTTCGCGGACGACGCCGCTCACCGCGGCCTTGATGAAGACCGATTGATCGCCGATCTGCGCGATCTTCAGATTGGCCGGCAAGATGTCCTTGATCTCGGCAAGCTTCTGCTTGATGCCGTCGATGATCGCCAAGGTCGAGACCGCGCCGTTCTTGAGCACCACCATCAGCACCGAGCGGTTGCCCTCGACGTGAACGATATTGGTTTGCGGCGGGTTGCCGTCGCGCACATGCGCGACATCGTGGATGTAGACGATGGCGCCGTTGACGGCCTTGATCGGCAGGTCGCCGAGCTCGGCGATCACCGAGGGCGCGTTGTTGAGCATGATCGCGTATTCGAACGAGCCGATCTTCTGCGTCCCGGCCGGCGTGATCAGGTTCTGCGCGGCAAGCGCGTTGGCGACATCCTGGCCGGACAACCCGCGCGCCTGCATCGCCTGCGCGTCGAGATCGATCTGCACCTGGCGCAGCTTGCCGCCGTAGGGCAGGGGAATGGCGGCGCCCGGCACGGTGACGAGCGGCGTGCGCACCGTGGTCAGCCCGAGGTCGGCCAATGTCTGCTCGGAGAGACCCGAGCCGGACAGCGCCAGCTGGATGATCGGCACCGTCGAGGCGTTGTAGTTGAGAATGAGCGGCGGCGTGGTGCTCGCCGGCATCTGCTTGAGCTGCGTCTGCGAGATCGCCGTGATCTGCGCATTGGCGAGCCGGATGTCGGCGCCCGGCTGGAAGAACACCTTGATAATGCCGAGCCCGTTGTAGGACGTGGCCTCGATGTGCTCGATGTCGTTGACGGTGGTCGTCAGCGCGCGCTGCGACTGGGTGGTGATGCGCCCCGCCATCTGCTCCGGCATCAGGCCGGTGTATTGCCAGACGATGGCGACCACCGGAATGCGGATGTCGGGAAAGATATCGACCGGCGTGCGCAACGCCGCCAGCGGCCCGATGATCAGAATGACCAGCGCGAGCACGACGAACGTGTAAGGACGTCGGAGCGCGATGCGGACGAGCGCAATCATCCGGAAAAACTTCCCCTGTCACCCGTTGCTCGCGCAGCCAACTCGCCGGAACTGTGGCATGCGCAGTGCAAGCCATGGATGCCGATTCCCAGCAAGAAACGGTGAGGTTTCACCGCGCGATAACGAGCCCGTCGAACAACTCTTATGGGCTTATTGCCACGGACGGCAAGGCGCAAACCGTCGCTGAAGCGGTCGGTGTGTTTACGCGGCGTTTATGCGCGTTGCCGCCGCTCTCCGATTTTTCGAGGAAAACCGGTAAGCGAACGTTGTGGGGAAGTGAATTGGCGGGTTGCGTTGCTGTTCGGGCAACGCGGCATTGCAGAAAAAAGGTGCGGCCGGCTCTTGGGGGAGAGTAGGGCACCATGGGAAATATCATATACTTGGCTATGATCGCTGCCACGCTCCTCGGATATTCCCACGGAGGGTAGGCAGTCAACTCGATCCCATTCTTCTCGCACTTCGGCATGGGCGTAACGAGCTGCACTGCGCTCGTCGCGCCAATTGTTAGTTGCAACTAAGCCCTTTGTGTCGAGATCACCGTATTCGCGCATCCATGTCGCCCACGTATGTCTGAACGTATGTCAGATAGTCGCGCGGCAATTGCCAAGCCAAATAATGGGTCGATTAAATAGCTGGCGGAGGATTATTAAGAAAAAACCCCGCAAATTGCGGGCTTAGTAAATCTCAAAAATGTCGGCGGCCATCTCAGGCTCGCGCCGGAGACAAAATTCAAAATCGCCAGGGTATAGATACTGCGCGGGTCAATCATCCGAGCGAAGCTCAAACGGTGCCTTTCCCCGCGCGGCGTCTTCTCTTGGCGAGACGAGAAACTCATTGTGATAGTGATGTCGCCGCCTCTTCTCAGGAAATTTGCCAGATTCGTTTCCAATCATTAAATCCTTGCCAAATTGCAACTGCGCTCCTTGGACCCTAATCGCGACGCGAGGCATCTCCGCTTTGGGCCTTTGTGTAGGCCAATGGTTAAATGGTGGCAGATTGTCGAACTGTAATCCACTCTTCAGCGCATTCAGTTCCTCCTGGTCCAGGTCTTTTATCGCCGCTTCCAACTCAAGTCTCGCGATCTTAAGCTGCTCCTCCAATTGCGCCTTGCTCAGGCTTGTCGCCATGTTGTCTAGTCTCTCGATTCTTCGAAGTGCGCGGCGAAGCTTTCCAGGTGTCTTCAGTCTTTTCTCAAGTCGGACCACTTGTTGTGGGTTTGCTCCGGATTCTTTGATAAAAGCGCCACACACGTCATGTCCGAACGACTTCGCCTGACTGCACGCCAACTCCGCGCTGTCGATGAGGCCCTTGTAACCCGAGGCTACAGTATAGACCGAAAGCAGTACCGCGCCGGTTACCTTTATCTTTCCCCAAAGCGTTCCCTCGATGAGTTCAACGCTGATAGAAACCGGGTGATTATAAATCCGCGTTGCCGCGTCCCTGGTAATCTTGTCAGTAGCTTTTCCCAGTTCATTCAGGCGCTCTGCCGAGACGTAAAACGGGCGTAGGTGAATGTAGACTTCGGCTAATTGGGCCATCTTATCGCCTCGGAAAACGGACTTTGCCGAAGAAGAGAGGCCACGCGCGCCTCAATCATTCAAGCCATCGTCTTTGTTTCATACTTTGCAATCACTTGATCGCGGTCAGCGAACCTAATGAGAGCCCATAGTAAGGCTAATCCACCGGCGACGATGAATGTTGCAATCGTCAAGAGCCAATACATCCCGAGCAGCACGGCTAGATCGCGTCCAACAAAGCCGGCTGTAATGGCCTTATTAATCTCAGCAGCCGATAGCGTAAAAAACAATAACCAAGAAATTAGCATGACGGCCCAAAGAAGGCCGGGACGGCTAATCGCGATTAGTTTAGTTATTTTTACGCTGCCAATTGATATGACGAGGCCTACGGCGAGAAAAAACACGATCCCCTCAGATGGACCATCAGTAATAATGGGCATTACCAAGAAGAACCACATTATGGACAGCACGGTCAGCATCGCGTGCCCGGAAACGATGTAATCAGAAAGTCGTGATCGTGATGCAGTGTCTAATGGAGAGGAATGGGTGTCCAAAACGCCTGTTGAAGTTGTCGGCTCAACGGACTGCTTTTTCCGGAAGAGAACGTCGTAGAGATAAGTAGCGGCGACACTCACTGCGAAGCCCATAATGATGGTCGTGAACCACCATTCTGGAGACAGCAGTTGGTTTAAAATCGCCCTCATTTTTCCGCCTTAGCCGCAGCGAGTCGGAAACTTAAAAGCCGTTTGGCCTGCCAGGGCTGGCGGCTTTGTCTGTTTTTAAAGCGAATCACCGCAAGTGGGAGCCGAGTCGCATCTCCGGCACAAGCCTATTCGAAGTTGTCCACAGGCGGTTGTTTGCCTTAGCTGTTGTGGAAATTGTGGCGATGAGTCGCCAACCTGTAGCGAACAAATTCCCGGATTTTTCCCACCCTTTGCATCATTTTCGCGCTTCGTTCCGCTGCGAGCCGTCATCAACGACCAAGAAAGACCCAATGATCTCGCGATTTTCTCGATGTAAAAAAGGTGCGGCCGGCTCTTGGGGGAGAGCCGGCCGCGCGCGAACCCGGTCTGGGGACGGGGAGGGGTGGGGACGTGACCGAGCTCGCGTAGCTCCTGTGTTCGTTTCGCAATCAGTGCGCGGTGGCGGTGAGCGGCACCGGGCGCGGTTCGCCGAGCGCGACCCAGACGTTCGGATCGGACTGCGACTGGCGTTTGACGAAGCGGTAACCGGTGTCCGACCACAGCACGATGTCGTCGGTCTGGTTGTCGAGGACGTACTCGCCCTTGTCGCTTTTGACCGTGAGCACGGCGTGACCGTCGTTGTTCTTGTCGCGCACCACGGTGATCAGCAGCGCCTCGCGCGGCCAGCCGGCCTGCATCAGCATCTTGCGCTTCTGCAGGACGTAGTCTTCGCAGTCGCCGTAACCGTCATCGGGATAGTTCCAGCGTTCGACGACGCCCCAATGATCCATGTCGGTCATCGGCTTGACGTTGGTGTTGACCCAGCGGTTGATCCGCACCAGGTCCTTCCAGGCCTGGCCCGACAGAACAACGTCGCGCGGCGCCGACGGTTTCGTCTTGCATTCCGGATCGTATTCGATGCAAAACTCGACCCAGCCGATCGGCGCACGTGTGGCCTCGCCGACCGAGATGAACAGCGGACGCTCTTGTCCCCGTTCTTGCCCCCGTTCTTGCGCGGTGCTGGTTTTTTCCGTAGCGATCAGGGTAGCGGCGACGAAGATCGCGACCGCACTCCGCCGCAGAATTGTTTTTGTACGCGAACGCATGTGACCCCATCCCGTCTCAACGGGGACACGTTTCGCACAAAGTTTTTGCGGCGCCGCTAAGTTGAATCGTTCAATTTGAAGTAAAATCGGTTCAATAGACTGCAAAAGTCATGGGATTATTGCGAGGAATATTGTATAAAATTTGAACTATTCTATTTTGATTCAAATTGTATCTATCGCGGCGCTGTGGTGCTGCGCGCAGGTTTGTCAATGCGCAAGCGGCCTCGCAAGCGCGGCGGCATTTGCGGTTGGCGGGCTGTAGAGCTGGGAAAAACGTGCGGAACGGCTGTCGCGCAAGGCGCGGCAAAGCCGACAATTGTCGCGGCGGTTTTTACCCGCCGGTGACGTTGTCTTCCAGAAAGTCCGGATGCTGCAGGCGGGTGAACTCGATAGCGAAGCCGTCCTCGAGGTGGCGCACGACGCGCCCCTGTATGGTGCCGAGGGTGACCAACGCGCCGATTTGCGGCCGCTGGTCGCTGGCGATACCGGCGCCCGATTGCGAGACGTCGATGATGCGGCAGGTGAGGTTGACGCCGTTGGGCATGATCAGGCGGCCGACCGGATTGCGCGGCACGATACGGCCGTGGCGGCGGTCTTCCGGCAGGCCGAGGATGTTGCGATTGGCGAGCCAGGTGAGCTGGGCGGCGAGCTTGTCGCGTTTGCGCGCGGTCGCCCCGATGGTCATCGCAAAGCCGTTCTGGAAAATGCGCGCGACGCGGCCCTCGAGCCGGCCCAAATGGTCGACATAGGCGATGATGCGTTCGCCCTGCGCGGCGGTGACCGGCGCGATCAGCGCCATGCCGCCCGGCGACATGTTGACGACCTGGCAGGGAAACTCGCGGCGGTCGGCCAGCATGTAGCGGCCGAGCAGGTTGACATTGACGCGCTGGTGACGGCGGCGGTCCTGGCTCAGCGCCCGCAAGCTCGCCTTTCGTTCGACCAAAGCCATGCGATCACACGCCTGCCACCCTTCCGGGCAAACCTAGGCGCGCGATGTTAACACCTCGTTAGCCGCCATCCGTAAGCGTTTGTCATAATTGCGGTGCGCCGGACGAGCGCTCGGCCGGAAAGCTTAAGAGCGTCCGCCTTGGTGGACGACGAGACCGCGCCGCGGCGCCATGAAGCGCGGTAGCAGGCGGGTCTTGGCCACTGCGCCGACGTGGCGGCGGCTGCCCAGCGTCAGCGCCCCGATCGGATTCGCTCCCAGCCACGCCGGCGCCTTGAGCGGCGCCAGTATGCCGATGGTGCGCGCCAGCCGTGGCCGGCGCATGCCGAGCGGCAGTAGCAGAAGCTCGAGCTCGACCGGTTCACCCGCCGCAGAATGCGCGGTCACGCCGGCAACGGTGCCGACGCTTTCGTCGGTCGAGATGGCGAGCAGATCCGCGATCGGATCGCGGCTGCCAAGGTCCCAGAGATCGACGAAGGATTCGCCTTTGAGCTCGCGGCCGAACAGCGCGCAAACCCTGGTGCCGGCGAGCCGGAACGCGTGGCTGTCGGTGCCATCCAGTTCGAGGATGAAGGTATCGCTCAAGGCCGTGCGTATGGCACCCGGCTCGATGTCGGTACGCTCCGGCGCCAGGCGCTGGCCGCGCCGTTCTTCCCAGTAAGCGTAAAGCTCCCGGCTTGCCGCGTGTTTCATGACGCCCGCTCCTGCATTCCGGCCGCCCGGCTGTCCCTGAACGGGACAGCTTTTGCTTCGTGCGGCTGTTTGCTGGAGTGCTGAGCAGGCGGCGTGCCGGAGCGGTGTGCCGGCGGCAGGCGGCGGCGCTGACGCAAAATTAATCTTAACGAAACGTTGACGTTGGCTGCCCCGATGCGGCCGCCTAGGGTCCGCTCACGAAAACGTCAATCGGACGCTGCCCCACGATCCCGGGCGGCGTTCATCACATAGAGGGAGGCGAGTTTTTGCGGGCGACGGCGCGGCACAGGTTGCCGCGATAAGATTGAGGGAACAACCCGAAATCATGGGCGTCGACGCAGAAATCCGCTTACAGGGTGCAAAGGGGAGGGCCAAAAACCCTCCCTTTTGTTTTATGCCGCGCTGCGCGCTTGCCGGAGCCGCCGCTACGGCCTATCTCGACAACGCGCAGGTATCCGCCCGGTGACACAACGCCACGAGCCGATCTTCAACGTGCCGCCGGTCGTGGTCGCGACGGTCGTCGTGCTGCTGCTCGTTCATGCGCTGCGCATGTGGGTCTTCACCGACGCGCAGGACACCCAATTTCTGCTGACCTTTGCGTTCATTCCGGCGCGCTATGGCGGAAATCTTCCGGCTGGCGCATTCCCCGGCGGGTTTGGCGCCGATCTGTGGACTTTCTTCACCTACGCTTTCATCCACGCCGATCTGTTGCATATCGGTCTCAATCTGGCATGGCTGTTGCCGTTTGGCACAGCGCTGGCGCGCCGCTTCGGGGCGCTACGCTATACCGCCTTCATGCTGGTGACATCGGCAGCCGGCGCGCTGGCTTATCTGGTCAGCAATCCCGGACAGATGGCGCCGATGATCGGCGCGTCGGCGGCGATTTCAGGCGCCATGGCGGCGGCGATGCGCTTTGTTTTCCAGCAGGGCGGCATGCTCGGTCTATCGGGCGAAGCCGATGCTCATCGTGTGCCGGCGCGGCCGCTGTTGGCGACGCTGACCGACGTCCGCTTCCTGATGTTCCTCGTGGTCTGGCTCGGGCTGAACATGCTGTTCGGGCTCGGTACCGTCTCGATCGGCGGCGAGGACGGACAGGCCATCGCCTGGCAGGCGCATATCGGCGGTTTTTTTGCCGGCTTGATCCTGTTCAACGCTTTCGATCCGGCTGTTCCGCAAGCGGAACCGAACACCACCGAACCGAGCGGCTAGCGACTCATTTTCCTCCCGCGCTGCACCACGTGAAGTGCGCTGCAACACTTGCATTTGTGATGCCGTGGAACCCGGTGGCGGTGTAAAACATTATAACTAGCACCTTCATCGTGCCGCCCCGCCGCAGCGAGCCTGCACGGTGAAGCATAGGGAGGCTATGATGACAGTCAGCATCATCCTCGCCGGCAAAGGCCGCGAGGTCGTCACCATCGAACCCAACGCCACTCTTGCCGCCGCCGTTGCTTTGCTCGCCGAAAAGCGCATCGGCGCGCTGCTCATTCTCGGCGCCGAGCGCCGCATCATCGGCATCCTCTCCGAACGCGACATTGTGCGGGCGCTCGCCGAGCGCGGCGCGGCGGCGCTCGACGAGCCGGTGAGCGGCGCCATGACCCGCAAAGTCTCCACCTGTCACGAGCGCGAAACGATCGCTTCCATCATGGAGCGCATGACCGCGGGCAAATTCCGCCATGTCCCTGTCGTCGACCAGGGCCGGCTGACAGGCGTCGTGTCGATCGGCGACGTGGTCAAGCACCGCTTGCAGGAGATGGAGCGCGACTCGGCGGCGATGCGCGACTACATTTTGACCGCGTAAACGACGTCGCGAACCTGCATTCCGCATCGGCCGCTGCCGGGCTATAGTGTCGAGGGCGACTGAAGACCGGTAGAGGCAGCCATGCGGTGCTTGGCCGTTCTGTTTGCCGTGACGGCGGTTGCGGGCTTCGCCGGCGCGGCGTCCGCCGGCGGAAAAATCCGTTTGGCGCAATCCTCGACCACGACAAATTGCATGATGACTTGCAATGCGCAGGCGGCGACGTGCCAAGCCGCCTGTTTCGTGCCGCCGGCGTCGGCGGTGGGTTCGACAACGTCGACGATCGCCCAGGCCCAGAGCCCAGGTTCTAATCCGACGGCGAACACGTCGTGCGTCATGAACTGCACGACGACGCAGCTTACCTGTCAGACCGTCTGTTCTCGTAGTGCTTCCCAGGGGTTACAGCTAACACCTCAGGCTGCACCTCCTGTCGGTCAATAGTCCAAATCGCCCATTATTGAGGTTTTGTGGTACGTCTGTGGTGATGGCGTCTGCAATCTGAAAAATATTTCTCCGTGGAAATCAGTTGATTACAGTGAATGCCATGACCCTGCGTCATGGACTGCACGACGATGCAGCTCATCTGTCAGGCGATCTGCTTCCGAATATCGCCATCGCGGTGATCGGCCTCGGCATGAAATTGCCGCGATTAAGAACGAGAAAACGGCATGTCTGGGTGGGGTCTAAAATCATTTCGGAGCTGGTGGCTGTTGGCGGCGGCGCTGATCTGCTTGGCGCCTGACGCCGCCTCGGCGCAGAATCTGATGGCGCCGCAAGCCGCGGTGCCGGTGCCGCCGACCGCGGGCAGCGGTCCGCCCGGCGCGCCCGGTGCGACAATCATGAGCCCGGTACCGTTGGGGCCGCCGACCCCGCTTTCGCCCTCGGGCGCGCAAGCGACCCCGATCGTTCCGGCCGGACACGTGGCGCTCGCGGTTGCCGCCCGTTACGGCCGCGACGCACCGGCGATCTCCGGCGGCCTGATCTGGCGCGTCTATGCGGCCAAAGCCGACACCACCGGCGTATTCCGCCTGATCAAGGAAGACCGCGGCGCGGCGCCGACCTTCATCCTGCCGCCCGGCAGCTACGTCGTGCATGCGAGCTTGGGGCTGGCCAGCGCCGCCAAGGCGATCCAGCTGCGCGCCGATACGGTGCGCGAAATGTTCGATATTCCCGCCGGCGGCGTGCGGCTCGAGGGCCGTGTCGGCGACGTGCGCATTCCTCCCGGGCAGATTGCGTTCGACGTCTTCCCGGGCAGCCAATTCGACACCTCCAATCGCCGGCCGGTGGCGCAGAACGTGATGACCGGCGACGTCGTGCTGTTGCCCGAAGGCACCTATTACATCGTGTCGAATTACGGCGAGGCCAATTCCGTGGTGCGCTCGGACGTGCGCGTGCAGGCCGCCAAGCTCACCGACATCGTCGTCACCCACCGCGCCGCGGCGCTGACCTTCAAGCTGGTGAACGAGTCAGGCGGCGAGGCGCTCGCCAATACGCAATGGACCGTGCTCACCCCCGGCGGCGACGTCATCAAGGAATCGATCGGCGCCTTTCCCCGCGTCGTGCTCGCCGAGGGCGATTATCACCTGGTCGCGCGCAACTCGGGAAAGACCTATCAGCGCGACTTCAAGGTCATCACCGGCGTCGACGGCGAGGTCGAGGTGCTGGCGCGGTAAGTATAAGAATCACAACGATGGACATCGCACCGCTCAAAAATCGGCGTGACTACCGCCAAGCACTCAAGGAAGTCGAAACCTTGATGCAAGCCAGGCGCAACACGCCCGAAGGAGACCGTCTCGATGTGCTAGTGACCCTCGTCGAAGCCTGGGAGCACAAGCATTACCCGCTCGACCTGCCGGATCCCATCGAGGCCATCAAGTATCATATGGAGCAGAATGAACTGGCGCCGCGCGATCTCATTCCGTTCATCGGCAGCCGCAACCGCGTGCATGAGGTGCTCAACCGCAAGCGTCCGTTGACCCTTAAGATGATCCAACGGCTGCACGCCGGGCTCAGAATTCCAGCGGAATCGTTGCTCAAGATCGGACGCGATAGAGCGGCCTGAAATCACTCAATTACGCTGCTTGCTTAATCCGCGCCACGTCCGGCGGCACCGCTTCCTGGGCCAGCGTCGCCAGCGCCGCATCGAGCGGCATCACCTGTTGGCCTTCGCTGCCGAGGCGGCGGATCGAGACGGTGCGCTCGGCGGCTTCCTTGCGACCGACGACGAGCAGCACCGGCACTTTCGCCAGCGAATGTTCGCGGACCTTGTAGTTGATCTTCTCGTTGCGCAGGTCGCCCTCGACGCGCAGGCCGGCGCGCTGCGCCGCGGCGATGGCTTCGCGCGCATAATCGTCGGCGTCCGAGGTGATGGTCGCGATCACCGCCTGCAGCGGCGACAGCCATAGCGGCAGATGCCCGGCGTAATGCTCGATCATGATGCCGGTGAAGCGCTCCAGCGAGCCGAACATCGCGCGATGCAGCATCACCGGCGTGATCTTGTTGGAGTGCTCGTCGATATAGAACGCGCCGAGCCGGCCCGGCATGTTGAGATCGACCTGCACGGTGCCGCATTGCCAGTCGCGGCCGATGGCGTCGCGCAGCACGTATTCGAGTTTTGGGCCGTAGAACGCGCCTTCGCCCTTGTTGAGCGTCCACGGCCGGCCGGACGCTTCGAGCGCCTGCATCAGCGCCGCCTCGGCCTTGTCCCACACCGCGTCCTCGCCGATGCGCTTTTCCGGACGGTCGGAGAATTTGATGCTCACGTCCTCGAAGCCGAAATCCTCATAGATCGACAGGATCAGATCGTTGACCTTGAGCACCTCGCCGGCGATCTGCTCCTCGGTGACGAAAATGTGCGCGTCGTCCTGGGTGAAGGCGCGCACCCGCATCAGCCCGTGCAGCGCGCCGGACGGCTCGAAGCGATGCACCTTGCCGAACTCGGCGATCTTGAACGGCAGGTCGCGATAGGATTTCAGCCCGTTCTTGAAGATCTGGATGTGGCCCGGGCAGTTCATCGGCTTGATGACGAAAGTTCGCTCGTCTTCTTCCCGCGGCTGCACCAAAAACATGCCGTCGCGGAACGTCGCCATGTGGCCGGACGCCACCCACAGCGAGGAATCGATCAGCTGCGGAGCGTTGACTTCGGCATAGCCGGCTTCGGCCTGGCGGCGCCGGATGTAATTTTCCAGCGTCTGGAACAGCGTCCAGCCCTTGGGATGCCAGAACACCGAGCCGGGCGCTTCTTCCTGGAAATGAAAGAGATCCATCTCGCGGCCGAGTTTTCTGTGGTCGCGCTTCTCCGCTTCCTCGATCTGCTTGAGGTAAGCGTCGAGCTCTTCCTGCTTGGCAAAGGCGGTGCCGTAGATGCGCGACAGCATCTCGCGATTTGAATCGCCGCGCCAATAGGCGCCGGCGACCTTCATCAGCTTGAATGCATTGCCGATCTTGCCGGTCGAGGTCATGTGCGGGCCGCGGCACAGATCGAACCAGTCGCCCTGCTTGTAGATTTTGAGCTCCTGGTCCTCGGGAATGGCGTCGACCAGCTCGACCTTGAAACTTTCGCCGCGGTCGCGGAACACGTTCTTGGCGTCTTCGCGCGACCACACTT
>Ga0209579_10002597_pt1 | contig 13619 bp, 12 predicted proteins | sample Coa_R1_2_FD_187152 | JGI IMG/M metagenome (GOLD analysis project Ga0209579, IMG submission 187152) | Surface soil microbial communities from Centralia Pennsylvania, which are recovering from an underground coalmine fire - Coalmine... | ecosystem: Environmental > Terrestrial > Soil >... | reverse complement strand
CTTGGCAGTGTTCTGTTTCGCGGGTTCGCCGGGTGTCGGCAAGACCTATCTGGCGAAGGTTATGGCCGAGGAGATCTACAAGAGCAAAAATCACCTGCTGCACGTCGACATGAGCACCATGAACCAGGGTCATGCGGCATCGACGCTTTTCGGATCGGGTAAGGGTTATTGGGGATCGGAAAGCTACGGTATGATCACGAGACACCTGCGCGATATCCCGAATTCGATCATTCTGCTCGATGAATTCGAGAAAGCGGCCGGCGACGTGCACAAACGGTTCCTGACAGCTTGGAACGACGGTTTCGTTACTGAAATGAGCGATGGAGCAAAATTGCCGACCAACGAGGCAATCTTTGTCCTGACGACCAACGCCGCTTCGCGCCGGATCGGCGAGATGGCGCGCAATCACAAGGGCACCCAGGCCGAACTTGACCGCCTGGTAAAATCGACCTTGGCCGACGTCGGATTTGCACCCGAAGTGCTCTCGCGCATCGACAACATCTTCGCCTTCCGGGAAATGGAGGGTCTCGACATTGCGACGATCGTCGCGCTTTTGATCGAGGAGCAGACCAAGCAGTACAAGCTAGAGCTGGTCGAAGGTGGGATCGACCAAAAAATATTGATGGATGCCATCGAGAAGGTAACGGAGGAAGGCGCCAAGGGCGGGGTGCGCGAGATCGCGCGCGGCATCGAGGATAAGATCGCCGACGGCCTTGTTGACGCCAAGAATGCGGGGGCCAAACGCGTGCGCCTGGTTGCCGACGGCAAAAGGGTCACCGTGGTCCCGGTAAGCGACAAAGCTGATGATGCAGCCCCAACCGAAGTGGGGGCTGCAGCTGCGCGCGAGGCGGAAAGCGGAACCGGCGTCGAGTCGGGAGATGCCGCTGAGACAACACGAGGACGGCCCCACAACGACGATCGTTGAGGCTACACATGGCAGTCGCGGGCGACACAGGCACGCCAGGTATGCTGGGCTCCGCATCCGCAAGCCGGCCGTCGCTGTTGCGTCATCTTGTATGGGTGTATCGCACCGACGCGGCGTTCCGCGGACTGCTCGATTTTACCGTGGTCGGCACCATTGTGCTGCTATTCCTCAATTACTTTCCGTCGAATGCAAACCAGCAAAATCAGAGCAGTCCCACCGCTCATCAAGCGGCCACCGCCGGTGCCACGACCGGCACCGCAACGACCGCGGCAACGACAAGCCCAGCAAGTGCTGCAATTAAGGGCGCCGCAGCCGCTGGTACGGCATCGAAGCCTACCAGCGTTGCGACAATATCTACACCGAAACCGGACGCGGCAGCGTCCAGCTCCAGTCCAGCGGCTGCAGTGATACCGATCCAATTTACTGACGACGTCACTCATCCGTCGTTGGCTAATGCGCTGGCGAATTTTGTCATAACCATCGACGACTCGACATTCTCCCACTCGGCTGCGGCGAACCGGCAAAAGCTCACGGACGCCGCCCGAGCGTTCCGTTCACAGCAATTTGCGATGGTCGTGGAAACTCTGAAGGACGCTGATGCGGCGGATGCCAACGTGGCTTTCCTCCGCGGCATTGCGGAATTGAACATGCCCGGAGCGGCCGAGGCAGCGTCGGCAGCGGAATTCCTGCGTATCGCCGCCGACGCCGGCAACCCGCAGGCCGCCGCCCTCCTCGGCAGGCTCTTGGTCAAACCGCCGCAAGGAGCGACCAAGGACCTCGTCCGGGGGCGGCAGTTGATCGAGGACGCAGCTGCAGCTGGCGATCATCTCGCGCAGCGACTTGCCGGCATGGCGTACCTGTCTGGGGAATTTGGCGTCGTGAACGCGGCCAAGGCAAGAAGTCTATTCCGAACGGCGGCCGAGGCTGGCGATGCACCAGCCACGCTGTTCTACGCCTTCATGCTGAGCTGGGCGCTTGGCGGACCAGGTGACCAACCGACTGCCGCAGACTTCCTACATCGCGCCGCCGCCGCAGGACTTACCCGAGCGCAAGATACCCTCGGCGTCTGGCTGCTGGATCGATACAAGCAAAAGGCAATCGACGACCCGCGTGAAGGCGTGGAATGGCTTGAGCGGGCGTACAAGAAGGGCTATTCAACGCGAGCACTCTCCGCGCTTACCCTCTTCTATGGCGACCAAGGTCACCCGCCGCCATGGAACGACAAGAGCAAGGTGAGCGAGCTGGCTGACCTTTGCTCTGGCCTGAACTACAGCTGGTGCCAGGCCGAAAACGGCTGGGCTTTCCAGTTTGGCGTCGGTAGAAATCGCGATTTGGTGAAAGCTTTCGCCCACTATCAAGTGGCGCTGGAGCTGGGCTCGCTCAGTGCTGCCAAGTCGTTGCAGATCGTCGAAAGCTTGTTGAAAAGCCCTGCCGAGAAGACAGCCGGCGTTGAACTATCCGAAACTATTCGTGCCCACTTAAAGTCGCTCGGATCGATGTGGATCATGCAATACGTCGGTGCTGATCCGCCGCCTTCCTTTTGGGCCACCGCCACCTATGGCGGGCCGACCGCTGCGACGGTTCCTGTGAACGTGCCGAAGACCGGTCCCGCCGCTGCGGCTGCTTCGACAGGCCCCACCGCCGCCGTGACCAGCGCTCAACCGGCCAATGGCGGACCTGCAATCGTGCTGAGGAAGCCCTCTGCGGCCAATCAGACAGTCGCGCCACCAGAACCCAACGATATTGCAGCGATGCCTGGTCAGACAGTCGCGGGACCGTCGGGACATGTTATTGCAAACGCGCCCAATATCGGTGCGGCGCAGTCGCAGCCCGAATCGGCGTCGGCAGCGACTGCTACAATGCCGCTTATTCTCAGAAAGCCTAATTGATGAAGCACACTGTGAGGGGCACATGCGAACACAGCTTCGAGAAGTAGCTGCCGGGCATCAGGGGTATGAAGCAAGAACTTTGATGGGCGCACTGTTGGGCGGCGTGGCTACAGTCATGGCGATCATCGGATTTGGCTCTTTGGCCGCTGCCGCCGTCAAGAAAGTCGCCTATCCCGAAGTCGCGGTAAAAATCGACGCAGCCTATAAGCCCGATGCCGCATTCGAAAAAATGCGAGCAGCTTTCGCCGACGCAGTAGCCAAAAAGGATGTACAGGCGCTTTCCTTGTTGGTCGCCCCGACCTTTATGTGGACGATCGGTGGCCAGCCGGCGGACGAGATGGATTTGGGTCGCGACGCAGTTCACAATTTCAAGGTCGTGTTCGGATTCCGCCCGCTCGGCAAGGATGTGGACGGCAGCGTCGATGACGGACCGTATTGGGACGCACTGGCGGCATTCGCCGGCGATCCGACCTATTACGCAGCCACAGATTCCGGCAATCTCATCTGCGGACCGATTGCAGCCGACGTCGCCGACGACGACCTCTTCGAGCAGGCGCGCAAGAAGATCGAGACAGGAGATGAGGGAGCAGATTGGTACTTTACGCTGGCAAACACGGATGTAACCAAGTCGCCCAGCGACACTGCAGTGATCACCAAAGTCAATTCGGTGGCGCTGCCGATGCTCAGTTTTTATCCGACGGCCCAGCAAGGCCAACCTGCGCCGCAACCGACTCACATCGAAGTGTTACTACCTTCGGGCAAGTCCGGTTGGATTGCAGCTGATGCCCTTCGTCCATTGTTCACTACGCGCCTTTGTTATGCCAAGACGCCTTCTGGAGACTGGAAGATTGCCGCCATCGATCAGACCGACCAGTGAACGGGTCAGATCCCGTGTATCAATTTGTGCCGACTGCCCACGCTTAATAGGGGTAGATCATGATATTTCATCGGGCTTGGCCCGTCGTGTTAATTGTCTTGCTCCTGGCTGCGTTTACACTGCGCCGGTCCGAGGCAGCAAGGTATCGCATGCTTGTGAAAACTTTGCCCGAAACCGGCGTTAAATGCGTCAGCGCGTCCAAAGGTCCGTTCGTGGAAGGTATGCGCGTCTTCCTGTGGGACTGTAATGCCGATGTTGCTCAGAATTTGGAATACGACGATCAGACTCAGCTGTTGAAATTCGGTGCCAATTGCGTCCAGGTTCTTGGTCAGGGAAATGCTGAGGACGGGGTCGGCGTCGACAAATGCAATGGCGGCCCCAACCAGCACTGGAACATGGTCGAGAACAGAGACGTCTATCAGATCGTCGGCCTAAATGGCTTTTGCCTCAACGTCAGCAACGGCGTGATGGCCAATGGTACGCCATTGGGCCTAGCGAAATGTGCTTCAAACAACACGGCGCAGCTCTGGGAACTTTATCAAGCCTCTGATGCAACGGCCGTCCAAACGACCTCGCAACCACCACCCGAATCGGTGATGACGATTCTTGCACGCCATGGATTAATCGGAACATTCGGTGAAGATTGCACGAAGGATCCGGGCGAAAGTAATCAATACATTTTGCATCGTGCACTTGATGCGCAGCGTGTGGAGCGGGATCAGATGAAAGGTCGGGCACTTAGGTCCTACGCCGCTGCGGTGGAAAATGCTCAAGAGCTCACGGCAAACGATGTCGCGATGAATATCGTGATCACCGAAACGATCGTTTCACAAATGAAAGACTGGCGGATGCGATTGGTTACTCGTGTCGACGGCAATCGAATGCGATTGATGGAATCGGAGCCGTTAACCGGTCCGTACGCCGGTCAGAAGAACGTCTCAGCCGGCAAGGCGGCAAACGGCGGCGGCGAAACGCATTGGCTTACGAAATGTGACTAGCGAGCGCTCTGGGTTTGACGTAGCAAATTGGTCTGGAGCCTCGCATGTGTCTAACAAATTCCGCAAGGTCATTCGCGGTGACAAACAAAAAGCGCAGGCAAGTACTTTTCTGCAGACATGAGCTCGGCTAGGATTGGGTCGACTGCGGGGCAGATCTACTTTGCTTGGAGACGCAAGTTAGCCACGGCTGTGCAATTGACGACTGTTCTGCGCGCTGAAGCGAAATACGCGTTTGCAACTACCGTTGATACCATTTTAAAGAGGGGAACGCCATGCGCACATATTTCGTCTCGCGTCTAATCATGCGTCGGAGTCAGCTTACGGCCGTGAGTGTGGTGCTGATGGTCGCCGCGCTAGGATTGGGAGGCCCGCCGGCGGCGGCTCAGATTTCGATCGGCATCGGCATGGGTGGGGCTGGCCTTGGCCTTGGCGGACTGATGTCGGCACCGCAAGAATCCTCATCTCCTCCTTCCGCTTCCGGTACAGAACGCCGAGCCCACAAGACGAGAAGCTCAAGAAGGGTCTCGTCCGGCAAAAAGGAGGAAGAAGCACAGAGTAAATCGGGTAGCAAAGACGATTCCAGTTCTCAGAGCAAAGGTGTTGACGAAACTTCCTTTCCCACCCGCTGATCGAGACGCGCCGGACTCACTTTGATCCATTCAAACCAAATTGCAGCGCCCAAGATTGCGCTGGGTCTACAAAATGGTCAAAAACTCTAGCTAGTCTAGCGAGCGACGGCTACGGGACGACGAGGATCAGTCGTCCATTCGATCATGGAGCCGTAGTAAAGCTTTACGTTCTTGCGAAAAAGCAGCTCGTGCAGAACAAACCAATCCGTCGCAGCCCAGTGGCCAGCATTGCAATAAGCTACAATTGGACCCTCTGGGATCGCTGAGGCGATTTTTGCGAGTTCCCCCTGCCGCTTTAGCCGATTTGCCTTCGAATCGTAGAACGTAGCGCTATCGAGACTGAGCGCGCCGGGAATATGGCCGTAGGCTTTTACCGCCGCTATCTTCTCTTTTCCGGCAAAGAAGGAAAAAGGGCGCGCATCGATCAGTGTCGCACCGCCAACGCGCTCGATTGCCTCAACTTCATTGAGACCAGCTAAAACCCTGTTGTTGATGGTTGCTGTGAAGATCGTGGACGATATCTGAATCTTTCGGGCGTCAACGGCAGCACCCGGCGTCGACTGCCAGGCGGCAAATCCACCGTCAAGGATGGACACGTTCTCGATACCGCTGAGCTTCAGGGTCCAATAGATACGGGCGGCTGAGCCGAATTCCGTCGCGTCCAGGCCCGCTGGTACTACAACGACGCGGCTGCCTGTATCGATGCCTGCATCGCCGATCAGCGCCTCAAGCTCCGGAACGTTAGGCAGCATAGGCGGCGATCCGCCTGGCGTCATGCTCCAACCGTCTTGTTCATAATCGCTGTTAATGGCGCCAGGAATATGACCTCTACTGAATGCCGCGGCCGAACGGATGTCGAGTACGACCAAATCGCTGCTTGTGAGGCGAGTTTGTAGCCAAGATACGGAAACGAGCGGCTCCAACTTCACAACTTCAGGCATTGCTGGAGCAGTTTGGGACGCCAACGCGGCGTGACGCCAACCGGCTGCCGCGCCGGTAAGGCCTAATATAAATTCCCGTCGCGTCATTGGCACGCCGTTTATCGGCAAGGAGGAAGCTGACCTCTTGGTTGGGACGTTCACCATAAGCTTCCCGCCCTAGTCGCCGGTCGCCCGATCCAATCGTCGGGATCGCCATTAATTATCAATCCAGCCAAGCGTTCAAGACTTCAGTTCGATCGGCGAACGACAATCAAAGCCAAGCGCAGCCCAAAATTTCATAACGCCTCGTTGGGCAAATTGGGGCAACCGATGTCGCTCATGAGGCAGAAGCGACATACGACTATTCGATCACCTCGTCGGCGACTGCGAGGATGCTGGGTGCAACAGAGAGCAGCAACTCTTTGGCCGTCTTCAGATTAACGACCAGTTCAAATCGCGTTGGCTCTTGGACGGGAAGACCGCTTGGCTTTTCTCCCCTCAGAATGCGATCCACATAGACAGCGGCCTGCGCATATTGCTCGCTCGTGTTGAATCCATATGATGCAAGGCCGCCCGCAGCAACAAATGACCGAGCGTGAAAGATCGCGGGTAGCCGGTATTGTCTGGCCAATTCGATGATCTGGTCTCGATGTACGACATTGAAGGCGTCGAATGCGCTCATGATGCCTCCATTGTCCTCCCGGCTGAAACCCGCGACGATACGCTCGAGATCGCTGAGGTTTGATGAAGCGCCGTCCGTGGCGCGGAGCCCCAAGGCCGACGCGCTTTCCTCGGCACGCTGAAATAGTGGCAACGTCTCCGGCCTTGCGCCACGCAGGTAGAGCACCCGTGTCATTTTGATCGCAATCTCTTTTAGAATTTCAATACGCTTCCCGACTAGAGCAATCTCATTGCTGGTAAAGCCCGTTAGGTTTCCGTTTGGCCGGGCAAAGTTGCTGACGTATCTTTGCGCGACCTTATCCGAAAGCACGGCAAAGACCACAGGGATTGCGTCCGTCGCCGTCACTATCGCCGGCACTGCAGCACCCTTGACGAACAGAACGTCGGGTCTTAGGTCCACCAGCTCTTGCGCATATTTTTGAAACAGGCGGGGGTCGCCGTCGCCCCAACGATAATCGATGGTCAAATTGCGTTCAGCGCTCCAACCCGCTTTGCTCAGTGCCCCAACGAAGGCGCTGACGTTCGCGGCTTCGTCCGCATCGGTGCGGGCAGTGCTCATGAGTACGCCGACTCGTCGTCTCTGAGCCAGCTGAGCGCGCGCAACGAGAGGCCATGCCGCTCCGCCACCGAAAAGGGTAATGAACTCGCGCCGCCTCATATGTCCCCCACAAGCCGACGCTACATCCTATCAGCGACTATTCCGTTGTGCATGACAGCAAATGCAACAGTCACTTCGTTAATTTCCGTTAGGGTCGATGTCGTACCGATTTCGGCTCAGTCGCACGGGTTGCGGTCACGCCATTTCCTTTCGTTTTCAGCGAGCGGCGCGCGACATGACGTCTTCCAGGTCCCCCATCAGAGAGAATAACGAGTCGTTCGAATGAAGCGTATTCAAACTCGACTGTAAGAGCTTTGCCGTTGTATCGCTGCCGAGGGGCTCGGCAAAATGATTGAATTTATTTTCCACCTCGGCTTTCGTCAGGGGACGCGCTGGATCGCCCGGAACACAATCGACGCGAAGTTCACGGCGACCCGATGGCGCCTCGACGACAATACGCGCCGGCCACCGAGCGGGATAGTCGGCAAGCAATGCGTCTTCGGCAGCGACTTTGACGCGCCCCATGAAGCTATGGAGCGATGACAGCGGGACCTCGGCGGCAAGATTGAGGTCAGCTCTGTGTGACGGTTGCAAGGCCACAATGGCCAGCTGATAGGGCAGACTGGTGAGGAACGAGGTGCGGTCGCCAGGCGTAATTCCGTGGTCGATCATCTTGAGATGTGGCGGCAGCACATAAACGGCGATTTCGGAGATTTCAGCCGCGCGAACACCCGATTCCAAAATTTCGCGCAGTGCCTGAGTCGCGGCCATGGTCTGTCGCGCTGCGCACCAAGGTTTCATTGAAACCTCCGAGAACGCAAGCGCGGTATTGCCGACCATGGCCGCGATATCCGGCTCGATGCCGTAAACCTCGGGCAACAGGCGTGAACGTAGAATGTCAAGATCCGCCGTAAAACCGGACTGCGCGGCCAGCGCCGCAGTCAGCCCGTTGCGCGCGGCGTTTCCGACTGAAAACCAGCGCGCGGTCGTCACGGCATGGTGCTGGCCGACCGACGGGGAAGCCAAAGTAAGCGCCAGTGCGAGAGCATGCGCTGTCTGTTCTTGGTCGAGCCGCAAGAGCCGCGCCGTTACGGCCGCGGCCGCAAAGCCGGCGGTGAAATAGGTCGGCCAGATACCCCGGTAAAGGATGCTTGGGCCTTTAATGACAAGACCGAGACGGATCATCGCCTCGTAGCCGGCCAACATTGCCGCGACGACGCTGTCAATCTCCGTATCATGCAAGTTTGCCGCCAATGTCACGGCGGCGGGTATAGCGATCGAGCCGGGCGTCGTCATCGACGCCAGATGGATGTCATCGATCTCGCTCAGTCGGACCAGAGCGCAATGGGCTGCGAGATCGTCATAAAGGTTTCGGTCACCAGCATGACCAATGGGAGGACGACGGCGGAAGGAAATAAGCGCCTTGCCTTCCGCGGTCTGCGTCGCCGCGACCCACGCGCCGACCGTGTCAGCGACGTGCAGCCGCAGCTTCGCCATGATGGCCGACGCAACGCCATCCGTGCGCAGCCCAACGATCCGGTCGGCAAGTTCATTGATCCCGTTCATGATACTTTGCCGTGAAGCCGCAATATTTCGGCACCATCAGTGAGGCGCTGCTCGAACGTCATCGCCGGTCAGAATTCTTCGCTGCCAGCGGCGTCGCCGAGGTCGGTGTCCCACCTTTTAGCAGACGAACGATGTCATAATCGCCGCAGGCCACAGTCAGTCTGAGCTTGCTCATCTGCGCTCCCGAAGACGCAATTCAGTCGCGCGAGCGCGCGTAATGCAGCTCGGCCCGGCGCACAATCTCGTTAAGTGCGATGGCGATCGCCGCCAGCATCGAAACCAGGCCCATCAGCTTGGTTGCGTCAAAATTCTGGGTGAAAATGCTGGTGAAATAGCCGATGCCCGCCGTGGAGACATAGAGCTCGGCCAGCAGAACGCCGAGCAGAACGCCGCTCATGCCGAGCCGCATGCCGGTAAAGAAGCTCGGGATCATGTGCGGGAAGATCACAAAGCGAAACAGCTGCCAACGGTTGGCTCCCATGGAGCGGGCGCTGACGAAAAGCACTGGTTCGATCTTCTGCACCCCGGCGGTGACCGAAATCATGATCGGGAACATGCCATGGCTGACGCCAAAAGCAATCTTCGATGCGACGCCGACGCCAAAGACGAGGACGAAGATCGGCAGGATGGTGATCTGCGGTATGCCGTAGAGTAGAAGCACGATTGGCATGAAGCTTTGGTGCGCAAAACGGTTGAGTCCGACGGCGAGCCCGATCCCGGCGCCGGCGATCACGGAGAGCACGAAGGCGGCGGCGACTTCATATAAGGTCAGCCAGAGCGCCGACGGCACGCCGGGCGTGCCGAACAGCTTGTCAAGCGACATCACCACCACTGACGGAGGGCTGATGAAATCCCGGTCGAGAAAGTAACGCGCGGCGATCTCCCAGATGAGAAGAAGCAGTATCACCACGCCGAGCCGGGCGATGCCGGGACGCCGTTCGAGCCGTCGCCATATATTCGGCGCGGCAGGCATGATCGGATGGGCAACTTCAGTCCGGCTCACCGCCATCGCACCCATCTTTCGAGCCTGGAGACGACGGCATTTAGAAACGCCACGATCGCTATGACAAAGACGATGTAGGCAAACATTCGCGCGGTATCCATATTTTCGGCGAGATCGACGATGTGATGCCCGAGACCGGCAAACGAGGCGATGGTTTCACTGGCGATCACCGACAAAAGCGCGACGGTAAAGCCCATGCGCAGTCCCGCGAGGATCACTGGCAGTGCGGCCGGCAACAGCACATGACGGAACATCTGCAGATCGTTCGCGCCCATCGAGCGGGCGACGATTACGAGCCGGCGATCCACATTGCCAAATCCGGCAATAGTGCTGAGTACGATCGGAAAGAAGCTGATGGTGGCGCCAAGCGCGATCTTGGAGCCAGGGCCAAGTCCGAGCAACAAGACGTAAAGCGGCAGGAACAGAATGATTGGGATTGCATAGATTGCGGCGAGGAGCGGCTCGAACACTTTGATCAGGAACCGGGAGCGGCTTATCGAGTATCCAAGTGAGACGCCCAGCGACATTGCAATGGCGAAGGCGGCGGTGAGTTCTCCCAGCGTCACCTTAAGGTCGGGAATGAACGCACCTGAGGAAACCACCTCGACGAGTTGATGCCAGACGTTGAGTGGGTTCGGTAGAAGAATACGGCTGACGCCCCATACGGTCGTCGCCAACGACCACAGCAGCAACAGCACCGCGATGAACGCGATCTGCATCAGCCGGCTCAACAGTCGTTGTTGTGTGGTGGCGCGGCCGTCCGAATTCACGTGCGATCTCCGCTGTCGATCTTGGCAGCACCGGCTTGGTCGTAGCGCCGGCGCGCCTGTGCCGTTTCCGACATCGCCTTACGAATTTCGTCGTGGAGCAGGCCGTAGAGCTGGTCGCGCAACGTGTGGAATTTTGGGGCGGTCATAAACGACGGCTTGCGCGGGTGGGGCGCATCGACGGTAATAATTTGCTTAATCGTGCCGGGCCGCGCCGAGAATACGGCCACGCGATCGGCCAAAAATACCGCCTCGCCCAGACTGTGCGTGACGAAAACGATGGTCTTGTTCGACCGCGACAGCAGAACTGAGAGATCCTCGCCCAGCACCATGCGCGTCTGCTCGTCGAGTGCGCCGAACGGCTCGTCCATCAGGAGAATTTCGGTTTCCAGGCTTATGGCGCGGGCCAGCGCAGCGCGTTGACGCATGCCGCCGGATAATTGGGCGGGATAATACTCGGCGAAATCGAGTAGACCGACCGCTTCCAATGCGCGCCCAGCCCGGTCGCGACGTTCCGCTTTGGCGACGCCCTGAAACGTCATGCCGAGCACGATGTTCTCGAAAACCGTATTCCAGGGAAACAACGCGCTTTCCTGAAACACAAAGGCGAGATCACGAGGCAGTGGGCCGCGCACCGGTTTGCCCGATACGGTAACGGAGCCCGTGGTAGGCGCAATCAATCCGCCCATGATGTTGAGCAAGGTCGACTTGCCGCATCCCGAAGGCCCGATCAGGCAGAGCAATTCGCCGCGCACGACCTCAAGCGACGTATCGAGCAGCGCTTGCACGTGGCGCGCCTCGCCAGAATCGCCGAATTGATGCGAGACACCGTGGACGCTAATGGCTGACGGCGCGGGTGTCATGCTGCCTCGATATGATCCCGCGGCCGGACTAAGCCGGGAGGCAACCCGACCACAGCAATCTACCTGGACAGAAACTGTTCGGTGTAGAGCGTCTTGAGATCGGCTGGTTCATTGAGCATTCCCAATTGGATCCACGATCCTCACAGTCTCTGCCTTATGCGAGCGTATATAGGCAATAGTCTCAAACCACCCTTTGAGAAAATTATGCAGGTCATTTGGCTTGCTGCCGATGTCCTCGTCGGTGGCGTAGATGACATGGATCAAAATGCCCTAGACAGCTTGCACATGAGGCGGTTCTCCTCGGGTCGCACGGCGTATTATTTTATCTTTATCTCTCGCCCGCATTGCTGACTTATCGGTCCGTCGCCGGGTCGGCTTTTCGCCGCATTTCCTCGCGCAATGCTTCAGTCGCCGCAATATCGAGCTCGATATCATCGGTCACGACCACGCCATACAGATCATGGGCGGCTTCAAGCGAGATAAAGCCTTCACGCAGATCGTCGACTACTCTGGCCGGATCGCGGTCGCACGGGTGACCCCAGCCGCCGCCGCCGCCGGTTCGCACGATTGCGGCGGCGCCAAGTGGAGCCGGGATTCGGGCGCCGGCCAGCTGGTGGAAATCGCTCTCTTCCGGCAAGCGCAATAAATATCCTCCGCTCTCGCCCGGCGTGCCGCCGCGCAATCCCCAGGGCGGACATTGCGTGCGCCGGGTCTGCTCGAAGTTCCACAACCCTTCCACCAGGTTGCGCACCCGCATATCGATGCCAAGGCCGCCACGATATTTGCCGGCACCGCATGAATCGGCGCGCAGCGCGCGGCTCTCTACCAGCACCGGACATTTCAGCTCGATCCCCTCGATGGAGCCGTTGCGGACGTCGCCTTGGCAAACCGACACCGTGCCGGACTCGCCGTCTTCATATGGTCGCCCGCCCCATCCGCCGCCTTCGATGCTTTGCACAACAAATCGGCGCCCAGTCTTAGGATGCAGTCCGAAGAACACCACCGCCCCGCCAAGGAGACCATGATGGCCTCCCGGCACTCGATCGGGCATAGCCGGCGCCAGCGCCGCTACAATACAGTCGACCACCGTCGGCACGATCGCGCTCCAGCCCGCCATCGGCGCGGGGAAGCGCGCCATCATGATGTTGCCTTCCGGAATAATCACTTTGAGTGCGCGGAACGATCCCTCGTTGACGGGATCGACCGGCCCCGTCAGTGCCTTGTAGGCGACGCGGGCGCCGGCGAGCGTGCGCGAATTAATGCCGGCTTTTCGCTCCGCGGAGCAACCGGACAGATCAATGGTCATTGACGAATCTTTGACCGTGACCTTGGCGTGGATCGGTACGGGTTCGCCTTTGCGCACGCCGTCGTCGTCGATCGACGCGGAGGCTTCGTAGACGCCGTCCGGAATCTGCGCCACCACATTGCGGCACTTGCGCTCGGTCTCGTCGAAGATTCGGACGATTGCCGCCAATATCGTGTCGCGGCCGTATTTATCGAACAGTTCGTCCAACCGTCGAGCGGCGAGACGACAAGCGGCCATTTGCGATTTCATGTCGCCGAGCGAAGACTCCGGAAAGCGGATGTTGTCCCTGATAACGCGGTAGAGCGTCTCGTCGAGCACACCTTTGCGATAGATCTTGAGCTGGTCGAATTGCATGCCCTCGAGCCATGGATCGGCGACTTGCGGGCCCGCGCCAAATCCTGTCGAAGTGCCGCCGACGTCAATCCAATGCGCGCGCACCATGGCGAACATCAGAAGCTCGCCGCGGTAGAAGTACGGCATGTAAATGACGATATTGTTGAGGTGCTGCCCCGCGACCGCCTGATGATTGGTGATGATCACGTCGCCCGGATCGAATCCTTTCTTACCGTAGCGTTGCATGCCGTCGGCAATGACGAC
>Ga0209579_10002595_pt1 | contig 13621 bp, 7 predicted proteins | sample Coa_R1_2_FD_187152 | JGI IMG/M metagenome (GOLD analysis project Ga0209579, IMG submission 187152) | Surface soil microbial communities from Centralia Pennsylvania, which are recovering from an underground coalmine fire - Coalmine... | ecosystem: Environmental > Terrestrial > Soil > Unclassified... | reverse complement strand
ACGTTTACGAACTTCTGTTTGCGAAGTCACTCCTCGAAGAATCCTGGTCGACGCAGTAGGGGCGGGTCTCAGACCCGCCCGCGTACACATTCAGCACGGTCTCAACGAAATCATCGCGCCTTTATGGGTTTTTCCCTCGAGCCATCGCGGAGCTTGCTCCTTCACTCTGAAAGAAAACGAATGCGGCGCGGAATGGTGCAATCGGAGGCGTAGGGAACGCGGGCGGGTCTGAGACCCGCCCCTACTGACACGTGCGTGACGGGTGACGGAAGTTTTCGACTACGAAATCACGAGCCGATATAGCGCGCGTAGAGCGAGCGGGCGACGGCGGGATCCTGCGTCCCTTTGATGATGGCGCGGCCGTCGGGAAACACTGTCATTTCGTAAGGCGCCACTCGGAAGCGCAGAAGAAACTGATTGTTGCGAACCTCGGAAGCCGATGCGCCAGAGACGCGGCGGCCGAGCTCGGCAAGATCGAGCGCGCGCCTTCTTTCGTGAATCTGCACTGAATCGCGGCCGCACATGCTCACGTGCGGGCGGGCGCGTCCTTCGAGGTGAACGAATTCGCGGCGCACGCAAGCGCGGCAATCCGGATTGCGCGCTACGCGAATGGACTGGAATCTGCCGCTCCAGACGTCGCACGAAATCAGCTTGTGGTTCAGAGCTTCCGGGCGGCCGGCAAGAAATTTTGTAGCTTCGGCGGATTCAATCGAAGCGATCACCCCCGCCGCCGCATTCAGAACTCCAGCCGTATCGCACGTATCTTCGGCGCCGATCGCGGAATGATTGCTTCCGCCCTCGAGCAGACACGCAAGGCACGCCGTTTCGCCCGGCCGAATCGTCACGGTGACGCCATAGCTGCCAACAGCCGCGGCATAGATCCAGGGAACGCCGAGCGAGATCGCGGCATCGTTCAATAGCAGGCGGGTCTCGAAATTGTCGGTTCCGTCGAGGATGAGCGGAAATCCGCTAAGCAGATCTAGAACGTTATCGGGCGTCAGGTCAGCGACGATTCCTTCGACCCGCACGCCTGAGTTGATGGCGCGCAGGCGGCGCTCGGCGGCAATCGCTTTCGGAATGGCGTCGCGCGCGTCAGCTTCATCAAAAAGCGTCTGGCGCTGCAGGTTGGAACTTTCCACGAAATCGCGATCGATAATCGCGAGCCGACCGAGACCACTGCGAACCAGCAGATTTGCCGTCACGGTGCCCAGCGCGCCGCAGCCAACCAGCACGGCGCTCGAAGCCAGCAGCTTTTCCTGGCCTTCCTCGCCGATTCCTCTGAAAAGAATCTGCCTGGAATATCTCTCGCGCTCTTCGCTATTCATCGCTTCCTTTCGTGCCTAAAGCGTGATGATAGCGCCTTTTCGCGTCCGGCAGGCAACGGGGCTGTGCTAACCTGACTTCTCAGTCTTCTGGCGCATGAGATTCCCATGGAAAACATGGCATTCAGAGGTGGGGCCGCGAATCTGGTTCGGTTTCGCGTGCGCGCTGGCGGTTTTTCTATGCGCAGAAATCAGCCTGGCAGCGAGCTTCGAAGAAACAACGTTTGAAGGCCGGCGCATCACGGATATTCGCATCGTGGATGAGCATGGCGCGAACGTCACTGTAAAATCGCTGGCGCTGGCGATCAAAGTCGGAAAGCCGTTTGACTTTGGAGAAGAGCGCGAAAGCCTCCGCACGCTGTACCGCACGGGAGATTTTGCCGATATTCGGGTAGCTGCGTCGGGCGTGGGTGACGGCGTGCGGGTGGATTTCATCGTTCGCCGCAACTACTACAACAACGTGGTGCGTATTGACGGACTCAAAGAGCCCCCCACCGATCCGGCGGCTCTCGCTGCCTTGCGCCTGAGTCTGGGAGAACCATTCCGCGAAAGCGCCCTGCATGAAGCAATTGGCCGCCTGCAAGACCTGCTCCGAAGCGAAGGGCTGTACCTCGCAAAAATCACTTTTGACCTGAGCCCGCATGACGATACCCGGCAGATGGACATCGCTGTGCACATCGATCCGGGCGTTCGCTCACTCGTGGGAAATATCACTGTCAAGAATTTAACGCGCTATACGAATGCTGAGATCATCAAGCAGTCAAAGCTTTCGGAGAAGAACGCGCTCACGTCCGGACGGCTCACACGCGGCTCGCAGCGAATCAAGAAATACCTGGTGAACCAGGGATTTCTCGGCGCCGGAGTGGTTATCACGCCCGGAACCTATGACTCGGCTGCGAATCGAACGCCCCTGACTATTGACGTGACGGCCGGCCCGCGCGTGCGAGTGGAGTTGACGGGCGCGCGTATCAGCACCGGACGCCTTCGCAAGCTGCTCCCCATTTATGCCGAAGGCGCGGTGGATGAGGACTTGCTTCAGGAAGGACGGCGCAACATCCGCGACTTCTTCCAACGCGAAGGATATTTCGACGCTGACGTGAAAGTGGCTTCGCGCGAGGACGCACAAACCAAGGATCGCGTGATCAGCTATGAAATTTCGCGGGGCGACAAGTTTCGATTGGCCGCCGTATCGTTCGATGGGAACAAGTATTTCAGCAGGGAGCTGCTTTACGGACGGCTGCAGCTTCAAACCGCTTCGTTTGCGTCAAGCGGGCGTTTCAGCCAATCACTGATGCGCGCCGACATCGATTCGATCAAGGGCGTGTATCTCTCGAACGGTTTTCGCGATGCACAAGTGACGTCCGCGGTGGACGATAATTATCACGGCAAGAAAGGGAACCTTTTCGTCGCATTCCACATTGAAGAAGGTCCACAGACTCTAGTGAGCGGCCTCGAAGTGCAAGGCAATCATGCGCTGAGTACGGAGAAGATCCTCGCGGTCACCGGCTCCACTCCGGGGCAGCCATTTTCCGAGGCCGGCGTGGCGAGCGACCGCAATAATATTCTTGCGATGTATTACAACGAGGGATATCCGGAAGCGCATTTCGAGGATCAAGTATTGCCGGGGAACGATCCGGAGCGCGTTCAGCTCGTCTACCACATCAGCGAAGGAACGCAGATTGAAGTATCGAAGGTTCTGCTGACGGGGTATCAGTACACGCGACCGGGAATCGTGGCGCGGCAAGTGAAAATCGTGCCGGGACCGCTGCGCGAAGGCGAAGTGGTGGAAACGCAGAGGCGGCTTTACAACCTGGGCGTGTTCAGCCGTGTGACGATTGCGCCGCAAAATCCGAATGGAACAGACCCTGCGAAAGTAGTGGTGGTGGACGCGGAGGAAGGAAAGCGGTACACGTTCGCCTACGGCGGCGGATTCGAAGTGCAGAGGCTCGCAGGAGGCAGCAACAATCCCAACGGAACGATCATCGGCGCCAGCCCGCGCGGAATCATCGAACTTTCGCGCGCGAACATGTTCGGAAGAGCGCAGACGCTGTCATTCAAGGTCAGGGTGAGCACGCTGCAATACCGCGCGGTGGTGAGTTACACGGCTGACAATTTTCTTGCCAATCGAAAATTAAGCCTGCAGCTGACCGGGTTCGCCGACAAGACGCAGGACATCAATACGTTCACTTCGGTGCGTTATGAAGGGGCGGTGCAGCTGGTGCAAACCGTTTCGCAGCGCACTAACTTTGCGTACCGGTATTTTTTCCGGCGCGTGAACGCCTCGAATCTGAAAATCGAAGAAGAGGAAATACCACTACTGAGCCAACCGACATTGGTTTCCGGTTTCGGGGTGACGTGGGCGCGGGACCGGCGCGACAATGCTGCTGACGCGAAGCGCGGCAGCTTCAACACGATCGATGCGAGCATCGCCTTGAAGTCACTCGGCTCCGCGGCAAGTTTTTTCCGCGGCTCGTTCCAGAACTCCACGTTCACCACTTTCGGCCGCGCATTCGTTTTTGCGCGTTCGGTGCGTTTCGGCGTGGAGCAAACACTCCCTGGCACAGGAGAAGTTGACGTTCCGCTACCGGAACGATTCTTCGCCGGGGGCGGCACGTCGATTCGAGGCTTCTCACTCAATCAAGCGGGACCTCGCGATCCGGTGACAGGGTTTCCGGTGGGAGGGCTGGCGCTGCTCGCGTTCAACCAGGAGCTTCGTTTTCCGATGAGGCTGCCTTTTGTAGGAAACAGGCTGGGCGGCACCGTGTTTTACGATGCAGGCAACGTGTACACCGATATCAATCACATCTCGTTCGCATGGAAACCTCCGGCCAACAACAATAACCTGCCTTACTTCTCGCATACGGTGGGCGTGGGCGTGCGTTATCCGACGCCGGTGGGACCGGTACGCGTCGACTTTGGATATCAGTTGAATCCGCCGCATTACGCGGGAGAAGACTTCCCGTCAACAGGGCCGCCCGTACCGAAAGAGTTCGCCTTGCCGCATTTCCAATTCTTTTTCAATATTGGACCTGTTTTCTAATGTGGCGTCTCCTCTTTTTCCTGCTATTGGCGGCCAGCCTGGCTGGCCTGGGGTCGAATTGCGCGTTTGCACAATCGCATTCCTCATCGGCACCTTTGCCGCCATCTTCTGGAGGCGGCACGGATTCGCGCGACGGAAATACGCCCAGGGAAGAGACCGTAGACGGCATCGCCGCCCGAATCGAAGACGACATCATCACGGAAAGTGAAGTTCGCGAGCTGAGCGCGTTTCAAGAGCTGGTGGATGGAAAGCCGAAGCCGCGCAGCGAGATCATCAAGGAACTCGCCGACCAATGGATTGTGCGGGGCGAAGCGGCGCTGGCGGCGTTTCCAACTCCATCGCAAGCGGATGTGGATCGCGCTTATCAGGCGTTCGTGAAGCAGTTTTCGTCGCCGCAGGAATTCCAGGCGCGCTGCGCCGCTCTAGGGCTGACGGACGCCGCAGTGCGGCGCATTCTCACGCAGCAACTGTTCCTCTCGCGGTTCATTGATTACCGGTTTCGTCCTGCGGCGCAAGTGGACGAAGCGCAAATCGAAACGTTCTATCACGATGAATTCGTGCCGCAGCTTGAAGCGAAGAAACAGGCTGTACCACCGCTTGAAGACGTGGAAGACACGATTCGCGAAGTGCTGATCCAGCGCGCCATCAGCGATCGAGCGGCGAAGTGGCTCGATGACACGCGCGAGCACTTGAAGATAGACCTCGTCGAGCAAGGAGCCAAGCCGTGAGCGTGCGCTGGCGGCGCTGGCTGGGGTTCGCGCTTCTCTCCGTGGCGGCTGTGTGTGTGGTTGGTCTGCTTTTGATCGAGACGGGGATCGTGCAGCGCTGGGTGCGGCATATGGTGGTGAGCCAGATCGAACAGCGCACGGGCGCGCGCGTTGATTTGGGCGGATTTCATTTTCGTATCTGGCAACTTCGCGCCGAGCTCGACGACCTTACACTGCACGGTCTTGAAGCGCCGGGAACGCCGCCGCTTTTCCATGCGGCCCACGTCAACGTAGATATTCACATTCTGTCGTTGGCCAGCAAGGAAATCGCGATTGATGAACTGGTGTTCGACCAGCCGCAACTGGCGGTGCGGGTGGATAAGAACGGAAAAAGTAATTTGCCGACGCCGCGCGTAACGCAAAGCAAGCGGCCCTGGCGCGAAACCCTTTTCAGTTTGCGTATCGGGCATCTCGAGTTTCGCGACGGGAGCGCTACCTTCAACGACCGCAGCGCTCCGCTTGCGATGCAGGGGAAAAACTTGCAGTTCCAGTTGCGGCTCGGGGAAGGGTCATCCGCGGAGACTGAATCGTACGTCGGCAATTTGCAATGGCAGCAAATTCAGCTGGCTGCGGGGCGCGACCTTCCATTCCTGTTTGACATCGCAGCGAAATTCACTTTGCATCCCGATTCTTTCGAACTCGATGACCTTGCATTGAAACTGCCTCATTCGAATTTGAATCTTCGCGCCGAGCTTCCGAGCTTTGAGCGATCGGATTGGAATCTGCATTATCGCGGCCGGCTCACGCTGGCGGATGTGCGCACGATTTTCCGTTCACCGCTCACGCCGGATGGGATTGCGGATTTTTCAGGGCAGGCGCGGTATGCGTCGGGCGAGTGGACGGCGAACGGGCACTATCAAGGCCACGATTTTCTGATGACGTACAAATGGTTTCATGCAGGCGGAATGGAGACGTGGGGCGATTACGAGATGGCGAAGAACCGGCTGGTGGTTCAAAAGCTGAATATTCGCGCGCTGGGAGGCAGCATCACCGGCCACTTGCAGATGGACACCGACACGCTGGCGTTTCGGACGGAAACGCAAGTTCGCGGGGTGAGCCTTGGCACGGCGTTTGCCGCGCTCCAAAATCCTAGTTTTCCCGTGGTTCCGCTGCACTGGGACGCGCGCATCGACATCGATTCGGTGAACACATGGACGGCAAATTTTCTGCACTTCCGTTCGGAGGGCGAGTGCCGCTGGTCGCCGCCGGAAACGCTCGCTCCGGGATTGATTCCGGTGACGGCTCGCATCGAATACGACACTTCGGAAGACAGCCGGGGAGTGTCGTTTGGCCCCAGCGAAATCTCGACGCCCAAGACCGATATTCAGATGACCGGGTCTTTGACCGCGAAAAACTCCAACCTCGATCTGAGCGTACGCACGGATGACGTTGATGGATGGGATGATTTCATCAACGTAATACGCGGCGCGGATTCCACGCCGAGCCGAATTGCCGGCGCGCTGAATTTTCGCGGGAAGATTGAAGGACCGCTGGGCGGGCCGACGTTTACCGGACATTTGCAGGCGACGGACGCGCGCTTCGACAATTTTTATTTCGAATATCTCGGGGGCGATCTCGAATACTCGCCGGACGATTTCCGCCTCACGAAAGCCACGGTGCGACGTGGTCAAGCGAGCGCCGATGTGGATGTGTCTCTCGAACTTGACGGCAGCTGGGGATTCTCACCGGCGAGCAAGTGGACATTTGATGCGAAGCTGGCGCATACGCCCACGGGCGATGTGCAGGAGCTTTTTGGTCTGAACTATCCCGTGAAAGGTGTTCTGAGCGGGACCTTTCACGGATCGGGAACGCGCCTCGCGCCGATATTCGATGCGAATTTTGCGCTCGATGATGTGGACGCGAAGGGAATTCACTTCGACCGGCTGGCGGGTTTGCTGCATCTGGCGCACGACCAATACCGGTTGTCCAATGCCGAAATGCGCAGCGGCCAAGGTTTGATAACCGGAGATGTTTCGTACCGGCCGCTGGGGCAAGAGGCTGAGTTCAATCTTTCCGGCACGAATATCCCGCTGAACAAGGTCGCCGCCCTGCAGACTCAGTCCATCCCGATTTCCGGACGAATCGATTTCGACATTCACGGCAGCGGGCCGATTCGATCGCCTGTTGGGGAGGGCACCGTGCGGCTCGTGGGCCTGCAGGTGGGAACGGATGTGCAGGGAAATTTCCGCGGCCGGATAAAATCGGATGGGGAAAACGCGACGATGCGCCTGGTCTCGGAAATCAATGAGGGCCGGCTGCACGGTGCGGTATCCGTTGGGTTGCACGGCGATAATCAAGTGACGGGCGAGCTGACGGTGAAACAATTCCTGATGGATGCGTTCATCATGAGCGGGCTGCACTTGAAGCAATTGACGGGACACAGCAGCGTTGACGGACGCTTCACGCTTTCGGGCAGCCTGCGGCACCCGGAAACAATCGAGATGAACGCTGACATCGATCAGATTTCGTTCAACTACGATTTGGTGGAACTGCAAAATGACGGGCCGGTGCGGCTTACTTATCGGCGCAATGAGGTGCGGATCGATCAAGCGCGCCTGCATGGCCCGAATACGGACGTGCAATTCAGCGGGTCGGCGCGCTTCGATCGCGATCGTCCGCTGCATTTATCGCTGGCGGGGAGCTTGAATCTTCGATTCCTCGACCGCATGATTCCGGAACTTTTTGCGCTGGGGCGGGCGGATGTGAACGTGTCGGTGGAAGGAACGATGTCGCGCCCGCGAATCACGGGCCGCGCGAGCCTGAAGGATGCCTCGGCAACTTATTCGGATTTTCCGATGGGCTTGAGCCATGTAAGCGGCGATCTTGTGTTCGATCGCAACCGGATGCTGTTTGATCGCATCTCGGCGCAAGCCGGCGGCGGCCAATTGCAATTGAATGGCGCGGTGAATTATGGCGAAGGGCCATTGCGTTACGAATTGAACGCGTCGACCACAGTGGTTCGCATTCGATATCCGGCGGGCATGAGCTGGCTTGCCAGCGGTGCACTGCAGCTTTCCGGTTCGAGCACCGCCGCGATTCTTTCCGGAAAAATTCAGATTCAGCGGTTGCTGCTGGCGGAGGGCGTGGATTTGGGTTCGCTGTTCTCCACCGCTTCAGAGACGAGCGCGAGTCCGGCGTCGAGTTCAACGCTAATGCGAAATCTTACGTTCGACATCGAAGGGCAAACGACGCCTGGCGCGCGCATCGAGTGGAGCGGGGCGCAACTCGAAGTGGACGGCAATGTGCGGCTGCGCGGTACTTGGGATCGTCCAGTGCTGCTCGGGCACATTCATCTGCTTGGCGGTGAGATGGCGTTTCGCGGGAACAACTACACGCTTACGCGCGGAGACGTGAATTTTGCGAATCCGTTTCGCCTCGATCCGGTGTTGAACGTGGAAGCGACTTCTACGATTGGGCAGTATCAGGTGACGATCAACTTTTCGGGCGAGGCGAGCCATCCGACTTTGAGTTACCGTTCCGATCCGCCGCTGCCGGATTCCGATATTATCGCGCTGCTCGCGATTGGCAGCCCCGGGCAGGAGAGCGGCTTGCGGTCGTCAACTTCGAGCTCGCAAAACTACGGCGCCACGGCACTGCTGTCGGAAGCAATTTCGAGCGGACTTGGCGGGCGAATCGAACGGCTTTTTGGCATCAGCCATTTTCGCGTTGATCCGTTTCTGGCCGGCACGGCGACGGAATCGAACGCCGCGGCGCGCGTGACGATTCAGCAGCAGTTTTCGCGCAATTTGACGGTCACTTACTCCACGAACGCCGCCACCACCAACCAGTATCAGTTGATCCAGGTGGAATATGCGATCCGGCGCGATATTTCAGTGATTTTCGTGCGCGATATTAACGGCACTTATGCGTTTGAAGTGCGCTTCGTGCGGCATTTCAAATAGTTCTGCCTCTCTGCAATTATTCTTTCATCCAGAATAGCGAATCGGCGCGCAGACGAACGTGCCAGGGAAATGGCTTGTCGCGAAATCGCTGCCATTTTTCCTTGTAGACCTCGGCTTGCAATTGGGCTGACTCTGGCTGTGGCGATTGTGAAGAGTGCTGCTGCAGACTCAAGAACAAAGTGATGCGGAAGGGTGTTTCCGACGATCGGACGAGCCAGCAGGGAAAAACATTTTCCTCGCCAGCAGCTCCGTTCGCTTCCACAAATTCAATGTGATGGGCGCGAATTCCGACGAAACCAGTGGGCTGCGCTGAGGACTGAGCGGCGGATTGCGGAGTGGGTTGCGTTAGGCGCAGCGTGCAGGCCCAATCCCGGGCTTCGACACTGTGATCCGAAATCGCGCGGGCGCGCGAAATATTTTTGCATCCCGTCAGGCGCGCGACCTCAACCGACGGTGGCCGGTGGAATATTCTCTCTTTGGCGCCCGAAGCCACCTCTCTTCCTCGCGATAGAACCAGAAGCCTTGCGCCGAGGCGGTACGCTTCTTCCATGTTGTGGGTGACGAGCAGCGTGGGCCGGCGATATGCCGCAAACGTTTCCTGAAGCTGTATTTCCATCTGGCTTCGCAAATGTGTGTCGAGCGCTGATAGCGGTTCATCGAGAAGCAGCGCCTCGGGCTCGATCGCGAGCGCCCGAGCCAGCGCCACTCGTTGCTGCTCGCCGCCGGATAGCGTGCGCGAATAGCGGTCTTCGAGGCCGGGAAGATGCGTTCGTTGAACCAACGCCGCGACCTTCTTCGATCGCTCATCTCGTGGCAATCCCTCTAAGCCGAATGCGATATTCTGCGCCACAGTGCGATGCGGAAAGAGCGCGTAATTCTGAAACAGCAGGCCGACGCGGCGCTGCCTTGCAGGAATATTCAAATGCGATTCGGAATCGAAGAAGACGCGATCGTTCAGCTTGATTCTTCCGCGATCGGGCTGCTCGAGGCCCGCGATGCATCGCAGGAGCATCGTCTTGCCCGCACCAGACGCGCCCAGAATGCTCAGCGGCTCAGCTTCAGCGCGAAATGAAACTTCGAGAGAGAAATCAGTGAGCTTTTTCTCGATTTGAACTTCGAGCGACATCAGCGCCCAGCCAACCGCACTCGCTGCGGCGCCTGCAAGTGCGTCCAGTAGTAAAGGCCGGCGAGGAGTGCGAGCGAAATTCCTATGTCGATCAGGCACCACGTGGCCGCTACCGCCATGTCATTTGCTTCCACGGCGAAATAGATCGCGATCGGAATCGTTTCCGTTCTGCTCGGAATGTTCCCGGCAAGCATCAGCGTGGCGCCAAATTCGCCCAGTGCCCGCGCGAAAGAAAGAATTGTCCCTGCGAGCACGCCCGGCCACGCGAGCGGCAACGCCACTTCGCGAAACACGCGCCACTCCGAAGCGCCAAGCGTCCGTGCTGCTTGCAGCAGGCTGGGCTCCACTTGTTCGAGCGCCGCGCGTGCCGTCAAATACATCAGCGGAAACGCCACCACGGTTGCGGCAATCACGGTGGCCGGCCAGGAAAACACGATCGTCGCGTCGAATTCAAGAAACAGGTTTCCAAGTGGTCCGTTTCGCCCGAAAAGCAGGAGTAGAAGAAAACCAACCACGGTGGGAGGCAACACAAGAGGCAAAAGAAAAACGCCGTCAACAAGCGCCATCGCCGGGCCTTTGCGGCCTTCGCGCCATGCGGCAGCCGCCAAACCCAGAAAGAGCGTGATGACGGTTGCCGTCACGCTCGTCGCAATTGAAATCCAAAGCGGAGACCAATCCATCGGCTCAGGATTGTAGCCGGAACGGAAAGAACCGGCTCAATTTTCGGCGGTGGTCAAGCAGGTCAGCAGTTTTCAAGCGGCGTGACGATGGTTTCAGAGCAGGTTTTCAATTCGGATTGGCAGTTCGCGAACGCGCACACCGGTAGCGTGATAGGTAGCGTTCGCGATAGCGGACGCGCAACCCGTCAATCCAATTTCGCCGATTCCTCGCGCGCCATATTCGTTCAACTTCGTGTCGGGATAATCGAGGAAGATGCAATCCATCTCCGGAGCGTCCGCATTCACAGAGACGATATAGTCCGCGAAATTGTTGTTCACCGGCTTGCCGTTCCGAGGGTCGTAAATCGTTTCCTCGAAAAGCGCCATTCCGATTCCCATCACTACGGCGCCCAGAATCTGATTGCGTGATGTCTTGAGGTTGATCATCTGGCCGCCGTCAATCACCGTGAGCCAGCGCGATACGCGCAACCGCGCGATTCCCGGATCCCAAGCCACTTCGCAGAAATGCGCGCCGAACGAGTGCATCGAATATTCCTTGGCCTCCGGCGGCGCTTCCGTTCTCGCCTGTCCATCCAGGCCGCTCAATTTTCGAAGCTTCAAAATGTCGGGAAAAGGCACGCCGCTTTCCGGCGATTGATCTTGCCGGTGAACTCGCCCACCGCTCATCTTCAGCGATTTCGGATCGGCCTTTTCGAATGGCGAGCCGGCCGTCAACGCCGCCACCTTGAGCACCTCGCTTACGGCTTGATCGGTAGCTTTCACGATCGCGGGTAACACGGTGGAGGTTGCTGACGAGCCGCCAGACGTAGGCCCCGGCGGAAGCGCAGTGTCGCCCAATTGCACGCGGATCTTGTCGAGCGGAATTCCGGTTCGATCGGAGACCACTGCCGCAAAAACTGTGTAAGTGCCCGTGCCGATGTCCTGCGTGGCGCAGACGGCTCGAGCCGTCCCATCCGCGAGCAGCGAGACGCGCACGTCGCAATTGTGGCGTCCTGCCGGCCACGTACATGTCGCCATGCCCCAGCCGAGAATTTCATTTCCCTTCGTCATCGAGCCCACTTTTGGATTGCGCTGGCTCCATCCGAATTTCTCCGCGCCTGTTTGATACGCTTCGCGAAGATGCTTGCTCGAGAAGGGCTTCTTCGACCCCTCATCGGTCTCGGCATAATTGCGCATCCGAACTTCGATGGGATCGAGATTCAGTTTCACCGCCAGTTCGTCCAACGAAGATTCGATCGCGAAAAGCGAAGGTGTGCGTCCCGGTCCGCGCATCGGAGTGGGAGTGCCAATATTCTTGTGAATCAGGTACTGGACAGCCCGCAGATTCGGACAGCTATACAGCATCGCGGTTACTTCCGCGCAGTTTTCGACGTAATCATCGACCATCGAAGTGGGCTGGAATATTTCGTGCTGAAAAGCGTTGAGTTTTCCATTCGTGTCCGCCGCCAGCTGGATGCGCTGCCGCGTAAACGGACGATGACCCACAGTGGTGAACATCATGGTGCGGGGTACCGACACCTTCACGGGGCGGCCGAGCTGCTTCGACGCTAAAGCAGCCATCCACGAATGCGGCCACGGAAATAGTTTCGACCCGAAGCCCGAGCCGATGAATCTCGAAATCACTTCGATAGACTCGAGCGGAATGGCAAGCACTTCGGCAGCACAATTCCGGTGATTCACTACGCCCTGAGAAGTCTCATAGAGAGTGAGCTTGTCTTTCGTCCATGACGCGATGGTGGCGTGCATTTCCATGGGATTGTGCGTTTCCACCGGCGTGGTGTAGGTGACGTCCAATTTCACTGCGCCGCTGCCCAGAGCAGAGTCCACATCTCCGCGCTCATTCTTGATGGAAGGAGGATCCTTCGGAGTTAATTCATCCGTCGAGACGTCCGGCTTGCGCGCGTCATATTTCACGATCACGCGAAAAGCTGCTGCCTGCGCGCGTTCGAATGTGTCCGCCACCACCAGCGCGACAAACTGTCCGTAGTAATAAACCTGGTCGTCCTCGAAGGGTGGCCGGCTTTCCCCGGGGCGGCTGCTGTCTTCAAAGCTATTCGCAGGGCGATAGAGTTTCTGCGTATTTCCGTGATGCAGAATCGCGAGAACGCCGGGCATTTTCTCGGCTTCGCTCGAATCGATGCTGACGATTTTTCCAGAGCCGATCGTGCTTCCAACGCCGACGCCCCACGCCATATTCTCGAGCGCGTACTCCACGCCATACTTCGCAGCGCCAGTGACTTTCATGACGCCGTCAACGCGCGTGATTTCTGTTCCGATGAGTGACGATTCTTGCGGCACGCGAACCTCTCTGCTCGATTCTGTTTTAGGCAGAAGCCGTAACTGTTTGCAGCGCGCGCACCAGCGTGCGCTTGGCTAATTCGACCTTGAATCCGTTGTTGCGATAGGGTTTTGCGCCATGAAGCGCAGCCTCGGCGGCTTTGCGGAATGTGCGTTCGCTCGCATCGCCTCCCGCTAATTCCCGCTCCGCCTCCGGTGAACGCCACGGCCTGGTGCCTACTCCGCCCAGTGCAATCTGCGCTTTCCGGATCTTGTTGCCGTTCATTTCCACGATAACGGCCGCCGAGGCAAGCGCGAATTCATAAGAAGCGCGATCGCGGCGCTTCAAATAATGCGATTTCGCGTTGGAAGGAAGCGCCGGCAGCGTAACGTGCGTGATAATCTCGCCTTTGCGCACCACGTTTTCCTTGTCCGGCGTACTCCCCGGCAGAAAATAGAATTCAGTAATCGGCACGCTTCTCTCTCCGGCAGAACCGTTCAAATGAA
>Ga0209579_10002594_pt1 | contig 13621 bp, 9 predicted proteins | sample Coa_R1_2_FD_187152 | JGI IMG/M metagenome (GOLD analysis project Ga0209579, IMG submission 187152) | Surface soil microbial communities from Centralia Pennsylvania, which are recovering from an underground coalmine fire - Coalmine... | ecosystem: Environmental > Terrestrial > Soil > Unclassified... | reverse complement strand
GCATTAATCGTTTGGCACGCCTGAGAGAGAACGGGGACCGCGCGCGCGGGCCCGCATCCTAAAATTGAGGCACTTCGATGGCCTCTTCCCGCACATACGCATGGATTGCCGGGGTGTCGCTGGCGATTCTTGGCCTGTACGCCGGGGTTTCGCTGTGGCTGCCGCAGGGCGAGTCGCTGAACGCGTTCGGCAACATCATGCAATGCCTGGTGCCGCTGCTGGCCAATGCCGGGCTGCTGGTGAACGCCGGAACGCCGCACTGGCGGCGCAACGTTTTCTGGATGCTGACGGCGCTGAGCTGCACGATGTGGATGATCGGGCAGTTTCAGTGGACCTATTACGAAGTGTATCTGCACCAGCCGCTGCCGGACATGTATCCGGGCGACATTATTTTCTTTTTGCGGGGGATACCGCTGATGGCGGCGCTGGCGCTGCGGCCGCATTTGAAGCGCAGCGAGGCGCAGTTGCGGTTTGGGTATCTGGATTTTGTGCTGCTGTTGTGCTGGTGGGTGTTTCTGTACGCGTTTGTGGTGCTGCCGTGGATGTACGCGGAGCCGACGCTGGGGCAATACAACTTCACCTTTGACCTGGTGACGAACGTCCAGAACATGGTGACGGTGGTAGGGTTCGGAGCGTTATGGTTGCAGGGCCGCGGGGCGTGGCGGACGGTGTACGCGAATCTGTTTGGCGCCGACGTGATGTACATGCTGGCGTCGTTGACGATTAATGTGGGCATCAGCCTGAAGGTGTACCACACGGGAAGCTTGTACGATTTGCCGCTGGTGGCGTCGTTTTTGTGGTTCGCGGCAGCGGGGCTGATTGCGTATCAGAACGGCGGCGCGCTGGACGAATCGTCAGATCAGGGCGCGGAGGAAGACTCGGAAGCGAAGAAGGGCGAAAGCATTGTGGCATCGCGGCTGGCCATGGCGGCGGTGGTATCGCTGCCGGCTTTTGCGATTTACACCATGCGGTTCGCGCACGATTCGGCGGCGGTGCGGGAATTCCGGCTGATGACGATCCTGCTGGCGGCGGTGCCGCTGGGCGCGCTGGTATTTTTGCGGCAGCACCTGGCGGACAGCGACCGAGCTAGGTTGCTGGCGCGGGCGGAGCAGTCGGTGGAAAATTTGCAGCGGCTGCAGGCGCAACTGGTGCAGACGGAAAAGCTGGTTTCGCTGGGGCAACTGGCGGCGGGCGCGGCGCACGAAATCAACAATCCGCTGACGGCGATCCTGGGCTATTCGGATTTGCTGGCGGACGACGCGGCGCTGCCGGAGAAAACGCGCGGCATCGCGGTAAAGATTCGCGACCAGGCGCGGCGGACGAAGACGCTGGTGTCGAATTTGCTGAGTTTTGCACGGCAGGTGCCGGCGGAGCGGACGCTGCTGGACCTGAACACGGTAGTGACCAACGCAATGCAGCTGCGCGCGCTGGATTTGAAGAATTCCGGAACAAAAATCGAATTAAAGCTGGAGTCGGTATTGCCCGGGGTGCGCGGAGACGGAAATCAGCTGATGCAGGTGTTTTTTAACATTATTAATAACGCGGTGGACGCGATGGATTCGCACAGCGGCGGCGGCAAGCTGACCATCAAGACGATGCGGGACCGAGCAAACGTGGTGGTGTTGTTTTCGGATACCGGCCCGGGTATCAAGGAGCCGCACCGCGTTTTTGACCCGTTCTACACGACAAAGCCGATTGGCAAAGGGACGGGACTGGGCTTGAGTATATGCTTCGGCATTGTGCAGGAGCATGCCGGCAAAATTCTTTGTTACAACGGCCAGGACGGTGGGGCGGTGTTTCGCGTGGAACTGCCGGCCGTGCTGGCAGCGTTGCCGACGCGGGATTTGCTTGCGGGCGGCAGCGGGTCACAAGTGCTCAAGAGTTCGTGACATCTTCACGGCCATGAACGATAGCCCCTCGTGAGCACCATTCCCTTCAGGACGGTTGTCTTAAGGCATGGCGGCGGGGGTCTTTCCGCAAACCATGCTAGAGTTTTTTTGGCCTTTTACGGAGCCGCAGCCCGATGCCCGAGATCGCAATCTCCACAGAACAACTGACGCGCCGGTTTGGCGAACTAACCGCGGTAAATGGCGTGAACCTGCAGGTGGAGTCCGGGCAGTTTTTTGGCTTTCTGGGGCCAAATGGCGCGGGAAAATCCACGACGATCAAGATGCTCACCGGTCTGCTGGCGCCGACCGCGGGCCGCGTTTCGCTGCTGGGGATGGACTTCGCAACGCACCGGATTGAGGTGAAGCGGCAGATCGGCGTGGTACCGGAAGGGATGGGGCTGTTTGAGCGGCTGACCGCGCCGGAGTATCTGGAGTTTGTAGGCCGGATGTACGGGCTGGATAAGGCGACGACGCGGAAGCGCAGCGAAGAGCTGCTGGATTTCATGCAGCTGGCGGACCGGACGAACACGCTGATCGCGGATTATTCGCACGGCATGCAGAAAAAACTGGCATTGGCGGCGGCGGTAATTCACGGGCCCCGGATTCTTTTTCTGGACGAGCCGTTCGAGGGCGTGGATGCGCTGGCGGCCGGAGCGTTGAAGGCGTTGCTGGGCCGGATGACCGAGCGCGGCGTGACGATCTTTCTGACTTCGCACGTACTGGAAATTGTGGAGCGGTTGTGCAGCCACGTGGCCATCATCAAGAAGGGGCAGCTGGTGGCGCAAGGCTCGATCGAACAGCTGCGCGCGGGAGTGCCCAGCGCGGAGGGGCGGACCTCGACGCTGGAGGACATTTTCCTTTCGGTGGTGGGCCAGGGGGCGGAACGCGCGCAGATCGAGGAGCTGTCGTGGCTGACTTGACGCCGACGGAGCAGCGGCTGCCGAATCTCGGCGAACAGCTGCGCCTGGTGGCCTGGCTGCGTTGGCACGGGCTGCGCAACAGCGTGCGCAACAAGAACCGGCGGCTGGATCTCCTCGGCGTCATCTTGTCGGGGGTGGTGAGCGGCGCGCTGGTGGTGGGCGTGGCGTTCGCGATGTTTGTCGGGACAGAGTATATTTTCGAGCATCATTCGGAAAAATATTTAGGCTTGATGTTTCTGGCACTGCTGGTGTGGTGGCAGTTGTTCCCCATCATGATGGCGGGATTCGCGCCGCAGTTTTCCTTTCCCTCGCTGCTGCGGTTTCCCATGAACTTTTCGGCGTTTTACCTGGTGGGCCTGGCGTACGGATTTGCGGACGCAGCGGCGATCGCGGCGCTGGCCTGGATGGGGGCGATGGTTGCGGGGACGCTGGCGGCGCAGGCCAGCGCGTTGCCGGCCATGATTGTGGCGTGCGTGTTATTCGCGCTGCTCAACGTAACCATGGAGCGGCTGTTTGGCGCGTGGCTGGAAAAGCTGCTGGCGAAACGCAGGTCGCGCGAAGTGTTGTTTACGCTTTTCATCTTGAGCATGATTTCGCTGCAGTTTCTAAATCCGTTCCTGCAAAAGTACAGCAAGGAGGTCGGCAGAATGGCCGAGCGGGCCTTGCCGTACTTTTGGATTTTGCCATCGTCTTTCGCGGGAAATTTTGTGGCCAGAGCCTCAACCGGGCCTGCCACCGGCGCGGTGATTCATCTGGTTGGACTGACGGTCTATGTGGCGCTCTTCGGGGTGCTGCTCCGGCTGCGTTACGTAAAGATGTACGAGGGCGAGGAGTTGAGCGAGGGAACCGCGCCCAGTCTGAACAGGAAACGCGTGGCTGCGGAACCGGCGGACGACACCGAAAGGCTGGGGTTCCTGCCGCCGCAGGTGCTGGCGGTTTTCCGCAAGGAGCTGCGCTACCTGCGGAGGAACACCTTCCTGTTCTTCTCGCTGGCCATCCCGCCGGTGATGGTGCTGTTTTTTACCATGAGATTTGAGGGTGCGCATAGCGATGTACTGAAAAAAGTGACCCCCGATCTGTTTTTCCCCGGGATGATGGCCTACCTGATCCTGATTCTGCTGGCGCCGACGTACAATTCTTTTGCGCATGAGGGCCGGGGGATTCAGACCTACTACAGCGCACCGGTAAACTTTCGCGAAATCCTGCTGGCCAAGAACCTGGTTACGGTAATTATCGTGTTGGTCGAAATTGTAATCTGTATGGGGCTGGTGGGACTGCGTGTGGGGTGGCCTTCGGGACCGATCCTGCTGGCTACAGTGATGGCAGTGGTGTTTTCCGTGGTCGGGCAGCTGACCATCGCCAACTGGTCCTCGTTGAGTTTTCCCAAGAAAATGGACTTTGGAAAGATGCAGGGCCAGCGGAATTCCGGAATGTCGGTGCTGACGCTGTTTGGCGTACAGATTGTCCTTAGCGGGATTGGCGGATTGATTCTATGGTCGGGGCGGCTGATGGGAAGCCCGTGGCTGCCGGCGCAAGTGTTTGCAGTGCTGGCGATTGCAGCAATGGCCGGGTACGTTTCCGCGCTGGACGCCCTGAGCGACCTTGCCGAAAAGAAGAAAGAAGTGCTGATTGACGCGCTTTGCCGGTGAGCCGGAGCGTGCCGAAAAGGTTAAGCGACACAGTCCTAGCGCGGAGTAGTACTGTGGTCGAAAGGATTGGTACCAGCGCCCTATTTGCGACTCCCTGAGGCCTCGCTAATCTCGCAGCATGTACAGACAACCAGATAGTCCCACGGCCCTGCTGGTCGAACCGGCAGCCGCTCCTTTGGCACCCGCAGCTGTTGAACAGGCAAGCAAACCATTACTGAAGGTAGCGATTGCGGGCTCCGATCGTGCCAGCAACGCGACCCTGTGCGCCATGCTGGAGGCAACGGGTGCGGTGAAAGAAGTTCTGGAATGGGCATGGCTGACCGGGATGAAACTCCGCGACGCGCAGGATGTGCCCAATGTGGTGTTTATCGACTTGTCCGCGGGAATGGGGTCGGAGTTTCTGTTTGCGCAGGAGCTGGTCAAGCTGAATCCCGGAGTGCACATCATTGCGTGCTCCGCGAAGAACGAGACAAACGCGGAATTTCTGTTGCAGGCCATGCGGTCGGGCATTCGCGAATTTCTGCAAAAACCCTTTAATCGCATTGAAGTGGCGCAACTGATGCATCGCCTGAGCGAAGAAAACGAAGTGCGACCGGCGAAGAAAGTTACCGGCGGGAAACTGATTTGTGTATTGGGAACGAAGGGCGGAGTGGGAACCAGCACGGTGGCGGTGAATCTGGCCGTACAGCTGGCGCAGATTCGCACCAAGAGGACGCTGCTGGTGGATTTTTCGCGGCCTATGGGAGATGTGACGGCCCTGCTGGACCTGAAGCCATCTTTTCAGATTCGCGATGCAGTGGAGAGCGTAAAGCGCATCGATGCCGCACTTTTCAGCGGATTGCTGACGCCGCACAAGAGCGGGTTGCAGGTACTAGCGGGGGCAACGCGGCTGGATGACCTGCAGGATGCCTCGCCCGCGGCGATGGACAAGGTTCTGGAAATTGCGCGGCAGGATTTCGACTTCGTGGTGGTGGATTTTGGTTCTTATTATTCGCCGGAATGGCGCGACCTGCTGAACGCGTCGCAGATTCTGCTGATTTCGGAAGCGGACTTGCCCGGGCTGGCAAAACTGAATAAGCATCTGGGAGCGCTGGCGAATTTGCGTGTGCCATCGGAACGCGTGCACCTGGTGATCAACCGCTGGCACCGTCAGGACGAGGAAACGCTGGCGAAAGTCGAAAACGACATGAAGACGCCGGTATTCGCGCGCTTGCCAAATAATTTCAAACAAGTGACGGAAGCCACGGTGCGCGGGGTTCCGGTGGGCAAGAACGGCGACCCGTTGACGGAAGGATTCGAAGCGATGGCGGCGCGGCTGGCGGGAACGTACAGCGGACGGAAGAAATCGCTGCTGGGACAGTTCCTGTCGCTTTAGCGAGCTTCACGCAACGACTGAACAGCCAGTCTGACTACAGGATCCAACTCCATCAAACAAACCCAATATTTTGGTCTCACATATAACGTTTTCTGAGGACATCTTCGTTGGCGCGAATCCACGCCAAAATCTGGTCGAAGCCCTGGCTGAGAGTCACGGCCGGCTTCCAGTGAAGATGCTTTTCGCACTTGCGATTGTCGGTGAAGTAGATGGGCAGATCCCCTTTGCGAAGGGAATTCTCGACGCTGATGGCGGTGCTGTGGCCAAGTTTCTTTTCAAGCAGAGCTGTGCCTTCGCGCAGGGAAAGTGAGTTTGCGGCGCCTCCGCCGAGATTGAAGATATCGCCCCGGAAGCGATCCATCTGGCCGATTTGCAGCTCGACGAGCGAACAGACGTCTTCGAGGAAGAGGACGTCGCGCACCTGTTTGCCGTTCCAGCCAATATATTTCAGCGGCAGCTTGAAGTAATGAGCGATGGCCCACCAAACCACCCAGCCCTGATCGAGTTTGGCAAACTGGCCGGTGCCGGCAATCACGCCGAAGCGGTTGATGACGATGGGCATGTCAAAGGCCTGCGCGTATTCCTGGCAGGAAGCGTCGGCGATCAATTTGCTGAGGCCGTAGATGCTGCGCGAACCGCCGTCCACGGCAAACTGTTCGGAAATGCCATGGACTGGATCGAAGCCGCGCGGTTGCCGGTCAGCGGGAATGTCGTTCCAGGCATCGGGATCCCACTCGATGCGGGTGGTTGCTTCGCGGCGCGGCAATTCGAGCAATCGATCGACGACGTAAACGCGGTTGGTGCTGAAGAAGATCAAAGGGCAGTGATGGAGGCGAGCGAATTCCAGCACGCGAATGACGCCGAGCGAATTGTTGGTGATATCAAAAACGGGATTGCTGTAGCCGGAAACTACGGAAGGCTGAGCGCTGACGTCGCAAACGAACTCAATGCCCTTGGGAAGATTCTCGAAATCCTCGGGATTGCGGACGTCGCCGTGAACGAAAGTGACGCCGTGGCGCGCCAGGCGGTCCAGATTGGATTCGCTGCCCCGCCGAACGAGATTGTCCATCACCACGACGCGATGATTTTTTCCGGTGAGGCGAACGGCGAGTTCAGAACCGACAAATCCGGCGCCTCCAGTGATGAGAATGTGCACAATCCACGCTCCTACCTTAGACTCATAACGGTCGGAATAGTAAGGTTAACGCCAGCCGATTATGATAACGATTTTTTCCACGCCCAAAGCGTTTACAGGGCATATCGAGGTGATCCAGCGCAATGCCATCCAAAGCTGGCAGCGCTTGCATCCCGACATAGAAATCATTCTGGTGGGCGACGACGCCGGGGCCGCAGAAGTCAGCGAAGAATTGGGAATACGTCACATCAAAACCGTAGCAAAAAATCGACATGGCACAAAATATCTAGCCAGCATTTACGACCAGGTGCAGGAGGTCGCGCGGCACCCCGTTCTATGCCACATCAACTGTGACATTCTGCTGATGTCCGATTTCCTCAGTGCGGCCCGCGCAGTCCTCCGCACGACGGAGCGGTTCCTGATGGCGGGGCGCCGGTGGGACGTGGACCTTCGGCAGCCCCTGGATTTCCGGGACGCCAACTGGGAGCGCGACCTTGATGCTCTGGCGCGAAAGACAAACCGGCCCCGACCGGCGCAGTGGATCGACTACTTTTTATTTTCCAAAGGGCTGTACTACAAGCAAATTCCCGAGTTCGTGATTGGCCGACCGGGCTGGGACAACTGGCTGCTCTGGTACCCGCTGTCGCTCAAAGTGCCGTTGATTGACGCTTCTCGTGATGTGCGCGCGGTGCATCAGAACCACGACTATAACTATCATCCCGAGGGTGAACAGGGCGTGTGGCACGGAGAAGAGGCTCAGGAAAACTACCGGCTGCATCAAGGGAAATTTGCGACTCTGGAAGATGCCACGTACGTGCTGCGCTCCGGGGAGTTAAGGCCACACTACATGGCGGGTTTGGCCCGGGTGAAGCGTTTGGCGAAAGCGAGATTGACGCGTTATTGGTTCGCCGCGCTGGATGCGACGCGGGGAGTCAGGCATCGCTTGGGTCTAAGGAGCCGGCGAGCGCGGCAATGAGATGTCAGGGCTTCGCGGAACGCTTTAGCTGCTCGACGTCGCGCTGTTCAATCTGGCGCAGGGTGTCCGAGCGGCGGAGAAGATAGGAACGAAGCTGGGACGCGAACTGCTGAGGAACTGCGTGAAGCTGATTTTGTGCGACTTGGCGCCAGGAAACGGGGCCGCGCGCGGGAATCAGGTGTGCGCCCCACTGGAAGATGAGCCCGACATTCCAGACGATGAAAACCGCCACCACCGCGCTGAGACAAACACTGGCCACCCGGCGGCTATGAAAAACTGAGGCCGCCGTTTCAAGCAGTGTGGCCAAACCGAGAACAAAAAAGACAGTAAAGGAAACGAAGAAACGATTTCCATAAGACGAAATGCCAGCCCAGTCGGGGTAGGCAGCCATGAAGTAGTAAAAAGCCAACAGGACGCACCCGATGGACAGACCGATGGCAGGGAATTTGCGCCAGAAGAGAAAGAGGCCGGCTACGGAAAAGAGGAGAATGGGCGTCCACGAAAACAGACCGTGGTTTGCGGAGAATAGTAACGCGACGAACGAAGGCGAGGTCCAGCCCCACAGAGTCAGGGGGATGTAGCCGGTTTCCAGAAGTCCGCCGTAAAGATAATATTTCGTGAGAAACGTAGGCAGCATGGCAGCCAGGACGACGGCGCAGAACAGCACATGATGCTGCAGGAGGGCTACGGCGCCGAACGGCGCGGTTTTTTCCTGCGGCCCTTGCAACGCGAATCGATAGTTTGCAATGGCCTCGGGTAGAAGTGCCAAGAGCGCCAGCACATTGGGGTAATAGACGTTCAGCATCAGGCCGGCAATCAGGCCCAGCAGCAGCCATTGCGCAGTGGTGCGGTTTTCGCGCGTACGCAGCCAGTACCAGAAAAACAGAGCGACCACGAAAGCGGAATGCGCGTGTGACCACGACGGGTTGAAGTACATGTAAACCGGAAGCGAGCTGGCCCACCAGATGGCGATGGTCGCGAGCAAGGCCCAGCGCTGCGCAACGAAGCGGCAGGCCACTCGGTAGGAAATGAGCAGCGCCGCGAACCCATAGAGCAGCGTGCCCAGGGCCATGGCCAACAAGTAGGGGAGCGAAAATCCGTCGGCGGCTACGTGACCTCCAAGCGCACGCGCCAGCAGGACGCCGGCGTGCGTGCAAATCAAAAAAGGAGCCCAAAGAATCGCCGGGCCAATGGTGAAGTGATTGTCGAGATGGCCGGTTTTGGTGCGGAATTCACTGCGTGGATTCCCGGCGGCGTCCAGGCGCACTTCGCGGAATCCTTCGTTGCCGTGCTGGTAGTCGGCGGCAAAATCTAGGTTGTGCTGAATGAGCAAAGCCCGCGCGAAAGCGTAGTAGCCGATGCCGTCGCCGCGCACCCAGGGGTTCAAGAGGGGCAGCGTCAGGAGCAGCAAGACGAGAAGAACTTTCGGAGGGAACTTCCGAGACGGCGGAACGCTCAGATTCCCGTCGTTCAGGTGCGCCACCACAGAGTTACTCCGATCAAGATTCAGCCACAACACGGGCCGGAACAGGTCCGGGACAAAACCAGATTATCTCAGAGAGTAAATAACGCATGTGCAAACACAAACCAGACTATCTTAGAGAAAAGGTGCGATGTTTGCACGTCAAATTCGCGTTTACTGGGTTTTGCCGGAAGCAGCGGGAACTCCGGCCAGCTCAGCGGGCCGCGTGACGCTGCGCTTTTCGCGCAAGTAACGCGAAACGCGGTCAATGATCGCGTCCAGCTGGATTTGCGGGCGGAAGCCAGTCAGCGCCTGCAACTTGTCCACGCAGGGCACGCGCCGCATCATGTCCTCGAATCCCGGTTCGTAGGCCTGATCGTAGGGAATCAGCTCGATTGGCGAGGAACTTGCGGTCCGCTCTTTGACCGCCTTGGCCAGGTCCGCGATGGTGATCTCCTCGGTGTTTCCGATGTTCACGACCTCGCCGATGGCGCGCTGGCTGTCCATCAAGCGCATCAGCGCTTCAACCGTGTCGCTGACATCGCAAAAGCAGCGGGACTGCGTTCCGGAGCCATAAACCGTGATGGGCGCGTTCTCCAGCGCTTGTTTCACGAAATTGGGCAAAACCATTCCGTACCGTCCCGTTTGCCGCGGGCCCACGGTGTTGAACAGCCGCACCACAATCACGGGAACTTTTCGTTCGCGCCAGTAGGCCAATGCCAAAAATTCATCCAGCGCTTTGGAGGCCGCGTAGCTCCAGCGTCCCTTGGTGGTGGAACCGAGCACCAGATCGGCTTCCTCGCGAAACGGCACTTGCGTGCTTTTGCCGTACACTTCCGAAGTGGAAGCCGTGAGCACCAACTTGCGCTTTTTTTCGGCAGCCTCCAGGATGATCTGGGTACCGTTGACATTGGTTTCGATGGTGCGAACCGGGCTCTCGACGATCAAACGCACGCCCACCGCTGCGGCCAAATGCACAATTACGTCGGCGTCGTCCACCAATTCGGCAACCAGGTGGCGATTCTCAATGGCGTCCAGGTGATACTCCATCCGTTCATTGGACTTCAGATGGCGGATGTTCTCCATGCTGCCGGTGGACAGATTGTCCAGCAAAACCACATGGTCGCCGCGTTCCAGCAGGCGTTCGGCAAGATGCGATCCAATGAAACCTGCGCCGCCGGTAATCAGATAACGCACGAAACCTCCCAAACCGTTTCAGAGTGATTGCGGATCATCGTCATCGGAATACTTTTCACGACGGGATGGTTCCGAATGATGTTCTTCCTTCGAGGCGTAAAGTTCCGCTGCTTCCTGCGGACCGTATCCATAGGAATACGGATAGTAGCGGTAAGAATAGTAATAATCGGGCGCACTGGAGTCCACCGCATTGAGAACCACGCCGAGCAGGTGGCATTTGACGCTGACCAGCAAGTCGCGCGCTCGTGTGAAGGCTTCCTTGGGCGTTTCGCCGCTGCGTACCACCAGCAGCACGCCATCGGCCTGCACGGAAACGATCACCGCGTCGGTCGCCGCCATAATCGGTGGCGAATCAATCACGATGAATTTGAACTGGCTGCGCAGCTGCTGAATCGCATCCGCCAGCTTGTGGGAAGACAGCAAATCCGCTGGATTTGGCGGCAGCGGACCCGTCGGTATGGCCACCAGGTTGGGGATCACCGGATGCGGCACGGTGACCAGCTCCAGGCTGGAGACTCCGGCAAGATATGAGCTGAGGCCCGCATATTTGCCGTCCGTCATATTCAAAAGCCGTCCGACGCCCGGTTTGCGCAAGTCGGCGTCAATCAGGAGAGTCCGGTCGCCCAGTTGCGCCAGAGTAACCGCCAGATTTGCCGCGGCGGTGGTCTTTCCTTCGCGCGGCAGCGCGCTGGTCACCAGTATTACCTGCGGCGGATGATCCGCTTGCGACAGAAGCAAAGCGGTGCGCAACGCGCGGAAAGCCTCGGACATTTGCGATTTCGGCAGGTGCTGTGCCACCAGCTCGACGCGCTTTTCGTGCCCGTTTACTGAGGCGCCCCCAATCAGCTTGTTTCGTCGTGAGCCAGCGCCGTCGTCGCCAAAGGCGGGGACCACTGCCAGCGATGGCAACCGCGTCAGGGTTTCAATGTCATCGGGCGTCTTCACGGTGTTGTCCAGATATTCGCGCAATAACGCCAGCCCGATTCCGCCTACCAGGCCGACCAGGAACGACAACGCAATGTTCCTGGCTTTTGCCGGCCGGGTTGGTGTGGAGGGGATCATCGCCGCGTCCACAACGCGGATGTTGGACGACTTCAACCCGGCTGCGATATTCGCCTCTTTCAGCTTGGTCAGCAGGCCGTCATACATGGTTTTATCGGCTTCCGCGATGCGCTTCAGGATGTTGTATTCCACCATCACCTGCGCCATAGCGTTCACTTCGCCTTTTTGCTCATTGAGGGCGTCGCTCATCATCCCTTCGCGTTGCTTGGCAGCGTTGTAATCGTTCTCCAGATCGGACAGCACGTTGTGCTTTTCGGTGGCGATGGAGTCGTCGATTTCCTTCAGGCGCGCCTGCAGGCGTTGTACCTTGGGAAAATTCGGTCCGTATTGCGTCACTGCGTCCATATACTGCGCGGATGTGTCCGACTTCTTTCTCAACAGATCCTGCAGCGTGGCGTTCTGGCGAAGCTGCGGCACCGCATCGATATTTCCGGACTTTGCAAATTCGTAAACTGCCTGCTTCTTCATGCGATCGCTCTGCGCGTCGGTGAACTCCTTGTTGAGGTCGGAGAGTCGCTGTGTCGTAATGTTCTGCTTGTCGTCCAGTTCCCAGATCTGGTGCTGACGTTCATACGCCAGCCGCGCCGCCTCGGAGTTTTCGACTTTTACCTTCAATTCGCTTAGCTGGTCGGTTAGCCACCCGGTGGCTTTGTTGGACGATTCGTACTGGCTCTTGAAATTTTGCTCCACGAAGGTATTGATGTGCGCGTTCAGAATCTCGGCGGCCAGTTCCGGATCCGTCGCCTCAAAAGTGACATCTAACAGGCGGCTTTGAGGAACCCGCTTGACTGCCAGGCTTCCCAAAAATGCCCCCAATTCCGGCGGCCTGCGGTGATTGGCAAGGCTCCCGGAAGTGATGGCGTCGGAAGAACCGTCGCCGGGAAGCTGCGCGTGCGGTACCAGTCCGCTATTGCGGATGGTCTCCAGGGCCAGCGTCTCGCTAGTGAAAATGCGCGATTGTGTTTCGATGTAGTTGTCCAGATCCGTTTCGTAATCGTAGGAGGTAGCGCCCTGGAACGGCAGCAGGTTGCCGTTCTCGCGGTCAATCTCAATCCGCGCGGTGGCCGTGTACACCCGCTGCATGCGGAACGTCGCTATGGAAACAATCGTCACCACCGCCACCAGGAACGACAAAATCAGCCACTGGTGCTTGCGCAAAATCAGCAGGTAGTCGTAAAGATGCGGCTCGCGCGGCGACAAATCGAGCGCTGGCACCCGCGAATGCGCACCCATCACTTCCACCATTCGTGAAGTGGGGTCTCGCGGTATCAGCTTGTTCTCTTCAGGCATGAACCTTCCGTTACTGCGCACCAATGCGGTAAACCACCAAAGACGTACCGACCCCCAGCACGATTTCCCCCGCTCTGATCAACGCGGCCCTGGCATGGCTGTCCGGCACATACAAAATGTCGCTGGGAAGCATCCTCACGTCTTCCGTTTCGCGCTTCACAATTTTGCCCAGGTCCACCGGAATAGCCTGCTGGTGGCCTTGCGCATCCTTGCGGATGATCACCGCTTCGCTCTTCTTGGCCACTCGTGTCGTGCCGCCCGCCAGCGCCAGCACCTTCAACGTCGAAAGTTGTGCCCGATCATTGTTTGACACAAATGCGCCGGGGCGCCCTACGGCTCCCAGGGCGTACACCACTCCGGCGTGCGGGACCGTCACCACGTCGCCTGCCAACAGTGCGATATTGTTCTGGGTGTCGCCTCTTTCCAGCAATTCAGAAAGATTCACGGTAATCAGGTTCTGCGGCGGTGCGGTGCTAGTCGCTGGGCCCGCCGCCCCTTGCGTCGAGGCATCTGCCGGCGCCGCCATATTTGTAGTCGTTGCCGGTACTTGCTTCGTGTCCGTCGTCATGTCCGCCCTGACTTCGGGTGGCACGTCCTTGGAGGCAGTGCCCTCCACGTGTGCGGCCTGGGTCGACGGCTGCGCAGCGGCTGCCGAACCGGGCGCAG
>Ga0209579_10002593_pt1 | contig 13622 bp, 13 predicted proteins | sample Coa_R1_2_FD_187152 | JGI IMG/M metagenome (GOLD analysis project Ga0209579, IMG submission 187152) | Surface soil microbial communities from Centralia Pennsylvania, which are recovering from an underground coalmine fire - Coalmine... | ecosystem: Environmental > Terrestrial > Soil >... | reverse complement strand
TCGCTGGCTCGGTCGACTGCCAGCGGCTTCGCATCCGGATGGTTATTCCGCAAGCAAGCTCGCAGCAGAAGCGAACGGTTGGCGCGTTGCTCGTCAGCGCATCAGCAGCGCTCTTGATAAGCTGCCGCCGCTGAAGCGCATTGCCGTTGTCGGCTACAGGCAATTGTTGAAGCTTAGGATGCAAGGTCCGGCTTCGGTCATCAAAGGTCCTCATGGCGCCCACCCGCTGTCTAGACAGCTCGCGGAAGGACGAGCTGCGGTGATTGCCAGATCGGCGATCCATGAAAAGAACATTCAAGATTTTCTCTTTTCTTATTTTGAGGGGAGTGTGCCTTGTCTTCCAGATGAGGCCTTTTTCGAACTAATTGGCACGCGGCAGTAAAGTCGGTAACGCAATTCGGGCGGTGCCACGTCGTTGGGTGACGCTATGCAACGTGCTAGGCAACGGGTGATCCGCTTCCTTGCCGAACAGGCAGCGAAATCAGCACGTCAACCTATTCGCTTGATTTATACGCCATATCGAATCTTGCGTCGTTTTCTAACAACGGCGCTCCACTACTGTTTGGTGGTGGCTGTGCGACTCAACCTTCCTGTCGCCGTAATTCCAAAATTTCTGGCTCCTGCCGAGGCAGAATATCAAATTCGACGCGCTCAAGAGCTTCTTGACGATAATAGGCCTAAGGAGTCCTGGAATGCGTTCAAGCGTGGCCTCGAGTTTACTGACGATCCTTCGCGACTAAAGATCGCGGCCGTTTGTCTCCACGTCGGCTTGGGTCGCATGCGCGAGGCAATCAAGCTCTATCGGCGGTCGAATCAGGTTCGGATGGCGCGAAGCGCGTCTGCCAAAATATCAATTGATGAGGGATGCTGTATACTTGACGATTTTTGGGCGCTCCATATCGGACATTCGGCGCAGATCGATTATGTCGTGAAGCTCCGAATGTTGAACGGAAACAAGCCTGATCAGACAATTTTATACGTGCCGCGGTTGAGCGGCTCAGCGAATCGCTTTCTTATCGAGCAATGGCGCTCGCATCTCCGCGTGCTAACCGGAAGCGAGCTCCCGTTTTCAAAAAAATTAATCGATTCTCTTGCTCTCGATTTTTACGTTCAAGATGTGCCCGGGAAAGGAACATTTTATATGTGGGAGGTGGCGGCGTTAACCTACCGTCGTTGGGCGGCGGAGGGACGCGCACCGATCTTGAAACTCAGTGAAGACGTGAAAAATCTCGGCCGCGAGGCTTTGGCAAGCGTCGGCGTGCCACGCGACGCCTGGTTCGTTGGTCTGCATGTTCGGGAGCCTCACTTTCAAACTCACCACCGGGATCTCCACGGCGTCCTTAACGCAAAAATCGAGGACTATTTGCCTGCGATTCGCGAAATTACTCGCATGGGCGGATGGGTAATTCGAATGGGCGACCCATCGATGTCACCATTGGCACCGTTACCTAACGTGCTCGACTATTGTCACAGCTCAGTGCGTTCCGATTGGATGGACGTATTTCTTTGCGCCGTGAGTCGATTTTTCATCGGCACGGCGTCTGGCGTATGCTATGTGGCGAATGATTATGGGATCCCGTGTCTGCTGACCAACTGGTGGCCACCCGCGCAGCGCCCCTGGCATGCTTGCGACATTTTCATTCCCAAGGTCCTGCGGCGAATGAAAGACGGTAGGATGTTGTCTTTAGAAGAGAGCCTCAATGAACCATTTGGCTACTGCAACTCAGTGGCCTATCTTCAGGAGGAGCACGGAGTATCGGTGCAGGACAACGATCCGGAGGATATTCGCGCAGCCGTGATCGAAATGCTCGAGCGCGTGGAAGGCCGAGCTGTTTACGATGCCGATGATGTCGCGAAGCGGGAATGTGCCGAACATACGTATGCCTCCGTTGCGATGCAGCTATACGGTTCCCCCGCCGCCTTTGGGGCTGGAAGTCTAGCGCGTGAGTTTGTCAGACGTAATCCTTGTTTTGTGGAACCGCGCTGATTACAGAGAGGAGGCGCGCTTTGGGTCGGCTAAAAGAAATTTCTCGAGCCGCGTTACCGATTGTGCGTCGAACAATTGGCCCGCAGAATACGGCGCGCTTGATACGGGCTGCAGCGAAATTGAATTTGGCTTCGCAGTCTGGACGGGAGTCGCTGGGCCATCCCAGCCCCCAATTATCGAAGGAAGTATCCGAGTTGGCGGCCAACTACGCCAGCAAACGCATTGGCTTGTTCCTGCTGAGCCCGCGGATGCTGAGTTTGCAGGATAGACGAATAGCTGAGGCAATTGCGCAGTTCTTCGCTCAAACTAACAGTCTACCTTCGATAGGCGCGACACAGATTGCAGCCTCAGTGGCAGAATTCCGCAAAGTTTTCCTCGATAGTCCCGTCACTGGTAACGTCTATGGCGCGAATTTTCCGAGTGGCGTTAATTTGTTCTGTCTTGCACGGCATCTCAAGCCGTCCTTGATAGTGGAAAGCGGTGTCTATAAAGGCCAATCATCTTATTTCCTAGCGTCGGCATGTCCAACTGCAAGAGTACTTGCGTTTGATCCAAATCTGTCGGAAGTCAAACACCGCGCAGCTGGCGTAGTATACAACGAGCATGATTGGATAAATACGGATGTCAGGTGCAACGCGCCAGACACTGGCTTATGCTTTTTCGATGACCATCAGAATCAAGCGTTGAGAGTGATTCAGGCATATGAGCGCGGATTTCGTCATATTTTATTTGACGATTCATGGCCGATAGACGTCATCACCGGAACTGGTTGGCCGCCATTACCGTCATTGGATATGGTAATGAATGACACACTTGAGCCAGATGAAACTGTCGAGTGGATTGAAGGTGACAAGAAATGGAGATATTCGAACGACGAAAAGATGCGCGATTTGTGCACTCGTGCCCGTCGCTTGATAAAGTTCGCGTGTGATGTTCCCACACTTTATCGCGAATGCGGCATAGCGCCCACTTCGGCATATAAATACGTGGAATTAATTTCGGACGGCTTGGCAAGTTCTTGATAGTCCTACGCGGCTTATGAATATCGGGCACCCAGTCCGGGCGACCAAAACCCTATCTTGGTCTGTTGCGTTTGAAGCCGCGGTTAAGTGGCTGCTGTTCTGTTGTCGTGCGCTCAGTCGAAGTGTTTAAGCGCCAATACTACCGACGACGTAACGGGAGGGCCCCCACAGCGGAAGCGGTGCCGTCTTCTAACCATTTTCAGTGATATTCCGGACGGGCTAGGAGGATTGGTTTTTCAAACCAGCGATAAAAGCAATAACAGAAGATCGCAAGGGTAGCGATATATAAGCAGAATTGGATCAGAGCTGACATGTGTGGGGCGCGGGAATTCAGGATAAGGATTATGATGAGATGAAAAAGATAAACCGAATATGAGATTCGGCCCAACAGCAATCCGAAGCGGCTTACTGCGGGACTGCGCTGAATGTATCGATCACAGAAAAGGAAAAGTTGAACGGCGGCCATGCCGAATAGGCCGCAGGCGAATGGAAAAAATTGCTTGCTTATCGACATGTCGGTCAGAATTGTCATCGTAAGCACGAACGTAGATGCTGTGAGAAGTACGAGCAGGCCGACGATACTCGCCAGCAGTCTGGTCGAAATCGATGACGCGAAGTAGGTCTTGTTGATGAGGTAGAGCCCAAAGCCATACGCGATCGAATCGATGCGAAAGACGACGACGCGCCGAACGTTCATTCCCCAATCGCTGTTGTGGCCAAAAAGGATGCGAGCAATAGAGATCGCCGCAATGAAAGTTAGTGTAGCGACGATATAAGATACAGTACGATGGTTTGTGCGCGTAAGTGTCGCAGAGAAGATAATTATTGGCGGAAAACATACGTAGAACCATTCTTCGACTGACAGACTCCACGCAATCGGAAAAAAGTCGTTCAGATCGCTCATCGAGAGTAAGTTCTGGACGTAGAATAGGTACCTGAAAAACGCCTCGGTTAAAAGCGTATTCAAGAGAATGGAGATTAGTATCAGTGAAACCACGTACGGGGGCACCGTTCTCATCCACCGGCGTACGAGAAAGATGCGAAGGTCGCGCAATCTATTGCCAGGGAGAAGCTGGAGGATTTGAGGGGCAAGAACGAATCCGCTTAGAACGAAGAAAACCTCGACGCTGATGGCCGAGAACGCCTCGAAGAAATTGGCATGGATCGAGTGATAGATTAAGAAATGCGGGATTGCGACCGCAAGGGCGGCTAGCCCGCGAAGCAGGTCAAGTGAAACGATGCGCTTCACAGCGACGACGTCACGCTATTTGTCCGCAAAGCATCAAAAGATGCGGTAGACAAACCGAGGAACCACCGAATCGGGTGACAGGAGAAGTGTGGCGACGAAGAGTACGATCATTACGACGATTGGAGTGAGCCAGAAATGCTTGCGCCCCCATAAGAAGGACCAAAGTTCGGAGAGAAATCGCATCGACAACCCCCCAAGGGTCGGTTTAAGCTGGCCCGTAACAGCTCGGTAGGGACCGCCGCACGTCGGCACCTAGGTTCCCTCGTATGTACTTGACTTATCGAGTGCGTCACGGGGATAACTATCTTTTACCGGATTCCAATATGTGCGCAAACCTTTTCGCGGGGTTCCAGTGAACTCCAGCGAACGTCCCCCTCTCGCGGAACCGCGCTCGACGACGAAAGGTCAGTCACTCAGCTCTGATTTGCTGAGTGGACATAAGCGATTCGTGTTTTATGGCGTGATGCTATTGGCCCCTCTTGTTGTGGCTGCGATGCTCGTCATCGCGTATCAGAAATATAGAAGGCATCATCTTGCGAGCTTGCAGGCGCCGAAAGCTCAGGCTGAATCCTATCAGCAGCAGCTCGTTGAAACAATTCGCGTGGCCCAGGCGACCCACGGAGTACTCACACAACTGGCAGGATCTGCTATCGACGAATATGCTCGCAACTGGGCCGAGGTAATGAAATGGGTGCCGATTCCAGGCGTCTCTGGAAATCTCAATCCCAACGTCCGCGGCAAGTACGTCAACACTAATGATCTTGGGTATCGAAGCCTGATAAATTTTCGTGATCAAATTGCGCTCGCCAAGCAGCAAAAGGCAGACGGCAAGAAGGTCGTCGTTTTGGTGGGCGGATCAACTGCCTTTGGTACTTACTCAAACGACGACGATACGAGCATCGTTGGTTATCTCAATGCAAATTCAGCTGCGCACGGTAGTGAGCTGACGTTCTACAATTTTGCCAACGGTAGCTATACTTCAGAGGAGGAGCTCAACGCGCTGGCCGATTACGCCAATCAGCTTAATCCTGATCTTCTTATTATCATGGATGGTGCCAATGACGCTTTCCGCATGGCCGATCCAGATGTCTATCATGTTGGCATAGGCGTGCCGTTTACCTATCTGACTATTAGGGCGGTGTATCCGTCACAGTTTAAGTCTGATTGGTTGGATCGGACCTATGATGTAAATGCGTTATCGTCCGTCGACGTATCGGAATTCTTTGACTTTTACGAACGCAACCTTCATCTAATGATTGCGATTATGAAGTCGCTGGGCGGCAGCACAGTGCTGGCGACGCAACCAGTGGCGGACGTGCGCAACCCCTGCTACGCTCCCGCGACGCGCCCCATTGATATCAACCTGCAGAAATTCATGCCCATGATGGCCGCTGCGTCCAATTCGGTCGCAGTCAACGAGGATATGCAACATCTCGATTTGACAGGTATTTTCGACGGGCCAAACGAACTGTGCCGTGGCTCGTTCTTCGACACCGTGCACCTAGCGTCAGTCGGTCAGCGTAAGGTTGCCGAACGACTTTACAATGCAAGTATGCAGGTCCTTAGGAAGCCCGAAGCCCGACAATGAGCCGCTCGCGGTGCCCAGGCGGCTTTCGTCCAGAGTAAGCTTTGAGGTGGTGTGTCCGCGCAGCAAGGACGTATCCCAATCCCCGCTAATTACCGCCGATGACAAATAGGGATATCAGAGGTGAGCGACGTGACGCCGGTGATTTCGTTGACGCGCCGGAGCTTGGCGACTTGTTCTGTCATCGTCGTAATGGCGGCATTCTTCCTGGTTCTGTGGGAATTCCCCATGGCCAAACCGGGATCGGTCACGTTACTCAGCGCCGAATTTCTACGCGAGTATGGCTACTCTCAGGGCAGCTACGATCAACGTTCTGCCCACCTGTCGGCCGTCTTCGCTGTCGCGGTTCTCTCAGCCGTCGGATTTATTGCGGCCAATTTCCGTTTGGTGAGGGGTTCCGGGCGTGCGGGTCCAACGGTAAACCTATGGGTCTGCTTGGTGGCCACACTTGCGTTGTACGCTGTCTATCGGGCTTTGGTGCCTGGCCGCTTCAACACGGTGGCACTGATTCTGGCCGCAGCCTTCTTTCTCTTTGTCATCCTGGCTCCCCGGGTCAAGCAGCACTCCGTTGAGGTCTTTGTCCTCTTGCTAATTGGGGGCTACGCCGCCGTCCTAATCGTACCGGGTTTCACGGCTTGGCCGATCCCCCTCTTGCAGGGCGATCCAAACTCGCTCGCGCAGGTGGAATTGCATCTCAACTCGTTGACGCAGCCTGGCGTCAACATCGCCGCGGGGCAGAACTTCTTCGATCAGATTCCCTTCTCCTATGGCTTCCTGATGCCATCCATCTTGAGCGTCATCGATCGTCGGTTCGGTCCGACCGATGTTGGTGATCAAATTCGCTTTGTGCAGGTCTGTCAGGTTCTATTCTCCGTCCTAGCGATTGCCGGATATCTATGTTGCCGTCCGCGTTCCTACTTGGGCGCGCTCGCCGCGATTTTGCTCGCGGGACCTTATTGGGCGAGCGCCGGGATCGGTGAGTGGCACCCAAACCAGACCGGCTTTCGATCGCTCACTTTACCTCTCTCCATGCTGGCGCTGGTGTTTGCGGGCCGCCAGCGGCCGCAGAACGCGGCGTGGGAGCTAGGGGCAGTCGGCGGGCTTTCGCTTTTGATCAATTTCGAGACCACCGTCGCTGTTGGAGTAGGATATCTTGTTTACATGGGACTGCGTATGCGCCAGCAGCTAATGGTCCCAGTTCTGCGCATGGCTGCAGCGGGGTTCTCGGTGATCGTGGCCTATTTCGTTATCTATCGATTGGCCCTGGGCCGGCTACCGTTCAGTTCGCATCTTCTTTCAAATTTTACGCCGTTGAGCGAGCTAACTTCTGGCGAGATCGGGCTCCGGCTGTTTACCGCCGGTGTCTGGAAAGAAAATTATTATGTCGTCGCCTTCGCGTTCGTGATGTTTATTCACGCGATCTATGTCGTGATCGACGCATTCATTCGACTGGGCAGCGGACCCTTGCCCCACCGGCCAGCATTTCGCGCAGCGGCCGCTGTGATATTGATCATTTGGTTTGCCTATTATTTCAACCTGCCGAATTGGTGGCAGATCTGGACTTATTATTGTTTGTACGGATATTTGCTTATCGATCTGTTCGAGCCGCGACTGTTTGCACTTGGCCGCTGGACGCAGAGGCCGCTCCGTGAGTTGATCTGGCGACCGATGCGCAGCCAAGTGTCACGTATCGTGCCGATGATCATGTTGGCCTTCATGATTCCATTCACTAATTACGACCTCTTGCAGTACACCAGGGGATTTCTGTACCCCCCGTGGTTCCGCACTGATCATGACGCTGGCGTCGTGTCGGGCATACTGGTGCCTCGCCCCATGGCAGATGAACTCAGGGAAAAGGTGGAAAAGCTTGAGAAGGTCTATCGGGCGAGTGGCGGGCGAACTATCTATCTGACCTTTGACGTGAGCTTCGTCCCAATGATGTCGCGGATCTTCATGCCGGTACCCGAGCGAAATCTTTGGGGATATATCCCGGGTGGACCTGATTTCGACCGGACAATCGACGCCATAGCGGCCAAGCGGCCTGAAGCGATTCTGATCGACGCCCCCGTCGGGCCGTTAGCGGTACCAGGTGCGCGTAAGGATTTTCAGGATCATGTGCGGCGTTCGCTGAGCCGCAGCTACCATCTCTCTGAAACCGAAGCAGGGTGGCAGATCTGGCGTCCTGGGCCCGGATCCGGATCATGACGCGTGCTCTGGTGGTGGAGGAAATGCGTCCATGAGTGAACGCACGGGCTTATGGTCACCTCTTTCGATCCCATGGGTTTACGAGGGCTTCCATCATGTCATCGGAGCGCGACGTTGGCTGCGGCGGTTCGCTCGCGACGTCATAAGAGCCGAACCGGGAATTCAAGTTCTCGACGTTGGCTGTGGACCTGGAGCGTTGTTGCGCTACCTGCCAGGGTCGCTCTATGTTGGCCTTGATCGGAATCCACTGTACATTAAACGCGCTCAACGTGCGTACGGAGACCGCGGCACGTTCATTTGCGATGACGTAGGAAATTTCTCAAAGTACTCACTACCGCAGATCGATGTCGCTGTGGCGATTGGGCTGCTCCACCATCTCGATGACCATCGCGCTCTCGACATGTTGCGAGCCACCAAAGCGACATTGAGATCCAGCGGTCGGCTCATCACTGTGGACCCTTGCTACCATCCGGCCCAAAGCGCTATTCAGCGCCTGGTCGTTAGCAATGACCGTGGCATGTACGTGCGCAGCTTTGCGCAATATCAACAGCTCTGCTTCGGCGTTTTTCGCGAAATCAAATCCGATTGGCAGGGCGCTCATTTTCCCTTTCCACACTCAATGTGTATCCTCCACGCAAGATCTTGAAGGAATCTCTGCGGCGCTCCGAGCGCTATCGCCGGTCGGGCGGCGAAAATCAGCGGAAGTCCCGAAACAATGGAGCGATAAGCGGGAGGCAGTCGTCAGGAACGAAAAACGGTTCGGCAACACGATATATCTGCCGCGACGGCGCGAGGTGAATCATTCTGAGCCGGGTGCGCCACCCCCAGCGAAGCCAACTCGTGACGATGTCGTAAAGTGACCGTAGAATTGCGCTGAGCTTCGTGCCCTTGGCCTTGCCAGCCTGACGGCGGATGAACGGTATCGGCACCTCGATATATGTTGCACCGAGTTCAGCGACTCGAATTAGGCATTCAGGATTGACAAAGGAGCTGTAGCCGCGCAGGTCCACTTTCTTCAGCAGTCGACTTGGATAGAAGGTGACGTTTTGAAAGTCATGAAATTTCATGCCAAAGAGTATGCGTAAGATATAATAGTTGCCTAAGGAAACTATGGCTTTACGGAAGTTATCAGAACGCGTGCGGACTCGGTAGATGCTGCGCACCACGGGGATGTAGCTCAGGAGCCGAATGGGCACCGGGCGGACACCCTGCACGACGTCGAAGTGCTTGAGTAACTCAAGGAAGATGCGCAAATTCTTCAGGTCGTAAGACCAGTCCACTGTTTGCCAGAACAAGTACTCTTTGCTGGCGTGCGCAATCGCCGTGCGGCAGGCTAGGCCGACGTTGAGATTGCGCGGGTGCCGGATGACCCGCAGCCGAGGCTCGATCGCGGCGTATTTGGCGAGAAGCTCTGGCGTGCGGTCAGTGCTGGCGTCATCGACCAGAGCGATTTCGTAGTCGCTCGCGACCTCATCGAGTAGTTTGAATGCCCGATCCAGAAAATCGACAATGAGCTGCTCTTCGTTATACGCCCAGGCCAGCAGCGAAACCGACCCCTCGAACTTTTCAGTCAACCCGGCGGAGGTTTGGGTCATTGGGCGTGGTCGTGCTGATCTTGCCGGACTGAACCGCGTCGTTCTACTAGTGGTATTCTAGCTTGCCCGCGGCAGTCGTGATCGGAATGTGACGCATCCAGATCTGCTTTTCCCACCAAGTTCGATTTTTCGTGTACCACTCGATAGTTCGGGTCAAACCCTCTTCCCACGTCACCTGCGGCGCCCAGTCAAGTAGGCGCCGCGCCTTGTTGATATCGCCGGTGTGACGGATCACCTGTCCAGGGCGATCACCATGGTACGCAATTTTTGCCTTCCCATAGTTCATGATGCGAACAACATCATTTGCAATATCAATGATGCGTCTATCTTGTGCCGAGGCGACATTAATTACCTCCCCGACGACGTGCTCCGCGGGTGAGTGAATAATGATGTCCAGGGCACGGCATACGTCGTCGACAAACACGAAATCGCGCGCCGCGCCGCCGTCACCATGCACGGTCAGCGGTTCGCCGAGGATCGCTGCGGTGATGAAACGGGGGACGACCTTTTCGAGATGCTGCCGCGGCCCGAAGTTGTTGAAGGGCCGCACGATCACCAGCGGAATTTTGTACGTTGACCAATAGGAATAGACCAGCCGGTCGGCGCCGCATTTCGCTGAAGCGTAGGGACTCATCGGATTGAGCGGGTGCTCTTCCGTCATGCTCTCCGCCAATGCGGTGCCGTAGACCTCGGAACTGGAAATGTGAATGAAACGGCGTATTTTCTTGCCGGATTTGAGGACCGCATTTGCTACTGTCTGCGTCCCTAGAACGTCGGTCTGGAAGAACAGGAGGTTATCGTAGATCGACCGGGTGACGTGGGTTTCCGCTGCGAAGTGGACGACCTCATCGGCCTCGCCGACGAGTGTATTTACCAACTCGGCGTTGCAAACATTGCCGTACCAGAACTGCAGCCGGTCGTCGCTGCGACCGAGTAGCATTGCGGGCGGCAGATTTTCGACCGAACCTGCATAGGTCAGAATATCGAGGACCAGGATCCGGTAGTGCGGGTACTTATTGACCATGTAGTGTACGAAGTTCGAGCCGATGAACCCGGCGCCGCCCGTGACCAAAATCGTTCGACTCATGTGCGTGATCGCCCTGTGCTTACCTTCTCGATACGCAATTCGCTACGCGCTCGCGCAGCCCCGATCAGCGGGACCGACCGGGCTGGAGGAAATAGCGCCTATCCACGATGAGCGGAAACGAATCCGTCGATCCGGTCGGTCAGCTCGCTTTTCGGCAAACTTGTGCGGACTTCTGCGAGCAATTCCAAGGCCGTCGCCAACGCAACGGTTTTTCCCTGTGCCAAAGCCAATGCGTCATTGCGCTCGGCGCGAAGCTGCTCGGCGATCCGGCGAATGTTCTCGATGGCGAGAACCTCCGAGCGCTTCAGTCGTGGGCTAGGCGCCTCTTCGGGCATGACCCTGCTCTCGAATGGGAGTATTGGGTTTGGGGTAAGCTTTTCGCAGTTCCGCAACAAGCGCTTCTCGCTCCGAAGCGCCGCTCGCCTTCGGCATGGAGTGCAGATAGACGGTCGGCCGATGTCCGGCCCCTGCTCGTTCCCACGCACCACGCGAGGGATGGCTTGAGAAGGCGACACCACATTCGCCTGTTTCGCCCACGTCGATCAACACAAATTGCGGATCCCAGGCCTCGCCTTGCTTGGCGACGATTGCAAAGACGGCGGGCTGATGATTAGGACGCATTACAGTATTGTCCAAATCAAACGGCCCGGTGAACAAGCGGCCTGCGATTGTCAAACTCATGAATTCTACTCACCGACGCCTCAGTCATTCCTCGGCCACCGTCTGAAAATCGTCATGTACGCCCAACTTGCCGCGCTTTGCCGCGAGCGCATCCTCTGCATTACGTACAACTTTCCAATAATTGTGCTGCCAGGAGCGATACTTCCAATCCGGGCAGTTGGCGCACAATTTGATATCTTTGCCGCGTCCGGCGAGATGTTTGTCCCGGTAGAACTGAAAACCCGGACCGTGCCATATATCGCGAATCGATTGTTGATTCACATTCCCCATCGACGTATTGGCGGAAATATCATAGCCGCAAACCATGACATTGCCCCGGCTGTCGATATTCAGGCGCTCGAAAATGAACGGACAGGGGACTTCTTCCGTGTCGATGTAGGCGGCGGCGTCGGCGGAGCGCGAGTCGTCGAGGTCGGTGTTGATGCCCCAGGTCAAGAATTTCCGTTTGATCAGCGTGTCGAGGCCGATCTGGAGCCAGAAACGCTCGACTGCGTCGATGTCGATGTCGGTTTGGTTGACCGCCGAGCCGATGATCTTCGAGGAACTGCGCAGCTCTTCGCGCAGACGCAGCATCATCTTCACGCTCGAGAGGAGCTCGTTCCAATCGAGACCCTTGCGTACAACCGCGTAAGTTTCCGGGTCGCACGCGTCAACGGAAAATTCGATTAAATCCACGCCAGCCTCAAGCAGCGCCCGCGCATTTTCCTCGGTGAATTTCGAGCCGTTGGTGATCAGCCCGATCTTGCAGCGGCGTGATTTCGCGTAGACCAGCAATTCCGTCGCTTGGGGATGCAGCATCGGTTCGCCACCCCCTGAGATACGCAAATAGGCGCCGTACGGTCCAGCCTCGTCGGCGATCTTCTTGAAGGTCGCCTCAGGCATATATGGCGCGTCGCGATATTCTTTACGGATGTTGGAGTGGGTATAGGGGCAATGGGGGCACAACGCGTTACACGGATAGACGTAAGACAGGACCAGCATCATTGGGAAATCGGCCGCCTCAGGCCGAAGTCCATATCGCTCTTGCGTATGCTGAATCGGTAAGGGAACGGCAGTATCAGCCATATACCAGCCCCTCAGGACGTACTGGCCTGATTTTCTTCGCCATAATACCAAAACGGCCGCGTGCCCTCGACCGCTTCCGGTTCGTATTGGGCTCCAGCAACTTGCCAGTCGCCGCAGCCTTTGCAGATATTTGGGATATCGCTCCAACGATGCTCACGATGGGGCTTGCGCAGCTTTTCATCCAGGATCTGCCACAGCTCCTTAATCGAGCGCTCGCGCACATTCCCAGGCGTGAATAGTCCCTCGTAATCAACAGCGCAGGCCACGACTCGGCCATCCTGATGGATCGCCATGGTGTTGTTGCCCCATGGACAGGCAATCCGATGCTGCGAAACGTGATCGATCGTATCGGTGCGCACGGTGCCGGTGGCGGTCCACTCCAGCATCGGTCTGATCTTGACCTCGGCACCGCGTGCCCGCCAGAATTCGTAATAGGCGTCCGCCTCGGCGGCGTTTTCCTTCATCACCGAGAATTGCGCGGTGATGGTCGGATATGTCCGTCCGCTCTCCAAACGGCGGCGGCACAACTCCTCGACTGCCGGATAAACGACGTCGTGCTTCGCTTTAGCGCGGATTTTCTCGAAAGTCTCGCGCGTCAGGCCGTCGAGGGAGAGAATAAAGCGCCGCAGCGGCGACCGCAGGATCTTGTCGATATTGTCGTCGCGGTCGAGCAGGGTACCGTTGGAATTGAGCACTAAGTTGCGGCACCCGACGGAAGCCGCGTAGTCTAGGCGGTCCCAAAGTTCGTCGCCGAGGATAAAGGCTTCGCCGTAGAAGGTCGGCCAGACCTCGCACTCTGGATGCTCCCGGCCGATTTCCTCGACGATCTTGTCCCACAGATCGCGGTCCATGTGCTCCTGGGGACGAATCATCTCCTTGTGGGAGCAGTGGATACACTTCAAATTGCAATACGATGTATTTTCGATGACCAACTGCGGCGGGAACACGTGCGCAACCAAGCGGCTTTCGATTGCCAAAAGCTGCTGACGGCGTTCTTGATCCTCGAGATGCTTCTTCAGCAGGGTGAAATTCGACAAGTCACACCTCTTTGGACTGCATAATGTTCTATCGCCGCCAGCGGGCAGGCGAAGCAAGGTGGCCTAGAACTTATTCTGGAAGCCAAGGTCCCCTCAACCGCCCCCCGGC
>Ga0209579_10002592_pt1 | contig 13623 bp, 8 predicted proteins | sample Coa_R1_2_FD_187152 | JGI IMG/M metagenome (GOLD analysis project Ga0209579, IMG submission 187152) | Surface soil microbial communities from Centralia Pennsylvania, which are recovering from an underground coalmine fire - Coalmine... | ecosystem: Environmental > Terrestrial > Soil > Unclassified... | reverse complement strand
ATGCTCGCGATCCCCGAGGGCCTGGCGTCCCCCGGCCGCCTGATCCACTACCTCCCGGACCGGCTCGTCCGGCGCTTCACCGACGAATGGCTCCCGACGGCGATGGCGGCGGGATCCTGGCGGGGGGAGGCCTCCCTCCAGGGCCGCGACGGGCGCTCCATCGTCGTCTCCCTCGCCCTCTCGGCCCACCGGGAGTCGGACGGCTCGGTCGACTTCCTGTCCGTCCTCGCCCGGGATCTCTCCGGCGAGCAGGAGGACGAGTCCCGACTTCGGGACAGCGAGGCCCGGTACCGGACGATCCTGGAGAACGCCCCCGAAGCGGTCGTGATCCTCGACCTGGACTCGAATCGCTTCGTGGACTTCAACGAGAGCGCCCTGCGCCTCTTCGGGATCGCCCGGGAGCAGCTGCTCGCGCTCGGCCCGGAGGAGCTGAGCCCTCCGCTCCAGCCCGACGGGCGCGCGTCCGGGGAAGCGGCCCGGGAGAAGATCGACGAGGCCTTCCGGGGGGGCCGCCCGGTCTTCGAATGGACCCACCGCACCGTCCGCGGGGCGGAATTTCCGTGCGAGGTCCGCCTCGTCCGGATGCCGATGGAGAAGCCCGTGCTGATCCGGGGAAGCATCGTCGACATTTCGGAGCGGAAACGGGCCGAAGAGTCCCTCCGGGAAAGCGAAAACCGGTTCCGGCAGATCGCCGAGACGATCCACGACGTCTTCTGGATCGGCTCGCCGGACCTGTCGGAGTTCCTCTACGTGAGCCCGGCGTTCGAGGAGATCTGGGGACGCTCGCCCAAGGAGCTGTACCGATCCGCCGCCACCTGGAATGAAGCCATCCACCCGGACGACGGCGGTCCCGCGCTGCGCGCGCCGTCCAGCGGCGGGTTCATGGACAACACCTACCGGATCATCCGCCCCGACGGGGCGATCCGCTGGATCCGGGAACGCGGCTTCCCCATCGCCGGGGGGAGCGGGGCCTCGCGACGGATGGTGGGCATCGCGGAGGACGTCACGGAACTGAAGGAAACCGAGGCCGAGCTCCTGGAGAGCCGCCGGCTCCTCGAGGAGGCGCTCCGTCACTCGGAGGACCGGGTGGTCCAGCTGGAGGAGCAGGTCCGCGGCCGCGCCCGGTTCGGGACGATCCTCGGCAAGAGCGCGGAAATGCAGGATGTCTACCGGCGCCTGCGCCTGGCGGGACAGACTCCCGTCAATGTGCTCATCACCGGCGAGTCCGGGACGGGCAAGGAAATGTCCGCGCGGACCATCCACGACCAGGGCGCGCGGAAAAACCGGCCGTTCATCGCCGTCAACTGTTCCGCCATTCCGGACGCGCTGCTCGAAAGCGAGCTCTTCGGGCACGTCAAGGGAGCCTTCACCGGCGCCGTCCGGGACAAGATCGGCCTGTTTCAGAGCGCCGACGGGGGGACGCTGTTCCTGGACGAAGTCGGCGACATGCCTCCGACCCTGCAGGTGAAAGTGCTCCGCGCCCTCCAGGAGCGGGAGATCCACCGCGTCGGGGACGAGAAATCGATCAAGGTCGATGTCCACCTGATCACCGCCACCAACCGGAATTTGCGCGAACTCCTCGCCTCGGGGATGATGCGCGAAGACTTCTATTACCGCATCCGCGTGTTCGAAATCCGGCTCCCGCCCCTCCGCGACCGGAAGGACGACATTCCCATCCTCGTGTCGCACTTCATCGAGGAGTTCTCGGTCTCGAAGAGGAAGAAGGTGCGCGGCATCACCGCCGACGCCATGCGCTTCCTGATCAGCTATTCCTGGCCGGGCAACGTCCGCGAACTCCGGAACGCGCTGGAGCACGCCTTCGTGACGGTCTCCGGGGATTCCATCCGGCTCTCCGACTTCCCCACGTCCTTGAGGTCCCCCGCTCCGGTCCTTCCCGCGGCCCAGAAAACGCCGGACCGGGATTCCGGCGATTCCGGCCCCGATCCCGAGCGGGAACGGATTCTGGAGGCCTTGAAAAAGACCGGGGGCCACCGCGGGAAAGCCGCCAAACTCCTCGGATGCAGCCGCGTCACCCTTTGGAAGCACGTTCGTCGCTTGGGGATCTAGAATGGACCCCGCGGGCCGCACGGGAGATCGGGCGATCCTGCCGTCCGGGGACCCTTCCGGGACCGGCCGCCTCTCGGGGCCGGCCGTCGCGGCCGGCCTGGCCCTGGGGGCCGCGTGGCTGTCGATCTCGATGGTCTTCCTCTCCCAGGTTCGATCGGCCGACGTCCTGCGTTCCCTCGCCGACCGCATCCACATCGATCTCCTGGAGACGCGCCGGAGGGAGAAGGATTTCCTTCTCCGCTCCCTGACGGATCCGGTCTTCTTCCGGGAAGGGGTCACCCCCACCCTCCTGGCCCACCGGACCGCCCTCCGGTCCCTGGAAGAGGACATCACGGACCTGGCCCCGCTCCTGCCTTCCGGCGGACCCGCCCAGCCCCGGATCCTCGAGGCCCGGCGGAGCGCCTACGCCGAGGCGTTCGGCGCGCTCCTGCGCCGGTACCGGGAGCTCGGCGACCGGGACTCCGGTCTCAAGGGCGCGCTCCGCGCCGGGCTGGCCGACCTCGAGCGCCGCCTTCCCCTGGGGGCGGACGCCGGGCTCGCCCGCGCGTACTTCCAGCTCCAGGCCGACGAAACAGACTTTGTTCTCCATCCCGACCCCGAGACCCTCGCGGCCGCGGGACGTCACGCCGACCGCCTTCTCGAGGAAGTCCGCCGGAGTCGACCCGACCTGGCCCCGGAGGTCGATCGCCTGATGGAGCGGCACCGTCGCGGTCTGGCCGGCGTCCTGGCCGCCCAGGAGGACATCGGGCTGACCGAGGAGCGGGGGCTGCAGGGCACGTACCGAAACGCCATTCACGACATTGAGCCCATGGTCGGCGACGTGGTCCGGACGGCCGCGGCGGAATACGCGGCGGCGAGCCGACGGCTGACGCTCTCCCTGGCCTTCTCCTCGCTCATCCTGGGCCTGCTCCTGTCGGCGACGTTCGTGCTGACGAGGGCGGCGAGGATCCGATCCCGGCATCTGGGTCAGACGACGATCGAGCTGAGCCGATCCAATACGGAGCTCCAGCAGTTCGCCTACGTCGCCTCCCACGATCTTCAGGAGCCCCTGCGGGCGGTGGCCGGCTGCGTCCAGCTCCTCCAGCAGCGCGCCCAGGGACAGCTGGACGAAAAAAGCCAGGCGCTCATCCAGCACGCCGTGGACGGGTGTCTTCGGATGCAGACCCTGATCGAAGATCTCCTCACCCTCTCCCGGGTGGGGACGCAATCGAAGCCGCCGGTGTCCACCGACGCCGAGGCCGTCCTTCGGGCGGCGCTCGAGAATCTCGCGGTCCCGATCCGGGACAGCGGCGCCGTCATCACGAGCGACCCCCTCCCGACGCTCACCGTCGACCCGACTCAGATGACGCAGGTGTTTCAAAACCTCGTGGGGAACGCCATCAAGTTCCGATCCGGCCGATCGCCGCAGATCCATGTCGGAGCGGTGCGCCACCAGGACGGCTGGAGGTTCTCGGTGCGGGACAACGGCATCGGCATCGACCGCCAGTACTTCGAGCGCATCTTCCGGGTCTTTCAGCGGCTCCACTCCCGCGAGGAGTATCCCGGGTCGGGGATCGGCCTGGCCGTCTGCGAGAAAATCGTGCTTCGCCACGGCGGAAGAATTTGGTTAGAATCCGAGCTGGACCGGGGCTCGACCTTCTACTTCAGCATTCCGGACAAAGGCGGCGCCGTATGAACGCCTCGTACAACAACCTTCGTCCCATTCGCATCCTCCTGGTGGAGGACAGCCCCACGGACCTCCTCATGACCAAGGAGGCCCTGGACCGCTCGAAGATCCTCCTCGACGTGCACTCCGTCGAGGACGGGGTGAAGACGATGGAGTTCCTCCGGCGCCAGGGAAAGTACACGACCGCGCCGCGTCCGGACTTCATCCTTCTCGACCTGAACCTTCCCAAGAAGGACGGTCGCGAGGTCCTGGCGGAGATCAAGCAGGATCCCGTCCTCAAGACGATCCCGGTCGTGGTCCTGACGACCTCCAAGGCGGAGGACGACATCGCCACCGCCTATCGCTCCCACGCGAATTGCTTCATCACCAAGCCGGTGGGCTTCGCCAACTTCAACGAGGTGATGCGGTCCATCGAGCGATACTGGTTCGGCGTCGCCACCCTGCCCCCGTAAGGCGCGGGGCGGTGCGGCCGAATGGGCGCCGCCGGTCCCGGCCGGGAGGCCCGATCCTCACAGCGACCGCAGCCACGCGTCCGCCGCCGCCGGATCCGTGAAAAGCCGGCCCTGGCCTCCCCGATTCCGCGCCACATTCTCGAGGAACTCGGGATTGTCCGTCGACGTAGCCACGCGGATCACAAACCCCACGAACACGCCCCCGAACAGATCGGGAAGCTGCGACGCGATCTTGAAGACCTCCAGCGTCGTGAGCCGACCGGAGACCTGATGCTCGACGAGAAGCTTGGACGTGCCCCGGACCTTGCAGGCGGCCGCGATCTCCGTCACGGCCCCCATCGTGACGTCGTAGCTATCCCGCGCTCCCGTGATGAGAGCGTAGAGATAGGCCTCCCGGTCCTCCAGGGTCAAGCGGTAGTCGGGAGCGCTCACGCTGGATCATATCATCGGGGAGAGAATTTGGGGGTCCGCCGAGGCCGGGTCCCCGCGCGGAGCCGGCTCCCCGGCGCCGACCGAATCCCCGGGCGGCTTCCGCCGGGGAGTCCCCCCGTCGACGAGGCCCTCGGCCGGATCGATCCCGGCCGCTCCGGCTCACTCGCCCAGGAGGATCTTGTCGATCCGCTTGGCCAGTTCCTCCGGCTCGAGGAAGTCGTCGCCGTTGAACTCGGCCGTCATGAACTTCGGCCATCCCACGTCGATGAAGGCCTTCCGGACTTCCTTCCAATTCACGTCGCCTTCCGTCAGCTTCACGAACTGGTTGGTCTTCTTTTTGTAGTCCTTCAGGTGCACCCGGTTGATGCGCTTGCCGAGCGTCCGGATCCAGTCCTCGGGCCAGCCGTTCTTCACGATGTTGCCGATATCGAAGTACGCCCGGAGCCAGGGGCTCTGGAACTCGTCCACATACCGGGCAAATTCCAGCGGCGAGAGGAGGAAGTTGTTCCACACCTCCTCGACGGAGATCACGACCTTCTCCTCCTCCGCCGTGGGCAGGGCCTTGCGGATCCCCTCCTGCGAGCGCTCATAGGCCTCGACGTACCGGGTCTTCCCGTCGACGATCGCCGGGACGAGCAGCAGATTGTCGGCGCCCACGGCCCGCGCGCAGCGCAGGCCCTTCTTCAGCTGCTCGACCCCTTCCTCCCGGGCCTTCGGATCGGGCGAGGAGAGAGGCTTCCCCCAGCCGCCGAAGATGATCGAATGGATGGGGAGGCCCGTCTTTTCGGAAGCCGCCTTCAGCTTCTCCTGCCCCGCCTCATCCGTCGGCGGCACCTCGACTCCGTCGAAGCCCGCGGCTTTGATGATCGCGAACTTCTCCTCGAGCGACGCTCCGCCCTTCACCATCCCCAGGATCATCGCCTTGTGCGTGGGTTTCTCCTGCGGGAACCCCGCGGCCAGACCGGCCAGGCCCGCCGCCCCCGTTGCCAGAAAATCGCGTCGGTTCATGTGGTTCTCCGCTTCGATGGCCGATCCAGCCCCCCCTTTAATACCTCTTCTGCCTCCCCCGCGCTTCTTCTTTTCACTTCCTGCCGGCCGGCGGGTCGACGGGCGTCACGGGGGTCCGGGAGCAGGAGACGGCATCGCCCGGGGTCTCGACCCCGGGCCACGGGGAGGGGAGGACCGCCTCCCCGGAGCGACTCTCGAGCTCCGGCCCGGGGCTTCTCGGCGGGGATCGCGGAGGCCCTTGACACTGCTCCCGTGCGGCCCTAGCATGGCATTCTTCATGCGTCGATTGATCGTACTTCTGGCCCTGGCCGCCGGCTGCGCGGACGGCCCCGAGCCCCGCGCCAAATCGGCCCCGCCCGACCCGGGCTCGATCGCGAACTTCGTCCCGCCCGCCACGACCGAGCCGCTCGTGGCCATCAAGACCGTGCCCCGGCCGGACCCCCTCCTGATCCCCGGAGACCTGCTCACGATCATCGTGTTCCGCCAGCCCGACCTCCAGCTCGAGGTCCGCATCCCCCAGGACGGCCGGATCTCGTTCCCCCTGATCGGCGCCGTGGAGGCCGCCGGCCGCACCCAGGCGGATCTGGAAAGCATGATCCGCCAGCGCCTCGAGAAGGATTTCATCCGCGAAGCCTCGGTCACCGTGACGGTGAAGGAGTTCGCGAAACGGCGCGTCTACGTGGTCGGCGGCGTCACGAAGCCCGACGGCTACGAGGTCGCGCCGAACTCGCGCATCACCGTCCTGCAGGTCATCGCGGCCGCCGGCGGCTTCACCGATCGCGCCTACAAGGAGTACGTCCAGATCGTCCGGCGCCGCGGGCCCTCCGAGCGCGAAGTGATCCGGATCTCCCTGGTGGAAGTCGAGAAGCTGATCGCGAAGGGCCAGGCCGAAGCGGACCTGGAACTGTGGCCGGACGACCTGGTCGTCATTCCGTCCGCGATCCGGGTCGCCTACGTCCTGGGCGCCGTCAACAAACCCGGCAACATCGACGTCCCCAACGACGCCCGCATGACGGTGTCGATGGCCGTCAGCCAGGCGGGCTCCTACACCAAGTTCGCCTCGACCGGCCGAGTCCAGGTGCTCCGTCACACGCCGACCGGAGAAGTGAAGAAGATCTCCGTCGACCTGGATGCGGTTCTGGATGGCAAGCTCGACCAGGACTTGCAGCTGCTGCCGGGCGACGTGGTCTGGGTCCCCGAGCGGGGCATCTTCTAGGTTCGGCCGGGCTTCCGCCGCCGGATCTCCACCGTTCCGTCGCCCCGCCCCACCAGGACGAGGGTCGCCATCCCGAGGAACAGCCCCGTCCCCACCACCCCGGGGATCTCGCGGATGGCCCGATCCACCCTCCGGGGATCGCGCAGCGCCGTCACCCGGCAATCCAGGATCACGTTGCCGTTGTCGGATCGGAAGGTTCCGGACGCCTTCCTTCGGACACGGGAGGGATAGCCCAGCTTCTCCAGCGTCTCCCGCACGACGCCGGCGGCGAACGGAAGGACTTCCACCGGGAGCTTGCCCCGGCTTCCGAGCGCCGGGACCAGCTTCTCCGGGGTCACCAGAATGATGCGGCGGACCGAGGCCGCGGCCACGATCTTCTCCCGGACGAGCGCCCCGCCGTAGCCCTTGAGGAGATCGAGGGCGGGACTGACTTCGTCCGCGCCGTCGACGACGACGTCGAGCCGGGGGCAGGCTTCGAGGGGCAGGACCCGGATGCCCCCTGCCCGGGCCCGGCGTTCGGAGTCCACCGACGTCGCGACCGCGCGAATCCGGAGCCCGCCCCGGACCCGGCGGGCCAGGAGGTCGATGAAGGCCGAGGCGGCCTGGCCCGTCCCCAGGCCGACCGCGGCTCCGGGGTGGATGTAGGCCTGCGCCCGTTCTCCAAGAGCTTCCAGGATCCGGTCTCGCGGCAGCATGGGTTCGTCCCTCGACCTTCTGGGCAGCATACCGGAATCCGGTTGGGCCGGAACTCTTTTCCCCATAAATGGGTTACAGGATTATGGCGGAGAGCGTCCACCCCGACCCCGTCGCTTGGCGCTCCATCGACGAATCTCCGTCGGCGCCCCCGCCGACGCCGCGGCCCCGCCGACCCTTCCCCGGCCTGGGGATCCTGCGGAACGCCCCGTGGTGGCTGATCTCCGCCGGCCTGCATGGGGTCCTCATCCTCGGCGCCGCGCTCGTCTACGTCGAGCACCTGGTGGACGTCGACGAGGGCGCGGTCGAAGTCCTCCTGACGACCCGCGCCGCGGGCCCCGTCGACGAGATCGAGCGGCCGCGGGACGTCTTCGAGCGGAAGGGCCTTCCCAAGGACGACGCGAGCGCCGCCCCCACCGAGGAGCCCGCGATCTTCTTCCCCGACGCCAAGGAATCCGATCACCACGAAAGCGCCGACGCCGAGGACTACCACCAGATGAAGGGGGAGTCCAAGAACTTCCTCTCGTACACGTCCGGCGAGGCGGGCGGCTTCCGCGGCCGCCAGGCCGGCCGGACCGCGGGGGTGAACGATGCGATGGGCGTCGGCAGCGGCGGCGGATCCAGCGGCCGCTACGGCGCGCGCTTTGGCGGCCGGGAGAACCTGGTCGCCAAGGGCGGCGGCGGCCAGGGCACCGAGGACGCGGTCCGGGCGGCGCTGCGCTGGCTGGCAAGGCACCAGTCCCCCGACGGCTCCTGGGCCGCGGCGGGCTTCCCGGCGCAGTGCACCGGCGAGAAATGTTCCGGATCCGGCGGCCGCGACTTCGACACCGGCGACACGGGCCTCGCGCTGCTCGCCTTCCTGGGCGCGGGCTACTCCCACCTCTCGCGCGACGAGTTTCCCGATCCGACCCGCCCGGGAAAGACGCTGCGCTTCGGCGAGACGGTGCGGAACGGGCTCAAGTGGCTCGTCCAGCAGCAGGATGCCGAGGGCTGCGTCGGTCCCCGCCGCGGGCACTACATGTACGACACCGCGATCGCAACGCTCGCGCTGTCGGAAGCCTACGGGATGACCACGTCCTCGACGCTTCAGATCCCGGCGCAGAAGGCGGTCGACTTTCTGGTCGCCGCCCAGAATCCCGGCAAGGGCTGGCGCTACACGTCGCGCTCCGGCGACAACGACACGTCCGTGACGGGCTGGGCCGCGATGGCGCTCAAGAGCGCGGACCTGTCGGGCCTGACGTTCCCGAAGAGCACCGCCGAAGGGACTCGCGCCTGGTTCGACGAGGTCACCGAAGGCACCTACTCGCGCGTGGGGTACACCCACAAGGCGGGCCCCAAGGATTCCCTCTCGATGACGGCGATCGGGGTCATGTGCCGCATCTTCATGGACAAGAACAAGTCCGATCCTCGACTCTCCAGCGGCTGCGACCTCCTGCTCCGCGACAAGCCGCGCTGGGAGCCGAAGGAGATCGACTACTACTACTGGTACTACGGGAGTCTCGCGCTCTTCCAGTTCGACGGGCCGGGGGGCGCGAAGTGGCGCGCCTGGAACGACGACATGAAGAACGTGCTCGTCAAGAACCAGAACACGGCCCAGGCGGGATGCCGGAACGGCTCCTGGGAGCCGGCGGACCGCTGGAGCCGCCAGGGCGGCCGCGTCTACGCGACGGCGCTGAACGCGCTCACCCTCGAAGTGTACTACCGCTACGCCAACGTCTTCGGCGGCGGGCACTAGAGCGCCGGTCCCGACTCCTCGCCCGACGCCCCTGCGTCCCTCGCAATCCGCTGGGCCGGGGCTCGGGAACAAGAGTCCCCCTCCCACGCCCGGACGTCCCCTCCGGTCCCGGTGTTCCGCGCCCCCCCCGGCGCCGGCCCCGTCTTAATCCACCAGTCCTTCGGGAACCGTGACCTCCGCCGGGAAGCGGCTTTCCAGCCACTCGTAGATCGAGGGCAGGACGAGGAGCGTGAGGGCGACCGCCGACAGCATGCCGCCCACGATCACCAGGGCCAGCGGGCGCTGGACCTCCGAGCCGATGCCGTGAGACACGGCCGCCGGATACAGGCCGAGCGACGCCATCAGCGCCGTCATCAGGACGGGACGGACCCGGCTCAGGCCGCCTTCCCGCACCGCATCCCGGAGCGACTTCCCCTGGGCGCGAAGGCCGTTGAACTGGCCGACGAGGATCAGCCCGTTCTGGACCGAGACGCCCGCCAGCGCGATGAAGCCGATCATCGCCGAGATGGAGAGGTTGGTGTGCGTGACGTAGAGGAGCGTGATTCCTCCGATCAGCGCGAAGGGAATGTTCGCCACGATGAGCAGCGCGTAGCGCATCCGGTTGAACGCCCAGAAAAGGAGGGCGACGATCCCCAGGAGCGAGAGGGGGACGATGATGGCCAGGCGCGCCGTCGCCCGCTGCTGGTTCTCGAACTGGCCTTCCCACGTCACGAAGTAGCCCGGAGGCAGGACCACTTCATCCTTCACGCGGCGCTGGGCCTCGGTGACGAAGCCGCCCATGTCGCGGCCGCGGATGTTGCACTTGAGCGCGATCCGGCGGCTATTCTGGTCCCGGCCGATGCGCGAGGCTCCTTCCTCGGTCACCACCCGCGCGAGCTTCTCGAGCGGGATCCGCTGGCCCCCGGGGGTGTCGATCCAGAGGTCGGCGATCCGCTCGGCCGTGTTCCGCTCCGATTCCGCCAGGCGCACCGAGATGTCGAAGCTCCGCTGGCCCTCGAGCAGCGATCCGGCCGCCTGGCCGCCGAGGCCGGTCTGCACGAGCGCCAGCGCCGTCTGCACGTCCACTCCGTAGCGCGCGAGCGCCTCGCGGTCGAGACGGATCGCCAGGCTCGGCTGCCCCGACAGCTGGTCCATCCCCAGGTCCGCCGCCCCCTGGACGCCGGCGATGACCTTCCGGATCTCCTCCCCCTTCTGCCGGAGGACGTCGAGATTGTCCCCGAAGACCTTGATCGCCAGCTCTCCCATGACGCCCGAGAGGGCCTCGTTGACGTTGTCCTCGATGTACTGCGAAAAGTCGAAGTCCACGCCGGGAAGCTCTTCCAGCTTCTCCTTCATGAGGTCGATCAGGTGGTCTTTGTCCTTGGCCGAGGTCCAGGAGGCCATGGGCGCCAGGTAAACGGCGACCTCGAGGTTGTTGTAGCCCTTCGCGTCGGTGCCGTCCTCGGGGCGCCCCAGCTGGGAGGTGATGAGCTTACTTTCCGGGAAGGCCTTCAGGATCTCCCGGACCCGCCGCTCGGTGTCCTTGGCCTGCTCCTTCGAGATCGACAGCGGCATCGTGCAGCGGATCCAGAGGTTTCCTTCGTCGAGCTTCGGAAGGAACTCCGTGCCCAGCCGGGTTCCGAGGAAGAGCGCCCCCAGGAGGAGCACCCCGGCCATCGCGAAGGTCGCCAGCTTGTTCTCCAGCGTCACCTCGAGGATCACCCCGTAGGCCTTCTTCAGCCAGCGCCCGACCCAGTTGTCCTGGGTCGCCTTGACGTTCTTGAGCATCACCGAGGTCGCCATCGGCACCAGCGTGAGCGCCATCACGGTCGCGCCGACGACCGCGGCCGTGATCGTGAGGGCCATGGGCTTGAAGATGCGCCCCTCCACCCGCTGGAAGGTGAAGATCGGGATCAGCGCGGTGATGAAAATGGCCTTCGAGAAGAGCGTGGCGCGGGCCAGGTGCGCGGTCGTGTGGCGGCAGAGCTCCCGGAAATCCGTCTCCGGGGGAGACAGGAGCTTCTTCACCAGGATGGCCTCCACGATCACGACGGTGGAGTCCACGAGGATCCCGAAGTCGACCGCCCCGAAGGAGAGGAGGTTGGCCGGTGTCCCGTCGATCATGAGGACGATGAACGTCGTCAGAAGCGACGGGGGGATGATCAGCCACATGACGATCGACGCCCGGAGATTGCTCGTGAAGACGAGACAGATCACCAGGATGAGGAGCGCCCCCTCGATCAGATTGTGGAGGACCGTCCCGACCGTGCTCTGCACCAGCTCCCGGCGGTCGTAGATCGGAAGGAGGCGCACGCTCCGGGGGAGCACGACGTCGTTCAGGTACTTGATCTTCGCCTCGACGGCGTCGGCGACCTTCCCCGCGTTGAGGCCCTTGCGCATGGAGACGATGCCTTCGATGATGTCGTCGCTTTCCCGGGGGGGCGTGCCGTGGCCCCCCTGCTCGTACCAGGCGAACATCCCCTCGCGCGGGGCCATGTCGACCCGGACGTCGGCGACGTCCCGCACGTAGACCGGGCGGCCGTCCTGGGACGTGACCCAGACCGCCCCGATGTCGTCGACGCCCGTCAGCATCCCGATGCCGCGGATCGTGTACATCTGCTCGCCGCGTTTCAGCACGTTGCCGCCGGTGTTGGCGTTGTTGTTCTGCAACGCGGTGAAGATCTGGGGGAGCGTGACCTTGTGCTGGAGCAGGCGCACGGGATCCACGAGCACCTGATACTGTTTGATGCCCCCGCCGAAGGGAACCACGTCCGCCACGCCCTGGACCTGACGGAGCTGGGGTTCGATGACCCAGTCCTCGAGCGCCCGGAGCTCATGGAGCTTCTCGTGGGGCGCATAAATGACGTAGCGGTAGATCTCGCCAAGCGAGGTGGACAAGGCCCCCAGCTGCCAGGACGCTCCGGTGGGAAGGCTCACCCCCTGCATCTTCTCGAGCACCTGCGCGCGGGCGAAGTTGTCCGACGTCCCGTCCTCGAACGTGAGCGTGATGAGCGAGAGTCCGAACTGGCTGATGGACCGCAGCGAGGTCAGCGCGGGAGTTCCGTTCAGCTGCTGCTCGATGGGGCGGGTCACGAGCGACTCCACCTCCTCCGGGGCCTGGCCGGGCCACAGCACGATGAGACGGACGTGGACGTCGTCGAGGTCCGGGAAGGCCTCCACCGGCACCTGGCGGTAGGCATAGGCGCCGTGCGCCGCCAAGAGCAGGACGGCGATCAGCGTCACCAGGCGCTGGTCCACCGCGAAATTGACGAGCTTCTTGATCATGACCGTTTTATCGTGGGGTCTCCGGAGCTCAGCGTTCCATTTCCTGGTAGAGTCCCAGCGTTCCCCGGGACGCGACGACGTCCCCGGTCGCCAGACCCTTCACCACCCGCAGACGGTCCTGGTCCACCGTCTCCACGACGACTTCCCTCTTTTCGAAGGACCCCGCCTTTCCTTCCGAGGGGCCTTTCGTCCGCACGAAGGCATAGCTCGACTGGAGTTTCCGGACCACCGCCTCGGCGGGAACGATGATCGAGTTCTTTCCCTCGTCGACCGTCACGAGGAGCGTCCCGTACATGTCCGCCAGGAGCCGCCGATCCCGGTTGTCGATGGTCCCGCGGATCCGGATGCTGCGCGTCGCGGCGTCCAGCTGGGGGCTGATGAAGTCGACGGTGCATTCGACCGGAAGCGAGGGGAAGGCGGCGATCCGGATCCGGATCTTCTGCCCCACGCGGACCTGCTGCCAATCCCGCTCGTACACGTCGCCCCACACCCACAGCGTCGAAGTATCGGCGATCGTGAAGAGATTGACCGTCGGATCGGCCAGCTCGCCGCGGGTCACGTTCTTCTCCGCGATCGTGCCCGAGCAAGGCGAAAGGATCGTGTACACCATCCGCTCCCGGCCCTCCTGCTTCTCGACCTGCTCGATCTCCTCGTTCTTCAGCCCGAAGACGAGCAAGTTCTGACGTGCCGCGTGGAGATCGGCCTCGTCCTTCGTCACGGAGGCCTGGGCGTCCAGGAGGAATTTGTCCGCGAGCACCTTGGTCGACACCAGTTCCGCCGTCCGACGCAGGGTGTCCTGGTCGAGGGTGAGCTGGACCTTCGCCTTGAGATAGGTGCTCTTGGCATTGGCGAGGTCGACGGACTCGATGACGCAGAGGGGCGTCGCCTTGGCCTCTCCGGACGGGTCGGGCCCCTGGACCTGCGAGCCCAGCTGGGGACCCAGGTCGACGATCTTTCCGGGAAACTGGGCCTTCACGTGCGCGACGTGCTCCATGTTCAGGGCCGTGCGCCCGGTGAGCCGGAGGGTCACGGGCTCGTCGCTGGCGACGATGGTGAGCGTCTCGAGTCCCATCCGCTTGGCGGCGGCGTC
>Ga0209579_10002589_pt1 | contig 13641 bp, 11 predicted proteins | sample Coa_R1_2_FD_187152 | JGI IMG/M metagenome (GOLD analysis project Ga0209579, IMG submission 187152) | Surface soil microbial communities from Centralia Pennsylvania, which are recovering from an underground coalmine fire - Coalmine... | ecosystem: Environmental > Terrestrial > Soil >... | reverse complement strand
AGACGCGTTGATAATCCGCGCGCCAGTTTTGAATCATCTGCTTGATCGCTTTGCGGTTATCGATTTTGCCGTCCAATACTTTGCGCGCGAGGGCGGGGAGTTCGGCGTCGCTGGCAAAGCGAAGTGATACCAGCTGATTTACCGTGAAATCGGTGATGCGCGACTGCAAATCCACGGGGAGCAGTTGCTGATACCGCAGGCGCTCTTCCAGGCGAATGACCCGATCCTGCACGCCCAAAGCGAAAAGCCGCGCCAGGAAGGCCAGGGCGATCAGCGCAAGCGCAATCAAGATCATCACCAGGCCGCCGATGCGCGGCCACACTCCGAGAGCAGAATTCAGCAATAGCTTGATTCCGTAAATGGAGGACCAGACCAGGTTCAGCGTCAAGACCGGCAGAACAAAAAAATGGAAGGCCGGGACGATCTTTGCGTGATTAGACAAGTTCTGCGGTTTGTTCATCGAATCTCCTCTGGGAAGGAATAGATCGGCTGGATGTCCACTGGGATGTCGGAAACCTGCTGAAAAGCTTTTTTGAGATGGTCGGGCAGAACTGCGTATTTCGCAAACCACGCCGCGGTGCGAGCGCGGTCGCCGGTGGCTTCCTGTTCTAACAATTCTTTGGTGAGGGCTGCGACCGCCGTCGGCATTTTTTCGAGCATCACCGCGTAGCGGCCCGTTGCCGCATCGCGGCTGACGGCACCCTGCTCAAGCATGTAGTTGAATTCCATCATCTCGCCGCGGCCGTGTGGCTCGGCGATGCCGAAACGGATCGTCCGGAAATTGCCCGCGACGTAGGAGATATAGTCCTCGTCAAGCTGTTCCTTGCTGATGGCTCCGCGATCCGCGAGCCATTTCAGGCAGAACATTCCGGTGACGTCGGCCTTGGCTTCCTCCAGCGCAGAGAAGTCGCTGCCAATCGCCTCGCGAATATCCTTTTTGCCGGAAACGGTGCGCGAATAGTTGGGACCAAGCTCGTGGGAGATTTCGTGTGCTAGCGTGGAAGCCAGGTAGCCGTTGCCCGTGGCGCGAGTGGCCTGGTCTTCGCGCAGCAGGCGGCGCGCGATGGGCACGATGACTACGTTTACGCGCGCGTCCATGAAATTCTTGAAGAAGATTTTCTTGCTGCCTTTCGCTTCATGAACACGCGCGTCGTTGGGCAGATTATCGGCGACGGACTGATAGCCGTGGAGCAGATCACCGGTGCGGAACGGCGCGTCCATGACCTCCATTGGAGTGGCGTGGCCGTGCTTAGAAGGAAGGTCGTCCTTTGCGAGCGGCAAGGCTTCCTGAAGTTCCGGAACATATTTCTGGAAAACAGCCAGCTTGCGGCTCTCGGCATCATTGCGGATCAGCACCGCTCCGCCGTAGGAGGTGCGCACGCCCAGCAGATTGTCCAGATAGCTTTCGTAAGGCGCCAGAATCAGATCGAATTTGGGATCTTTGAGGTCGAGCCAGGCCAGATCGCTGGCGTAATAATCGTCGTTGAGCACGGCGTCGGCGCGCAGGCGAAGAAATTTGGCGAACGCGGCATCATCGCTGAGTGCCGCGGCGTCGCGAAGCGCTAGTGCCGCGGGCTTGAGAAGTTCGGCGAAGGCGATATGGTAGGGAACGGGTTCGAGCTGGTCACCACTGTGGCGGAGGATCGATCGTTCGTCGTAGATCGCATCCTTTTGGGTCGGGTGGGCGGCGACATATTTTTCAACGTCGGATTGAGTGAGGCCCGGCGGATACAGCGCGCGGCCCGGCGGCGCCGCTTGCGTGCCCACGAACGGATGCAGCTCGTCAACCAAATCGTAGCGGCTGCCGTTGATTTTTAGAAAGCGCAGGACTTTCTGATCGAGCGAATCCGGACTCTCTTCCAGCTGGCCGTAAAGCTTCAGCCCGTCCGGATCACTTTGCCGCCAATAAATCCGCTCGATGCAATTAGCCGCATCCACCAGCTTTTGCACCAACTGTTGCTCTTTCACATTCAATTGGCTGCGATCGAGCGGCATCTCAATCGGTTTGAACCTCGCCAGCCTGGAATCGAGATCGGGCGCGACGCCCAGAGGCGCGGCAATACTTGTGCCGCCGGCCACTGAGGCGAAATTAGCCGCAGACCGGCTGTGCAGAAGAAATGGAAAAAGTGCGATGGATAAGATGAGAACTGCGAATCCCACGAATCGTCGTAAAGGCATACCGAAAATTGTAGCAAACGAATCGCTAACTTCGCGAAACGACCGCAATGAAACGCGTTGTTGAAGGAAAAAGCGAAACTTTTCCGATCCGCATGCATCCAATCCAATACGGAGAGAACGTCATGGCCAAGGCATTCTGGGCAGGTAAGCTAATCGCGGAAAGCGACGCTACGGTAGTCGTGGAGGACAACCAGTACTTTCCGGCAGAGGCAGTGGAGAAAAAATATCTTAAATCCAGCGCCCACACCTCGATCTGCCCGTGGAAAGGCACGGCCCACTATTACCACGTAGAAGTGGATGGGATGCGCAACGACAACGCGGCCTGGTTCTATCCGGATCCCAAACAGGCGGCGCAGCAAATCGCCGGCCACATTGCCTTCTGGAAAGGTGTGCGCATCGAAGGGTAAACATGCCTGCCCGCAAGAAAACTATTTGTTGCCGATTTCGTTCTTGAAAACCCTCCCGCCCTTCATCACAAAGCGCACATTCTCCAGTTCCTTCACGTTTTTCAGTGGATCGCCGCGGACGGCCACGACATCGGCGTAAGCTCCCGGCGCCACCACTCCCAGTTCACCTTTTTCGTCCAGCAGTTCCGCCGCACGCGAGGTCGCCGCTCGAATCGCTTCCATCGGTGTCAACCCGAATTGCACCAGGTAAGGAAACTCCTGCGCCATCGGCTCGGTCCATTCGATGCCGCCCATGTCCGTGCCGTAAACGATCTTGACTCCAGCCTTGAGCGCTTTCTGCACCGAGGCGCCGTGCACTTCGGCGCGCTTGCGGTCGCGTTTTCCTTCGGGCGTATTTTCCGCCGCCCAATCGCCGTAATAAGGAGCCAGGGTCGGGCAGTACCAGGTGCCTTGCCGCGCCATTTGTGCGATCTGCGCGTCGCTGATTTCGAGCCCGTGCTCGATGGAGTCGCATCCGCCGTCCAGCGCGCGCTGCAATCCAATTCCGTTGTAGGCGTGGCACGCAACCTTTTTTCCCCAACCGTGCGTTTCGTCCACAATCGCCTTCAATTCCTCCACGGTGAGCGTCGGCTGCGAAACCAGATTGCCCTGCTTGTCCACCCACGAGCGGTGGGTCATATACACCTTGATCCAGTCCGCGCCATGATCGAGCTGCTCGCGCGCTGCTTTTCGGGCTTCCACTGGGCCGTCGATGATCTGCGCACCCTTGGGCATCTGCAGTTCCGGTGCGTAACCCTCCAGGTTGTAGCCGCCAGTGCTGGAAATAGCGCGCGTAGCCACAAACAACCGCGGTCCGGGAATCGTTCCTTCCGCTATAGCCTGCTTGATTTCCACGTCGCCATAGCCCGCGCCTTCGGTCTCCAGATCGCGCAGCGTCGTGAAGCCCTGCTCCAGCGCGCGTCGGCAGGCAAAGGTGGCGCGGGCCGCGCGCAAAGCAATGCCCGCCTTCAGAATGTTGACGTCGTATCCGCCTTTGTCGGGGTTCTCTCCCCACAAGAAGATGTGCGTATGCGCGTCGATCAAGCCCGGCAGCACCGTAGCGTCGGAAAGATCGATGACCTTCGCGCCGCTAGGAATCGCGGCGGAGCCGTCTTCCACTTTTTCGATGCGCTCGCCGCGCACAAAAATCAACTGATTCTTATGCGGCGCCTCGCTGGCTCCGTCAATTAAGGTTCCCGCACGTATTACGGTTATCGGCGCGGCAGCCGCCGGGGAAGCTTCCTGCCCGTTAACATGGCTGGCCCCCAGCGCAGTAACCAGCATGATCAAAAGCCATTTCCGCATAGCAGCCTCCGAAAAGAGAAGCGGTAGCATGCTGCAATTCCGAACAAAATTGCAAACTAAGTGCCCAGCAGGTTGTTGTGAATTCGCGTGTATCCGTACTCTTCGGCCCACAGCGCCAGCGGAATCGCGGCCAGGTCGTCCACCACCGGAATCGCGTTGCCGTCTTTCGTCAAATCCACGGTGCGCAGGCAGTGCCGGCAGGTGTCGCATGCCTCGACGCGAAGATGGGGAAACTTTTCCGCCACGAACACCGGCAGTGAACTCTCCCGGGTTTCACCGCAATACGCGCACAAGATCCGGCGAAATTCCCACTCGCTTCCGCAAAATGAGCACAGCAGAAACCGTTTGCCGCCGTCGCCCTCTACTCGCAACACTCCTGCCACCGGCCGCGCGGTGCATTTGGGGCAAAGATTTCCTTCGATCACCGCGGGAGGATTTGCCAGCTTCGCGGCCAGCAACTCCGCGTAAGGCTGCACCAATATCGCGGCGACCAGTTGTTCCCGCGAATCGGCGGCGGGTTGGTCCGTTCCGCCCATCAAAATATAATTCTGCAGCGCGGCGGCTTGACGAGCTTCGCTCCTGCTGAGAAATTCTGCAATGAAGGCGCCCAGCGGTCCCGGCGAATATTTGCCCAGTGTCTCCAGCATGCCGCGCGCATGAGGCGTAACCCTGTCCACATCAAGCTGTTCGCGCAGATCGTGAGCTCCCGGCACATTGCCTTTCTTGAGCGAACGTTCCAGATCGCCGCGCAATTTCTGCTGTGCAGCACAGATGTGGGCGTAATAGGTGAGAATTTCCGCCGCGAAAGGATAATCCCCGATCAGGAATTCCGCCCGCGCCATACGCGCGTCGTATCCGGGCGTCATTTGCGCGGGTTGGCGGACCTGGAGGTAATCTCCTCATACCAGCCGGGATGGTACCGCTTGGCGAACTCCAGCGAAACGTCACCGCGAATCACCGAGCCGAATGCGCCGCGTTCTGCAAAAACGCTCATGTAAATGTGAATCAGGAAATTAGCGATGGTAAACAGCGCTGTCACTGGATGCAGAAATACCGAGATGTAGCGCACCCAGCGCAGGTTCCAGGGGATCCATTCGGGGAACCACAGCACCATTCCGGTTAACAGCAACAAAATCGCGGCGTAAAAAAAGCTCCAGAACAATGCCTTCTGTCCCGCGTTGTACCGTCCCGCGGGCGGCATCTTGTCGTCCTCATTCTGGATATAATTGCCGATCGACTTCCACCACTGCTCATCCACCGCCGTCGCGCGCATTTGTGGCGCCCAGTAGCCGTACATGCGCATCACCGCATAAAAGAAAAACAACCCGACCCATGGGTGCAAGGTTCGACTGAGTTGTCCGCCACCGAGCACGGCGGCGAGCCAGAATAGCGCCGGCGACCAGAACGCCAGGCCCGTCAGCAGCAAATAAATGTATGAGAATGCCGCGATCCAGTGGTTGGCCCGCTCCACAAACGGATAACGCAATACTCGACCGTGAGGCAGAATCTGGTCAGCATGTGCGCTCATGGTTCCGCTCCCTCATGTGGTTCTTTCATCTCCACATCCCGGTCTTTCGGTCCGAAGCGCAGATAATGCACGAACAAACCAATCACTCCGCCGACCATCGCGACGTTGCCCAGCCATTTCAGGGGGCCTTTCCATAGCCGGACCATCATCGGAACGTGCGGATCTTTCGGTAAGCCTCCGTACAACTCAGGCTGCTTCGCGTCGTGTAGCACATAAATCACGCCCGTGCCGCCCACTCCCGGCGGATCATAAACGCCGGCGTCGGCAAAACCATAATGGTCGCGCAGTTGCTTCGCTCTTGCTTGCGCCAGGCCCAGCATGTCGTCCTTGCTGCCAAAGTGCAGGCAGCCGGTCGGGCAGGACTTGATGCACGCCGGCTCCAGCCCCTGGGTTACACGATCCGAGCACAGCGTGCACTTGTACACGCGCTTGGTCTCTTTGTTGAATTTCGGAATATTAAATGGGCAACCAGTAATGCAGTATCCGCAGCCGATGCATTTGTCCTGCTGAAAGTCCACGATGCCATTTGTGTACTGCACAATGGCGCCATCCGAAGGACACGCTTCCAGGCAACCCGGCTCGGCGCAGTGCATGCACTGGTTCTTGCGCATCAGCCACATCAACGAGCCGTCGTCCTTTTCGTGCTCGTTGAAGAGGATCAGGTTCCAGTAGTTCCACCGGGTTTCCGGCATGGTCTGGAGAGTGTTATCGAATGTCGTCGGCGAAAACGGCAGATCGTTCCACTCGACACACGCCACTTCGCATGCCTTGCAGCCGATGCAAGTCGTCGTGTCGATCAGCTTCGCGACCGCGAATTCGCGTTGGGTGTTCTCTCCGGGAATTGAGCCGGAATGAGCCGAAATTTTTTGAATGCGCAGCGTGGCCTGGCTCATACCCTTAAGCCCTTTCCACTTTCACGAGAAAGCCCTTGAATTCGGGCGTGTACGCATTCGCGTCGTACACCGTGGGCGATAGATTGTTGGCGGGCGTCTTGGCGGTCTTGCCTTCGTCCTCGGCAATTCCTCGGTAACCCCAGTGGATGGGAATCCCGATCTGATAGACCTTTTTGCCGTCAATCATCATCGGCTTGATGCGTTTGGTCACCATGGCTTTGGCGATGTATTCGCCGCGCGGGTTCGACACTCTCAGCCTCTCGCCGCCCCGAATTCCCAGGTCGTTCGCCAACTCCACTGGGACTTCAATAAACGGTTCCGGCACCAGCTGCACGTTCATAGGATTGTTCTTTGTCCAATAATGGTAATGCTCGGTCATGCGGTAGGTCGTGCAGACGATGTTGTAGTCCTTCGGATCGCCGTATTTGTCGTCGGGCGTCTTGAAACGTTTCACCACAGGGTTCACGCGCTGTTTCGGATACAGCAGGTTCTCCACCGGGCCTTCCTCCGGTTCGTAGTAGGTGGGGAACGGTCCGTCCGCGAACGCCGCCAGCGGCGCAAAAATTCGCCCAACGCCTTCCGGATTCATGATGAACGGACCCATGTGATCAGAGGGCTTGGAGTCCGCCTTGAAGTCCGGCACGTCATTGCCCACCCATTTCTGCTGCGCTTCGTTCCACCACACCTGCCTGCGCGAAATGTCCCACGGCTTGCCGTCCAGGTCGCACGAAGCGCGGTTGTACAGCACTCGCCGGTTCGCCGGCCACGACCAGGCCCAGTTCTGGTGCACTCCCATCCCTGACGGGTCGCTGGGATCGCGCCGCATAGTCAGATTGCCCGCTTCGGTGAATGCTCCGGAATAAATCCAGTTGCCGCAAGCGGTCGTGCCGTCATCCTTCAGCCACGCAAAGCCCGGCAATTGCTGGTTCGCTTTCAACTGCTGCTTCGTGGCCGGATCCTCCGCGTCCACAAATGTCTTGCCGTTGATCTCTTTTAGCACCTCGGAAAGCGAAGGATTGCCGGGATCGGTGTAACTCCACGTCAGTTTCAGAATCGGGTCGGGGAATTTCCCGCCTTCCTTCTTATACAGTTCGCGCACTTTCAGAAAAATCTGCGCCACGATGGCCTGATCCAGCTTGCATCCGCCCGGCGTCGGCAGCGCTGCGTTCTTCCACTGCAGCCAACGCGCCGAATTCGTAAACGTCCCGTCTTTCTCGGCAAATCCTGCGCAAGGCAGCCGGTACACCGTGGTCTGGATCTGTTTCATTTCCTCCGTCGAAATTCCCGGCGACTTCCAGAATTCGCTGGTCTCATCCGGATAAATTTCGCCGACCACCAGCCAATCCGCCTTTTTCAGCGCATCAATATTTTTCTTGGTGTCCGGGCCGATCATCACCCCGTTCATCCCGAACGCAAAAATTCCTTTGACGATGCCGTTGTACATGTTGTCCCACAGATGCACCCATGAGTAGTTGCGGTCCACTTTCGGCAGATAGTCATACGCCCAGTCGGTCTGCTTGGTCGCCGCGTCTCCGTACATCGCCTTCATGAAGCTCACTGCGAATTTCGGTGTATTGCCCCAATAATTGAACGATTGCCAGGCCTCGGGCTTGGCCGGCGTCGGCGTTAGCCTTTTCATCCAGTCCGCGAACTTGGTGTCCGCGGGTATCGGCACTTTCAGATAGCCGGGCAAATTGTCAAAGATTCCGGCCATGTCCGTGGCGCCCTGAATGTTGGAATGGCCTCGCAACGCATTCACGCCGCCGCCCGCGCGGCCCACATTGCCCATCAGCAGTTGCAGCATCGCCGCAGTCCGAATGATTTGCGTGCCGAACGAGTGCTGGGTCCATCCCACCGCGTAAATGATGGTCGCCACTTTCTTCATGTCGCCATCTTTGCGCACCGATGTGAACAACTCGGCGCTCTTCTCGAACTGTTCTTTGGCAATGCCGGTAATGCGTTCCACCATTTCCGGCGTGTAGCGGCTGTAATGTTTCTTCAGAAGCTGGAACACGCAGTTCGGGTTCTGCAGCGAAAAGTCGTAGGCCAGCTTTTCCGGCAACGCCAAGGCCGGCGGCGGCGAAGCGGGTTCTACATGTTCCGCAACAGGTGCCAAATGCTGCTGCGCCATCGCCCGCGCGTAGGCGCTGGTGGCCGCGTAATTCCACGTGGATTTGTCGTACGTGCGCGCTTTTTCGTCAAATCCGGAGAATACGCCGTCCTCTTCCGGCAGCTTGAAGCCATCCTTCACGATAAACGCCGCGTTCGTATAGTTGATTAAATAATCTTTGGCGAACCGATTGTTCTCAATCGCGTAGCGGATCATTCCGCCTAGAAACGCAATATCCGTTCCCGCGCGAATCTGGCAGAACAGGTCGGCCACCGCCGAGGTCCGCGTAAACCGCGGATCCACCGAAATCATCTTGGCGTTGCGGTTACGTTTTGCCTCGATGGCCCATTTGAACCCGCAGGGATGGTTCTCCGCTGGATTTCCGCCCATGATCAGCATCATGTCGGTGTTCTTGATGTCCACCCAGCCGTTGGTCATCGCCCCGCGTCCGAATGTTGGTCCCAAACTTGAGACCGTGGGGCCGTGTCAAACTCTGGCCTGATTTTCTAAATGCACCACGCCCAGCGCGCGCATGGTTTTTACCACCAGGTAGTTGAATTCGTTGGTGTCGGTGCATCCGCCGGTAAAGGCGATGGACTCCAAACGGTTATGCCTGACCCCTTTGGCATCCGTCTCAATAAACGTGTCGTCGCGCGTCTTCTTCACTTTCGCCGCGATCTCGTTCAACGCGTCGTCCCACGAAATGTCTTCCCAGTCGGTCCCGCCGGGCCGCCGCACCTGCGGTTTCACGATGCGCCGGTCATTCAGAATGTCCTGTTCCAGGGAAGCGCCCTTGGGACACAGCGTGCCGCGGTTAATGGGATGGTCCGGATCGCCTTCCACGTGCACAACCTGCGGCGTCACGTTCTTCGCCCGATCCCCGATGGTGTAGATAATGACTCCGCAGCTCACCGAGCAGTAGGGACACGTGGACCTCGTCTCGTTGGCTCGCTCAATCTTCAGCTGTCGCAACTGCGCGAACGCTGGCTTCAAGTCGAAGCCAAAAACGGCTGCGGCTGCGCCACCCACGGCTCCAATTTTCAGGAAATCCCGGCGAGAGGACTGCATCGTGTCTCCTTGCCCCTTAGCGTAGAAGTCACGCGCGGAAACACCTTATTTATTCCTGTTGCCCCCGGAAATCAAGTGGAACTTGATTACAGTTATGTTACAACGCCCCTACGCCGCTTAGATGGGTGCAGGCCACAAAAAGGATAAAAGATTTTTACGCTTTCTGGCCCTTAGACGTTCGCGCTTGCCGAAGACGGTTTTCTCACGTCCGTGTCGGTGATTCCGGTGGATTCCGCGGCGCGAAAACGTACCAGAAGCAAGGTCAGGTCGTCTGCCTGCCGGGCCCCACGGGTGAAGTTTTCCACCGCTTCCAGCACGCCCTTTTGCACTTCTTCCAACTGCATGTCGGTCTTCCCGGCCAGCACGTCGCGCAGTCGCGGCACTCCAAAAAGCTGCTCGTCCGGGTCCATCGCCTCCGTCACGCCGTCGCTGAAAAGCACCAGCGTATCCTCCGGCTCCAGCTTCAAACACGCCGCGGTGTACTGCGCATCCGGTACTAGTCCCACCGGATACGACCCTTCCGTGAACGCCTCTTCCACCCGATCTTTGCGAATCAGGATTGGCGAAGGGTGCCCCGCGTTAATAAATTCCATGTGCCCGGTGGAATCCAGCATCCCGAAAAACATCGTCGCGTAGCGTCCCACTTCCACGTGGTCGCACAAAAACCGGTTCATGTGGTTGAATACGCGCACCGGATCAATATCCATGGTCATTCCGGAGAGCGCGCCCTGCAGCATGGTCGCAACGACCGCCGCGCCCAATCCTTTTCCGGAAACGTCCGCAATCAGAAACGCTGTCCGCCCCTCGCCCATCGGGAACACGTCAAAGTAATCTCCTCCCACCGACAGACAAGGGAAGTTGCATCCCGAAACCGACAAGTGCGGAAAATCTCTGAAATTTCGCGGCAGCAACGCCTGCTGGATGTCCCGCGCGATGTTGATTTCCTGTTCCATGCGCTGCCGTTCGCGCTCGCGTTCCACCAGCCTCGCGTTGTCCAGCGTGCTCGCCGCGTCCGCCGCCAGTGCATCCAGGATTTGCCGGTCCAGCTTGGAAAATGCCGCCGGCCGCCGCGAATCCAGATACAGCACGCCCAGAAATTCGCCGCGCCGCAGGTTCACCACCGATTCTTGCGAATTCGCCCGCATCACCGAATACAGCGGAATCACCACCACCGCGCGCAGTCGCTGCGCCACGATGCTCTGCGCCGCCTGCAGGTCCGCCTCCGCCTGCGCCAGGTCTTCCGTAATCACCGGAGAATGCTGCTTGAGCGCCAGCGCAATCGCCGTTTGGCTCGGCGCCACGCTTTCCGGCGGCAAACGCAAACCGCCACTTCGCCGCGCCAGCCGCACTTTCAGCGTTCCCTCGGCGCCATTCTCCAGCAGCAGCCCGCGGTCCGCGTCCAGCACCGCCACCGCGTGGTCCAGCATCTTCGCCAGCACCGAATCCAGCGGCAGCTGCGAATGCAGCAGCGAGCTCGCTTCCAGCAGCATGTTCAGCTTGCGCAAGCCGCCCGAAGCAGGCTCCGAACTTGTAATGTGCTCGATTCGTGTCAGCAGCTGCGGGATGGTCTCGCCGCCTGGCTCCGCAGACGAGCGAAATATAATTTCGTAGGAATCTTCCAGCCCAAACGTGATGATGTCGCCGTCCTGCAGCGCCCGGCTCTCCACCTTCTCGTTGTTGACAAAAACTCCCCGCCGCTGCCCGCGATCCTCTATATAGAAACGATTGGCTTCCACCACGATTGCCGCGCACTGCCGCGAAATGCGCCGGTCGTTCAGCTGCAGGTGGTTGCCCGTCTCCGCGCCGCGCCCGATCATATAGGGCGCCTGCGCGATGCGCGCGTACCTCCGCGCGCCATCCGGCGATATCACTTCCAGCACTGCCTCATTTGTGGCTGTTAGGGGCTCGGCCATGACCGTCTCGACCGCAGATTGTAGCACGCACTCCCAGCCTCGACCCCAAATTGTCCCCTGGGGATAGCGATCTGCTACCTCTGGTCACAACCCAAACATGGAGTTGACGCCATGCCGCTGCGTCTCGGCTGGACTTTGCGGCGGGGTTACCGCAGGGGCCGACGCCTGCGGCACGGCCGCAACGGGAGAGCCCTGCGCTGCAGTCGGCTGCGCAACTGCCGCTACCGCTACTTCTACAGGACGCGCAACGGGTGCGGTCGCATTGGCACTCGGTGCAGCAACGCTCCGCGCTGCGGCCGCCGGCTGTGCCAGCGGCTGGAGAAACGCCAGGTCACGCGCCTCTTCCGTTCCCGGTTGCACCGCCGGAAACGACAGATTCAGTTGATGTTCCTGCGCGCTGGCGATCCGGTGCAACTGCCAGATCAGCTTATCGAGTTCCTTCGAGCGGCCAAGATTGACATTCCGGTCCCACAGCAACCGGATGGACATCACCAGCACCACCGGCAATCCCACCGCCAGCGTAGCCAGCACAATGGTCAGGAGAATCGAATCGAGGGGAGTAAGCGATGCATTCATAGGGGCCCCCACTGCAAAATTTCCAATCGGTAGGATACCTCGCCGCTCTGGCCCTGACAAACCGCCTCTCGCTATCGCAATCGCCTTTACCCTCTTGTCTTTCTTTTGGAAATCGCCTCTCCTCCGGGCTTGCCAGTCTTCCCCGGCACCGCGACAATACCAATTCGCCTCCATTCCGACTCCGAACAACCATGTCCTCCACCTCTCCATCCCGCAAACTTCTCCTCCTCCACGTCGCCGTTCTCTCCCTGTTCTCTCCCTTCCTCGGGCATCCCGTACACGCGCAACTCTGCACCGTCTCTCCCAAATCCGTAAACCTCGGCGACACTCTCCGCATCACCTGCCCGCCCGATTTCACTTCGGTCTCTTTCAACGGCCGCACCGCCAGACTTTTCGCGCAACCCGACGGCAAGCGCTTCGGCCTGCTTCCCATCTCCGTGAAAGACTCCACGGGCCCTTCTGCACTGATGCTCGTTCGCGAAGGCAGCGCCCAGCCCGTGCAGCTCTTCATCAGCATCCGCAAAACCATCTTCCCCACGCAAAACGTCAAGCTCAGCCCGGAAATCGAAGCGCTCCACTCCACCCCCGAGGAGATGGCGCTTCTGAACTCCTTCAAAGTGGAAATCTCTGACACGCGTTTCTGGCAGGATCCTCTCGCCGCTCCCGTCTCCGGCTGTATGACCTCTCCGTTCGGCGTAAAGCGCCTCCACAACGGCAAGCCCACCGGCGAATACCACGGCGGCGTGGACCAGCGCACTCCCGCGGGCGAACCGATCCGCGCCGTCGCCGCCGGCACCGTCACCTTCGCTCAACAATTTAATGTTTTGGGCAACGCCGTCGGCATTGACCACGGCCAGGGCCTGGAGTCCATGTACCTCCACATGTCCAAACTCGTCGCCACGCCCGGCGCGCAGGTCCAGCGCGGCGACATCCTCGGCTACGCCGGCTCGACCGGCCGTTCCACCGGCCCGCATCTTCACTGGGTGCTTTACGTCAACAGCATCAACGTCAACCCCGCGCAGTGGATCAAGCTCCAGCCCTGCCCGCGCGAACCTAAGTCGCGCTGATCGATGCTCGCCCTAGCCCTTTTTGACGCCTCCGCCGGCCACGGCGATCCTGTCGTCCCCATTCTCCTCGCGCTGGTTTTTCTCAGCGGTGGCGCGGTCATCGGTGGTCGCCTGATGACTCTGCTCAAACAACCCGCTGTTCTCGGAGAACTCCTCGTCGGGGTTCTCGCCGGCAATCTCGGCTATTGGCTCGGCATCAACGGCATCACCGTTCTCCGCGAAGGCGACAACCTCCGCAAAATCTCCGACCTGGCTCTTACCTCCTCTTCCACCGCAGTCCAAGCCGTTTATCAGGTCTTGCCCGCCAACGAAGCCGCCCGCGTCGCCACCGCCCTCTCCTCCGCTCATTCTCTCGATTACCTCGCCATCTACTCCTTCGTGGATTTTCTCTCCCGCATCGCCATCCTCATCTTGCTGTTCCTGGTCGGTCTCGAAACCAGCCTGGGCGAAATGAAGCGCGTCGGCAAAACCGCTCTTCTCGTCGCCATCATCGGCATCGTCGTTCCTATGGCTCTCGGCATGGGCACCATGAAGCTGCTGCACCTCGACTCCGCTCT
>Ga0209579_10002588_pt1 | contig 13644 bp, 8 predicted proteins | sample Coa_R1_2_FD_187152 | JGI IMG/M metagenome (GOLD analysis project Ga0209579, IMG submission 187152) | Surface soil microbial communities from Centralia Pennsylvania, which are recovering from an underground coalmine fire - Coalmine... | ecosystem: Environmental > Terrestrial > Soil > Unclassified... | reverse complement strand
TGATGGCAAGCTGCTCTGGAAGACCGCGTGGGAGGGAGACGGCATCGTGCAGCCGGCCGTAATCGCGGGCAGTGACGTGCTGCTGGGCAGCGGATCCGGAATGAACGCCGGCAACGGCCTCCGCCGGGTCGCGGTCACCCACGGTGCCGCCGGATGGGGCGTCGAAGAGCGCTGGACATCGGCCGGGCTGAAGCCGTACTTCAACGATTTCGTCGTCCATAAGGGCTATGCCTTCGGCTTCGACGGCAGCATCCTGGCCTGCGTCGATCTCGCCGACGGCAAGCGCAAGTGGAAGGGCGGACGCTACGGCCACGGCCAGCTCATCTTGTTACCTGACCAGGACGTGCTGCTGGTGCTGTCGGAGGAAGGCGAACTGGGGCTCGTCGCCGCGTCCCCCGACAAGTTCACGGAGCTGGCGCGTATCCCGGCAATCGAGGGCAAGACCTGGAACCACCCCGTGCTTGCCGGCGACGTGCTGCTAGCTCGCAACGGCGAAGAGATGGCCGCGTTCCGGCTGTCGCTCGCGCCACGCTGATCTGCTCGGCGTCTCCGCGGTCGAAGCAAAGTGACAGTTAGGATAGACGTATGGGCAACGAAGACCAACTAAAGATGGCGGCTGCCGAATCCGCAGTTGCGCTAGTTACCGACGGCATGATCGTGGGCTTGGGCACCGGCTCGACCGCGGCGTTCGCGGTGAGCGCTCTCGGCGAACGGGTGAAGCAGGGCCTGCGCATCGTGGGCATCCCGACATCGGAACGCACCGCCACCCAGGCGCGTGCTGCGGGAATTCCCCTCGCCAGTCTGGCTGATGAACCTCGCGTCGATATCACGATTGACGGCGCCGATCAGGTCGAAGAAGGAAGCTTGAACCTGATCAAAGGCCTGGGGGGAGCGCTGCTGCGGGAGAAGATCGTAGCGTGCGCGAGCAAAAAGCTGGTGATCATCATCGACGATCGCAAGCTCGTGACAAGCCTTGCGATCAATAGTCCCGTGCCGGTGGAAGTAGTGCCCTTCGGGTGGCAAGCGACGGCCCGGCATTTATCAAACCTAGGGGCCACGCCGTCTTTGCGGCGAAATTCTGACGGTGAGCCGTTCCACAGCGACGGCGGCAATTACATCTTAGACTGCACGTTCGAATCGAACGTTCCGGCTGAGCAGCTCGCGACGCGGCTCGATCATGTGGTCGGATTAGTGGAGCACGGCTTTTTCATCGGTCTGGCTTCGGAAGTGCATGTGGCTGGAACCGGCGGCGTGCGAGTGCTGACGTAACTTTGGCGCGCAGTGCAGCCGTGGGTATACTCGACCGTGCAGGATTTTGTCTTCGCCAGACGCATTAAGGGCGCAAAACGCGCTGCTATCAATGCGTTTCTCATCTTTCACATCGTGAGCGTAACCTGCTGGTGCCTTCCGCTCTCGAGCCCCGTGGTGATGGCGTACCGGAATTTCATTCGACCGTATTTTGTGTGGTCCGGTCTGTTTCAATCGTGGGACCCGTTCGCGCCGACGCCAAAAATAATTAACAGCTACGTGGAAGCGATCGTTATCTACCAGGACGGCAATACTCGCAACTGGGCACTCCCGCGCATGGAACAGCTCAGCCTGACCGATCGCTATTTCCAAGAGCGCTACCGCAAGTACGCCGAAAATCTCAAGGAAGATACCAACGCGGCGATTTGGCCCGATGCGGCGCGATTCATTGCCAGGCATAACAGCAATGGCCCCAGTCCGGTGAAGATGGTGCTTCTGGTCCGGTACTGGTCGTTCATCGTTCCCCGCCCCGATGGCGAGTATGTCCCGGCTCCTTGGGACGAACATGTCTTCTACAGCTACACCGTGCAGCCTGAGGATTTGCAATGAGGCCGGGCAAATTGGCAGAGGCGTGGAACACTTTCTTTTTTGCGCCTCAGTCGCCCATTCCTTTGTCACTATTTCGCATCGTCTATGGCGGGCTGGTCATCGCGACGCTTCTCATGCTCCGCCCAGCCTGGCTCGACTGGTATGGCCCTCACGCCTGGGTGAGCCTGTCCACCATGCATCAGGTCGAACCGGGCACCCGGCTCAATCTGTTCATGTTGATTCCGCAAACCACCGCCTGGATCGAGGCGTTCTTCTGGGTATGCCTGGGATCGGCTCTGTTGCTGACCATCGGCTTCCTCACCAAACTGAACACGGTGATCGTATTTCTGTGCCTGACCTCCATTCACCAAAGGAACCTGTTCATCACTCATGGCGGCGATACCTTTCTGCGCATCGCCGGATTTTTTCTGATATTCGCGCCGGCTGGAGCGGCTCTTTCGGTTGATCGTCTGATCCGCGTCAGGCGCGGGAACGAAGGACCGGTTGTCGAGGCGCGCAGTCCATGGGCGCAGCGCATGATTCAGTTTGAATTGGCGCTGCTCTACTTTGCCGCTTTTTGCTCAAAGGCGCAGGGTGTCCCCTGGTTGGATGGAACTGCGCTTTACTACGTCTACCATCTGGATGAGCTTCGCCGGTTTCCCCTGCCCGCGTGGTTTCTGCACCCGGTCATCCTCAAGCTGGGAACCTGGCTGGCGCTGGCCCTGGAATTCTCTCTGGGGGTTCTGATCTGGATCAGGAAGCTGCGCTACTATTTGCTGGCGCTCGGAGTGCTGTTCCACCTTTTTCTTGAATACTCGCTCAATATTCCGCTGTTTGAATGGGATGTTCTTTCGGCTTACATCCTGTTCATCGACGCGGCGGATTTGAGGCGAGCGTGGCACTGGCTACGTGGAAGAGCGCACGCCATCGCCGGTGAACGGGCAGTCTTGAGCGCCTAATCCGCGATGCGATTTCAACCGATCTTCGCTGCATGGGGCTGCGTTTTTCGAAGAAACTGGTTGTTGCTTTTGGTTTGATCGCAGTGGCCACGGCCGATATTTCTGCACAGAGCTTGAATCCACCATTGAAAGACTGGAAGGCAGCCCCATATTGGGCGCCTCGGAGCGAGGGCAACAAGCTGGAACGCTCGGCCTCTCCGCAAGTCGAGGGAGCCGCGGCAAGCCCTGCAGCAACACCATTGGCGTTTGTGGCGATACAGCCCTGCCGACTGCTCGATACGCGGATTTCCTCGGGAATGCCGGGCGCTTTCGGCCCGCCGTCGCTGGTTGGCGATCCATCGCTTACTGGTCACGTTGCGCGGACGATCCCGGTGCCGAGTTCCTCCTGCGGCGTGCCGGCCGCTGCCGCCTACTCGCTCTACATGGTGATCGTGGCTCCAGCCGGATCTCGAGTTGGTTTTCTGGCTGCCTGGCCCGATGATGAGCCCTGGCCTGGAACCGTGACTGTGAACGCGCCGGTGGGCGGCGTGGTGGGCAATACCGCGATTATTGCGAGTGGAGCCGATGGCGGGATCCAGGTGTTTGCCACTGACCCGACCGATCTGGTCATCGACATCAATGGATACTTCCTGGATCAACCCGCGATCCGCTTCCGGGGCCCCTGGAGCGCGACGGCGTCCTATTCGCCAGATGACGTAGTCTCGTTTGCCGCTTCGTCAGGAGCGCCGGCGTCCAGCTACATCGCGGTAGCAACAAGCCGGGGCGTGCCGCCGCAGAATGACGTGGCCAGTGGCGGCTTGCACTGGGGAATTCTGGCCCAGGCCGGGCCACCGGGACCCCAAGGCGTGGCGGGGGTGGCCGGTGAAATTGGGCCACAGGGACCGGTTGGGCTGGCCGGTCAAAATGGTCCGCCCATGCTATTTCAAGGAGCCTGGAGTCACTCCGTCGCCTACGCCGCCGGGGATGCGGTGTTCTACAGCGGGTCGAGCTATGCCAGCCTATCGGGAACAAATATCGGAAATGTCCCGGCGGCGGGCGCTCCCTGGGTACTTGTTGCTCAGCAGGGATCCCCGGGTGCCGTAGGGCCCTCAGGCACGAACGGCGGCATCGGGCCGGCCGGCGTGCAGGGAATGCCGGGCGTCCCTGGGCCGCAAGGCATTCTTGGACTGACGGGGTCGATCGGCCTATCCGGACCCACTGGACCGACAGGGCCGGCGGGCCCGCCACTGACTTTTCAAGGCGTTTGGAACGCCGCAACTACCTACTCGACAGGCGACGCGGTATTCTCCAACGGATCCAGTTACATCAGCTTGACCAGCAGCAATCTGAACAACGATCCCATCGGCGGTGCTCCCTGGGCATTGCTGGCGCAGCAGGGATCTGCCGGCGATACCGGCGCAGCAGGATCGACCGGCGGCACGGGGCCGACTGGCGCGCAGGGAACGCAGGGCGTGGCCGGACCAGTGGGATCCGCAGGGCCGCAAGGCGTGATCGGGTTAACCGGAGGGACGGGCGTCGCCGGACCAACGGGAGTAGCGCAACTACCTACTCGACCGGCGACGCGGTATTTTCCAGCGGGTCGAGCTACATCAGTCTGACCAGCAACAATCTGAACAACGATCCCATCGGCGGTGCTGCCTGGGCATTACTGGCGCAGCAGGGATCTACCGGCGATACCGGCGCAGCAGGACCGACCGGCGGCACGGGGCCGAATGGCGCGCAGGGAACACAGGGCGTCGCTGGGCCAGTGGGACCCACAGGGCCGCAAGGCGTAATCGGACTAACCGGGGCAATGGGCATCGCTGGACCAACCGGACCGGCCGGAGCGGCAGGGCCACCGCTCACTTTTCAAGGCATCTGGAGTAGCGCAACTACCTACTCGACGGGCGACGCGGTATTTTCTAGCGGATCGAGCTACATTAGCCTGACCAGCGGCAATCTGAATAACGATCCCATTAGCGGTGCTCCCTGGGCATTGCTGGCGCAGCAGGGATCTACCGGCGATACCGGTGCGGCAGGCCCGACCGGCAGCACCGGTCCAACCGGGCTGCAGGGAACGCAGGGCGTCGCTGGACCGGCGGGATCCGCGGGACCGCAAGGCGTGATCGGGCTGACCGGGGCAACGGGCGTCGCCGGACCAACGGGTTCCACCGGGCCAGCCGGACCGCCGCTCGCTTTTCAAGGCGTCTGGAGTAGCGCAACTACTTACTCGACAGGCGATGCAGTGTTTTCCAGCGGATCGAGCTACGTCAGCCTGACCGGCGGCAACCTGAACAACGATCCCATCGGTGGAGCCCCCTGGGCGCTGCTGGCGCAGCAGGGAGCACCGGGAGCGGCGGGCGCCGTGGGGTCCACAGGCGCAGCCGGATCGCAAGGCATTCAGGGCAACCAGGGAATTCAGGGAGCGACAGGAGCGGCGGGCGCGGCTGGCGCAACCGGCGCAACGGGTACTGCCACCATCTATGGCGACGGCTCGGATGGCACCACTACCGGCGTTTGCAACATCACGGCGACTATCAACTGGGTAACCAGTCCGCCGTCCACAGACATCCAGTGCACCACTTTCTCGATATCCTCCGGCGTAACTTTGACAACGCCTAGCGGCACCATGATTCATGCCACCGGCGCGGTTAGCATATCGGGCACGCTCACGGTGCGTGTTGGCGCGGCTCAAGGCCTCTATATAACGCCGCCCGCGAATAGCGGCTCAGGCGGCATTGCCCTTCCTCCCTTCACTCTACGGAAACTATTGAAGCCGGGACCGTTTGGAGGCGGCAACGGCGGCCTATATGCGCCCAATGGAACGTCCGGTTATGGTGGTGGAAGTCTGGTGATTCTTGCAGCAGGGGCCATCACGATAGGCGCCGCCGGATCGATAGCCGCGAACGGGAGCGTCGGAGCCGATGAAGGCACGGCATATGGCGATGGCGGCGGTGCAGGCGGGATCATTATCCTCGCCTCAGGTACCTCCATCACCAACAGCGGCTCCCTGGTGGCAATAGGCGCCCCGGGAGCGCCAGCCGTAGCCGGCATCAACGACGCCGGGGGAGGAGGAGGAGGGGGCCTGATTCATCTGCTTGCACCTAGCGTTACCGCCGGCACAAGGACCGTAACCGGCGGTCCAGCAGGCAGCGGCTCGGTGAATGGTAACGCGAGTGCCTTTGGAGGCGGCGCCATGGGCGGCAATGGCGGCACGGGCTCTAACGGCGTGTCGTCCGCCACCAACGGCGCGGGTGGGTTGTCCCTTACCACTACGGTGACCGATCCCGCTACTTTGTTGGTGCCATAGATCGGGTTCCTTTTCTCCGTGCAAACGGGTGTCGGTTACATCCCGCCCAGTTCGCGGGTGGAATTACCGGGGACACGGTGCCCGCGGGAAAATCAGCGGTCGCGCGACTTCACAAAAAAAGTTTAACCAGACCACTCAGAGTAAGACAGGCTGTGGCGCCAGGAGACGCCAGGTTTTCGTCTTGGACACATTCGGTTAAATCCGTTATTCTGACGGAGGTGGCTGCCTGGCCCTACCGTCTGCCACCTCTGCCTTGGTAAAGCACCGATTGAGGCAGCCGATCAGCCAGCAGACAATGCACAATACCAGCCGCCCTAGCCACCCGGAGAACGCCACAGCATGACCGTTGACCAGACCTTTCTGTACCGCACCATGCGCCTCATCCGAACCACGGAAGAACAGCTCGCCCGTTTGCACGCACGCGGCCTGGTGCATGGCGCCTGTCACACCTACGTCGGGGAGGAGGCCATCGCCACCGGTGTGTGCTCGCACCTGGGCACTGAAGACGCAATCTTCAGCACGCATCGCGGTCATGGCCACGCGCTGGCCAAAGGCATGCCGCCGTTCGAGCTTATCGCCGAACTGCTCGGCCGCTCTCCCGGCTGCTCGCGCGGGCGCGGCGGATCGATGCATCTGTTCTCACCTGAGATCGGCATGATGGGTACCAGCGGCATCGTGGGCCCGTGCATCCTGCAGGCGGCCGGAGCCGGTTTTAGCTTCCAACTGCTCAAGACCGAACACGTGGCTGTCGCGTTCTTCGGCGATGGCGCGGTGAACAACGGTGCTTTTCACGAAGGGTTGAACTTGGCCTCGATTTTCAAGCTGCCGGTTTTGTTTGTTTGCGAAAACAACCAGTTCGCTACTGAAGTGCCGTTTGCCTATGCGGCGGGCAATCCGGACGTAGCTTCGCGCGCAGCGAGTTACGGGATGCCAGGCGTCCAGCTCGATGGCAACGATGTGGGAGCGATCGCCAAAGCGGCGGGCGAGGCGGTCGCGCGCGCAAAGTCGGGCGGCGGTCCGACGCTGCTGGAATGCAAGACCTACCGCACGCGCCCGCATGCCGAAGGCATGGGGGACTACACGTATCGCACGCGCGAAGAAGTTGCCGAGTGGCGCACGCGGTGCCCGATTCAACGCTACCGGACAGTACTCGTCGAGAGCGGCGAAGCCACTGCCGCGGATCTCGATGCCATCGACGCCGAGGTGAATGCAATCGTCGCCGCCGCGAGCGACCAGGCGGAGAAAGCGCCATGGCCCGAGGCGCGCGCAGCGGCGGAGAACGTCTATGCGCCTGCGGCCGCGACTGCTCCTCGTGGCGAGCCGGGAGACGCGGCGGGAGCGGGCCGGGAAATTTCCAGCACCGCAGCCACCCTCGAAGCGCTCGACCACGAAATGGGCGTCAATCCTCGCATCTTCGTACTGGGCGAAGGGGCCGGCGTACGCGGCGGAAACTTCGGGACTACTGTGGGGCTGTTTGCCAAGTACGGCGCCGCGCGGGTCCGCGATACACCCATCTGCGAGCGCGGCTTTGTCGGCCTCGCCGGCGGCGCGGGCATGACCGGGACCCGGCCGATCGTCGATTTTATGTTCATCGACTTCATCAACGATGCGTTCGGCGAGCTGGTCAATCAGATCGCCAAGACGCAATACATGAGTAGCGGCCGCCTCAAAATGCCGGTACTGCTGCGCGGCTGCATCGGGATCGGCCACTCCGCGGCGACGCATCACTCGGGCAGCTATCACGCGATCTATAGCCATATTCCCGGCCTGCGCGTGGTGGTGCCATCGACGCCGTACGACGCGAAGGGATTGTTCACGCATGCGCTGCGCTGCGACGATCCGGTTTTGTTCCTCGAGCCGCGCGAGCTTTTGTCGGTGAAAGGCCCGGTACCCGCCGATTCCTATGAAATCGAATTTGGCAAGGCGCGCATTCGCCGGGAGGGTACGCAAGTGACCGCGGTGGCCGTTGGCGAAATGGTCCCGCGCACCCTGGCCGCGGCCAATGAACTGGCGAAGGAAGGCATTTCGGTGGAAGTGCTCGACCCGCGCACGGTGTCGCCGCTCGATACGGCCGCGATTCTCGCCTCGGTGCGAAAGACCGGCCGGCTGCTGGTGGTCGACGAATCGTTCGGTCCGTGCGGGCTAACCTCGGAGATTGCAGCGCAGGTCGCGGGCACCGGCTTTGACGATCTCGACGCCCCGATCCATCGCCTGCATGGCGTGTTCGCTCCGACGCCTTACAGTCCCACTCTCGAAGCAGCCATGATCCCGAATGCCGCGGCTATCGCGGCCGCACTCCGGGATCTGGTGAACGAGTAACCATCGCGCCATGGCAATCGAAATCACAGTTCCGCGTCTTGGCTGGTCGATGGAAGAAGGCACCTTCGCCGGCTGGCTCAAGCAGAATGGCGAGCCGGTGTCCGCCGGCGAGGCGTTGTTTGCTCTCGAAAGCGACAAGGTCACGATGGACGTCGAGTCGCTCGACAGCGGCATTCTGTATTTGCCGGAAGGTGCGCCGGTGACGGGCGCCGTCGTGGTTGTCGGCCAGCGTCTTGGGTTCCTGCTGGCGCCGGGTGAGGCTGCGCCGGAAACGGTGAGCGCCGCGCCGGTTGCTGGTTCGCAAGTCGAACCTACGGTTGCGGCGGCGAGTCCGTCGGTCGCTGCCCCGGCGCCAACACGCAACGGGCGTACTCCGGTGACACCTCGCGCGCGCCGTGTGGCTGCTGAACTGGGCGTCGATACAACTCAATTGCGAGGCACTGGCCGGGGTGGGCGGATTCGTGAAGCTGACGTGCGCGCCGCGAGTCCGGCGGTTGCCGCTGAAGCTCACGCGGTTCCTCTCACCACGCTGCGGCGTACCATCGCGCGGCGCATGATGGAGAGCCGGCAGAATACCGCGCCAGTAACTCTCACAAGCCGCGCCGATGCTACGGCGCTCGTCGCATTGCGGACGCAATGGAAACGGAAAGCGGGGCCGGCGCCGTCTTACACCGATATTCTTGCCAAGCTTGCCGCCATAGCTCTGCAAAAACATCCCGCGCTCGGCGGACGTTGGGACGGCGATCACATCACGCAGTCCGGCAGCGCGCACATTGGCATCGCAGTGGATACGCCGGAAGGCTTGCTGGTCCCGGTGCTTCGTGACGTTGCTGCAACTAGTCTCGCGGATTTAGCACGCCGTTCGCGCGAAATGATCGACGCCGCGCAAGCGCGCCGGCTACGCTCCGAAGACCTCGCCGGGGGTACGTTCACCATCACTAACCTCGGCGCATTCGGCATCGACGCCTTCACGCCGATCATCAATTTTCCTGAGACCGCGGTGTTGGGCGTCGGCGCGATTCGCGCTGAGGCGGTGGTATTGAAGAACGGCGGATTGGCCGCGCGCGAGCAGATGACGCTGAGCCTGACGTTCGACCACCGCGTGGTGGATGGCGCTCCGGCCGCGCGCTTTCTCTACGACCTGGTGCAGTTGATCGAAACTCCGCCGGCCGCTGTGCAGTGCCCCTAGACCAGAATCGCCTGGATTTTTTCGCCGAAATCGATATCCAGCCGCTTTCGTCCTGGCACTTCTAGGCGCCGCGCATCTAGACCTAGCTGATGCAAGACCGTGGCGTGAATGTCGGTCACATAGTGGCGATTCTCGACGGCGTGAAATCCCAGCTCATCGGTGGCTCCATGCACGGTGCCGCCCTTGATCCCGGCGCCGGCCAGCCACACAGAGAAACCGTAGGGATGATGGTCGCGGCCATTGGTGCCTTGCGCGCCGGGCGTGCGTCCGAACTCGGTGGCGAAGACTACTAGCGTGTCGTCGAACATGCCGCGCTGCTTGAGATCGCGCAGCAGCCCAGCGATTGGTTTATCCACCTGGGCGCAAAGTTCGCTGTGCCCCTTCTTCAGATTGGCATGCGCGTCCCACTTGCCCGCGCCACCATTCTGGCCGTGAAAAACCTGCACGAAACGCACACCGGTCTCAGCTAGCCGCCGCGCCGCCAGACACATTTCGCCGAACGGCTTGGTGACTTCGTTGTCCAGGCCATACAAACGGCGCATGCCCTCGCTTTCCTCGCTAAAGCGCATCACTTCCGGCACGGCGGTCTGCATCCGGAAGGCCAGCTCGTACGATTTAATGCGCGCACGCATCGCCAGGTCATCCGGATATTGCACGGTGGAGAGGCGATTGAATTGGCCTAACAATTCGAACTCGCTTTTCTGCTGTTCCTGGGGAACGCCGGGGCCGGGCTGGGAATATGGAAGCGGATTCTCCGGCCGCACCTCGAGGCGAACACCGTCATGCTCCGGGCCCAGGTAAGCCGCGCCATGAGCAGCTACGCCACCGCAACACGTATCGATGGGCTCGCCGAGCACCACGAATTGCGGCAAATTTTCATTGAGCGATCCCAGGCCGTAGTGAACCCAGGCGCCGATCGTGGGGAATTGCCCTTCGAGCACGTGACGGCCGGAATGAAACTGCATTTGCGCGCCGTGATTGTTGTCGGTGGTCCAGAGTGAACGCACGACGGCAATATCGTCTATGCATTCGCCGACGTTCGGCCACCAATCGCTGACTTCAATGCCGCTTTGCCCGCGCTTGCTGAAACCCACCTGCATGGGATAAATCAGCGGATGGATGGTGTGCAGTCCGTCAATCACTTCGCGCACATTGCGCTTAGTGAACGGATTGTCGAGCACTTTCTGATACGGTGTGTCGCTGAGCTGGCGGCCGGCGTACTTGTTCAATTCGGGCTTGGGATCGAACGTTTCCACATGGCTGACGCCGCCGATCATGAAAAGCCAGATGACGCGCTTGGCTTTGGGGGCGAAATGCGGCAGGCCATTGGGAGGTTGCCAGCCCGCGGTCGCCGCCCGTGCAATGCCGTCGCGATGCAGCATCGATCCCAGGGCCAGGCCGGTGAAACCCATGCCGCAATCCGCCAGGAAGCTGCGTCGGGCAACGGGAGTGCGCAAAAAGTCAGGCTTCATGAGTCACCTTATCGAATCGTCACAAAATCATTATGATTCAAAAGCACGTGAACCAGACTTTCCCGGCCGCGCTCGCCGGAATCCTTCTGTAAGAATCGTGCAGAAGTGGAAAGCTCTTCCGCCGAAGGCGGCCGGTTCAGCACCGTCTCGAACGCGGCTTGAATGAATGCGGGCTCACTGCTCAAACGTTGCGCCAGAACATGTGCCTGATCCCGGCTGAGCTGGCTATTGGCCAGCGCCAGCGCCTGCTGCGGCACCACGCTCTCGTTGCGCATGTAGCACTCTGCGGGATTGGGACCGTCGAACATTTTGAGAAATTCCATTTGCGTGTCGGGCGAGTGGCGGAAATACAGGCTGCGGCGCTTCGACTCGAATCCCTTAGTCTCGTCGATCTCAGGCCCGCCCATTTGCGGATCGAGTTGCCCGGACACCGCGAGAATGCTGTCGCGAACCACTTCCGCTTCCATGCGGCGCGGATTCATTCGCCACAAATATTTATTCTCGGGATCGATTGAGGCATTGCGGGTTTCAGGCGACGTCGAGCGCATGCGGTACGTGCTGCTGGTCACCATGAGGCGCTGGATTGCTTTCATGCTCCAGCCCTTGTCCATGAACTCTGCGGCCAGCCAATCCAACAGTTCGGGATGAGAGGGCGGCGTGCCATTGCGGCCGAAATCGAAGACTGTCGGCACCAGCGCTTTGCCAAACGTGCGGAGCCAGATATGATTCACGGCCACGCGCGCAGTGAGCGGGTTATCGCGCGATGCAATCCAATTCGCCAATGCCGTGCGCCGTCCGCTGCTCTTGTCGGGATAGACCTTGCCGATAGGCGCGTAGCCTTCCGGAATCTGTGTCAGCGCGGTTTGCGCGGCGGCAACGCGTTTGCCGGCTTCGTCGATTTTCTTGCTGTCCGGCGGCGTGGCGCGCATGGCTTCGGCGAACTCGAGCTGGGCGCGTAGGACATTCTCAGCGGCTTTTAGAATGCCGGCTTCACGGTCCGCCTTGCGCGCGGCGTTGGCCAGATCTTCATATTTCGGATCGGGAGGTTCGGAATAGCGGGCGCGATCCGCCGCCATGCGGGCTTGGAGCGCAGGCACCTGGGCTCTGGCAGCGGCCAAAGTTTTTTCCGCCAGCGTCAGTTGATCGGCAGCGATACGCAATTTTTCAAAACCGGCTTTCACTCCGAGGCCCGCAGTCGACAATTCGGCGGCGGCGTTGTTCTCGCGGGCTTTGCGCAGCTCGGCTTCGGCGCGCTCGACGTCGGCGTGGGCCTGCTTGAGCAGATCGGCATGAACGAAGGCGCGCTGATCCGGATAATACGAATCGACCGGCAGCGTCACCGGCTGAATCTTGCCTAAATTCCCGCCGAGTGCGTGAGGCACTGCCGGAGCCAGCGTCTGTTCCTTGTCGGGATTTTGAATGTCACCGCGAATCAGCAGATACGTGGGGCGATCGAGCTCCGCATCAAACACGCGCGACAGGCCATCCAACTCCGAATCGGTTTGTCCCGACACGCGATCGATGCGGGCTTCATACGGCTCAAAAAATGCGCGGAACTTATAATATTCCTGCTGAGAAACCGGATCGTACTTGTGGTCGTGGCAGCGCGCGCACTTCACCGTGACGCCCAGGAAAGCGAGCGCCGTATGATCGACAGCGTCCTGCATCCAGCCATTGCGATCGTACTTGTTGTAATTGCGGGCCAGGAAGCCGGTAGCGCGCAGAGCGTCGGCATCGCCGGGCGCGATTTCATCGGCGGCCAGCATCTCGACAATCATGCGGTCGTAGCCTTTGTCCTTATTCAGCGACTCGACGATCCAGTCGCGCCAGCGCCACATATACCGATGACTGTTGCGGACATCCTTGCCCGCGCGCCAGCCATACCAGTCGCTATAGCGCCAAATATCCATCCAGTGGCGGGCCCAACGCTCACCGTAGCGCGGATCAGCCAGAAGGCGGTCGACGAGGCGCTCGTAAGCGGTCGGGGATTTGTCGGCCAGGAAATCGGCAATTTCCTTGGGAGCGGGAGGAAGCCCAATCAAATCCAGATAAACGCGCCGGGCGAGCGTTCGCTTGTCGGCTTCCGCCACGGGAACCAGGCCGCGGCTCTGTTGGGCGGCCAGCACAAAAGCATCGATCGGATTGCGGACTCGCGCTTTATTGCTGACTTCAGGAACCGGAGGGCGCTTGGGCACGCGAAAAGCCCAGTGATCGGGCGTGGCAGGCGCAGCAACCGCCGTCGCTGGAATAGGCTGATCGAAGAGCGCGCCCTGATTGATCCAGCCGGCAATCGCGCTTAGTTCGGCGTCGGAAAGACGGCTCGACTGGAAGGGCATATGCGGGCCTTCGGCGTGGGTGACGAGCTTGTAGACCAGGCTGGCTTCGGCATTGCCCGGGACAATCGCAGGACCGCGATCGCCGCCGCGCAGCAGACGGTCGCGGCGGGTGAGATCCAGACCGGACTTAGCGGTTTGCGCGTTATGACAGGCGACGCAGCGTTTCTCGAAAACTGCCAGGCCCGCGGGCGGCTCGGCTGCGGCGGCCGACCACAGCGCCAGCACGGCCACAAACGCGCGTATC
>Ga0209579_10002587_pt1 | contig 13645 bp, 17 predicted proteins | sample Coa_R1_2_FD_187152 | JGI IMG/M metagenome (GOLD analysis project Ga0209579, IMG submission 187152) | Surface soil microbial communities from Centralia Pennsylvania, which are recovering from an underground coalmine fire - Coalmine... | ecosystem: Environmental > Terrestrial > Soil >... | reverse complement strand
TGCTCGCCGCCCTCGGATGACGCGCTTCGCGGCACGGCAGGTGCTCGTCGTCGCCGTGCTGAAGACTGCGCTCAATCTCGCGTTCGCGAACCGGTACGGCTGGCAGCGCGACGAGCTCTACTACGCCGTCGCAGGGCGCCACCTCCAGGGCGGATACGTCGAGTTCCCGCCCGTGACCGCCCTCCTCTCCGCGCTCGCGCGATTGCTCTTCGGATACTCGCTCGTCGGCTTCCGGCTGTTCGCGATCCTCGCCGGAGCAGCGAGCATCGTCGTCGCGGCGCTCGTCGCGCGCGAGCTCGGCGGCGGGGTGCGTGCGCAGGTCATCGCCGCGGCCGGCGTCGCGCTCGCGCCGATCCTCCTTGCGACCAACGGGCTCTTCCAGCCGGTGTCGTTCGATTCGCTCGCGACGATGGTCGTGCTGTGGCTCGCGCTTCGGCTCGCCCTCGGACGTGGCTCGTGGCCCCTGCTCGGGCTCGCCGTCGGCATCGGACTGGAGACGAAGTACACGCTCTCGATCCCGCTCGTCCTCCTCGTCGCGACCTTCCTCGTGTGGCGACGGGACGCGCTCCGTCCCGCCGGGGTCGCGCTCGCCGCCGCGATCGCCGCCGCGCTCCTCGCCCCCAACCTCGTCTGGGAAGCGCAGCACGACTGGGTCAGCGTCCACTTCTTCGTGCACCCTCCGGGGAGCGCGACCGACGAGACGCGCCCGCAGTTCATCCTCAACGTCCTGCTGCTCGTCGCGATCGTCGGCATTCCGGTCGTGGCCGCGGGGATCGTGCGGCTGCACCGCACTCGCGCGGCGCGCCCGATCGCGTGGACGATCGTCGGCTCAGTGCTCGCGTACCTCGTTCTGGGCGGCAAGTCGTACTACGCCGCACCCGAGGTGCTGTTCGCGCTTGCAGCCGGCGCCGTCCCGTTCGAGTCGTGGGCCACGAGAGGGCGCCTTCGCGCCGCCGTCGCCGTTTACGCCGTCGTCGACCTCGTCGCGCTCCCGATCGGGCTGCCCGTGCTTCCTCTGAGCACGGCGAACGCGCACGGGGTCATCGCAGCACGCACGGACTACCAAGACGAGATCGGCTGGCCGCAACTCGCCCGCACGGTGGAGCGGAATGCAACGGGCGCGAACGTCGTCCTGACCTCGAACTACGGCGAGGCCGGCGCACTCGACCTCTTCGGGCGGCGGCTCCCACCGGTGGCGACGCCCGACGTCACCTTCAGGTACTGGCGCCCGCCCGCCGCCGGACGGAGGGCCGTGCTCGTCGGCTTTTCGTCGACGCTGGCGACGTTCTGCACCGGCTACCACGTCGTCGCGCACATCGCGATGCCGGTGAAGAACCAAGAGCGCGGCGAGCCGATCGCCCGCTGCGCGCTCACATCGAGCCTCTCACAGCTGTGGCCGTCGCTCGTCGCCCGCTTCGGCGAGTAGCTACTCGCCCTTCGGGAGCTTCACGCCGAGGTAGCTCAGCACGAAGAGAAGCGCGATGCCGCCGATCCAGAGCGCGAGCACGAGGCGGGGACGGCGGCTCTCCCGCAGGTGTTGCGCCGCCACCTTCCCCCAGAGGATCACGAGCCCGGCCACCGCACCGACTGCGACGACGATGACCGGCGCGAGGATCGCGATCTCGGATGCGCGCACGGGACAAGGGTACGCTTGAGGCGTGGAAGCCGAGGCGAACTACAGCTCGGGCGACGACTATCTCGTCGAGTTCCTCGGCTATCGCTTCAGCTTCAACGCCGAGGACTTCGAGCAGCGCGTCACGGCGGCCGCCGTCAAGCTCGGCCTGTTGGAGGGCAACGAGCTGGACGACGACGAGACGGCCGACCTGGTCGAGCTGGTCGAGCGCGGCGGTATCGACGAGCCGCGAAGCCCGCTCGGCCGCTACGTCGTTCGACGCTGGGACGAGGTCTCCCTCGTCGGCGGCGAGTCGCTCGTCTACTGGCTGAAAAAGCTCGTCTTCCGCGGCGCCTGGCTCGACCACCACGTGAAGGAGGGCAAGCTCGAGGTCGGCTGGGACGACGACGCAGCCGACTTCTCCTACCGCGACCCGAACGGCGGCCGCGCGCTGCTCGAGCTGCTGCCGACACCAAGCTGGCACGAGCTCCAGTACCGGCCGTGACGCCGCGCTGGTACGCCGCCGCCGGACCCGCCTATCTGGCGGCACTGCTCGCGGCAGACACGCAGGTCGACTACCGCGGCCAGCTCGCGCTCGGAGCGGTGACGTGGCTCGTCCTGCTCGTCGCAATCCGTCCGCTCATGCCGCTCGCACGAGCGCAGGCGATCGGCGTCGTCACGTTCGCGACGGTCGGCGAGGTGACGGGATCGCTTCTCTGGGGCGTCTACCACTACCGGCTGCACAATCTCCCGCTGTTCATCCCACCCGCGCACGGGCTCGTCTATCTCAGCGGCCTCGCGCTGACGCGGATCCTGCCGGCGCGTCGGCTCGTCGCGGCCGCCGCGGTGGGGGCGATCGGCTGGGGCCTCGCCGGGCTGACCCTGCTGCCGCGGCTGGACGTCGCGGGCGCAATCGGCGTCCCGCTCCTGTGCGTCTTCCTCTGGCGCTCGCGCGCGCGGGCGACGTATGCGGCCGTCTTCCTCGTCGTCGGCGCGCTCGAGCTCTACGGCACGTCGATCGGGACGTGGCGCTGGGCGCGCACGCTGCCGGGCCTCGGCATCCCCGACGGGAACCCGCCGAGCGGCGTCGCGAGCGGCTACGTCTGGTTCGACGTCATGGCGCTGCTCGTCGCGCCCACGCTCGTCTACGCACTCGGCACGCTGAACCCGAACCGCGCGACGCGGTCCTCCGGCGACCGGCGAAGCTCGAAGCGCCGGATGAGCCCGATCGGGATGACGAGCGCGTCCGGCAGGTCGCGCTCCTTTGCGTTCTGGACGTAGATCGTGATCATCCCGAAGCCGGGCTCGGGCTCGATGCGATCGAGGATCCAGCGCGACGTGTCGGCGAGCTCGACCTCGACGACCGGCGTCGGGACGCCGGTCGCCTCCGCGAACTTCTCGATCGCACGATGGACGCGAGACACGAACGCTTCGTGCGGGCCCTCGTTGATGGGTGTCCAGAGCTCGGGCACAGTCTGAGCTAGCCTAGATCAGGGTGCGCCCGGATGGGTCGGGCGCCGCGCCGCGCGAACCTCGAGCCATGCTGACCATCTGGAGCTTCGGCGCCGCCGTGGCCGCCCTCACGGTCGTCTTCGTCCTTCGGCGGCGACGGCGCTAGCACGAAAGGAGTCGCAATGAGCATCGCAACCATCGCAACGATCGCCGTGGTCGTCCTCATCCTCCTCGCCGTCGGGCTCGGATTGTTCGAGATGAGCCCGTTCGCCCGCCACGCGGAGCGGTATCGGGACGCACGAGGTCGACGCACGGGCGCGAGCCCGACGCTCTAGAAGAGCTTCTCGTCGCCCGTCGGCGCGGCGCCGACGTGGTCGCGGCCGAGCTTCGTGATCGTTCGCCCGCGCGGCGTCCGCTGGATGAATCCGAGCTGGAGCAGATACGGCTCGTAGACGTCCTCGATCGTGTCCGGCTCCTCGCCGAGCGAGACCGCGAGCGTCGAGAGCCCGACGGGGCCGCCCTCGAACTTGTGCGCGATGGCGTGGAGGAGCTCGCGGTCCACTCTCTCGAGGCCCGCCTGGTCGACCTCGAGGAGGTCGAGCGCCTCCGCTGCCACAGCCGTCGTGATCGCACCCTGGTGTCGAACCTCGGCGACGTCACGGACGCGGCGGAGAATTCGGTTGGCGATGCGCGGGGTGCCGCGCGACCGGCGTGCGATCTCCTCCGCCGCGTCGTCGGCGATCTCGACCCCGAGGATCCTCGCGGAGCGGTGCACGATCGTCGCGAGCTCGTGCTTCTCGTAGTAGTCGAGACGGAAGGTCATGCCGAACCGGTCGCGCAGCGGCGTCGTCAGCAAACCGGTGCGCGTCGTCGCGCCGACGAGCGTGAACGGCGGGAGGTCGAGCGTCAGGGTGCGTGCGGCCGGCCCTTGCCCGACGACGATGTCGAGGCGGAAGTCCTCGAGCGCCGGATACAGGATCTCCTCGATCGCACGGTTGAGGCGATGGATCTCGTCGACGAAGAGGACGTCGCGCTTGTCGAGCGCGGTGAGAATCGCCGCCATGTCGCCCTTGCGCTCGAGCGCCGGGCCCGCGACCGTGCGGATGCCGACCGCGAGCTCCTCCCGGACGATGTACGCGAGGCTCGTCTTGCCCAGCCCCGGCGGGCCGACGAGAAGCACGTGGTCGAGCGCCTCCCCGCGCGCCTGCGCGGCGGCGAGTGCGATCGCGAGCTGCTCCTTCACGCGCTCCTGGCCGACGAACTCGTCGAGGCGGCGCGGCCGGAGCGTCTGCTCGATCTCCTGGTCCTCCTCCGCGACCACCGGGGCGAGGAACTGTGTGCTCACGCCGCTCTCCGCAACGCGATGCGCACCTGCTCCTCGACCGGGAGCGTGTCGTCGACGTCGAGCAGCGCCCGCTCGGCGTCGAGCGGCGTCCAGCCGAGCTCGACGAGCGCGTCGCGCGCCACGATGTCGCCGGTCGCCGCGGCCGCGAGGGTCTCGACGGGGCCGAGCTTCTCCTTCAGCTCGAGGACGATCCGCTCCGCAGTCTTCTTGCCGATGCCGGGAATGGCGACGAAGCGCGCAGTGTCCTCCCGGACGATCGCGCTGCGCAGCTCGTCGGCCGGCGAGCCGGAGACGATCGCGAGCGCGACCTTCGGGCCGATGCCGTTCACCGTCAGCAGCTGCACGAACAGCTCTCGCTCGTGGCGGTCGGCGAAGCCGTAGAGCTGCATGACGTCCTCGCGCACGTGCAGGTACGTCTCGATCGTCGCCTCCTCCACCCCGTCGGCCTTGCGCACCGCGGTGGGCGTCGCTGCGACGAGGTAGCCGACGCCGCCGACGTCGAGGATGAGACCCTCCGGCGTCGAGGCGACCGCCTTGCCTCTGAGCCGCGCGATCATCCCGCGAGCTTGAGGAGCGGCGGCGCGAGCGCGTGACAGATCGCGACCGCGAGCGCGTCGGAGGCGTGGTTCGGGGTCGGCAGCTCCTCCAGCCCGAGAATGGCCTTCACCATGCGCTGCACCTGCGCCTTCTCGGCGCGGCCGTACCCGCAGACGGCGTGCTTGATCGCGGCCGGCGTGTACTCGGTGCAGGGCAGGCCCGCGTTTGCGGCCGCGACGAGCACGGCGCCGCGCGCCTGCCCGACGGAGAGCGCGGTGCGGGCGTCGACGCCGACGAAGGACTCCTCGAGGACGACCGCATCCGGGCCGTACTCCGCGATGAGCCCCGCGACGCCGTCGTAGATCGTCTTCAAGCGGAGCTCGGTGCGCTCGCCTGCCCGCGTCGGCCACCAGCCGTGGACAATGCCCTCGAGGCGCCCTCCGCTTTCGTGGACGATCCCGTACCCGCAAGCAGCCGTCCCCGGGTCGATGCCGACAACCTTCACGGCAAGAGGTTAGGCGGGGGGTCGGACGACTCCTTCTTGGCAGCTCAGCCGGCGACGGCCTCGAGCACGCGCTCGGGGATGTCGAAGTTCGCGTAGACGTCCTGGACGTCGTCGTTGTCCTCCAGCTGGTCGATCAGCCGGAGCACCTTCTTCGCCTCGTTCTCGTCCGCGACCTCGACCGTCGTCTTCGGCACCATCGTCAGCTCCGCCGCGTCGACGGTGAAGCCGGCTCCCTCGACCGCCTCGCGGACCGCCGCCAGCTGCTCCGGCGCCGAGGTCACCTGGAACGTCGACCCGTCGCGCGCGACGTCGTCGGCTCCGCCCTCGGCGGCGGCGAGCATGAGCTCGTCCTCGTCGACGTCGTCCGCGTCGACGATGACCACCCCGCGCCGCTCGAACAGCCACGCGACCGCCCCCGAGCCGCCGAGGTTCCCGTCGTTCTTCGCGAAGACGTGCCGTACCTCGCCCGCGGTCCGGTTCCGGTTGTCGGTCAGCGCCTCGACGATCACGGCGACGCCGCTCGGGCCGTAACCCTCGTACAAGACCGTCTCGAAGCTGCTCGCGTCCGCGTCGGCGCCGGACCCCTTCGCGATCGCACGGTCGATGTTGTCCTTCGGCATGGAGTACGAGCGCGCCTTCTCGACCGCGTTCTGGAGCGCGAGGTTGGCGCTCCGATCACCGCCGCCCTCCTTCGCCGCGACGATGATCGCGCGCGTGAGCTTCGAGAAGAGCTTGCCGCGCTTCGCGTCGGCCGCGCCCTTCTTGTGCTTGATCGTCGACCACTTGCTATGCCCGGACACTCGTCGCCTCCCGTACGAGATTCAGAAAGAGCTCGTGGATACGCGTGTCGTCGGTCAGCTCCGGATGGAAAGCGGCGACGAGCACGCGGCCCTCGCGCGCGAGCACGGCATGACCGTCCACCTCGGCGAGGATCTCGACGCCGGGGCCGGCGTCCTCGATCCACGGCGCGCGGATGAACACGCCGCGCAGTGGCTCGCCCATCCCGATGTCGAGGTCGGCCTCGAAGCTCCGCACCTGCCGGCCGAACGCGTTCCGCTCGACGGCGAAGTCGGCGAGCCCGAGGTGGTTGCGGTCGAGGACGATCATCCCCGCGCAGGTCCCGAAGATGGGCTGCACGAAGCCCCGCAGCGCCTCGTCGAGGCCGTACAGGCGCATGAGCCGCGTGATCGCGGTCGACTCGCCGCCGGGGATGATGAGGCCGTCGAGGCCCGCGAGGTGTTCCGGCAGGCGCACCTCGACGGGCTCCGCGCCGAGGCGCCGCAGAACCGCCGCGTGCTCGCGGAAGTTCCCCTGCACGGCGAGTACGCCGATCCGGAGCGGCTTCTCCACGGACGGAATTGTAGGCGCGGCTATGCGGCGCGACGCCGGCTCATCATCCCCAGGAGGACGAGCCAGAAGCCGAGGCAGGCGAACGCGACGGACGGCGCCCAGCCGCTGATCGAGGGCACCGAGACGGGCAGGCCGGCGACACTCGTGCGGCTGCTCGCACTGAAGAGGTAATGGATCGTCGCCCCGAGGAAGCCGATCGTCGCGTATACCGCCCAGCTCGAGCGTTTCGTCATGTACGCGATCCAGACGTAGATCAGGGACGCTGCCGAGATGAGCGCCCAGTCGGTGTCGGTCGAGTGCCACCAATCGAGGAGGACGCCGCCGATGAGCGCGCCGCCGACGAGGTGCAGCCAGAACGCGGACGGTTGGTCGCTGACGCTCCCGACGAGCAGGTACACGAGACCGACGATGAGCGTCAGGACCTTCGTCCACGCCCCTCCGCTCGACATGAGATCGATGACGAAGAACCAGCCGACCACGGCCGAGATCAGCGTGATGAACGGGAAGCGCCAGCGCCGGCGGTCGGTCCAGGCGGCCACGAGGATGAGGAACTCGAGCGAGAGCCGCGCGAACGAGAACGAGGAGAAGGAGCCGGGCGAGTCGAGCCAGCCGAACCAGTGCCAGGCGAGCCCGACGAAGGCCGCCCATGCGATCACCGAGGCGAACGCGAAGATTCCGGCCGCGATCCAGCGGTCGCGCCGCCGCAGCGACTCCGCGATCATCCAGAGGACGACGAGGACGAGCAGCGCCCACGCGGTGAGCGCGCCGCTGCCGTAGTGCCGGGAGAGATAGCTGAGCGCAGCGTTGGCGGCACCGAGAACGGTCAGTCCGCCCGTGTAGACGAGAAAGGACGACGTCCTCCAGACCGGCTTCCGCTGCTCCACGCGATCGTCATCATCGACCGCGGCCCGGACGGACTAGGACCGGTACCAGGTACTCCTACGAAAGTGTCACAGATGTGTCACGACCGCAGGCGCTGCGCGGCGCAGCCGGTCACAGATTCGTGACGGTACCTGGTACCGGTCGTTCGGACGGGCTACCAGCCGCGCGACTCGAGCAGCTCGCTCGGGTCGAGCGATGCAGCGGAGATGCCGACCATCGGCTCGCCGAGACCCGCGGACACGCGCGCCAGGATCTCCGCGTCGTTGTAGTGCGTCGTCGCCTCGACGATCGCCTTCGCGCGCCGCTCCGGGTCCCCGGACTTGAAGATCCCGGAGCCGACGAACACACCGTCCGCGCCGAGCTGCATGCAGAGCGCCGCATCCGCCGGCGTCGCGATGCCGCCCGCGGTGAACGTCACCACCGGCAGCTTCCCGTTCTCTGCCACCCAGCGTACGAGCTCGTACGGCGCCTGCAGCACCTTCGCCTCCGAGTACAGCTCCTCCTCGGCGAGAGACGTGAGCCGGCGGATGTGCCCGAACACCGAGCGCATGTGCGTCACCGCGTTGACGATGTCGCCCGTGCCGGCCTCTCCCTTCGTGCGGATCATCGCCGCGCCCTCCGCGATGCGCCGCAGCGCTTCGCCGAGATTCGTCGCGCCGCACACGAACGGGACGGTGAACCCCCACTTGTCGACGTGGTGCTCCAGGTCGGCAGGCGTCAGCACCTCCGACTCGTCGATGTAGTCGATCTCAAGCGCCTGCAGGATCTGGGCCTCGGCGAAGTGGCCGATGCGGCACTTCGCCATCACCGGGATGGTGACGGACTCCTGGATCTCCCGGATCTTCTCCGGGTCCGACATGCGCGCGACGCCGCCGTCGCGGCGGATGTCCGCGGGCACACGCTCCAGCGCCATCACCGCAACCGCTCCCGAGGCCTCGGCGATCTTCGCCTGCTCGGCGTCGACGACGTCCATGATCACCCCGCCCTTGAGCATCTCGGCGAGGCCGCTCTTCACGCGCATCGTTCCGTACTCGGCCATGAGAGAAAGCTTAGCCGGACGCGAGGCAGCCCTCGGCGTCCGAGAGCTCCTGCTGCGTCGGCGACACCGTCCACACGAGGACGGCATTGCCCTTCGATTCCATGATGTCGCCCATGTGCGGCCGCAGGCTCCGCGGCGCGGCCTTGCGGTACTGCTTCTCGATGCCCGGGACCGAGGTCGGCCCGTCGGCGAACGCGATCGTCAGCACGTTGCCGCTCGGCGAGCGGCCCTGGACACCGCCGTTCGGGGCGAACGCGGCGATGAAGCCGACCTTGGCCGCCGCCGTCGTCACGCCGGTGAAGCCCTGCTTCGTCAGGCACGCCTTCGTCGCGGCGGCCGTGTACGGCTTGCTCGACGAGCCGCCGCATGCGGCGAGGACCAGGACGAGGAGGGCCGCGGCGAGCAGGGGAAATCGAAGCACGACGCGAGTGTAGGCTCCGGCGGCGTGGAGCCGTGGTCGAAGGAGCGTGCGGGCAGGCTCGACGAGCACGAGCTCGAGAGCGCGGCCCTCACCGGCAACCCGCTCGGCGACCCGTCGCGGCGCCCGCTCTGGGTGTACTCCCCGCCCGGAACGGACGACGAGGCGCTTCCGGCCGTCTACCTGATACAGGGCATGACCGGGCAGATCGACATGTGGAGGAACCGTTCCGCCTTCCGCCCCACGCTCCTCGAGCTCGTCGACCGCCTGTTCGCCGAGGAGGGCTGCCCACCCGCCCGCGTCGTCTTCGTCGACGCCTGGACGTCGCTCGGCGGCTCGCAGTTCCTCGACTCGCCCGCGACCGGGAACTACCACACGTATCTCTGCGACGAAGTCGTCACATTCGTCGACGAGCGGTACCCGACCTCCGCGCGCGGCATCGCCGGCAAGTCGAGCGGCGGCTACGGCGCGATGGTGACTCCGATGCTCCGGCCGGATCTTTTCCACGGCCTCGCGACGCATGCGGGCGACGCGCTCTTCGAGCTCTGCTACCTCACAGAGTTCCCGCAGGTCGTTCGCGCGCTGCGCGACCACTACCAGGGCTCGTACGACCGCTTCTGGGAGGACTTCCGCTCGCGGCCTGCGTTCACGAAGCCCGCCGACCCGGTCCTGCTCAACACCTACGCGATGGCGGCCTGCTATTCCGCCGGTGAGCTCCCGTTCGACGCCGTCACCGGGCAGCTGAAGGACGACGTCTGGGCGCGCTGGCTCGCGTGGGACCCCGTGCGGATGGTCGACGGGCACGCCGAAGCGCTCCGCGGCCTGCGCGCGATCTACCTCGACGCGGGCAACCGGGACGAGTACTACCTCGACCTCGGTGCGGAGGCATTCAAGAAGGCGCTTGCACGCGTCGGCGTCACCGACGTTTTCTTCGAGCTCTTCGACGCGAAGCACGGCGCGATCGAGTACCGGTATCCGCTCGCGATCCGCTATCTCGCCGAACGCCTGTGAGGGGCCTGGCGGGCAAGCGCGTCGTCGTCACCGGCGGGACGAGCGGCATCGGCGAGGCGACTGTCCGCCGGTTCCTCGACGAGGGTGCCCGCGTCGTCAGCATCGCCCTTCACGAGGGCGGCGACACGGTCGTCTGCGACGTCGCCGACCCTGCGCAGGTGGAGCGTGCGTTCGCCCGCGTCGACGAGCTTCTCGGCGGCGTCGACGTGCTCGTCGCCAACGCCGGGATCTCCGTCCGCTCGCCGGTCCTCGACATCCGCGAGGAGGACTTCCGGCATGTGCTCGACGTCAACCTCGGCGGCGTGCTTCGGTGCGCTCAGCAGGCGGCGCGTCGGATGGACGACGGCGTCATTCTCATGACCGCGTCGACGAACGGGCTCACCGGCCACGAGCTCTACGCGGACTACAACGCGTCGAAGGCAGGCGTCATCCTGCTCGCACGCACGATGGCGCGCGAGCTCGCGCCCCGCATCCGCGTCAACGCCGTCTGCCCGGGCTACGTGATGACGCCGATGCAGCGCGCCGAGTACACGGACGAGATGCTCGCCGCCGTCGACGAGCGGATCCCGCTGAAGCGCCACGCCGAGCCGGAAGAGATCGCGGCGCTCTACGCCTTCCTCGCAAGCGACGAGGCGCGCTACATCAACGGCGCCGCGATCGTGATCGACGGCGGCGAGACAGCCTAGGTCGTCCTCAAGCCCACCGGGCAGGCCACGCCAGTACCTCCCAAACCGCAATACCCGTTCGGGTTCTTCGTCAGGTACTGCTGGTGGTACGGCTCCGCGTAATAGAAGGTGCCCGCCTGCGCGATCTCGGTCGAGATCTCCCCGTAGCCCGCCTTCTCGAGCTCCTGCTGGAACATCGCGCGCGACGTCTCGGCCGCCTCGCGCTGCTCCTCGCTCGTCCAGTAGATCGCCGACCGGTACTGCGTGCCGACGTCGTTGCCCTGCCGCATGCCCTGCGTCGGGTCGTGGTTCTCCCAGAAGAGCCGGAGGATCTCGTCGTAGCTCGTCCGCTTCGGGTCGAAGACGACGAGGACGGCCTCGGCGTGACCGGTCTGCCCGGAGCAGACCTCCTCGTACGTCGGGTTCGGCGTGAAGCCGCCGGCGTAGCCGACCGCGGTCGTGTACACGCCGGGCGCCGTCCAGAAGACACGCTCGGCGCCCCAGAAGCACCCCATGCCGACGACAGCCTGCTCGAGCCCCTCGGGAAACGGCGGGGCGAGCGGCGTGGCGAGCACTTCGTGGCGGTCGGGGACGGGCATCGGCTCGCTCCGTCCGGGCAGAGCGTCGTCTGCCGTGACCATTCGTGTGGGTTTTGTGAACAGGAACATGTAGGAAAGGGTACGGATTTACAGAACCCTTGTGTTGGGATCGACCCCGCCTGGGGTACGGTGGCGGGGAACCGAAAGGGGGGTACTGCTCGTGACTTTCCGCATCGCCCGTGTCGCCACGGCGACAGCGTTGGCCGCCGCGCTTGCGGCGTCGGCCGCCAGCGCGGCTCCGAAGACGTCCCATACCGCGAAGTCGTCGCACCTGCTCGTCGGGATCAATGACGAAGCATTCACGTTGTACGGCGGCAATCCCGCCGCCGCGTTCGAGACGCTCCAGTCGCTGCGCACGCAGGTTCTCCGCGTCAACCTGTACTGGGGCGGGAACAAGTGGGCAGTCGCGAACACGCAGCCGACCACCGATGCGACCGACCCGGGTGATCCGTCCTACAACTGGCACCTCTACGATCGCCTGGCCCGCTACGCGGCCACCTACGGGATCCAGCTCGTCTTCTCGATCGTCGGCACCCCGTCGTGGGCGAATAACGGCGCGGGAAAGAATCACGCGCCGACCGACTTCACCACACTGCAGAACTTTGCGCACGCCGCCGCGATTCGGTACAGCGGCTACTACGTGCCTCCTGCGTCGCAGCAGGACCCGACGCTCGCGGGGCCGACCGACCCGCTTCCGGCGGTGAAGATGTGGACCGCATGGAACGAGCCGAACAACCCGGTGTTCCTCGCGCCGCAGTACAAGCGGGTCGGCAAGACGTGGCGCGTGCAGAGCGCATACGACTACGCGCGCATCTGCAACGCCGTCTACACCGGGATCCATTCGGCGATGAAGTCGCAGACCGAGCCGCTGACCGGTGAGAAGGTGGCGTGCGGCGTCACCGACCCGCGCGGCAACGACAACGCCGGTTCCAGCCGGGCGTCGGTCGATCCGCTCAGCTTCCTCATCGCCGCGCACCGATACGGCATGAAGCGCTTCGACGTGTACGCACACAACCCCTATGCGTCCGCCGGCAACGAGGCGCCGAGCTACGTGCCGAAGGGGAAGACGATGCGCCGCATCCAGATGGGGAACATCGGGTTGCTCCTGAAGGAGATCTCGAAGTTCTACGGCCCGAAGCACCTCTGGATCACCGAGTACGGCTACCAGACCAACCCGCCCGATCACACGATCATGGGCACGAGTCTGGCCAAGCAGGCCCTCGACCTCAAGCAGGCGTATGCGATCGCGCGCAAGAACCCGCGCATCGACATGATGCTGTGGTTCCTCGTCCGCGACCAGCCTCAGATCGGCGGGTGGCAGTCGGGCCTCGAAACGGCCCGCGGCGTGCACAAGCCAGCCTGGAACGCCTTCCGCACCCTGCCCCGCGCATAAGCGCGGGGCAGGCTACCCTGACGACCGGATGCGCTCGGAGCACCGGCCCGGCCGGCACTCGATCGTTTCCGCCGTCACTTGGGCCTCCGGATCATCGCATCGGTCGTTCCTCTGCTCCTCGCCCTCGGGGCGACGGCCGCCAACGCTCAGCCCCTTCCGCAGGCGAACGACTGGCAGTCCGCCGAGCTGTCTCTACCGCAGGCGTGGCAGCTGACGCAGGGCAGTGCGAGCGCCGTTGTCGCAATCGTCGACACCGGCGTCCAGGCAGACCATCCGTCGCTTGCCGGCCGCGTGCTCCCCGGATGGAACCTCATAGCCGGCAACTCGGACACGAGTGACGACAACGGCCACGGCACCGCCCTCGCCGGGATCGTCGCCGCAACGTGTCCGGGCTGCAAGATCCTGCCGGTGAAGGTGCTCGGTGCGGACTTGACCGGCACGTGGACGGCGGTGGCAGCCGGGATCACGTGGGCGGCAGACCACGGCGCACAGGTGATCAATCTCTCGCTCGGCTCGCCGCGGACGCTCGATTCGGTCGACGCCGCGGTCGCCTACGCGCTCGCAAAGGGTGTCATCGTCGTCGCGGCCGCAGGGAACGACGGGCGGAACGAGAGCTTCTACCCGGCGATGGACCCTGGCGTCGTCTCCGTCGCCGGCATCGATCAGAACGGCGCGCGGTACCCGTGGTCGAACTTCGGAAACTGGGTGACGGTAGCGGCGCCCGGCTGCACGTCGACGGCCTGGATCGGCGGCGGCTCGACCTCCGACTTCTGCGGAACGTCGACCGCCGCTCCCTTTGTTTCCGGGGTGGCGGGACTTGCGCGTTCGCTCCAACCG
>Ga0209579_10002584_pt1 | contig 13662 bp, 9 predicted proteins | sample Coa_R1_2_FD_187152 | JGI IMG/M metagenome (GOLD analysis project Ga0209579, IMG submission 187152) | Surface soil microbial communities from Centralia Pennsylvania, which are recovering from an underground coalmine fire - Coalmine... | ecosystem: Environmental > Terrestrial > Soil > Unclassified... | reverse complement strand
TGAGCGAGACGGTTACGCCGCTGAATGTTGTGGAGACTACGAAAAGACTGAACTACGGGACCTGGCGGTTCCAGAAAAGCTGGAACCCGCCGCACGTGGTGGATGCCGAAGGCTGCTACTTCATCACCGCGGACGGCAAGCGGTATCTGGATTTTTCTTCGCAACTGATGTGCGTGAACCTGGGCTACAAGAATCAGGCGGTGATCAAGGCGATTGAAGAACAGGCGCGGACGCTGCCGTACATTGCGCCCTCGTACGCGACCGATGCGCGGGCGCAACTGAGCGAACTGCTGCTGGAAGTGTTGCCGAAAGGCCTGGAGAAATTTTTCTTTACAACCTCGGGGACCGATGCGAACGAAGCGGCATTCAAGATCGCGCGGATGTACACCGGAAAGACGAAGATCATCGCGCGCTACCGGTCGTACCACGGATCGACGACGGCCTCGATTGCGGCGACGGGGGATCCGCGGCGGTGGGCGGTTGAGCCGGGCGCCAAGGGCCAGGGATTCATTTTTGCGCCGGAAGTGAATTGTTATAAATGTCCGATCAAGCATACCTACCCGTCCTGTGGAGTGGCCTGCGCCGACTACGTGGAGCACATGATCGCCAATGAGAGCGACGTGGCGGCGGTAGTGATGGAGCCGATTACGGGAACCAATGGCGTGTTGATTCCTCCCGTGGAGTATTTCCCGAAGATCCGTAAGATTTGCGACAAGTACGGAGTGCTGCTGATTGCCGACGAGGTGATGACCGGCTGGGGACGGACCGGCGAATGGTTCGCAATGAATCACTGGAACGTCCGGCCGGACATCCTGGTGACGGCGAAAGGAATCACTTCGGCGTACGTGCCGCTGGGGCTATGTGCGACGACCGGAAAGATTGCGAAGCACTTTGACGATCACTACTTTGCGCATGGGCATACCTATGAGGCGCATCCGATGACCCTGGCCCCGGCCGTGGCGACGATTCACGAGATGCAACGGCTCGGGCTGGTGGAACGGGCTAACCGGGTGGGGGCTTATCTTGGCGACAAGCTGAAAGCGCTGGCAGCCAAGCATCCTTGCATCGGGGATGTTCGCGGGCTAGGGATGTTCTGGGCGGTGGAACTGGTCAAGAACAAGGAGAGCAAAGAGCCGCTGAACACCATGCGCGACAAAATTTCCGGGACGCCGCTGGTGGTGGACCAGGTAGCAGGGGAAATGATGAAGCGCGGGGTGACGATCCAGGCGTGGATCAGCCACTTTGTGGTCGCGCCGCCGCTGATTGTGTCCGAGGTAGAGATTGATCAGGGAGTGGCGGCGCTGGATGCGGCCTTGGCGGTGGCGGATGTGGTAGCGGCCGGGTAGCCTGAGGTCATCGGTGGTCCGTTTTCCGTTATCCGTAAGAGAGGAAGTCGCCTGCGGAAGAGGTTGCTGGATCACAGACAAAACGCGGACAAATCGTCAATCAAACCGCCGACCGGAGTTTGGCGTTGGGGGGTGCCCCCTCCCCTTTTTTTGTAAGTGCAGATTCCAAAGGACTTACCGGAGCACTTTTTGTAAGTGCAGATTCTAAAGGGGTTACAGTTTTTTAAACCGAGGATTTGCAAAGTGGCTCCGTGGTTATTGCAAACACGGGACTTAGCACGTAGCACGCTTTTGTGAGTTCACTTTTCTATGAGCGGGCGCGACAGGCGGCGGATGATCTCGGAACGAGAGAGCCTCAGCGCGCTGGGGAGCGGACGGTCCAGCCGTGGCTCGATTCCCAATGGAACCAGCGTATTATACAGATGTAGTCTTACGTTGTCAAGGGATATATAATAGGTTAAGGCCCTGGATGTAAAAGAAGGGCCAGGTCCATTTTGGAACGGGCCCGAGGAACACGTGAACGGCCGAGCGCCCCGAAGGAGAGGAGGAAATAGCCGAGCGACAAAATGTTTACATTCTGGCGGGTTGTGCAAGCCTTGACTTGAACTGACCGCAGACCTAGACTTCTCGACATTCCCAGGTTCCCGCCCGGAAGGCGGCTCATGCGCATAACCATCAAGCTGGCGCTGGTAACGGTTCTGGTGGCTCCGATTGCGCTGGCTCAAAAGCCGCCAGCTCCTGCTCCCCCGCCTCCGACCTCCGGTAATCCATCCGCACAGCCGGGACTTCCCACGAACAGTTCGCCATTGAATACCCAACTCGGTCGGGCGCCCGAAGATATGGTGATGTTCCTGATGGGGAAAGTATCGACCAGCGACGGGACATTGTTGCCCAGCAATGTGATGGTAGAGCGGGTGTGCGGCGCGCGGGTCAAGCAACAGGTGTACGCAAGCTCGCACGGCGATTTCACCATGGAATTAGGCGGGATGACCGACACGATCCTGGATGCGAGCGGGGACGGGCCATCACTGCAGAACATAAGCCGTGACAGCATGGACCAGGGGGTTCCGCGGATCGAGCTGGCAAATTGTGATCTGAGGGCTTCAGCCTCTGGTTTCCGTTCTCGAGTGGTGAATTTGGCGGGCCTGACTCCTACCGTCAGCTCGATAGACGTAGGATCGATCGTGGTGGAGAGGATGGAGAAGGTCAAAGGAGCGACGCTGAGCGCGACGCCGTATAGGGCGCCCGCCGATGCGCGAAAAGCGTATGAGCGTGGACTGGACGCCGAGAGGAAAGGGAAGTTGAGCGAGGCGCAGGAGAATTTTCAGAAGGCGGTAGTGCTGTATCCGAAATATGCGAGTGCGTGGTTCCAGCTGGGCACGGTGCTAGAGCAGGATGGCAAGAGCGAAGCGGCGCGGACGGCTTTTACGAAGGCGACAACGGCGGATGCGAAGTTTCTGCCGCCGTATCTGGCGCTGGCGGCGATGTCGTTCAAGGCGGCAGAGTGGCACGAGGTGCTGAAGCTGACAGGGTATGTGATGGAACGGGACCCGCTGACGTACAACGGCGTGCCCGGATACATACTGGATATGGACCCGATGGATTTTGCGGAAGCGTACTTTTACAACGCGGCGGCGAATTACAAGCTAAACCAGGTCGAAGCGGCGGAAAAGAGCGGGTTGCGGGCCGAGCGGCTGGATGTGCGGCCGCGGTTTCCGCAGCTACATCTGCTGCTGGCGGAAATCTTTACGGGCAAGGGCAATTACGCGAAGGCGATTGCCGAGCTGGAGACATATCTGGAGTTGGCGCCGCATGCGCGCGACGCGGAACAGGTGCGGGGGCGGATCGCGCGGCTGGAGGCGGTGAAGGTAGCGCCGGGGAGCGAGAAGAGCGAGCCGAAGTAGAAGAACGTTTTTCGCGGCCGGCATCCGGCGATCGTTTGAAAACTTGGCAAGAAACCACACAGCTGTGAGCAAATGGCGTGCAGTCTGGCGTGTTCAGTCTTCAGTTTTCCGTAAGAGATGAAGAAAAAACATCTGGATTTGTCGCAGTGGGTGAGCGGCACTGGAATCTGAGATGTCGCCGAAGTTGGGGGGCGAGTTTCTGCGATGTTGCCCGGGTCGGGCGCAGCAGTGCTGCGCCCCTACGAAGAAAGATCGAGAAACCCGGCGGTGGTCACCAGGTGTTGTAGGCGGTGCCTTCGAATGGGGATACCTTGTCGGAGGCAGAGTGGACGTCGGTGATGCCGGTGGTGGTCTGGTCGGGAGTAAGGACCACGGAATCGGTTTGCGGGACCCAGTCTTTCTGATCGGTGACGGGGTCCTTGGGCATGACGTGGAGGTAGTTGGGAACCAGGTCATCGAGAGACTGCGGAGCGGCTTGTTTGTCCATGGTGTAGTTATCAATGGCTTTGCGCATTTCCATCAAGTCTTCCTTGAGGACGGCTTCCTTGCTGCGGAGCAGCGAGCGCTGGTAATTGCCGGCGGCGATACCGATGAGAATGAGGATGATGGAGATCACAATGAGAAGTTCGATGAGCGTAAAGCCGCGCTGGCGTGGGCGCGAGGCGGTACGAGCCGGCGCACGGCCGGCTATCGGGAAAAGGGAAGTGGCTGAACTGAGGTTGTTTTTAGTTTTCATGGCTCACCAATCCGAATACTTTGTACCGTCAAGGCCCGTTGACTGGGATTTCGAATAGACATCAAAGACATTTTTGCCGCACCAGGCGGTGGCATCAGGCTCGTCGGTGTCGCAGCGCAGGCCCCAGTCGGGCTGACCGGTCATGGGGTCGGCGGGGATTTTGCGGAGGAAACGGATTTTTTTATCGCCGGTACCGAGAGAGATTTCCTTGGCGAGGGTTTCGAGATCCTGAGGGTAGCCGTCGGTGGACGGTTCGACTTTGATTTTGTTCTGGTCGGCGAGTTCCTTGTAGCGGTCAATGGCATCACGGAGATCCAGGAGATCGCGGTGGAGTTCGCGTTCCTTGCCGGCGAGGAGGGAGTAGCGCGCGACGGGGAGAGCCAGGGAAGCCAGGATGATGAGGATGGAACAAGCGAGGATCAGCTCGATCATCGTCATTCCGGTTTGCGGAGCAGCGTGCCTGCTACGCTGGCGGGAGCGCCGCGAATTTTTGGATCGGTGGATCATGTTCCGCTATGCGTCACAAATTGTGCCGCCAAATATGATGCTAACGAACGGCATGCCGCGAGACAACGGCAAGTGCCAATACATGAACAATGCGTGCCGTGCCGAACAGTCCCACTGGTTCGACCGGGAAGTGCGCGGGCTGAGCGCGCAACAAAAACGATGCCGCCAAGGCCCGACTACTGCTTATTGACCTGAACGGTGGCTTCGTTGGTCAGCAACGGCAAGGGATTTTTCTGGGAATCCTTGGCGTTGACCTGGACGATGGAAAGTTTAGAGGATCCGGGGCCAATGGCCTTGATGACGACGCCGAGAATGGTGCCGCTGCCACTGACACCGGGAGTGTTGGGCTGGCGAGTGGCAGCGATCATAACCTGGCCCTTAGATTTGTCGCCGCCCTGCACGATGGCGATCTCCTGGTTGCCGCCGGAGAGGAAGGTGCCGTGCTGGACTTCCTCGATGCTGATGACCGCGGGGTCATACTGCAACATCATCGGAATGGAATAGAGGTCGGTGACGTTGTCCACGGCGACGCCGAGGGTGGCGGTCTGGCCGGGAACCAGCGCAATAGTTGCGGGATCGAAGTGCAAGCGGGCGCCCTGGACGTTCATGCCGGTCTGTGGCTGGGGAGCGCTGGTGGTGGCGACAGCCGGTCCAGACATAGGAAGCGCGGCGGGTTCTTGGGCGGGCGCGGAGGGAGTTTGCACGGCACCCGACGGCTGCGGGGTCACGTCGGGAGTGCGGATATCGGACTGCTTGCGAACCGTGATGTTCTGCTCGACGCCGGAGGAAATCGGGCGGAGGTCGCCGCGGGTCCAGTCGGGGAGGCGGACGATGCGGGGAATCAGGACCATCAGTATCTCGCTCTCCTGATGGTTCACATTGTTGTCGGCGGTCAGATATTTGAGGATGGGAATCTGAGCCAAGCCGGGCCAGCCGTTGACGGTCTTGGAGTCCGTCTTCTGGAAAAGGCCGGCGAGGATGCTGACTTCGCCCTCTCGGAGGCGGATGTCGTGTTCGATCTTATTCTGGCCGATGACGGGCTGCTGAATACCTCCGATGGTAGCAGTGCTGATGACCTGTGAAACCTCGACCTGAACTTTCATGCTGACTTCATGATTGGGGTGTACGCGGGGAGTGATATTAACGTTGACACCGACGTCAATGTAGGTGAACTGCGTGTTGACGAGTGGGTTGACCGAGGTAGTGCCTACACCGACGCCGGCCTGGAAGCTGCCGGTGGCGATGGGCACGCGGCTACCGATATTGAGCTTGGCGGGCTGGCCGTCAATGGAGCGAATCTCAGGATTCTGGATGATCGAAGTGGTGGAATCGGTGAGCAGGAAGTTGGCCGTGGCACCGGGCAGGGTCACCGAGTAGTCAGTGGCACCGAAGTGGAAGCCTTTGAGCGGGATGCCGGTCGCGGTGGTGGTGGTGGAAGTGCCGGTGGTAGTGGTGCCGGTGGTTGATGTCGATCCAGGGGGTGTGAAGGTGATGGAAGCGGACTGGCCGGGAAGAATGCCGAGGTCGCGCAAGCGGCTGGTGCTGGCGGAGAGAACCTCGACTTGAACGACGACCTCAGGCTTGGCTTTGTCAATGTCTTTGAGCAGGCGGCGGGCGATGGCCAGTTTGTCGGGAGTGTCGCGAACGATGATGGCGTTCTGTGAGTTGAGCTGCTGGACCTTGGTCAGGTTGAGCACCTGGCGGAGGCCATTGGCAATTTCGGTAAGATCCTGGGACTGGACGGTGTTCGAAAGGTAGAAGGTCTCGACTTCCTGCTCGTCGTAGTCTTTGTGCTTCTGGGTGGTGTCCTGGGCGATGAAAATGATGTTTTCGGTGACCGGTTTCCAGAAGGTTTTGCTCTGCATGGCGACGATGTCGAGAGCTTGTTGCAGGGTTACGTTGTTGAGTTCGACGGGGATGCGGCGTGCGGGAAAATCCGGGTCATAGATAACGTTGATGCCCGCCTGTTTGCCGATGGTGTCGTAGATGAGCTTTACGTCATTGACCATTTTGAGGCTGATGGGGGAGTTGGAGAGCGGCTTGAGCTCGGGAGGGCCAGAAGCGAGCTCGGAGTCGGCACCGGCAGCGGCCGAGGGGCCGGCGGCTTCTTCGTCCTGCTTGCGGGCGGCAGCATTGATTTGGTCGAGGGTGTAGCGAAATTCCTGAGTGGCAATGGAGCTGGAAGGGTCGAGTGTTTCGGCGCGCTGGAATTCGGCGGCGGCGCCCTGAAGGTCGCCCTTTTCGCGCAGAGCCTGGCCCTTCTTGATGTGGTACTCGCCGGCCTCAAAGCGGATTTGATCGAGCTTGATGCGATAACCGGCGTTCTGGGGGTCGGCAGCGACGGCTTTCTGGTAATACTGGAGGGCGGTGTCGTAATCCTGAAGATTTTCTGCTTTTTCAGCAGCCTTATAATGCTCGTTGCCCTTTGGGCAGCCCGCAAACAACAGCCCGGCCCCGACACACAGACCCAGAATCGTCAAACGACGCATGCGTTCTCCCTAATATGGCCAGGGCTCGACAGAAAGCTGTACAACTCTAGCATTGCCTTAGAGGGCAGACAAGAAGCTAGAGGTTGGTTGTCTGGCGTTAGTAAACCGGCTTACAAGGGGTGTTATATTGGATGGTTATGGCCAAGGCTGCGGGCAAACAGGGACGCGACACGAACAAAAAGGGCGAGCAAATCGTGGCGCAGAACCGCGCGGCCGGCTACAACTATCACCTGCTGGAACGAGTGGAGGCGGGGTTGGTGCTGCACGGGACGGAAGTGAAGGCATTGCGGGAGGGCAAAGCCAATATTCGGGACGCGTACGTTGATTTCAAGCCAAGCGGGCCGTGGCTGGTGAATGCCCATATTGCCCAATATATGGCAGGCGGACCATGGAACCACGAGCCGCTTGGGAACCGTAAGCTGTTGTTGCATAAGAATGAAATCGCCAAATGGGCGGGGCGTACACAAAACAAAGGTTTAACCGTCATACCCTTACGGATCTATTTTCGGGACGGAATCGCGAAGTGCGAGATAGCTTTGGCGCAGGGCAAAAAGCAGTGGGACCGGCGCCAGGACGAACGTACCAAAGAAGCACGCAAGGAAGCGGAAGCAGCGATGTATCGCAATCGGAGGCGATAGATAAGTCATGCAAATTACGCTGGATACGAAGCCGTACGGGGCCGTGGAGACTGAAGCGCTGGTGACCTACGTGTTTGAAGACGCCGATGCGGGGCCGGTGGCCGGACGGGTGGCGGAACTGGATGCTGCCGGGGGCGGGTTGCTGAAGAAGCTGGCGGCGAGCGGGGAAATGAGCGGCAAGACGCTGGAGTTCACGTTGATCCATGCGCCTGCGGGGCTGAAGGCAGCGCGGTTGCTGCTGGTAGGAGCGGGGAAGCGCGAGGCGTTCAGCGGGGCGACGGTGAGGAAGGTGGCGGGGGCGGCGCTGCGGTATTTGAAGGCGCGGTCGGTGAAGAACTTCGCGTTTCTGGTACGCGAGGACGGGGCCACCGCAGAAACGGCGCAGGCGCTGGCGGAAGGGTTTGTTACGGCGAACTTTGAGACCGACAAGTACAAGACGGAGAAAAAAAATGGGAAAGAGATCGAGTCGGTGAGCCTGCTGGGATATGGGGACGCGGAAAAGGCGGCCGGCGAGAAGGGTCTGGCGGCGGGAAAGATTATCGCGGAGGCGCAGAATTTTGCGCGGGATCTGGTGAATGAGCCGTCGAACAAGCTGACGCCGCGGATTCTGGCGGAAAAAGCAGAAGCCATGGCCAAGGAAGCCGGCCTGGCAGTGGAGATTCTGGATGAGAAGAAGATTGCGGATTTGAAAATGGGGGCGCTGCTGAGCGTGGCGCAAGGGAGCGTGGAGCCGCCGCGCATGATCGTGGTGACGTATAACCCTCCTAATGCGAAGCCGGGCGCGCCGGTGATTGGATTGATTGGCAAGGCGGTGACGTTTGATACCGGCGGCATTTCTATCAAACCCGCCGATGGCATGGAGAAGATGAAGTATGACATGGCGGGCGGGGCGACTATGCTGGGCGCGATTCGCGCGCTGGCCGCGCTGAAGCCGAAAGTGAAGGTGATTTGCGTTGTGCCGTCCACGGAAAATATGCCAGGGGGGAAGGCACAGAAGCCGGGAGATATTCAGACGGCGATGTCCGGCAAGACGATTGAAGTGCTGAATACGGACGCCGAGGGGCGGCTGATACTGGCGGACGCGATTACGTATGCCAAACAGTTGGGTGTGACGCACATCGTGGACGCGGCGACGCTGACCGGCGCGATCGTAGTGGCATTGGCGAACATTAATGTAGGCGTGTTTGGGTCGAACCAGGAGTTTACGGACAAGTTGCTGGCCTCAGCGAAGGCGGCGGGCGAAAAGATGTGGCCGATGCCGATGGACGATGAATATCGCGAGTTCATCAAGGGAAGCTTCGCGGATATTCAGAACATTGGCAGCGGGAAAGGCGGCGGGTCGATTACCGGAGCCTGGTTTATCCGCGAATTCGCCGGGGATACGCCGTGGATCCATCTGGACATTGCCGGGACCGCGTGGAATGACGATGCGAAGCCGTGGTTGGCCAAAGGTCCGACCGGTGTGGCATTGCGGACGCTGGTGCACATGGTGCAGACGTACTAATTTTTGGAATGGAAAGACGGTTGGAAGAGGACGCGGTTTGACCACCGCGTCCTTTTATTTTGTGCGCGAAAGAACCTACATTCGCTCCGGGGCTTCGATGCCGAGAAGCGCGAGCGATTTGAGAAGTTGGCGTTCAACGATCTCGGTGAGGACGAGAAGGAAAGCGCGTTTGTCGGGGTCGGTTTCCGAGAGGATGTGGTGCTTGTGATAGAAATTGTTGAAGGACTGGGCGAGTTGGAAGGCGTATTTAGCGACGAAGGCCGGTTCCTGCGCGCTGATGGCGGCGTCGGCGGAGTGGTCGAGCGAACCCGCGAGCAGCAGTAACTCCCAAAGGCCTGCGCCGTCTGTCCCCGCCAGGAATTTTGCCGCGGCCTCCGGCGTCAGGTTCGCTACACCCGCCGCGGCTTCTATGCCTTTGCGGCGAATGCCTCGAATGCGGACGACGGCATACTGGCAATACGGGCCGGTTTCGCCTTCGAAGCTCAGAGCATCCGCAAAGTCGAACGCGATCACAGTGTTGCGAGTGAATTTCAGCAGGAAGAAGCGGAGAGCGCCGACGGCAATCGCATGCGCGGTGCGCTGCTGCTCGCTTGCACTCATGTCCGCGTGCCGTTGCCGTACTTCGGCGAGAGTTGCAGCTTCCAATTTGTCGATCAAGTCGTCAGCCTTGACGCCGAATCCTTTGCGACCGCTCATGTCGATGAAGGGGCGCTTGGCGTCCTCGGTGGAAAGCTCGTAGCCCATCTCGGCAGCGCAGCGCGGAGTCAGAACGACGAAGGCGTACGACAAGTGGATGGATTTTGCGGCGGCCTCAGTGTGCCCAAGGCGGCGAAGCCCTTCGGCCACCACATCCTGCACATAGGACTGTCGAGCGTCGATCACGTTGTAAACAGCGGCGGCAGGCTCTGCGAAATTCGGCGCCGCCGGGTCGCTCTGGGCGCTGGTAGTGGCCCAAACGGTTTCTGCGGGCGGGGCGTTTGGCCACTTTCGGTAGTGAAAATCTTTGCCCAGTAAGCCGAACTTCCAGAGTTGGTAGGCGATGTCCTTGCCAACGTAGGTCACGGTGCCATTGGAGCGGACAATAATTTTGTCCTGCTCGTTTTCGTCGTCTTTCTTCTCCGCGTCCTGTGTCTCGCGAGGTTTGGCCTGCTCTTTATCCTCGTTCCACGCCAGAACCCAGCATCCCGCCATTTTGCCGCTGTCCACCAAATGGATGGCGCCTGAATTCTTCAGCATAGTGAACGCGGCGTCCCAGAATTTCAGATGCAGGATTTCACTTTCGCGGGCGAGCAGTTCGTAGGAGATGCCGAGGCGGGCCATGGTGCGGAGGTGGAAGCCGACGATGGAGTCTGCGATGACGGCGGCCATTTCTGCGGCATCGCCGTGGCCTTCTTCGATAGCCTTCAATGTCGCGCCGCGAAGAGCGGCGGCCTGCGCTTTGTCCTGTTCGTAGAACTGTGTTACGCGGGCGTAGAGGTCCCAGCAGAGATAGTCGAAGCCGGGCTTTGCGGCCAGATCTCGAACCTCGGCCCCAGATTTCTTTTCCATATGCTGGAAGCCGATGACGACATCGGCGACTTGCACTCCGGTATTGTCAATGTAGTTCTGCACCTGAACGTGTTCGCCGGAATCGCGCAGGATGCGGGCAATAGTGTCACCGAGAACGGCATTGCGGACGTGGCCGATGTGCGCGGCTTTGTTGGGATTGATGCTAGTGTGTTCGACGATGACTTTCGGAAGAGGCGAGTGGCTAGTGGCTAGTGGCGAGTGGCTCTGCTCCCGAAGGTCACGCCAGAAGGCGCCACGGTCGAAAAAGGCGTTGAGATAACCTGCGCCGGCGATTTCGATGCGCGCGATTCCGGGAACATGCGGCAGGCTGGCGGCAATTTCCTGCGCGATCTGGCGTGGAGCACGCTTCAGGCGCTTGGCTAACTCAAAGCAGACGGGCGAGGCCGCTTCGCCGAGTTCGAGCTTGGGCGGTTTTTCCAGCGAGACCGAGATTTCGACGGCATATTTTTCGAGGATATGCGCGGCCAGAGCCTGTTTGAGTTGCTGCAGAAGTTTCAGGTACACGTCGCCTCGGATTTGCTGCCTCAGGGAAACACACAGTATAGAAAACGCGCGCAGGGCGGTCAAAAGGCACGCTCGACGCCCGAGGCGCCGAGCGTGCCACAAGCGAACGTTCACACTTCCCAGGAATCGGGCGGCCCGAAAACCTCGTTGAAGAAGTCTTTGATAGCGACGGTCGAGCGTGCATCCGCGGCCGCATTGTACGCGACGCCGGGGAACGGAGAAGGGGCCTGGTGCGTGAAACCGTGCAATGCGCCTCCGTACATGATGAGCTGCCAGTCGGCACCGGCTTCTTTCATTTCATCAACGAAGGCGGTCACGTGGGGCATGGGCACGTGGGGGTCAAGGGCGCCGTGGCACACCAGGATTTTGGCTTTGATGGAGCCTGGGGTCGCGGGCTTCACGGTCGCGAGGCTTCCGTGCACGCTGACGGCTGCGGCAAGATCCATACCGCTGCGCGCCATCTGCAGCACGGTCATTCCGCCAAAGCAGTAGCCGATGGCGGCGATGCGGCCGTCCACTTGCGGGTGAGCGGTTAGGATGTCGAGGCCGGCGCGGGCGCGCTGGCAGAGTTTTCCGGGATCGCTGCGCATTTCCCCCAGGGTGGCCATGATGCGCTCGCGGTTGCCGATGACGCCGAGACCGTACATGTCGCAGGCGAACACAACGAAGCCCAGCTCCGCGTAGTATTGGGCGCGGCCTTTGGCGTGGTCATCCAGACCAGAGCCCGCGTGTACTAGAAATAGGCCCGGCTTTTTTTGGGTGCGGTCCGGGTCGGTGAAGAGCAGGCCGGAAAGCGGGGTATTGCCGTCGCGATATTCGATGGGTTGGCTTACAGGTGGCATGGTCTCTCCTTTTTGAATGTTGAGGCATGTCTCGGCCGCCGCCAACCAGGGCCGGTCCGTACAGGTGGCTTCGGCGAAAGAGCGGTATGAACCGCCGTTAGTAATTATACCACAGAATCGATATTTATGCAAGCCGGACGCAGATCGGGCGACGGGATTTCGCCTTGCTGCGCCGGATCATCCGCGAGTTTGACACGATTTGGCACGGCCCATAGCATGAACGTCCGAACCTGCATGGTGAGAGAGGGTTTATGAGTTCCTTCGCTTACATTATGAAGTTGCTGGCGGCAGTGGCTGCCTTAACGGGATTTGGCCTGCCGACGCGAGCCGTTGCTGCGGAAAAATCCAACGCCACTCAACTGGTGGAGATGGCCAAGGCGGCGGACCCCAAACTACGCGACGCCGTTACCACGACGTTCGAAGCCAAGGATTTGAAAGAAGGGACGGCGTGGGCTGGGCGAGGAGCGGATTTTTTCTTTGCGGTCGAGACCGCTGCCAAGCCGGAGTTGGTGATCGACAACGCTGCGGGGCCGGCGATGCAACAGATTGCGGGCTCGGAGCTGTGGTACAGCGCGGCGCGCATTGAACAACTGGGCAAGTTGCATGCGTTCCATTACGTTATCGGCGGCGCCAAGTTTGGCGGGAAGCTCGATGTTCCGGCATTCACACCATGGTCGTACCAGCAACCTGGAGCGCCTTCGGGAACGCTTTCCGCGAAAATTTCGCACGTGAGCAAGATTTACGACGGCATGAAGAGCGAGTACTGGATTTATGTGCCGGCGCAGTACGAGCCTGAGACCCCGGCGGCACTGATGGTATTTCAGGACGGCGAGTGGTACACCGATCGTAACGGCAACAATCCCGCGCTGAACGTAATTGACAACCTGATCGCGCAGAAGAAAATCCCGGTGATGATTTGCGTGTTCATCAACCCTGGTGACATCAGCGATTCACCGGCAACTCCTACCTATAATTTTGTGAAGGGCTATTCCGACAAGTGGAAGCGAACGTTGAAGGATTCGATGCGCAGCACGCTCTACGACACAGTAAGCGACCGCTACGTGCGTTTCTTGCGCGACGAGATCCTTGCGGAAGTGAGCGCGAAATACAATCTGCGCAAAGATGCCTACAGCCGCGCGATTACTGGTCTTTCGTCGGGAGGGATCTGCGCGTTTAACGCAGCGTGGCAGATGCCCGACCAATTTGCGCGGGTGATTTCATGGATTGGCAGTTTCTCGGCGATTCAGTGGAAAGAAGACCCGGCCGTGCCCGATGGCGGGCAAGATTATCCCGATAAAGTTTTGCGGGAAGCGAAGCGCGACATTCGTGTCTGGCTTCAGGATGGATCCGAGGACCTGGACCTGCGCTACGGCAACTGGCCGCTGGCCAATCTGCGCATGGCCAACGCTTTAAAGGCGAAGGAATACGACTTTCATTTCAGTTTCGGGAAGGGAACTCACAATTCCGGACATGGAGCAGCGGAGTTTCCAGCGGAGATGGTCTGGCTGTGGCGCGATTACGATCCGGCAAAGACGGAGCAGACGTTTGAAATTGAACCCACGGAGAAGGCCCAGCCGAGTTTTCGCGTGTCGGTGACCAACCGAGACGCAGAGTAGGCCTTCG
>Ga0209579_10002581_pt1 | contig 13676 bp, 13 predicted proteins | sample Coa_R1_2_FD_187152 | JGI IMG/M metagenome (GOLD analysis project Ga0209579, IMG submission 187152) | Surface soil microbial communities from Centralia Pennsylvania, which are recovering from an underground coalmine fire - Coalmine... | ecosystem: Environmental > Terrestrial > Soil >... | reverse complement strand
GGTCGACGGTCTCGATCAACCAGTCCGGCGGCCGGTAATCCTTGAGAAGAATAGGGTGGTGCTCTTCGGTGCGCATAATCGGCTTCATGTAGAGTCTTTGCGGCACGAATGAAAGCGCCCCGGATGCCCGATTTTGTCCGCCGGTAGTTTGGGTTACGTTTTGGTCATGTCGTTGATGCGCGCGATGGTGCTCGACCGCCCCGGAAGCCCGCTCGTCATGCGGGAGAGGCAGATCTCGCCGCCGGATCAGGGCGAGATTCTCATCGAGATTGCGGCTTGCGGGGTCTGCCGCACCGATCTGCATGTGGTTGACGGTGAGCTACCGCGGCCCAAATTGCCGATCGTGCCGGGTCATGAGATCGTCGGCCGTGTTGCCGCGATCGGAGCCAACGTCTCCGGCTTCAGCCTCGGCGAGCGCGTCGGCGTTCCTTGGCTTGGCGCAACTTGCGGCGTTTGTCCCTATTGCCGATCCGACCGGGAAAATTTGTGCGACCGGCCGCTGTTCACCGGCTATACGCGTGACGGCGGCTACGCGACCCATGCAGTGGCCGACGCGCGCTTTTGTTTTCCACTCGACGAAAACCTTGATGCAGCCGAGGCAGCGCCGCTGCTGTGCGCCGGCCTCATCGGCTGGCGCAGCTACCGCATGGCCGGTGCAGGCGAAGCTCTTGGACTCTACGGCTTCGGCGCCGCCGCGCATATTCTGACGCAGGTCGCGGTCTGGCAGGGCAGGTGCGTGTACGCCTTTACGCGCGGCGGCGACGGCGCCTCGCAGAATTTCGCGCGCTCGCTGGGTGCGGTTTGGGCCGGCGGTTCCGAGGACGCGCCGCCCGAGCCGCTCGACGCTGCCATCATCTTCGCGCCGGTCGGCGCCTTGGTGCCGGCGGCCTTGCGCGCGGTAAGAAAAGGCGGCCGCGTCGTCTGCGGTGGCATCCACATGTCGGACATTCCGAGCTTTCCGTATTCGATTCTGTGGGAGGAGCGGCAGCTCGTGTCCGTCGCCAACCTCACACGCGCCGACGCGCGCGAATTTTTGGCGATCGCGCCGCAGGCGAAGATTAAAATGGCGGTTACACGCTATCCGCTCGCAGAGGCCAACGCTGCGCTTGCCGATCTGCGGGGAGGGCGCTTCGAAGGTGCTGCCGTTCTCATTCCTTAGTGTTTGAATTACCGCCGCGGTTCGGCGTGGCCGATGACGCGCTGGATGGTCGGAAGACGCTCGCGCAGACCGCGCTCAATGGCGTCCACTAGATCGTGCACGGCGCGCACGGAGAGAGTCGGATCGACGCGGCAGTGAAAATTGACGATCTCGCCATCTGCGGTCTCGCGCACGCGCACGTCGTGAACTTCGCCGAGACCGCGGATGTTCCTGGCGAGCAAAGTGAGCAGGTCGCGTACCTCGGCGACGCGCGCCGCCGATGCGTCGTGGCCGGCCAGCACATCGGCGGGCAACGGTTCGATATGGGTCTCGACCTCGACGTCGGGTCCGAGTTCGTCGCGCAATGCCTCTTCCAGCCGGCTTGCGATGTCGTGTGCGGCATTCAGCGCCAGCGTGCCGTCGACTTCAAGGTCCGCCGACACTGAGAGCCGGCCGGAGATTGTCTGCACAGCAACATGATGAACGGCGACGCCGATGTTGCGTGCGGTCATCATCACGCGCTCGCGTACCGTCTCGTCGTCTAGCGCACGCGGTTCGGTGGTGATTGTGACTTCAGCCTGCCGGATTTCTGCGCGAATGGCGTGCGTTAGCCGTTCCTTGATGGCGGACACGCGATCGAGCGGCAGCGTGCGACTGACGCCGACGCCGAGATCGACGAACAGCGCCGGGCCGGCTGGGCGTGCACGCACCCGGTCGACGTTGACCACGCCAGGCATCTGGCGCGCAATCGACGCGATGCGTTCGCTCACGCCTTCTGGCGCCGTATCGGTCAGGCTGTCGATGGTGCGGCGGCCGAGCCGCCAGCCGGCGATACAGATGAAAGCAGCCACAACCAGCGCCGCGGCCGCATCCGCCCAACTATAGCCAAATGCCACACCGCACAGGCCAATCAACACCGCGACGGACGACCACATATCGGAGGAAAAGTGCAGGGCGTCGGCTCGGAGTGCCTCGCTGGAGGTCTGGTCGGCCACGCGCCGAAGCGTGCGTGCGCGAAAGAAATCGACGACGATCGAACCGACGACGACAACGAACGCGGCGATGGTCGCCTCGACCGCGTGCACCTGTGCGCCGAGCAGCCGCTGCAGGGCTTCCCACACGACAATTGCCGTCAATAGGAACAACAAGCCGGTTTCGGCGAGCGCCGTAACGCTCTCGATCTTGCCGTGGCCGTATTGGTGCTCGGCGTCGGCGGGCTTGTCGGAAATGCGCACCGCAAAATACGTCAGCACTGTCGCCGAAAGATCGAGCAGGGAATGCCCCGCTTCCGAGAGGATGGCGAGCGAGCCTGTCAGCACACCAATAACGGCCTTCGCCGCCGTCAGCGCGGCTGACGCGGTTATGGAGCCGAGCGCGGCTTTTTCCTTATCGTTCATGATTGTTGTGGCATGCCCATCAGCGACACCATGTATCGGGCGGCCGGTATTATGTCGTTTTTTGGCTGCAAACAACCTATGATGCCTAAAGTATGGAATTGACGGTCGATCGACGGTTCTCAGTTGCCCCGATGATGGAATGGACAGACCGGCATTGCCGGTTTTTCCATCGCCTACTGACGCACCGGGCGTTGCTCTACACGGAGATGCTCACCACCGGGGCTGTCCTCCACGGCGATCGGGCGCGGCTTCTGCGTTATGATCCGGCTGAGAACCCGCTGGCGCTGCAGCTTGGCGGCTCTGATCCTCAAGCGCTCGCCGCGTGTGCGCGCATCGGCGCCGGCCTTGGCTTCGGCGAGATCAATCTGAACGCCGGATGTCCGTCCGACCGCGTGCAGGATGGCCGCTTTGGCGCCTGCCTGATGGCCGAGCCGGCTTTGGTGGGCGATGCCGTGGCGGCGATGAAGGCCGCCGTATCGGTTCCGGTCACGGTGAAATGCCGCATCGGTATCGACGAGCAGGACCCCGAAGAAGCCTTGGAGATTTTTGCCGGCACGGTCGAGCAGGCGGGTGTTGATGCTCTGATCGTACATGCGCGAAAGGCCTGGCTCAAAGGACTGTCGCCGAAGGAGAACCGCGAGGTTCCGCCGCTCGACTACGCGCGCGTCTATCGGCTCAAGGCCGCTCATCCGCGCCTGCCCATCGTACTCAACGGCGGGATCGCCGGCATTGAGGAGGCGCTCGGGCACCTTGCGCATGTCGACGGCGTCATGATCGGTCGCGCGGCTTATCAGGAGCCGTGGCGGCTGCTTGCCGTCGACCCGATCTTCTTCGGCGAGGAGCCTCGCTTCGCCTCGCCCAGGGATGCCGCCATGGCGCTGATCCCCTACATCGAACGCGAACTTGAGCAGGGAGCACGGCTGCACAGCATCACACGCCATCTGCATGGTTTGTTTCGCGGCGTCCCCGGCGCTCGCGCGTACCGTCGGCACCTCGCCGGCGCGGCGGCGAGTCCACAGGACGGCGCGGAACTCCTCGCCGCGGCGCTATCGCTAGTCGCGGACGGTGTCCTGGACAGCGGTCGCGAATTGGCGCACATCGCGGCCTAGCACCTCGCGGAAAGAACAGCACGCATAATGTTCGGCGTCGAATTGAGCGAGATCATCTGGCTCGCCGTGGCAATCGTCGTGGCCGGCGTGGTCACTGGAATACTCGCCGGCCTGTTCGGGATTGGCGGCGGCGCCGTGATCGTGCCGGTGCTCTACGAAGTGTTTCAGCTGCTCAATGTGGCCGACGCGGTGCGCATGCAGCTTTGCGTTGGCACCTCCATCGCTATCATCGTGCCGACGGCGATCCGCTCCTATCTAACCCATCGGGCCAAAGGTCTGGTGATCCCGAACGTGATCCGGCTGTGGGCGCTTCCGGCAGTCATCGGCGTCGCCTGCGGCGCGGTGATTGCGGCCTTCGCGCCGCCCGCCGTGTTCAAGATCGCCTTCGTGCTGATCGCGGGCTTGATTGCGATAAAGTTTCTGTTCGCCGGCGATCGTTGGAACCTCGGCACCCATCTGCCCGGTCCGGTGCCGATGAGGTTCTACGGCTTTGTCATCGGCCTTGCGGGCTCCCTCATGGGCGTGAGCGGCGGCTCGTTGTCCAACATCGTGCTCACGCTCTACGGCAAGCCTATCCACAACGCGGTCGCGACGTCATCTGGGCTTGGCGTGCCGATCACGATTGTTGGTACCATCGGATACATTCTTGCCGGCCTGCCGCGGGAAGCGTTGTTGCCGCCGTTTTCGCTCGGCTTCGTGTCGCTGATCGGGCTTGTGGTGATGGCGCCGGTGTCGAGCCTCACGGCGCCTTATGGCGCGCGACTCGCCCATAGGCTGTCGCGACGGACGCTGGAGATCGTGTTCAGCTGCTTTCTTCTCTTGGTATCAGCGCGTTTCTTGGTGAGCTTGGTCTAATCGCCGTCACCGGGAATCACGGGGAGCCGCGCAGAAGCAGGCGATCGCCGCGGACTTCCCAGCTTTGCAGCCGATTGAGGAAACTCATGCCAAGGAGGCTGGTTTTCAGCTGTCCGGGCTGTGCGACCAGCGCCTCGACGGAGTGCTCCGACAAAGTGCCGATGGCCACGCGGTCGAGCGTAACCGGGGCGGCGCGCGTGCGCCCGTTCGCGGTGTCGATGTTGACGGAATAGTTCAAGACCTCGAGCGGCAGACCGGCGGCTTTGGCGTCGTCGCGGGTGAGGACCACGGAACTAGCGCCAGTATCGAGCACCATGGGCACGCGAGCGCCGTTGATCTCTGCCGAAATGGCGAACTCGCCGCCATTGGAGCGAGCGACCGCGACAGTCCGGCCCCGCGAGATGACATGGCCAGGTACAAGTTCTGCGAGGATGCGGTCGGCAATTTCGTGCAGCTCGAACCGGTAAGAATAACCGATAACCAGGAAGAGACCGACCGCGACCCAAAGCAATGCCGCGGTAATCGCCTGGGTGAGACGTTCGCGGAACAGCGTCAGGACAGTCCCAGAGACGAAAACCAGGATGGCGATCTTGTAGGCCAGCGAGGAGAAGTCGCGATCAGACAGCGGCGGAAGCGTGCCTCCGCCCTGCTGGGCCATGACCACGAGAATCGCGATAATCAGGCCGGCAAGCAGAAGCAAAACCAGGCGTTGACGCACCGCAGCGACCCTTTACGCCATCGTGGGATTAGTATTTGCACCGGTCATGGCCGCAAGCCGTATCGGCAGCCTCATCATGATCGCCGCACGTTCTCTATCGTCAAAACCGACCCAGCCGGAGATTTCGGCGACAGAGCGACCGCAGCCCGCGCACAGACCCGAAACCGGGTCCAGCACGCAGATGCGATTGCACGGCGTTTCGACGTCGGCCTTGATTGTATTCATAGAGCCCCGACCCGAAGTCGCGTCCACCATAAGCGGGCCAAGCAAAAGCCGTCAATGCGCGGCAAAATTTATTAACGTGTTCCGGAAAACGCCGTTTTTGTCGGGACTTGGCGGGCTCTCGAAGGACGAGGGTGTGTTGGCTACCGGCAGATGGCGAGATTTGCTCGTTGGTCCGCCCATTGCGGTCCGGCATCGCAGAATCGCTGCAAAACTTGCGGAAAATCCCTAAGAGCAGGCTTCGATGATCCGCGAAATTGCGTCGGCGTCCGGCGTTCGTTCATACTTCGCATGCGGCCGCTTCGCTCGTTCAAATGGGCGAAAGAAGTAGATCGCGGCCGCGATAGGCTCGCCCGCTTAATGCAATTCAAAGAGGCACTCTCATGAAACTTTATGATTTTGGCCGCGCACCGAACCCGCGCCGGGTCCGCATTTTCCTGGCCGAGAAGGGCATAACGGTTCCGAGCGAACAGGTCGATCTAGGCCAATTGCAGCAGCGCTCCGCGGCGTACGCCGCGATCAACCCGATGCAGCGAGTGCCGGCCCTGATGCTCGACGACGGTACGGTCATCGCCGAGTCGATTGCCATCTGCCGCTACTTCGAGGGGGTGCAGCCCGAGCCCGCGCTCTTCGGCCGCGGCGCACTTGCCTCCGCGCTGGTGGAAATGTGGAATCGGCGCGCGGAAATACATCTGATGTTACCGGTGTCGAGCGTCTTTCAGCACCTGCATCCGGCGATGAAGCAGATGGTCAACCCGCAGGTCGCCGAGTGGGGAGAGGCCAACAAGCCGCGCGTTATCGATTTCCTGAAATTTCTCGATGGCGAACTAAAGAATCGGCCCTACGTCGCCGGCGTCGACTATACGGTGGCCGACATCACCGCACTGGTGGCGGTGGATTTCATGCGCGTTTCCAAGATGACCGTGCCCGACGATCTGACCAATGTGCGACGCTGGCACGAAGCTGTCTCCGCCCGTCCGAGCGCCGCCGCCTGATCAGGCCTGATAGCACACAACCGGTATTTGGCAGGAATGGCGCGGCTCCCAAAGGCTGTCGTTGTCGCGAACTTGAGCGGCTCGTTGGTACGTGCCCGGCCGCCCTTATTCGGGGCCGCGAAGCCCAACGACTTTTTCGCCGCCTATCGAAATGCTTTCGGCCGCGCATTGCCAGCGGACTTGCTGCCCGAGGGCGTCCTGCGCGTTGTTGGCGATCGATTCGGCCGCCGTTTCGCCCGCGAAGAGGCGCCTGAGTTGCGGCGAGCAGAGCTGCCTCCGCGACGCAGGGAGCGTGTCCAGCTTTTGATCGCCGCGGCGCGTGGTCCCAAATACTGGCACGGCAAATTTTCAGCCAGCGACTTCGTGCGCGATTGTCCGATGGGCTATTTCCTGGCGGGATTTGATCGGAACTGGATGGGATTGCTGCGCTTCTATTACATGCGCCGCGATGAATGGAGCTGCGTGCTATTCCGTTTGCCGTGCCGCGGCGCAAATCCTCACGAGAGCAAAGAGGCTAATGCTGTTCCCGATTTTCTCGACGCGTTCGCAGCGTTCTCTCGAACCGTTCGTCCAAGAGTCCGCGAGTTCGTCGCCTGCGAGAAGAGCAACAATCCGTTGGGATCATTGTACGAAGTCACCATGCCAGAGGGGACCCGTTACTGCTCGACCGGGTCGCAAATTTTCAATCCGGACTTTGCGGCTGTTGCGGCTCGGCTCTTCGGCGAGCCTCACCAGCGCCCTTAAACGTACGGCAACTATCGGATGAACGTCCCGGCGCGCAGCTCGCCGAAGGCCTGTTGCAGTTCGGCTTCCGTATTCATCACGATCGGCCCATACCAGGCGACGGGTTCCTTGATTGGCTTGCCGGATACCAGGAGGAAGCGAATTCCCTCATCGCCGGCCTGCACGGTCACTTCGTCGCCAGAATCGAACAGCACCAGCGAGCGGTTTCCGGTCTGCTCGCGCACCAGCGTCTCGCTTGCGCCGTTCGTCTTCTCGGTGAGCACGCCGAACGGCTGAGAGGCCGCTCGGAAATTGCCGGAACCCTCGAACACATAGGCGAAGGCGTGCCGTTCCAGTTCCACGGGAAGCGTCTTGCGCACACTCGGGGGCACCCAAATGTCGAGATAGCGCGGATCGGCCGCGACGCCCTCGACCGGGCCGCGCTTGCCGAAGAACTCGCCGCACACCACGCGTATGCGCGTGCCGTCGTCCTCGATGACTTCCGGGATCTCCGCGGCCTTCACGTCTTGGTAGCGCGGCGCCGTCATCTTCAGCGAGGCGGGCAGGTTGGCCCAGAGCTGAAATCCGTGCATGCGTCCCTTGGCGTCGCCCTGCGGCATTTCCTGGTGGAGGATGCCGCGCCCAGCGGTCATCCACTGGACGTCTCCGGCTTCAAGATTGCCGCGATTGCCGAGGCTGTCACCGTGCTCGACGCTGCCTGCCAGCACGTAAGTGATCGTCTCGATGCCGCGATGCGGGTGCCAGGGAAAGCCAACCCGATAATCGTCCGGCCGGTCGTTGCGGAAATCGTCGAGCAAGAGGAACGGATCGAACTCGCTCGTCTCGCCGAACCCGAAGGCGCGGCGCAATTTGACACCCGCTCCCTCCATTGTGGGTTTCGAAGTGATGATGCTTTTGACTGGGCGAATGGACATGGCTCTGACCTGTCGCGTTCTGAACTTTCGGGGCCTTGCTCCCTGGCAAATGGAGTTCCGGTGCGTGGCGGCAAGAAGGCACACGGTTGATACCAGGCGTTGAACGTCTCGAAACCTCGCCATCTGGAAAACCTGCGCGCATTCGCCTCTTGGCAAGCCAGGAGGTTTTCGGTCACATGGCGACCCTTTCAACGCGGGCGAAGACTCGCGATTGGAGGAAGAGCCTTTAGGGAGGTCATATGTTCCGGATTCGCGCACGCAGCGGTGCCATCGCCGCTGCCATCCTCGTGGCTGGAGCCGTTGCGGCCGGCGCGCAACAATGGCCGACGAGACCGATCCGAGTCGTCAGCCCATTCCCAGCAGGAAGCGCGTCGGACACCACGGCACGCGTCGTGGTGAACCAGATGGCGCAATTGCTGGGCCAGTCCATGGTGGTTGAGCCGCAGGGTGGCGCCGGCGGGATTATCGGCTTCGAGATGGTCGCCAAAGCAGCGCCCGATGGCTACACCGTGGTCACCAGTTCAACGTCGATGGCCACCGGCAAGGTGCTGCATAGTCATCTGCCTTACGACGTCTTGAACGATTTCATCCCGGTGGCAATATTCGGCAGCCAGCCGAACGTCCTGGTGACGTCGAAGCAGAGCGGGTTCAAGAGCGTGGCGGATCTTGTCGCCGCCGCCAAGGAAAAACCCGGCACGCTCACCTTTGCTTCCGCTGGCGTCGGTTCTACCTCGCACATGGCCGGCGAGCGGTTCCGCCTCGCCACCAAGATCGACGTGCGGCACATTCCGTTTCGCGAGAATGGTCTCACGGAGGTGATGGCCGGACGCATCGATTACTACTTCATTCCGCTCGCGGCGGCGGCGTCGGCGCTGGCGAGCGGAAAGCTGACAGTGCTTGCGGTGAGCACGCCGAAACGCGCGGAGCTGTTACCTGATGTACCGACGGTTGCGGAAGCAGGCTATCCGGGTGCGGAGTCCAATTTCTGGGTTGGCCTCTCGGTGCCTGCGAAGACGCCTGCTGAAATCGTCAACAAACTCCACGACGCGACCGAAAAGGCGTTGCAGGATCCGGACGTCAAGGCGCACCTGGAAAAGCTCGGTGTCGTGCCGGAATTGATGAGCGCCGAGCAGTTCGGCGCGTTCTTCAAGAAAGATTACGAGGCGGCATTGCAGCTTGCCAATGACGCTCACATCGAACCGGCCGATTGAGCCTCGCACCTTGGAATAACGAGGCTCACTCCACCGTCGGAATTCCGGCGCGTTGCCGCAAGCCGGCAATCACTGCCCGCATGGCGGCGGTCGGTGTCACTTTTCGCCCGGCCTGTTGGCGAATACAGTCGTGCACGAATGCAAGTTTGGTGATCACCGCTGGGCTCAGCACAAACGGGTAAAGGTCGGGCGCGCCCATGCTGCGGTTGATCGAATTCACCGCGAAGGTGAGCGGCAGCCAGCCCTCGACGATGCGGTCGATGTCGGCGTGTAGCGGATCGAAATCGATGCGCGCCGCCATGCCTTTTGACAATTTCGGATTGACCACGAGCCCGAATGCGTTCGCCGTTTCGAGCGTGTCAACCATGTGAAAGTAGTGCGCCCAGGTCTCGGCGAAATCCTCCCACGGATGTGATGACGCATAGGCGGAGATGAAGTGGCTGGCCCAGTCCGGCGGCGCTGCGTTCGCGTAATAGGTTTGTAGCGCTTGCCCATAGTCCTTGCGCTCGTCGCCGAACAGCTCGCGGAATGGTTCGAGATTGGGCGAGTCTGCGATCAGGCGATCCCAGTAGTAATGCGCAATCTCGTGACGGAAGTGGCCGAGCAGGGTGCGGTAGAGCTCGCCCAATTTGCCGCGCACGCGCTCCCGCTCGGCGTCGTCGGCCTCCGCGACATTGAGCGTGATCAAGCCATTGTCGTGTCCGGTCATCACCGGCGCGCCGGTGGCGGTGGCGCTCGGATCGAGAAAGTCGAACGTTAGGGGATTCGCATCTTTGTTCTTTGCATCGAGCGGCAAGCGTAGCTTCAGCAACGTGTAGAATAGCCGATGCTTTGCCACCTCGATAAGGCGCCAGCGTCTAAGGTTCTCTGGCTGCGACAGATCAGGGATAGTACGGTTGTGCCGGCAAGCGATGCAAAATTGGTCCGGCTCATGCACTGGGATCAGCCAATTGCAGGCGTCGTGCACCGCATTCTGGCAAAAGCGATAGCGTGTGTGATGTCTGGCGAGGGCCTGCCACTCGTTGCCGACGCCACGTAGCGCCGTGACGGTCTGCTCGCGGGGCAAATAGCCAAGAGGTGCGCCGCAACTTTCGCACTTGGTATTCTCGAAATAAAGCGGCTGACCGCAATTCTGGCACTCGAACAGCTTCATCAGGCTTCCCGGGTCTGTCCTGTATTTATTAATTGGCGGGCGACGATGCTAGCCGAGATTGAACGATTCGCGGGCGGGAATGTTCTGCGGCCCCGTTGATCAAGGGCCTCGGTATCAATACGAATGCGGACGATGCCCAGACAGCCCAATTTCCTGTTGATCATCACCGACCAACATAGGGCGGATTATTTGGGCTGCTATGGCCACGCACTGCTCAAAACGCCGCATATCGACTCCATCGCTGCGCGCGGCACCCGATTTGATCGCTTTTACGTAGCGACGCCGGTTTGCATGCCCAATCGCGCAACGCTGATGACCGGACGTATGCCCTCGGTGCATGGCGTGCGCTCGAATGGGGTGCCGCTTTCGTTGCGTTCAAACACGTTCGTGGATGCGCTACGGGCGGGTGGCTATGCGACGGCTCTGGTCGGCAAAAGCCATTTACAGAATTTCACCGGTTTTGGGCCCGTGCTCAAGCGCGCACCGGCGCGCGCGGGCGACCAAGTGCTCGGCGCCGAATTTACAGAGGCCATGAAGCCACGATCGAACGATGGTGCATACGATCAGGAGCTTCCTCCTCGCTGGTCATCAGGCAAAGATTTTGCAATGGACTTGCCATTCTACGGCTTCGAGCATGTCGACCTGTGCACTGACCATGGCGACAGGGTCGGCGGTCATTACTATGTTTGGTTGAAATCCAGGCGCCCAGATGCTGACGCGCTGCGCGATCCAAAGAATCAGCTGCCGCACGATTACATCTGCCCGCAGGCGATCCGCACGGCGATCCCCGAGGAGCTTTATTCAACGAGCTACATCGCCAACAAGGCCTGCGAGTGGTTCGATGGTTACGACGGATCAAGGCGGGATGCGCCGTTCTTTTTGATGATGTCGTTTCCCGATCCGCACCATCCATTCACGCCGCCGGGCCGCTATTGGTCGATGTACCGGCCAGAAGACATGGCAGTGCCGCCGAGTTTTGATCGTGGCAACCGGCCGCTGCCGCGACCTGTGGCGTGGGCAATGGCGCAACGCGATCGTGGCGAGGCCGAGGTCGCGGGGCAGGCTGCTTTTGCGGTGAACGAACGGGAAGCGCGGGAGGCAATGGCGCTCTCCTGCGGCATGATCGCGATGATCGACGATGCGATCGGACGCGTGCTGGCGCGCCTCGCCGTGAGCAGTTTTGCCGACGACACAGTGGTCATCTTCACCACCGATCACGGCGACTTTCTCGGCGATCACCGGCTGTTGCTGAAAGGGCCGGCCCATTACGAGGGGATTACGCGCGTTCCGTTCATTTGGGCGGAGGCCGGTGCGCGGCCGGCGCGGCGAACCGATGCGTTAAGCGGGACGCTCGACATTGCGCCAACGATTCTCGATCGCGCACGCATTCAGCCTTACAACGGTATGCAGGGGGAGAGTCTGCTGCCGATGATCGAAGGCAACGCTATCGGCGCGGCCCGGGACTCGATCGTGATCGAAGACGATCAGCAGCGTGCGACGCTGGGATTTGCATCGCCGCCAAGGTTGCGCTCGCTCATCACCCAGCGTTACCGCATGACCATCGCCGCTGGCGATCCCTACGGCGAGCTTTACGACCGGCAGAGCGATCCGCATGAAATGGACAGCCTATTCGACGATCCTGCTCACCGCGGCGTTCGTGCCGAACTGATGGAGCGGCTCGCTTATCGGGAAATGGAACTCGCCGACCGCTCGCCGCTCCCGAGCGGGCGCGCCTGAAAAATTCTTGCGTGTTCGCTCCAAATCGACGCGGAGCCTCAAAGGCAAAGCAGCGTCGGTGCGCCGGTGCATTCGCACCGGCGCGGTTCAGGTTGGCTGCGCGGCCGCTTGGGCCGGCAGATGCCTATGGGTGGCAGTTTGTGATGACGCAGACTGCGCCGCGCGGCGTGCGTGCCGCACATTCGGCAAGGGCGATGCGCCTTGCGGCGCCCTGCTTCGGAGACCAACCCTCGCCCCAAGCTTGAGGCGACTTGGCATGGCAGTACCATTCGGCCGATGCTGCAGTAGGCAGCAGTGAAACGGCAGCCAGCGCAAACAGTGACAATGCGATCGTTCGCATGAGTGTACCCCCAGTTTTTCAAGGATGGAAACGCGCGAGCATTGACTGACTTCAAATCAGGACTGCACTAAACACCTAAAGTTACCACGGCGAATGAGACCCCGCAAAGATCGTTACAGTTGCGCTGTTTGCCGCCGCCACACCGCGATCAGGTTCGAGGCAAGCGAACCTGACGAAGTTCGTCAAGACGCGACCGGCGGAACCTCACCGCTGCAGTAGCGCGATAAGGCTCGATGTGTCCCAGCGCTTGCCGCCCATCTTCTGCACTTCCGAATAGAACTGATCGACCAGCGCAGAGACCGGCAGATGCGCGCCGTTCCTTCGCGCTTCATCCATGCAGATGCCGAGATCCTTGCGCATCCAGTCCACCGCAAAGCCGAAATCGAACTTGCCGGCCACCATCGTCTTGTAGCGATTCTCCATTTGCCAGGACTGTGCGGCGCCTTTGGAAATGGTGGCGATCAGCTTTTCGATATCGAGGCCGGCTTTTTGCGCAAAGTGCAGCCCTTCAGCTAATCCTTGCACGGTGCCGGCGATGCAGATCTGGTTGACCATCTTGGCCAGTTGGCCCGACCCGGACGTACCAAGGAGATTGCACGCGCGCGCGTAGGCAGCGATCACCTTTTCGGCTTTGCCAAACGGTGCTTCGTCGCCCCCGCACATCACTGTCAGCACGCCGTTCTCTGCGCCGGCCTGCCCGCCAGAGACGGGTGCATCGACAAAGTCGAATCCGCGTTTCTTTGCCCCGGCGTGCAATTCGCGGGCGATGGCCGCCGATGCCGTGGTGTGATCGACCACGATGGCGCCTTTGGACACGCCCGCGAAGACGCCGTTCTCGCCGAGCATCACCTCGCGCAGGTCATTGTCGTTACCAACGCAGGTCATGACGAAGTCCTGCCCCTGGGCGGCGGCCTTCGGCGTGGGCGCGGACTTTCCTCCGTATTGCTCGGCCCACTTTTGCGCCTTGGCGCCGGTGCGGTTGTAAACCGTGACCTCGTGGCCGCCCTTGTTTTTCAGATGCCCGGCCATTGGATAGCCCATCACGCCCAACCCGACGAATGCGACCTTCGCCATAACGTCCTCCGTTCTTTGGCGTTGGTCATGGCCCGTCCGGCTGCGGGCCGTCAACCGCTATCGGACTAT